>Ga0208499_1000746_pt1 | contig 11053 bp, 8 predicted proteins | sample CryBogCBE07Jul09_FD_185504 | JGI IMG/M metagenome (GOLD analysis project Ga0208499, IMG submission 185504) | Freshwater microbial communities from Crystal Bog, Wisconsin, USA - CBE07Jul09 (SPAdes) (version 2) | ecosystem: Environmental > Aquatic > Freshwater > Lake | place: Crystal Bog... | reverse complement strand
TTCTACGATTTCCACCGATTCAAAATACTTCGAAGCCTGCGCGGCAAACTGCATCATCAAGACCGCGCCTAATCCGAAGTTTGGTGCAATCAGTGCACCGACCTTTGGGTGCGCAGACAACCAACCCTTGATCTCGGCCAGCTTTTTCTCATCAAATCCAGTTGTGCCTACAACAACACTGACATCGTGGTTAATCGCGAATTCCAGGTTCTTCATCACGCTGTCGGGGTGAGTAAAGTCGACCACTACATGTGCGCCGCTCGTGACGAGTTGATTGATGTCATCGTTCACATCAATCGCGCAGACCACATCCATGTCGGTCGCGGCAGTAACGGCCTTAACGACTTCGGAACCCATTCGACCTTGTGCGCCGAGAATCGCAACCTTGATACTCATGAGATCACCTTTTCAAATTTTGAGGCGCTTCGGAAGGGCCCCACTACGGCAAGCGTAGAAGGTTGATTGAACAAGTCGCGCGCAATTTGATGCACCTGCTCGGGCGTCACCGCCGAAATCTTCTTCAAAATGTCGTCGAAGCTGGTCATCCGACCATAAACAAGCTCGCTCTGACCGTTTCGGCTCATGCGCGAGAAGGTGTCTTCCTGGCTCAAAACCATGGAGCCCGATACCGCACCTTTGGCGCGAGTAATTTCTTCGCTGGTCACGCCGTGGGCGGCAATGTCCATCGTCACGTCGCGCATAATTTCCGCGACCTCGACCGCCTTGTCGGTTTTGCAACCGGCATAAAAATAGAGAACGCCGCTTCCCGCAAACTGTTGAGGATAGGCATAGGTCGTATACGCCAGGCCCCGCTTCTCGCGAATCTCTTGAAAGAGTCGAGAGGACATGCCACCGCCGATGACCATAGACAGAATGCTTAAAGCGAAGCGGCGATCATCGGTGCGAGCAACGCCCGGCACTCCGTAGATGACGTGGGCTTGTTCGGTCTTGCGATCCAGCATTCCCACTTTGCCGATGCCAGGAGTCTTCACCGGGTCGGAGGAACGAATATCAGATTTAATCGCGGGCACATCAAGGAAACCATCTCGAGAAAGAGCAGCCTCGACCAGCTTCACCACTTTTTTGTGCTTGATATTGCCAGCGACTGAAACAACCATTTCATGCGGCTTGTAGTGCTTGCGATAATAGTTGTAGACCGCGTTGCGCGACATTCCGTTAATGGAATCGACCGTGCCCAGCACCGATCGACCCAAGGGATTGTCGCCATAATACGTATTGAGAAAGAGTTCTCCGACGTAATCTGATGGATCGTCATCGCGAACCGATATCTCGCTGAGGACAACGTTCCGCTCCGAATCCACGTCGGCAGCGCGGACCAATGACGAGGTCATCAAATCAGAAATAACGTCAACCGCGAGCGGTAAATCGGTGTCGATAACGCGCGCGTAATAACAGGTGTATTCCTGGGTGGTGAAGGCGTTCATCTCGCCGCCTACTGCTTCGATGGATGAGGAAATTTCCATCGCTTCGCGGGACTTCGTGCCTTTAAATAATAAGTGCTCGAGAAAGTGTGAAGCTCCCGCGACTGGTTTTGTCTCGTCGCGAGAGCCTACGTTGACCCAGATTCCTACCGTTGCGGAGCGAACGCCACTGACTTCTTCAGTGACAATTCGCAATCCGCTCGGAAGAGTTGTTTTTTCCATTACGTCGATTTCCGATTAAGGAAGAGTTCTTACTTCTCTGCTCCAGCATCGCCGGCGCCATAGATGTTGCCATCAGGATCGACAGCCACGAGTGAGAACTTGCCCTTCGGATCGATCTCCTGAATTTCGACGTTGATCTTGTCGCCGACCTTCATGACATCCTCAAGGTTTTCAATTCGCTTTCCGCCGTGCATCTTGCGGATCTGCGAGATGTGGAGCAAGCCATCCTTGCCTGGAACCAAGGAGACGAATGCTCCGAAGGTCGCCAGCTTCACGATGCTGCCGTTGAAGCGCTCTCCGACCTTTGGCACAACTGGGTTAGCAATTGCATCAATCATGGCCTTGGCGGCTTCAGCCTGTGAGCCCTCAAGCGCGCCGATGTAGATGGTTCCATCGTCTTCGATGGTGATATCTGCGCCGGTCTCGTCTTGAATCTGGTTAATCATCTTGCCCTTAGGTCCGATGATTGCGCCGATCAAATCAACGGGAACCTTGATCGAAATGATGCGAGGGGCAAGGAGGCTCATCTCATCTGGTGCGTCGATTGCTTGGTTCATGATCCCGAGGATGGTCAAACGTGCTTCCTTCGCCTGCAACAAAGCAGCGGCGAGAACAGAGGCAGGAATGCCGTCCAACTTAGTATCAAGCTGAAGCGCGGTGACAAAGTCCTTGGTACCGGCAACCTTGAAGTCCATATCTCCGAATGCATCTTCTGCACCCAAGATATCGGTCAAGGCGACGTACTCGGTCTTGCCATCAACATCATCTGAAATCAAGCCCATTGCGATACCGGCAACAGCTGCCTTCAACGGTACACCTGCGTTGAGCAACGACATGGTCGATGCACAGACAGAACCCATTGAGGTCGAGCCGTTTGATCCGAGCGCTTCTGATACCTGACGAATTGCGTATGGGAATTCTTCGCGGGTAGGAAGAACGGGAACCAACGCACGCTCTGCAAGAGCACCGTGGCCGATTTCGCGGCGCTTAGGTGAACCAACACGACCGGTCTCGCCTACTGAGTAAGGCGGGAAGTTGTAGTTGTGCATATAACGCTTGTGGTTCTCTGGGCTCAAGGTGTCGAGCTGTTGCTCCATCTTGAGCATATTCAAGGTTGTGACACCCAAGATTTGGGTCTCGCCGCGCTCGAAGATTGCGGAACCGTGAACGCGAGGCATGACCTCTACTTCAGCGGTGATCGCACGAATATCGCGCAAGCCACGGCCGTCGATACGGACCTTCTCGCGCAAGACGCGCTGGCGAACAAGCTTCTTGGTTACAGAACGAAGCGCGCCAGAAATTTCCTTGCCGCGGCCCTCGAACTGTTCTGCCAATTGCTCGGTGACAGCTGCGTTGATTTCATCAAGCTTGGTTTCGCGCTCTTGCTTTCCAGCAATGGTGAGCGCAGCTGCAAGCTGATCCTTCGCAGCCTTTTCAACAGCAGCGTAGACATCATCTTGGTAATCCAAGTAGACCGGGAATTCAGCGGTTGGCTTTGCAGCAACCTTTGCCAATTCCATCTGTGCTTCACACAAGATACGAATGAATGGCTTAGCTGCTTCTAGTCCAGCGCCAACTATTTCTTCAGTAGGAGCGCCTGCGCCACCCTTGATCAAATCGATGGTCTTGGAGGTTGCTTCTGCTTCCACCATCATGATGGCGACATCGTCGCCTGCGATACGACCAGCAACGACCATGTCGAAGACAGCCTTATCCAAATCAGAGTGATCAGGGAATGCGACCCATTGGCCCTCAATCAAGGCAACGCGAACGCCACCGATTGGGCCTGAGAATGGCAAACCTGCGAGCTGGGTTGACATCGATGCCGCGTTAATCGCAATCACGTCGTACATGTGATCTGGGTGAAGTGCCATGACTGTGACAACAATCTGGACTTCGTTACGCAGACCCTTGACGAATGATGGACGCAATGGGCGGTCGATCAAACGGCAGGTAAGAATTGCATCTTCTGAAGGACGACCTTCGCGGCGGAAGAATGAGCCAGGAATCTTTCCTGCTGCATACATGCGCTCTTCAACATCCACGGTGAGTGGGAAGAAGTCGAATTGGTCCTTAGGGTTCTTTGAGGCGGTTGTTGCTGAGAGCAACATCGACTCGTTATCGAGATACACAACCGCGGTACCCGCAGCTTGCTTAGCTAGCCGACCGGTTTCAAAGCGGATCTCTCGTTTTCCAAACTTGCCGTTATCAATTTTTGCAACGGCGAACTTCACATCTTGACCTTCCATAGGTCATCTCCATTTCTTATTAAACCTGCACAAGGAAATGGATCTTCGATCGAAGCTCACGGAATTCATTCCGGAAGCCACTACCAAAGACCAATAACCCTTGCAGGTTTATTTGTTAAATGCCCGTGCTCGTCGTTACGAGCAAGGCGGTCTTTATCGGCGAATACCGAGCTTTTCGATAATCGCTCTGTAGCGTGTTACATCGGTGCGAGCGAGATATTGCAAAATACGGCGACGCTTACCAACCATAAGAAGCAGACCACGACGGTTGTGGTGATCGTGCTTGTTGAGCTTGAGGTGCTCGGTGAGTTGTTCGATGCGACGTGAGAGCAAAGCGACCTGAGCTTCAGGACTTCCCGTGTCAGTCGCGGAAGCGCCGAACTTTGTGATGATCTCTTTTTTCTCTGCTGGCTGTAGTGCCATGTGGTACTCCCATTACTGTCACGAGGGCCTCGGTGTGACTCACGAAGGCACGCTTACTCGCTTGATGTGGGGCAAAGGTTACCAGCGGGGTATCAGGGGTAGGAAATCGGGGTCGATTTACGCGGGGAATCCGCGCGAATCAGCCGAGCAAAATCGTTCTAGCTGCGTCGCAGTCCTTTGCCATCTGAATCAGTAATGGGTCTAAGCCATCGAATTTCACGGTGTCACGAAGACGAGCAATGAATTCTACTTTTGCACTCTGGTCATATAAATCTAATCCGGTTTTATCCAGCGCATAGGCCTCTACCTGACGACCGCGAACTCCTGGGAAGGTTGGATTTGTGCCGATGGATATTGCAGATGCGTAGCGCTCTCCACCGACATTCATCCAGCCCGCATAGATGCCATCCGCCGGAATGGTTGCCCACGAATCTAATCCGATGTTTGCGGTGGGATAACCAATCTCGCGACCACGCTTCTCGCCATGGACGACCTGGCCTACCAAATAGTGCGGCCGAGTTAGTAGATCTGACGCGCGCTCAACATCGCCATCGACAATCAAGTGCCGAATTCGGGTCGAAGAAATAGGGGCCCCGCGATTTTCTTCGAGCGCAACGACCGTGACGTCGAATCCCTTATTTGCTTCCTTGAGCGTCTCGGCGTTGCCGGCTGCTTTGTGTCCAAAGGTGAAGTTCGCGCCGATGACAACATGGCTTGCGTGAAGTTGTTCGACTAATACCTGATCGATGAATTCTTCCGGCGAAAGCGCCGCAAATTCTTTAGTGAAGTCCATAACGACGACCTCGTCGGCACCATGTTCTTTTAATAACTCAACCCGATCGGAAAGCGGCAACAGCTGTGATGGGGTGCGCTCTGGCGCGAAGATTGAGGTGGGATGCGGATAAAAGGTCAGCGCTGTGGTGTGGCCACGCTCGTTGGCGAGCGATAACAATTCCTGATGACCACGATGGACGCCATCGAAGATGCCGATGAGGACGCAGGTTTCGCGATGGGTCATGGCCTCATTCTTTCACAGCAACCATGATGGGGGTCGCCAATGTTTTTCCGCCGAAATCTTTATTGGTGATTAACGCAGCAAAATTTCCATCGGGTGCAATCCCGGCGAAAACCGATGACGCCGAATTTGGTTCGAGCTGGCGCCCAAAGGAAATCTCGCGCATCTCTTCTATCGTCAATTCGCGAACTGGTAGAACTCGCTTGATGCCATCGACCACAGAGATTGGGTCAACTGTTTCGTACGGGCCACATTCACTTATCGCAAACGGTGCAACCAGAGTGCGACGTAAAGCGGTCAGGTGTCCTCCGACGTGAAGTGACTCACCCAAGTCGCGCGCGATGGATCGGATATACGTTCCGGCGGAACAGTTCACGGAGATATCGACATCAATGTACCCATCGACTCGACGAATCTCATTCACTGCGATTGATTCGATCGTGACTTCTCGGGCGGGCAATTCCACTACTTCGCCGTCGCGGACTCGCTGGTGCGCAGTCTTGCCGTCGACTTTGATCGCCGAGACCGAACTCGGGCGCTGCATAATTGTGCCGACCATTGCCTTTAATCCGCTTTGAATTGCATCATCAGAAACGTTGGATGCGTCTGTTGTAACCAGAACGTCGCCTTCACGATCATCGGTATGCGTGGATGCGCCAAGTCGAATGGTGCCGTCGTATGCTTTTTTCCCATCGGTGACGTAGGGCAACAATCGGGTCGCGACGCCTAGCCCAAGAACCAATACACCGGTAGCCATGGGATCCAAGGTGCCTGCATGGCCGACTTTTTTTGTCCCAAAGCGCTTACGGATTTTTGCAACAACGTCGTGACTCGTCATCCCACTGGGCTTGTCCACCAGGAGAAAACCATTCATACGAAAGCGAACTACTCGTGCTTCTTATATGGGTCGGCTTCACCAATCGGCTTCGCACTCTTGCGGAGCTTTGCCAATTCTTCGTCTGCCTTACGCGCTTGCGAAAGTACATCGTTCATCGCGCTGGCGGTCTCGGCCAATCCGTCGGGAATGAACTCAATCGTGGGTGTGATTCGCAACCCCAGCGCATGTCCGAGCTCTGCGCGCAGCATTCCGCGTGCCGATGAAAGTGCCGCGGCGGTATCTGCTTGTGCAGCCCCGTCACCGAGAACGGTGTAAAAAATTGACGCTTGCTGGAGGTCGCCGGTGACTCGAACATCGGTCAACGTAACAAAGCCAAGACGCGGATCTTTAACCCGCGTCTCTAATGCGGCTGCTACTACTTCCTTAATTCGGTCAGCGACCTTGAGCGCACGATTACTTGCCATGGCTTATGCGCGCTTCTTCTCGCGCATTTCGTAGGTCTGGATGATGTCGCCGACTTCGATGTCCTTGAAGTTACCGAGTCCGATACCGCACTCAAAGCCTTCCTTGACCTCAGTGGCGTCATCCTTGAATCGACGAAGTGATTCGATGGTCAGGTTCTCACCAACGATGACGCCGTTGCGCAATGTGCGCGCCTTGGCGTTGCGTCGGATAAGACCATCTTGAACAACGGATCCGGAAATATTTCCGAACTTGCTGGACTTGAAGATGTCACGGACCTCTGCATTACCGAGAACGACCTCTTCAAATTCAGGCTTCAACAAGCCCTTGAGCGAAGCTTCGATCTCTTCAATCGCCTGGTAGATGACGGTGTAGAACTTAATCTCCACGCCTTCTTGATCGGCAAAGATTGCGGTCTGTGGTTCCGGCTTAACGTTAAAGCCGATGATGACCGCGGTTGAGGCGGATGCAAGCGTGACGTCGTTCTTGGTGATCGCACCTACGCCACGGTGGATAACGCGAAGGTCGACCTCGGCGCCGACATCAAGCTGCAACAACGCATCTTCGAGCGCTTCGACCGAACCCGACACATCGCCCTTGAGGATGAGGTTGAGGGTGCTGATCTTGGATTGCTCCATGAAGTCTTCGAGCGAGACCTTCTTGCGAGTCTTTGCAAGCAAGGCATTGCGCATTGCGAGCTGACGCTTTTCTGCAATCTGACGAGCGGTGCGATCATCTTCGGCAACAATGAAGGTGTCGCCCGCGCCAGGCACGGAGGTAAATCCGAGAACCTGGACCGGACGCGATGGACCTGCCTCTTCGACTGGTTCGCCATTCTCATCCAACATCGCACGGACGCGACCGAACGCGCCACCCGCGACGATTGCATCACCAACATGCAGAGTTCCGCGTTGTACCAAAACAGTCGCAACTGGGCCACGACCCTTGTCGAGGTTCGCTTCAATCGCGACACCGCGAGCATCGTCATCGGCTACTGCGCGAAGATCAATTGCTGCGTCGGCAACCAAAAGAACCGCGTCAATTAATTCATCAATTCCGGAACCTGATTTAGCCGAGACGTTGACGAACATGGTGTCGCCGCCGTACTCCTCCGCGATCAAGTTGTATTCGGTCAATTGTTGGCGGACCTTATCTGGGTTCGCGCCTTCCTTATCGACCTTGTTTACCGCAACGACAATGGGAACATCGGCTGCTTGCGCGTGGTTCAAGGCTTCGATGGTCTGTGGCATCACGCCGTCATCGGCCGCAACAACCAAGATCGCAATGTCGGTGACCTTTGCACCACGAGCACGCATCGCCGTAAAGGCTTCGTGGCCGGGTGTATCGATAAAGGTGATTGCGCGTTCGGCGCCATCGTGCATATGGTGAATCTGGTACGCACCGATGTGCTGGGTGATTCCACCGGCTTCGGTCTTGATGACTTCGGTCGAACGAATCGCATCGAGCAAACGAGTCTTACCGTGGTCAACGTGACCCATAACGGTGACGATTGGCGAACGAACAACAAGATCTTCTGGATCGATATTTGCTAGTTCATCATCAAGATCGATATCAAACTCTTGCAAGAGCTCGCGATCTTCGTCTTCTGGGCTGACAACCTGGATGACATAACCGAGTTCTGCGCCGAGCAGCGTGAAAGTGTCTTCATCTACCGACTGAGTTGCGGTGACCATTTCGCCCAAGTGGAACAGGGCTGAAACGAGCGCTGCGGGATCGCCGCCAATCTTTTCTGCAAAGTCCATAAGAGTCGCACCGCGACGCAAACGAATCTGGGTCTTGCCATCACCGTGTGGAATAACCGCGCCACCGAGTGATGGCGCCGCCATATTGTCGAACTCTTCACGCAACGCCTTCTTGCTCTTGCGTCCCTTGCGATTTTTGTTTCCTTGCTTTCCAAATGCACCTGCAGCACCACCGCGTTGATGACGACCTGGGCCGCCAGTTTTATTTGGACCAAAGTTATTTCCTGCTGGTGCACCTGCTCCACCTGCGGATGTTCCGGGACGATACGGTGACGATCCACCGGGACGCGCACCAGCTGCACCGGGTGCACCTGTACCGGGACGCGCTTGTGGTCGCGCTGCGAAACCCGGACGTACTGCACCGGGACGTGAGCCCGCCATCGGAGGACGCTCGCCTGGACGCAAAGGTCGTTGTGCTGGTGGACGTGGCACCGCACCGCCAGTTGAGAATGGATTGTTGCCTGGACGCGGTGGACGTGGCATCGCGGTCGCAGGATTTGTACCCGAAGAAAATGGATTATTGCCCGGACGCGGCGGACGTGGCATCTGAGTAGCAGATGCATCATCACCAGATGAAGGAGCTGACGGAGCAACCGGCGTTACTGGTGCGACAGGTGCGGTGGCGGCGGCGGCTTGAGCTGCTTGAGCGCTTGCAAGTTGTGCACGGGTATCGGCATCGAGCGTCGCGAGCGCCGCTTCGATCTCTTCCGGAGTGGGGCCGTCGCTCTTCTTCGCAGCGGTCTTCTTGGCTGCAGCCTTCTTGGCGGGCTTGGGAGCTTCGGTGGATTCTGCGGCCTTTGCGGCGTTCGCTAAATCAGGAAACTTCTCCATCAACTTGCGCACCACAGGTGCTTCGACCGTCGATGATGCTGATCGAACGAATTCGCCTACTTCTTGAAGCTTGGCGAGCAGTTCCTTACTTTCTAAACCTAAATCTTTTGCTAACTCGTAAACGCGGACCTTTGCCACAGTTGCCTTCCGTTTCTAAGGCCCCTGCGAAGTTCGCTGAAGCCTAAATCAATGCCTTACTCATGAGCGCGCGGTGCTCATGATTGAGAGATTGCCTTAGTGCACATTTAATGCTCCTGTTATTAGTTATGGGAGTAAATACTGCTTCAGCTCACTGAGGTCTAATTCAGAATCAGACTTCAACGCTCTGCCGAACGATCGACGCTCCACGGCGATATCGAAACATTGTCGATGTAGCCAGGCGCCACGACCATCCTTGGATTTCGCGGGATCCGGGATGACCCGATTCCCTACGAGAACTACCCGAAGGAGTTCGCTCCAATCGCTTCGCTTTCTACAGGCGATGCAACTTCTTATTGGAACCACCACGGCAAACCTTATCGCGAGCTGGTTACGCACCGTTAATCGAGGCCCAGGCCGACCGATTTATGCGGGCGAATCTCCCATATCCCCCTGTGGCGCCTCGGCCGACTCATCGGATACCGGCTTGGGCTTCACGATGCGCTCCACCGGATTATCTGGATGGATATCGATGCGCCAGCCGGTCAATCGCGCGGCCAATCTCGCGTTCTGACCGTCTTTACCAATCGCCAAGGAGAGCTGGAAGTCCGGAACAACGACCTTCGCCGATTTGGTTTCGAGATCCACGACCTCACAGCTTGAAACGCGCGCTGGCGCGAGAGCGTTCGCTACATACACAGCTGGATCTTGCGAGTAATCCACGATGTCGATTTTTTCGCCGTTGAGTTCATCGGTCACGGCCTTCGAACGCGCGCCACCCGGACCAATCAAGGCGCCCTTTGCGCTGACGCCGGCTCGATGCGAACGAACCGACACCTTGCTGCGTTGGCCAGCTTCACGAGATACGCCAACTATCTCGACGATGTTGTCGTTTAATTCTGGGACTTCGAGCGCGAAAAGACCTTTGACGAGCAACGGGTGGGTGCGCGAGAGCAATACTTCTGGACCCTTGAGTCCTTGCTTCACTTCGACGACAAAACATTTGATCCGTTGGCCGTGCTTATATGTTTCGGTCGCGACTTGCTCCTGTGGCGGAATTTTTCCTTCGACCCGGCCGAGATCGACGTACACCATCGACGCATCACGACCCTGTTGGATGACGCCAGAGATAATCTCACCGACATTGGCCGAAAATTCATTGACGACTTCGGCATCCTTCGCGGCGCGCATTCTGCCCTTGATCTCTTTGCGAGTAATGCGGGTAACCAATTCGTCGAAGCCTTCTGGCTCATCGACAATCGTCTCTTTATAGATGCCCTCGTCGTCAAAAATTGGCACGTGAATCGAGATATCGCCGGTATCACGGTTCAACACCGCGCGCCCCTGCGGCTTCGCTTCTGGAAGTTCGCGGTACGCCTCGGTGACCGAGTTCTCAATCGCGCTAATCATTTTCTCCAGCGGAATCTGCCGAGTGGTCGTCAGCTCAATTAGCGCATCAACATCGACGCCCATTTATTCGTCGTCGCTCTCGGAGTTGATGGATTTAAATTCAATTTCGAGCACGGCCTTCTTCACATCGCCGTATCCAATTGTTTGCTCGCCCTTTTTGGTATCAATAGTCGAGGATGCTTCGGTTGCGCTTGTGATTCGCCCTTCGACAACCGTGCCATCGTTCAGAGTCACTTTGACCAAGCGGCCGACATTTTTGC
>Ga0208499_1000744_pt1 | contig 11062 bp, 26 predicted proteins | sample CryBogCBE07Jul09_FD_185504 | JGI IMG/M metagenome (GOLD analysis project Ga0208499, IMG submission 185504) | Freshwater microbial communities from Crystal Bog, Wisconsin, USA - CBE07Jul09 (SPAdes) (version 2) | ecosystem: Environmental > Aquatic > Freshwater > Lake | place: Crystal Bog... | reverse complement strand
TATCGCAAGGAATAAGGAGAGGGGGGACGAAAGTCCCCCTTTTTCTTTGTCCAGACGCCAAGTGGCGTCTGGCTATCACGCCGAGCGGGATTGCGCCACCCCCCGTTTCGCGGTAGAAGCCTCCTCGCACCTCTTCGAGGCGCTATCACGCCGAGCGGTTTTGCTCCAAAAGCTCGGTCGATAAGGGTCGCGGCAGCCAATGGAGGAAGTGTAGATGGCGATAAATACTCCTTCGGCTGATAAAAACGACCCTTTTTCACGCGAAACGGCTCAGAAAATGAGCTTTTCCGACGGCGTAGCAGCCGAATCCCCAAAATCCCCCCAGAAGCCATCGCCGTTTGTTCGTAAACGGCCCGATTCTTCCCTTAACCCATTGACTGGCGTCACTTTTCAAACCCTTCTAAAAGCCTTTTACGGCCCCAGATACATGAAGGACGCGACTACCACTCTAAACATGTCCGAGAGCAAACTCTCCTCCACCATCTACCTCGGACGCACCTTACGGCCAGACGAATGCCGCAAACTCCGCGCGCAAATACCCCGAATCCTGCACGGAAAGGAGGAGTGGGTCAATTGGAAGATCTCCAAATTCCACGAATGGCTGGAAAACGAACGAGCTTCATACGCAAAGTATGATCAGCTCCTTACGCAAGCGGAACGAGAAGCCGAACGAATCGCAGCCGCAAAGCGGCGCTAGCGCCCAGCATTCACTTTGAATGCAAATAAAACTCTATCTTTTTATCCGGAAACCCCCCATAATGTGGGCGTAGGGCGAGTTCCGCCCCACCTGGGGGCCTCGCCCCTGGGCACATCCGGAGATACAAATGAACCACGCAAAAGAACTCCTCAACCGCGCAGCGGCCGCCGGCTACACTTTCGAAGTCGGCTCGGAAGGAAAGGTTGACTACCGAGGTCCGGACGCGAAGCACGCCTGGAAAGCGGTCATAAACCTCGAAGAGGCGGACGTCCGCTTCATCGCAGATGGGAAGGTGCAGGGCTGGGCGCTTATCTCCGCCTACGGGCTGGAAGACGATGAGACCATCATGGACTGCTCAGGGCCGATCTACCTCATCGCAAAAGCGATCGGGGAGAAGAATCCATGAGCGACAAAACCTTCGCCTTCTATCGAAACAAGAAGATCGAGGTGTTTGCCAAGAGCTCATTCGGCGCACAGCTCAAAGCCGCTGAGATCTTCAAAGCCAAGAGAACCGTCATGCGCGCCGACCTCACTCACAGCACAGAAGGCCTTTAATGTCTGAAGACATATTCGGCTGGCTCCGTGTGGAGCCAAAGCCCTCCGACCACGACTTAGCCGCTTTCCTCCGAAAGAAGAAAGCGATCGATAACTTCCAGTCTATGGACAAATCCGTCTCCTGGTATGGACCGGACGGAAAAGCTGTCGCTGTCGCCTTCTACCACCACCTAGACTTCACAGTCTACACCCACACAGGAACCCTCTCATGACCTACCTCATCCACCATTCTTCCGGCGCCCTCGTCTGCAAGATCACGATCGAAGAGGAACTCTACAGCGAAAGCGAAAGCGTCGCGCTGGTTGTGGTCAACGGCGCGATCAACGCCCTGGACAAGGATTGCCGTTCAGGCTATCACACGGCTTCGCCTGTAGGCGGCCGGAAGCTGACCGTTTCCGTCCTCGACGTTTGCTACCCCGACTACTTCCAGGGAACCAGCAAGCCCCACCTCGCCGTGCCGGTTTCATCTTCCATGGACGTTCGAGACTTCTGCGACGCCACGCTCTGCACGGCAAACGCTGAAGACTTCCCCTTCTCTCAAGACGAACTTTCCGCCGCCCTCAACTCCTACTTCGAGTTCTACCCTATCTCCCGAAAGCTTTTCACTTCCATCGGTGAAGACTGCTACGCTTACGTGGCGGTGGAAGAATGAGGCCGAGGAGCAGAGAGGAAGACCCGGCGTTGCCGGAAATCCTCGCCATGCGCGCCAGCGGAAAGACCTACGCGGAGATCTCCAAGACGCTAAAGCTGTCCTACACGCGGACTTGGAACCTCGCGAACATCGACAAGGCTCGTGCGCATGGGATTCTCCGGAACTTTCGAGACAAAGAAGCGGAGTCCCGCTTCAGCGCGGCAATCCAAGAAGGAAAGAAAGTCCAGGCCCGGCATCGTCAAGGCGAGTAATCAACGCCCTAGGCTCGCCCTTCCAGAACTTACAAACAACAACCCCTCGCCAATCTCCAGGCGCAAGCTCCCGGAGCAACGGCAGGTAAAGGAGTTCAAGTTGATCTACAGCCGCAAGCGTAAAGGAAAGCTTAACCTCCACCACGATCTTCTTCTCGAGGAGAATAAAGTCCGGGATCGCCAGGGCCTCCCCAAACGCATCGACAAACTTTATCGCCCTCGCAGAAGGCTCAAGCCCCAGCCGCTTCCCGACTGCCCGCTCGAACGCCAAACCCTTCCGCTGGGCGGGAGTCCTACCGCGAGCCGGGGGCCAGGGATTGTCTACCCAGCGGGCGGAACAAAGGCCCTCAACCTTTCGCAAGGGCTGACCGGAAAGACGGGGAATTGGCGAGGATAGGGGAAACGGCTTCGCCTCGCCGCGCGGCGGCTAGTTCCCGCTGGAAAAGTTCGCGCGTTGCGGCGATTGAGCAGAGGGCGGAAGGAAGGGGTTTCTTGTCCATGAAGGAAGGATAGATGGAGCGCGAAGGGATGTCAAGCGGAAATAAGCGATTGCTCCAAACCGGCGTAGCCGCCTTTGGGCGGGGAGCGTCCCCGTCCCGCACGATCCTACCTTGCGGGGCTATCACTCCCGCCGTTCGCGGGATTTCACCCCGTAGCGTTCACGTCTTCACCCTCCCGCACCGGCTTTCACCTTCCCGCCAAACCAGCTTTTCTCATCTTTCTTCATTTTCCTTCATTTGCTTGATTCCTGAAGGGGGGTCAAAAAAGACCCCCTTACTACCTCCCCCTACCTTCCCCTATCCCCTTATACAGGAGCTTATATCGTTAAAAAAAAAAAATGAATAAATAAAGCAAGACCCCCTACCTTCATACCAGCCATGCTCTCTCAGCATTGGCCCTCCCCCTTAGGGGGGTATACCCTACGTAGGGGGAGGTAGTAACCCCCCCAAAATCCATCCGCCGTCAAAAACGACTCCAATGAACAAAAATGAGGACCAATGAACAATGCCTGTTTCCCGTAGAATATCTAACCCTTTCCTATCCCGCATGATCGCGCTGGCCGACGAAGCGGCCTCCCGCCCGAACGGGATAACCTTAAAAGTCGGGCTGAAGTCTGAAGTCTACAAAGTCCGGCAGGCTTTTTACTCCGCCCGCCGCGTCGTGCAGCTTCAAGACAAATACGATATCTCCCCGATCTCGACGGTTGAGACGCGAATCCTGAAGAAAGGCGCGGACTATTACCTCGAAGTCATGCCACAAGGCACGATGATTTCTCGGTTTGAAGTGCTGGACTCCGCCACCGGGGAGGTTATCTCGGAAAAGATCGTCCCGGATGAGGCGCGCTACAAGGCGCAATTCGGGGAAGGGACGGTGCTGGAGGTTGAAGAGCTGGACCTCACCCCAGTTGAAGGTGATGAACTTGGAAATATGCTGAAGGCGATTTTGAAATGAGCCTCTTTCGTGTCGTTAAAAAGACCCCATACCACTATGATCTGTTCCTCGGGGAGAAGAAATCCTTCATGATCTCCGGAAAGGAGAAAGACCTCGCAGCCCTCTTCACCGACGGCGACTTCATCTCCTTCGTCAAGCCTTTTGCTGAGGCCGAAGTCCCCCTTCCCGACCTCGAAGATTGGATTCGGAATCAATCCCCGCTTTCGCTCCACGAAGTCGGCGCATCCTACGGCACGGCCGAGGCCGCGAAACGTATCAACGAACTGCTTGCCGCCGGAAAGATCTGGCTCGAAACCGATGAACAGGGGGAACAATGGCTGAAACTACGTTCTGGAAAAAGCGCCTAGAGGAAAAGCTTGCGCTTCTAGCGAAGCTATCACCTCACTCCCCGTACCGAGACGCAACCATCATCTCAATCCTTGTCTGCAAAAAACAACTAGGAGGTTCCTATGATCCAACTGAGCTTCTGGTCCGACCTGCCGATCCAAGCCCCACCGCCGGCGCCTCAGATAGTGGCGCAGCTTGAAGCGGTCCGCCGGGCGGTTGAAGAGCTGAACGCGGCGCTGGAGAAGACCTCGCCTATTCTTCTCCGCACCTGGGATATGCAAACGCGGTATTGGCTCGGCGGGGCAGGCGGTGCTTACGCCGGACCAGGGCTCCTCCCGGTTGTCCCGGTCAGCAAAGAACCTCCGGTGCGGCGAGTCTACGTCAACGACGTGGACAGGGACCATTGCCGGGGGCTGCTACGCGGGCAGAAGATGGCGGAGCCTATGATCTGGGAGCGCTGGCCGGCGCGGGATGCGGTGGAGAAGGAGGAACAAGCCCGAAGGATGGCGCAATGGCACTCCAAACGCGGAGTGCAGGCCCCGCCGAAGGCTGATCCTTTCCAATCCTACCTCGCCACCGAGGCGAAGAAGCTTTCCCGGAAGACCGGCCAGCCGGTTGAAGGGATTTTGAAGAATGAGGAATTTGTGGAACGGGCGAAAGGGATCTGGGACATCATCAATAACTTGGAGTTTTAGGAGTAAATATCCATGTCCACACTTCCTCCATACGCTACACGCCTAACCCACATCTACACCGGACCCCTCGATGAAGCACCGGAGGGCGAAGCCCTCATCTTCTTCCCTGTCTCCTACGACACTGACTTCAAAGTCGCTGTCATCGACGCGCAGTGCTACGCGGCAGAGATCGGAGTCCTTGTCTCCTTCGACGATCTCCGCTACGCGGTTGTGGCGACGCAGCCAAGTTGGATGGAATTTTCTGAGGAAGATGAAGCGTATTGTGTTTTAGCTGTGGACACCGGGCCGTAGACACTATATAATTGCCGCATAAACAAGGAGCCATAACAGTGATCGACCTACACACTTCCTCCTCGCAAGAAGTCTTCGACTACATCCTCGACGGTATCCGCAAGCAAGGTGGCCCGTCTATTAAAAGCGATGGCTTGTCTTCTGCCTGCATGTATCGCGGAGACAACGGCCGTAAATGCGCCGTCGGCCTTTGCATCCCTGACGAGCTTTACATTCCCACCATGGAGGGCTTAACTTTGACAGAGCTGTGGGATGACAAAGAAGAGATTCACGAAGACCTGCACGCCGGCATCCACAAACACACGCCTTTGCTTTGTGCCCTCCAACACGCCCACGACTATTCTTTCAAGCAAGCATATCAAGACATTGATTTCTTCTCTCTCTTTGAAAACGCTTGCGAGAACACCGCCCTCCTTTTCGACCTTCAATATAAGGCCCCTCGCCATGTGGACTGACCAGCAATCTGCTATCATCTCCGCTTTCCGCCGAGGCGAAAGCTTCGCGTAATGAGGGTGTTTGAAGGCGCTTTTAATAACCCGTAAACATTAAAAGCGCCTTCAAAACCCAGGAGAGTTCTTTGTATCACTGCCGTTACTGTGGAGTTCAAATCAACCCAACGCCGGCACAGCTAAAACGCCGCGATTATAAATGCAAAGCTTGTTGGCGAGATTACATGAATATAAGAAACTCTATAACACCCGGACAACGAGAGAAGAACTCTGAGTCAACTAAAAAATGGATTGCCGAAAATCGTGAAGCTGTCCGTCTACGCCAATCAGCTTATAATTCTCAACGTGAAGTGCAGCTTGCAACATACGAGCGCACACGTCGATATCGTAAAGACCCAATTACAAAACTCAAAAATGATGCTCGACGCCTGACGCAAGCTGCTGTAAAACTTGGTGTTTTACACAAAATGCCTTGTTATTATTGTGATGAGACTAAAGTTGAAGCACACCACCAAGACTATAACAATCCGCTGGACATCATCTGGCTTTGCAGAGCTCATCACGAAGAAGTTCACCTGACTTGTGTTGTTGTTCAGCCTAAACAAAAGGAGTCTACTGATGACGTTTAACCCAACTGACCAACAAATTGCCATTTTGGCAAGTTTCAAACAAGGGGAGTCTTTTGCAATTCGCGCTGTGGCAGGGTCTGGCAAAACAACCACTCTTGTCAACATGTTTCAGCACGCACCGCAGTCTTCTCTTTCTATAGCTTTTAATAAATCTATTGCTGACGAACTCGCCTCCCGGATGCCGCCCTACGTCGTTTCTAAGACGATGAATAGCCTCGGTCATTCCGCCTGGGCCAAACACATCGGCAAGCGGCTCACCCTCGACACCAAAAAGCTTTTCAACCTCTGGGACAGCTACCCTGACCGCAAGCAGTTCAACAAAGAAGACACGAAAGACATCCTTCGGCTGGTGAAGATCGCTCGCAACGCCGGCTTGGCCTCTGGCCTTTACGGTCAGCCTGAAATCGACCGAGAAGCATGGCTTGCCCTTGCTGACGAATACGATGTCGTGGACCCTGAAGACCTTTTCGGCCCAGCCTACTGGCTTCTACAGGCCTCCGTCACCGCATCCTTCCGAGGCCACATCGACTTCGACGATCAGATCTACATGCCCGTCCTGTTCAAGTCTCCCTTCACCCGTTACACTTGCGTTGCAGTGGACGAAGCGCAAGACCTTTCCCCTTTGCAGCACCAGATGGTGATGCGAAGCCTTGCACCACAGGGGCAGTTGATCGTCGTAGGTGACCCTAACCAGGCTATCTACCACTTCCGCGGTGCCAGCTCCTCCAGCTTCGACGATCTCCGCATCGGCGCGGAGCTGAACCTTCTCCCCATGACTAAATCCTTCCGCTGCCCGCGCAGTATCGTCCGCGAAGCTCAACGCTACGTGCCGGACATCGAGGCGGCCGGCGACTTCGAAGGCCAGACCCTTCCCTTCGCCGGCGAAATCTCCCCGCGTCTTCGCGTCGCGCTCCTCTCCCGCACCAACGCGCCGCTCATCGATCGGGCTTTCGCCTCTCTCCGCAACGGCATCACCTTCAACTTCCTCGGCCGGGACTTCCTTGCAGGGCTTAAAGCCTTGCACAAGAAATACCCTTCCAAGCAGGCGCTCGAAGGTTGGTATAAGATGGAGATGGCGAAGCTGAAAGGCGACGGCCCGAAGGCCCGGGCCTCCGATCGCTACCAGTCCATGCTTACCCTTCACGCCAGCGGCGCCGATCCGGCGAAGACTCTCGACGCGCTTTCCGCCAGCCCGAAGGAAGACGCCTTTACCCTCTCCACGATCCACAAGGCCAAAGGCTTGGAGTGGGATGAAGTCATCTACAACGAGTATGAGAAGGAATGGAAAGGCGTGCAGGAGGACAACATCAAATACGTCGGCGTTACTCGCGCGAAGAAGAAGCTTCACCTCCACTCGAAAGAGGGCTAAAATGGTCTTCACCCTTCACCTGATCGCCATGCTCGGCAGCATCGGGCTTTGCCCGCCGGAGCAACGCTACTCAACAAAAGACCTCTGCAAGGCTGCGTTGGTGGAGCAGGTGCAAAACCTTCAAGGGAAGAAAGCTGATGTGCTATCAGCAACTTGCGATCTGCAACAACTGGCGCCGATGAAATAGGAGTGAGAGATGGAAGAGGGCCTGCCTCTACGCAGGTGGCGCGGGGTGCGAGTGCCGGAGGAATATGGAAGCGCGCTGACCGGAACACATGAAAGACGCCATTATCAACGGAGATACCCCGCAATGACCAACACCCCCACGCTCTGCATTCCGCCAGACCCGAGTGTGGGAATGGATGGTCTAGCCGCCGAACTGACCGCAGCCCGCGCCAGGATCGCGGAGTTGGAAGCTGTGTTGACTTATTACGGAGATCAATTTTGTGAGGGTCTTTGTTGTGAGTATGGCCCGAACTTCGATGAAGACACATGCAGTGGGTGTAAAGCTCGTGCGGCCTTAGCCAAGAGGGCAAAATGACCAAATTAGTAACCGTGCGGCGGGATGCGTTGCGGGAGTTATTTTGGGAAGCATACAACAAAAGATGGCTAACTGAGCCTTCACAATCCTTTCGGAAAGCTGATGTAGAAATAGAAGCGCGCCTCGCCGCCATGATCGTTTCGCCCTGGCAGCCGATTGAGACGATACCGACGGACGCAAACAAACCGTGGGACGAGCGCCGCTTTTGGTTGCTTTACGCGCCAGAACGCGAAGGCTTGCCCGCCATGCAATCCGTATGTCGCTACCATGCTGATGCCGGTTGGTGCATTGACGAACTGCGCACAGCCACACATGGTCAACCCCTCCCGGAGCCACCGAAATGACCCCACGCGAAACAGTGATTGAAGCGATGGCGCGGACGATTTTGCTGAATGGATATCCAACGCCAGAAGGAAAGACCGACGATGAGCATTTCACGTTCATCAGACTCACTAACCCGATGTGGTGGTATATCGTTCTAGAACATTCCACAGACGCCCTCAACGCTCTCATAGCCACCCTGCCGGCCCTCGGTCTGAAGATCGTACCGATCGAGGCGGATGAGGCGATGGCCGAAGCCTGGGCAGGTGCGTCTATTGACACAGCCAGCGCTGGCCTGCCGGACAACGAGGTCAACATGTTACACGCGCAGTCGGATTGGTCCGCCATGATCGCCGCAGCCCCCGACCTACTTAAAGGTGAAAAATGACCAGCCGCATGACCCCCCGAGACCGCGCCCTCTTCACGCGTATGTGGAACCAGGGCCTTCACACCGACATCATCGCTGACACCTTCGGCGTCACTCAAAAGAAAGTCACCTCCATCCGAACCGCCTTAAACCTTACCCCTAGAACAGTCCGTTCCCACTACATCACCAAACGCCGAGATTTCTCCGACGAAGAAATTGCCCAAATTCGAGAGCTGAAAAAGACCAAATCCATCACCGAGCTCGCTGCCCTTTTCAACGTATCCCAATCCTCCATGCGGGAAAAACTCATGCTTTGGAAAATCGACACCTCTCCCCCTGACGCACCTGTCGTGCTATCACTCGAGGCAATCCGCCGGCAACACGGAGCGCTTCCCCTTCCAGCCGGCCATCCGATTGCTATGGAAGTGCTGAACGCTGCGCGCTTTATCAATCTGGAGGACTAAATGCGTATTGAGTACGAGCCCAAACCGATCGCGCTCAAAGAATATGATTGGTCTGCCTCCGTCGGAGAGGTCTACGGCTTCGGCGCTACCCGTGAAGCTGCCATCGAGGACTTAGAGAGACTTCTTCGTGAAAACGAATTAAACTCTAGACGCGAACGGCGCGGCGGCGTATAATTCAATCGTCAACAAGGAAGAGCCCATGACAGATTTCCCCCGCTCCACTAACGCTTCAGTCCGTAACCTCGTCACCGCAAGCTACGGCCAGGGCGTTACCCTTTGGATATACCGGCATGACGGCCCGATCGAAGAGGCGCTTGCGCTTGACTTCTCCGGCTGCCGGACGATGTTCGATGCTTACGATCCGATCTACCTCCGTGCTACAGACGGCGGTGCGTTTCGTTGCATCCGTCTTTCTCCGGAGTCCGTCTCCTTGGAGGCGCTTCTGTGAAAACCAACGAACTCAAGAAAGGAGATAAAGTCCGGCTTCGGAACGGCTGGGATGCAGAGATTCTCGACAACAAGAAAGGAAACATTCGACTCGCCAAGGTCTTCGGCCACTACACGGAGATCGGAAGCATCTACGCCCACGACATCCTCTACTACACCTCCGGGCTGACCCGGACGGAAATCATCCACACTCCTGCACAACTTAAACTTCAAACTCAAATGAAAGACTTCTAAAATGGACCTCTCCTTTGAATACTCCCTTCGCGCCCTGATCCGCAATGCCATGCGCCGGCTGGAGACCGTCACTGACGGCTACACTTCTTCAAACTCTGTCAAGTTCCATGGCAGCAGCGAGCGCAGCTATTGGTCTGTCACCGTCGGAAAGACCTGGGGAAGCACCACCACTTCCGAGGGTGAAGTGCTGGAAGTCTTGGTTGATGAGGCCGTTCGACATCACGAATCGACCACGAACAACAAGCTGGCGCTTTTGACCGCGCCGGTTGAAGAAAAAGTTGAGGATTCCGCCGTTTTGGCGGAATAAACTCTTGCACCATACGCCGCTTCGGCATATAGTCTTTCTACCGGCCTAACGCCGGATCACACATGGAGCCACCAAAATGCACACCCAGGATATCGTCATCCAGAAGACCACGTTCGTTGCCCCCGCGCCGTATGCCGCCGGCCACGTCCTGACCGGCCCGGAAGCGGAAGCGCTGAACCAGACCCTGGCCGAGAACCTCCGCAACAACTTCGCCGCCCGCATGAAGCGCGCTGCTGAAGACGGCACCCAGCTCACGCAGGAAGACTTCGACACCTACGCGCAGGCTTACTCCTTCGGCGCCCGTGTCTCCACTTCTGCCCGTGTGGTGCGTGATCCGGTTGCGACTGAAGAGCGGAAGCTTGCCGAGGCCGCGATCCGCGAAGCCATCAAGGCCAAGGGCCTGAAGGTGAAAGACGTGCCGGCCGAGACCTTCGAAACTTACGTCAACCGCGCCGTCAGCGAAGGTCGTTACCACAAGCAAGCGCAGGCGATTGTTCATGCGCGCAGCGTCAAGGTCGATATGGACGATCTCGACCTCGATCTGTAAGACTGAAGGGGGAGGGCGAAAGCCCTCCTTTTTCTTCGCCTTGAAATGTTAACTATTTCCAGAGTCCCCCATGAAAGCCGATCAAACCCGAGTTACCTGCTGGGTGGACACTTCCCTTCTGGAAGAGTTCCACGCTTGTTTCCCTTCTCACGGAGCCATCACTACAGTCGTACGGAACGCGATCAAAAATGCAGTGAAACGCGCTACCAAAGAAACCAAGGAGTTGCTCGATGGATGATCTCGATCCCAACCTTCTATCTGACGTGCTTGCCAAGTCCGCTACCGAACTCACTGACGATGAAATCCTTATCCTCGTCAAAACCCTCCGTAACGAACGAGCGATCATGCTTGCGGCCGAGGTCGCGAACAAAACAAAGCCTAAGTCCGCCACGAAAGCGGCAGTGGACAAGGCAGCAGCTAGTAAGCTTACTTTTGAGGACCTCGGCCTATGAAGTATATTCAGGCGA
>Ga0208499_1000738_pt1 | contig 11133 bp, 10 predicted proteins | sample CryBogCBE07Jul09_FD_185504 | JGI IMG/M metagenome (GOLD analysis project Ga0208499, IMG submission 185504) | Freshwater microbial communities from Crystal Bog, Wisconsin, USA - CBE07Jul09 (SPAdes) (version 2) | ecosystem: Environmental > Aquatic > Freshwater > Lake | place: Crystal Bog... | reverse complement strand
TTCTTTGCGCTTCACGCATAGTGATCATTTTTTGCATCTCTTCTAAGAGAGCAGGATCATAACCAATAGAGCCCTGAGGGGCTGGAAGAGCATAAGGACCTTTTGCTGCTATAGGTTTTGCCAGACCACCAACAGCGGTAATTTCTTCTTTAGGAGACTCTACGGCGTCTAAACCGGATTGTACTTGTTCAGCCATTATTTATCCTTAAGATCCTGTATCGCCACCAATTGGGGTAGTGTAACCCGCATCAGTTGCTGCTTGTTGAATATCTTGTGCAGTGGTTGCGCCAGTAGAAGTTGGCGTGCTAGAAGAGCCACTATATTGACTGCTGGTATCTTGGCCTGTGCTTACTGCAGCGAGTGGTGAAGTATTGGTAGAAGTGGCAGCTGGTTGTGAGGAACTAGAACCAAACAAGCTACTAAATAATCCAGGGGCTACATAGTTAGGGTTAGCCATTGGCAAACCAGTTACTGGGTTGGTAATTGTTGGGCTACCACCACTTCCAGAACCAAACAAACCACTTAATAATCCGCCAGTAGATACACCAGTGCCGCCCAAGGCAGTAGCTAAACCCATTACCTGGTTTAGTGGAGATAGGTTAGTTGTGTTAGATACTGTGGCGCCAGGTTGAACGGTTGACAATACGTTGCCAAGGTTAGCTGCGTTAATGTATGGTGATGCTTGTTGATATTGACCGGTAGTCAATAGGTTGTTGATGTCTTGTTGTGTTACGTTGCCAGCGCCAATAGCGGCGTTTACACCGGCTGATTGGTTTTGTAGTGCGGCTTGCATTTGTTGTGATGCTAACTGAGCCTGAGCGTTTGTCAATGCTGATACATCAGCAGTCTGGCCGCGCAAGCTACCAAAGTTACCAGAACCAATATTTTGTGCTTCTTGCTGTGCCTGGATAGTTGGGGCTAATTGTTGAAGTTGCTGGTTTTGGGCTTGGAACAAACCACCCAAAGCGGTATTAACGTTTGGTGTTACCTGACCAGTTGGGCTAACGTTCCAAGGACTCGCAGCGCCACTAGCAATATTTTGTAGTGTGCCACCAGCTTGTGTAAATGGGTTAGTTGCGCCGGATAAAGTATTGACCGCATTCTGCGCCACAGTGTTTTGAGGAGCCGGAGCAGCAGCATTAGCAGATTGTGCTTGACTGACAACGTTTTGCTGAGCTGTATCAAACCAGCTCGGCATTGTGGTTGTTTGGACTCCTGTATTGGAGATTAGACTACTTAATCCAGTTGCCATTATACTTTCGCTTTCTTCTTAGCTGCCAATAAGTAAGCCAAGGGGCCTTTACTATCTGGCGGTAATTTACTAGGGTCGTGTTTTTGTTTGTGGGCGCGGATAACTGATAAAAAGCTATCTAACACCTTAGCGCCAGATTGATTGCTTCCGTTACCTAAATCAGATACTACATCAGCTGGAATAACAAACTCACCATTAGCCAACATGGCTTTTACAGAGTCGCTGGTACCATCGCCAGCGCCTTGAACATAACGATGCTGCAAACCACCTTCACTATGAAACTCTGGTACATGGTCATCAATCTCACCACCAGCGGCATGGGCGCCAATCAAGCGACCAGTCATATCACCAAATGCTTCATTTTTTGGTGTGCCTAAAAGCGCGGTAGGACGACCATGACCAAACACTGGAGCATAACTTAAACCACCACCAGTTGCCAAATGGATTACTGGGGGCGCCTCTTCAACAGATTGAATTTGTGTGCCATATTCTGGGGACGCTAATGCGGATAGTGTTGGTATACCTAGTAAAGCAGCCTGTTGAACCGCTCTTAAGGATGGTGTCAAACCAGTGAGTTGATTACTGGTATCACCAACGCCAGTGATTGAATTAGATGATAAATTGGATGTAGATCCACCGGTAGCTAAACCGGCAAAGTATGGGTTGTAAGAAGCTGATGGAGTTGTCATATTTTGATTTTGTTCTAATCCAATTAATGAGGCATCTTTGGTTGGTGCAAATGTTCCTACTAAGTTTGTTATACCTGGGTTAGTTTGAGCTGTGGATGGTGATCCGTATGATAAACCAGTTCCACCGCTTGTTGTAACTGTTCCTGTACCGCCGGTACCACCACCGCCACCAGTTCCAATTGCAGTTCCACCGGCGCCGGTTCCTGTTCCAGAGATTGTTCCGGCTCCTGCACCCGTTCCCGCTATTGTGCCTGTACCGGCACCGTTACCACTTGCACCACCGGGCACTGTTGCCGTACCGGTTCCTGTTCCACCAGGTGTTGTTGCGGTTGCTGTTGTGCCTGTACCCGTTCCGGTTGACTTACTAGTAAATAAGTTATCAATTAATTGCTGGTACGGATCTGTGGCAACACTTGGTGTCGTTGTGGTAGCAATGTTTTTAATTGCATCATTATACTCACCCTGAGTAATTTGTCCACTAGCCAACTCAGAATCAAGCTGTGCTTTAGTAGTCTGAGTCTGTGCTGTTGTATCTGGTGTCGTTGTAGATATCGGGATCATCGAAAGATTCGGTGTTCCGTCTGTATTCTTAGTTACGGGGAACTGATCGCCACTTGGTTTTCCTTCCATAGAGGAATCAAATGTATTTCCCGTTGATAACGCAATACCAGTGTTTGTTAACTGACCGGTTGTTGGGTCTTTTACGTAAATTCCCCACTTACCAGTTGTTGGGTCTTGATGATAAACACCAGGAACCGTCTGTTGCGTGGCAGGCAACGTATCTGCCTGTGCGCTTGGGATTACTGCATCCAACACCATCTTAACCGCATCAGTTGGCGTCATTGTTGGATCTTTTGCCAATAACGCATTGTATGCAGCAATTTGTTCTGGTGTAGTTAATTGACTTTGTGCCGCAGCATTAATGTTCGTTGCTGCTGCGCCAGGATCAACAATCTGTTCTGTTGCTGTTATTGCTTGTGCTAATTCAGATGGTATACTACCATTTTGTGTTGCCTGAATATACATATTTTGTGCGTTAACGCCAAGGTTAGCTACAGGACTATTTGCTATTGTCAGTGCCTGATTTATTGATAAGCCTTGTGAAGTAGCATTATTTAATGCTGCCTGCTGAGCATCCGTTAAACTATTAACCTGGTTTGCCACTTTAAACGCATCAGCTGGGGCAACATTACTGTTGTTAACCTGATCAAAGAAGGTTTGAACAGCCGTCGTGCTCATTGTCGCAAGCTGTGGTGCGTATGTCAATGAGTCAGTGGCTGACAATCCCATCTGATTAGCAAAGCTAAAATAGTCTTGCTGATTTGTTGGTAACGCATTAACGGTAGTAGCTAACTGTAATGAGTTAGTTGGGTCACCGTTTGTCTTAAAATCACTGTTAAAGCCTTGTTGCGCCGCTGTCGACATTGTGCCAGATTGTTGTACCGCGTCTTGCACTTTTGTAGTGTAGTCGCTAATCTGTGTCTGGGCTTGTTTTGCAGTAGCATCTAACTGGGTATTTGCATCTGTAATAGCCTGTGTTTGACCAGTATAGTTTGTAGTTATATTTTGGTACGCTTGATAATTTGTGTTATATGTATCACCAGCGGTTTGTGCAGCTACTTGCAAAGTACTTAAATTACTCTCCTGGCTATTTAAACTTGTGGCCAGGGTATTAATTTGATCTGCTAAACTATTTGCAGTTGTTACATCATTAGCTGCTTTAGCAGTATTATATTGGCTGACTAAATCAGTATATTTATTATAATCAGAATTATAGCTATTGTATGCTGTTGTGTAAGCATCATTAGCACTGATCAAATTATTATACGAAGTCTGCGCAGATTGATAAGCAGGCTGAACAGTATTGGTGTAATAATTTTGTTGTTGTGTTTGTTGGCTATTAATCCCATTAATAGCTTGGTTAATTTGAGACGCAATATCTGTACCGGTTTTAGATAAATACTGCGATACACCTTGCGCAACATCAGTATTTTTTAATGTTGATCCAATTTGCGACAAACTAGTATTAACAATACTATTAACAAACGAAGCACCAATGTTTTGACCGGCCACCGCTGAAGCACTTGTAGCTCCAGCAATTTTACCGGCAATTGATGATATTGTTGATCCTGCACCAAGATCTTGCGCACCAACATTAACTGCACCGCCAACCGTAGTACCAACTCCAGCAGCCAAACCAGACAATAACGATTGGTTAATATTGCCAGTGGTTATCAAACTCTTAGCTGCAGCGCCGACGGAGTTACCAGCAGCGCCAGCTAAAATTTGTTGCGTGGCGCTATTCATAACACCATCTAATTCAGCACCATAGGCACCAGCGTAAGCAGTGGCTAATACCGATGGCGCCACACCAGCTGATGCTGCTTGTGCCATACTGTTAGCTACTTCAGGCGCCAAGTTATATGATTGCTGTAATGTATTAGCAATCTGATCTGGTGGAATGCCTTGAGCTACCATATTGGTAGCGTCTTGCGTTGCCATAGATGCCGTGCTATCTGCGGCGGGGGCCAACAAATTGCTACTAACCACGTTAGCAATATTAGAAGCTAAATAAGTTGTGCCCGCTGATATGGCGGCTTGTTGTAAGTTGCCACCGTTAGCAACGGTATCAGCGGCCGATATCAATGGTAATAATTCTGGGTTACCAGTAGCAACTGCCGCTATTTTAGCAATTGAACCAATTGGATCATTAATTGCCGCCTGACCTACTTTTTCAATAGTCTGGCCAATAGATTGAACTGCATCGCCAACAGCACTTGCGGCATCGCCAATTGCATTGCCAACATCACTTACGGCATTAGAGATTGCTTGCGCTACGCCACCCATTATAGAGCACCTTTATCGGTCGGTTGCGCTCTATCAGGCAGCCCACCTTTATGGGGATCACCTAAATTTACCGTCACAATATAATCGCCATTTGCAGCTTTTTGTACTTGATATCCCATATTAGGAAATGGCCGATGGCGTTTTACATATTTAAAAATACCCAATAAAGAGGAATCACTAAATTGAGTAACTAATGTTTTAAATCCAGCTAAACCAATTGCCTTAGTAAATACCAAAGAGTTATGCAAATAGTTTGGAATTGTATCTGCGTTGATGGCTCTAAATTGTGCAATCTTGCCATCTTGCGGCGATTGGTGCACCACAAAAATGGTATTACCTTCTCTCATCATCAAAGCCTTCATCTGATGAGCTTCTAATACCAGACTAGCTTTGACCTGCTCGGCAGTATACTTGCCGCCAGTTTCCTTAGCAGCAATGGCAATTATCTCGTCTTGAGATAACTTCTGATGTTTTGAATTAACAAGAGAAGACACAACAGCTATTATTTTGCTGTTTGTGCCTTAGCTGCCAAGGCCTCTTCAACGGCCTTCTTGAACTCAGGATTGATGGCATTCTCATCAGTCTTGTGTTTTGCCAAGATAGCGTCAGCAACGGCTTTATCGTTGAGGTACTTTATTGTTTGTTGTCCGTGCATTTTGATTCCTTTGGTTATTGTATCTACTTATATTAATGCAAAAAGTGCGTACTAGACGCCCTAAAATTAAGCATTTGGCTTATTTACTATCAGGGTAAACTCATTAGCCCAGTCCTGCCAGTTTTCATAAGCCTCTGGGTTTGGCAGTGGAAACGGCTGGAATGTTGCCAGACTAGCCATATGCTGGGCGGCTTGTCTCCAATTTTCCTCAGGTTGGAACATAATATGTTCTTGGCTGTAATAAATGGCTAGATTGCCATTCCAGTCATCCCAAGACATATGCTGAGTTGTACATGGAAAAAACTGCGGAATAACGTTTTGCTTAGGGGCGCTCATCACCGTACTCGGCCGTAATGACTAATTTACCCATCTCAAAATTACCACCAAGGGTATTAGATTCAAACTTTAATTGAATTAGGCGATGCTCAACACGCAGGTCAATTTTACCAGTGTTTGGGTTAAAATAATATGGGCCTGAATCTTGCTCATCTTCAGTCATTGTGCCACTAGCAAATTTACGACCCAAGATAGTCATTGACATTTGGCCAGACTGTAAAAAGTTTGGCTCTACACGACGGATGTGCATACGACGGTTGACACCAATTAAAGAATCACCGCCGGGGGTTCCAGAAATCCAACTAATATCACTAGTGGTAATACTGGAGTAAATTGCTGTCTCGCCGTTTAGTGCAATTTGGTTTTGGCCATATTCATGTTGCCACAAATTGTAACCACCAGTGACATAGTAAACTGGTTGACCAACAACTGGCAATGGCGAGATTGCAGTTGACACTGTTACTAAAGTAACCCCAGGGGGTTTAACCGTAGTATTATAAATGTTTTGACTGCCAGTGATTAAATAGGTTGGGTTTTGTGGGACATTTGAAAACGTTACACTATCACCAGGGCTAAATGTTGCTGTTTGATCTCCAGCTAAATAAAATTGATTTGAAGCTGGGGCCGGTAAACTGGCTGGGTGTGCAATCACATCAACTGCTGTACCGAGTATGGGGTCGTAATTCCAATCAATCCAAATTGGATTAGGAAACAATTCTGTGGTGTATCCACAAGAGCGTTGCGCCCCTACCGCTTGGCCAGCATCGTACCAGATCTTATCTTTGACATTATAGATAATAGCATCAGTACACTCAGTAGCGGTGCCACGGGGATAAAAGAACCAAATCTCATTGTAGCGGGGCACTTTAGTGGCCCATACTTTTTGACGTTGCTCGTAGTTGATGTTATCAAACAGGTAATTTACGTTCTTATCATTAGGGAGAACCTGCACGCTACCGTTGTATACATAGAAACGGTCAATACCCATCCACCAATAAGCGCCGTCCATTTCAACCACAGCATTGGAAGACATGATTGAGATTTGGCTAGAAACAATATCGTAGTTCCAGTAGGTTGATGGGACAGTAGAAGCTGTTGAACCCGCCGGATTAAAGGTAACACGAATTAGACTATCTGTGGCCCAGAACAAACCGGACGGAGCATTAGTACCTCCGCGCATTGGTAGGCCTTTAACAATCTTAGAACTACCAACGTTAACTTGGTTGGCTAAAGGTCCGTTCCAATCATAAAAATTTTGATTCCCATAAGTACCATTAACATTATTGTTAGCGATAAACCCATGAGAGCCATACACGAAAATAAATGGATACAGGACACAGACACCTCCGTCAACAGAGATTGGTTTGTATGTTGGGAATTGTCCTTGGCTATCTGACAATCCAGTAAATGACCAACTATAATTGTTGCCTGGGGTAATTTGCCCAATCAGTACTTGACTTGCAACGCCACTATCAATATTAACTAAATCTTTAGCTGGATGCGCGAGCACATACAGCTGTCCGCCATATGGACTAAACTGCGCATCAAACTGCCAGTTGTTTAAGTAAGGACCGTTTACTGGGTCTGGTGTAAATACGGCATTGCTTGTTAAATAAACAGTATTTGCGTTAGATGGAACTGTACCACCAGTCAAAGTTACTGTTGTAACATTTGAGCCATAAGTTGCAGATGAAACAGTAAAAGTTGTAGCATTACTGGTTTGCTGAAATATGAGATGGCTAGTATTTGGGAATGTGGCTACTGCGTTACCACTGATAGTAATGGTAGAGGTGATTGAGTTACTATTTGCAACCGGGACAAAAGAAGTGCCAGGTAAAATAGTAACTGGGAATGGGCCACTACCAGTTGCAAAAGTTGTACCAGTTGTAAATACATCTAGTTCTTTATAGTTACCCGCAAAAATATAGTTTACGCCATTGTATGGTTGTGCCACCATACCACGATAAATACCGACCAAGCTGGTAAAGATTGAGCGATAGCCACCCATCTTTTTGGGAACACCACGCTGAAAACGACACCACACACCGTCGGTGTACTCGTCGGTTTCAAAGTAAGTACCATCACGTTTGATACCCGCTGGAACTGCTAATGTATAGATCCGGGTAAACTGTGAGGTATCTTGCTGAACATTATCAGCTGCCATTTAGAACGTCCCGCCACTAATTGATTTAGCGTTTAATGATGCAAGTACATTGACTGCTGGTGCAGAAGGATTTGATCCATCCATATTGACAATCTCAGAACCGTTTGCAGTTAAACCTAAAACACCAGTACCGACTAAATACATACCGCTGGTTGTATCGTTATTGAACGAATACGCTGGCAACGATTGTGTACCATTAGATGCGTAAAATAAACCAGTGGAAGAAGCTGTCAATACATACAAATTTGTACCGTCACTTAATACAGTAAAAATATTACCGGCTGATAAAATGATTGGTGTCTGTGTGCTACCTTGACATTGGAAAGTAATATTATAACCCGTTTGATTGGTATTATTTACCAAAATATAAATCTGGGTAATAGCTGGCAATGTTACTGCTAGGTTTTGTGTACGAGTACCAGACTGTGCAATGTAAGTCTGGATAATTGGGGCGTATGATGTTAGGTTAAATGTGTTACCAATAATGGTGTCCACATCGTATGTTGCTGAGTTAAATGTTACAGCAGATGGAGCAACCCAACCAACAGTAATGAAACCACCTGCGGTAGCATCATAGAAAATAAATCCGGAATCACCTGGGTTGGTAACAATTTCGCTTGTGTTATTAATTAAAGCTGGAACTGGGGGGATAATAGCAAGACTACCAGTACCATTATTTCTAAAGCCAATATACCAACCGTAAGTTAGTGTCTGTGGTGTTGGTAGATTAAATGTGCCAGCGCCACCATTCCAAACAAAGGTTGCAGCACGGCTGGTATCGCTAATAACTGGTGTAGACGTTACATCAACGGTATTTTGTGAGGTGGCTAACTTACCGTTAACGGTAGTTAAACCAGCACCAGCTAGTGTGGCTGCATCGGCATATGATGTACCAGCAGCAAAAGTTACATTTCCCCAGATACCACCAGGAGTAGTATTATCAGTAAGATAAAAATACTTTGAAATACCACTAGGTACACTAACGGAGTTTGCACCCGTATAGTCTTTAATTGTGAATGTATTTGAGCCAAGGTTACGGAACAAGATATCCGCGCCAACTGTTCCCTGATCAGCTTCCGGTAAAGTAATGACAGCAGCATTTGCATTAGCACTAGTACAAACGCAATCGATAATGCGAGCAGCAGGTATTTCACCCACACCTTGATTAACAATGGAAGGCCAATAGAGGGGCGTAACTGAACCAAAAGAGAGTGCATAATAAGATACATCCGTTGGGGTAACAACGGTGCCTGTAAAGGGCGATGTGTAGACTGGAGTTGTCATATTTTAAGGTTCCTGAACCGTAGTATTGCGATCCACGCGGCGAGCATCGTCTTCTTTTTTGAGCGCTGCAAGTGCATCAGTGTAGTATTGTTTCCAGACAGGTAATTTATCAAGTGCTTTTAAGTAGCCTTGGGCTTGCAACAATGAACCATAAAGCATCGCTTGTGGTGCAATTTGTGTCCACAAGTTTTGTTGATTGTTTGCGTCCAGGGGTTGAATTTCAGCAAAGTAAATAATCTCTACTGGATAATTTTGGTCTGGTTTTGGTGCGAAATTCCAGTTGCTATAATCGTAATCAGAATAATAAATTGGCTGCGCGTTAGTTGATTCAGATTGATACTGGGCCACGTAATCTTGGCTACGTAACAAAATAGGCTCGCCGTTAACTTTCATCGATACTGTCTTGCGCCAGCGTGATGGTTTATTGAGAACAGTTTGATTTGTTGCTAAGCTAGTCTCCACCACAATTAATTGCATGAAAGTCTTTAACTCAGCAGCAATTGACGACTCAGTAAGTGCAATCAGGTTGGGGATCTGCGCAATAAAGTCAGCATCGTCCCGCTCCATGTATTGCTGGATGTTAAGAACGAGGCTGTCGTAGGTCATTATCACTGACATTTAATTACCTCGTATAGTAAGAAATATTAGGTTGGAAGTAGATCGGAGACTTATCACGATCCTCATCTTCAAACTCTTGACGTGCCTGCATGGCCAGCTTCTCTAAGTACTGAACACGTTGCAGATCAATACCGGGTAACTGCATCGCTAACTTGTGCGATAAGGCAGCCTGCATGTAAGGGATGACACGGTCAGGCATGTATAGTTCATTTGTCAATGAGCCAACATCTTGGGGTTGCAATTCCAGGATCATTTCAAATACCTGGAAGTTGTTGTTTGGTACTGGCCATAGCGCCATCTGTGGCACGATCTGACGATCGAACCAGTATTGCAGTGTGCGTTGGCTTGGGAATTGTTTATTAGGCAAGTCAAAGTAATCAGTACGGTTCAGACGAGCCATTGGGATTACTTGTTGTGATTGCGCAAATTGGATAGCGCGTAACGAATAGGTTGAGCTAGTGTTACGGTTTTGAAGGCGATAATAATAGAAACCCTGAGTTGGGTTTACTTGGAAGTATTGCCATTGAAAATCAGACAGCGTGGCGTCTGGGAAAGATTGCCAAGTTGTCCAATTAATACCATCATTACTGACTTGTAAATCCAGTGAGTAGGTAGTGGTGGTGTTTGGTGAGTAAGCATTAAAACCAATGTAGAACAGACGAGTACCTTGGCCATAAGCTGCACCAAAGTAGTTTTCTGATAACGTGGTTGTTGCGTGTAGCAACAAGTTGGCGTTATTGGTCTGATCAAACAACGCAGGAACGTTGCCATTATCGGCAGGCAAATAACCAGAGACCGCAGGGTTTGTGATATAAACCCAGTTTGCTTCTAACACATCCACGCAGTTAGCAGGCATGGTTAAAAACTGCTGGTTGGTTTGTGCACCAATAATCTCAATCTTTTGCAACCAGATATTGATGCCGCGGTTGACTGAGTTTTGCAAGACATAAAACAGGGCCTGCTTACCAGCGTTAACTAACTCGGGCGTCATCTCTTCTGCGGTTCTACCCGCATCACGATAGGCGTACGAAATTAGTTGATCGACATTAACTGTTGTCTGGTTGTATGTACCTGAGTAGGCCATGGATTAACGTCCTCGGCCAGCGGCCTTTTTCATTACTTTTTGTGGTAGGTTTGCTTTGGCTTTACCAGCCTTAACAAATTCTTTCCCCACTTTTTTGGGAATGCCTAGTGTGCTTTTTCCAGCAGCGGCTGCATACATCGCAGCTTGCTGGTCTTTGGATTTGATTGGCATATTACTTTTTCTTTACCTTACCGCCGCGTTTTT
>Ga0208499_1000731_pt1 | contig 11186 bp, 10 predicted proteins | sample CryBogCBE07Jul09_FD_185504 | JGI IMG/M metagenome (GOLD analysis project Ga0208499, IMG submission 185504) | Freshwater microbial communities from Crystal Bog, Wisconsin, USA - CBE07Jul09 (SPAdes) (version 2) | ecosystem: Environmental > Aquatic > Freshwater > Lake | place: Crystal Bog... | reverse complement strand
GAAGGCGATACCCAAAGCCCACAAAACTATATTTTGAATATCGCCCATCATTACCTCTTACTGTACTGGTGTAGGTGTTACATCAGTAACTACTGCTGGATTAGTAGCGCTTGGATCGGCTGCTGGAGCATCGGTAGCTGTTGCATCAGGAGCAGGTGCTGGTGGCACTTGTGGCTGACATTCAGCATTAATAGCGATTACCAAGCCATATACTTCTGAGTATGGGCGAGTTCCTAAATACTGTAGGATTCCATTGATTAAGTCTAAAGATACATTGAGTTGCATTTTATTTTCCTTTAAATTGGGGCATCATTGCCCATCAAAAGTATAGCCTATTCTTTGGCAATTGCAGCAGTAAAAGGGGTTAAATCATTGCTTCCATAATACTCAGAGCCTTTAGCGACTTGAATGGCTAAATGATCTTTATTGCGCTGGATGCAATCTTGCCACTCAGAATCTGTCATTTGTTCAGGTTTTGTGCCATTTAACAAATTGACCGAATCCATCGCAGCCAAATAATCCTTTTGCACTTTTTCTTCTTGTGTCATTTCAACCATGATTTGCAAACTCCTTGTGATATTTATTTCGGGCTTCTATAGCCACTAATTCTGCTAATTCTAAATCTTTAAAGCAACCAATATTTTTTGGCACTTTATTTACATTGATTCTTACAACCCATGTCTTTTGTCTTTTATTCCAACATACATTTTTAATGCCTGATGTATTATCTTTTCGCAACAAAGCATTGTGTTGGTTTTGATTTTGAGAGGCTGGTCGTAAATTTTCAATTCGATTATTAGACCTATCATTGTCATCATGATCTACTTGAACTGGCAAATATCCATGAAACATAAAAAATATAAGCCTATGATTTAAATAAAGTTTTCCATCAATTTTTGTTTGTAAATACCCATAACTATCTAATGAACCAGCAGGTTTTCCATTTAAATAAGTTTTATCCCTACCCAATGAATCAACTGTTCTGTTTTGCCAAAACAAAGCTCCATCCCTGTATTCAAACAGTTCTTTTACTTTGTCTTGAGTTAAATTGGTCATTTTGCCTCTAATGCAGCAATACGAGTTGTTAGGGATTCAATGATGGCTTGTTGTTCTTGAACCGCCTTGATGAGGGCTGGTACCAAGAATGAGATGTCAACTCCCCAAGGTTTATCAATAGTTCCATCTTCGTGATCAAGTCCAACAGCGACAGCTTCAGGAGCAACTTCATAAAGCTCTTGAGCAATAACACCAAACTCAACAGCTTCTTTAGTATGCGCCCAATCAAAGCTACGGATCTTAATAGAATCAATTTTGCTTAAAGCTGAAGGAGCATCAATAATGTTTTCTTTTAAGCGCTGGTCTGAAGAAGTTGCATAAACCGTAGAAGCTGAAGTTCCGTTGATGTTTCCAACATTTGCTCCATTGTAATAAAAATACGCATAAAATGGAGTTCCTGTTGCTTGTGTATAGTAACTTTGTAATCCTACACCACCCGAAGCTGTTATAGTTGTTTTTATTGATACATTGTTTGCTACAGGTGTAAAATTCCAAGATGAACCATCATAATACAGGTTCGGATTACCATCACCATCAGATAACACAATGTAGTTACTTGCTGTACGGATGTCTAGACCACCTTGATTGCCTGTGTAATTACCAATGATGGTGTTGTTATATCCTGTTGTTATAAGACCGCCTGATGCACCACTAACTTGGTTTGAATTTCCTACAAAAGTGTTTCTATATCCAGTTGTTACAGAATAACCAGCATTATTTCCTATAAAAGTATTTGCAGAACCTGTAGTGCAAGAATAGCCAGAGGTAGTTCCAACAAAAGTGTTGCTATTTGCAGTTGTTCCACTATATCCAGCTTGATAACCTACTGCGGTGTTATTAGATGCGGTGGTGTTTGCATTTAAAGCTGAATATCCTACAGCAGTATTTGAACCACCTGTAGTAGTTGCTTGCAAAGTACCAGAGCCAAAACCTGAATTTCCTGTACCAGTTGTGTTTAAGTTTAAAGAATAAAAACCAAAACCAGCATTTCCATACCCAGTTGTATTTGCCCCCAAAGCATTAGAACCTAATACAGTATTACTTGCTTGGCTACCACCACCCTTACCAACAGTAAGACCTGATATAGAAGCATCATTAGCCAATGTCAGCGATGTACCATTAAAAGTCATGTTGGCTGAACCAGCATAAGCACCTGAATTGTTATAGATAAGCTGAGTATTTGCGCCAGCTACAGATCCAGTTGCTTTAGAAGCAATAACCTGAACAGTTCCAGTATTGTCTTTATAGAATAATTTGCCGTCTGTGTAATTAATGGCAAGTTCAGCGCCAGTAGCTGTACTGGTTAAGTTTGCAGCCAAAGGGACATTAGTAGCCGTTCCGCTTGCGTACAATAAAATTGGTGTATATCCGGATGCCGCCATGATTTATTCCTTTAGAAGCCACCACCAGCGATACCGCCAGTAATGACATGAGTTACAGCATTAAATGTAAAGTTTGTGTCCGTCAATTCTGCCACATTACCTGTTGCCGATCCACCCATAACTACATAATTAGTAGCGGAAGATGCAGCAGCCAAATTTACATTGGCAGCGTTAGTAGCATTGGTTACTGCGGTAGTGCCAATTACACCAACTACTTGAGCAGCGGTAGCAGCGGTAAAGGCTGAAGCGCCATTTCCATAAGCCAAGCCAGTTAAGGTTGCAACACCTGTACCGCCATTACCTACCGGGAGAGTGCCAGTAACTTGAGTGGTTAAGCTGATTGTTCCGCTAAGTGCAGAAGCAGGGTAGCCTGTACAGTTTGTCAAAGTGCCTGATGCAGGAGTTCCTAAAGCACCGCCATTAACTACAAAAGCACCAGCCGAACCAGTATTAACTGCAAGGGCAGTTGCTACACCAGTACCTAGACCGCTGATACCAGTAGCTACAGGCAGTCCTGTGGCATTGGTAAGAGTGCCTGAAGATGGTGTTCCTAGTGCGCCACCATTGACTACAAATGCGCCAACAGAACCAATATTGACACCCAAAGCGGTAACAACACCTGTGCCTGTGGTTATTGTAGATGGAGCAGCGCCAGCGCCACCGCCAATCATTAAGCTATTTGCAGCAAGTACAGCAGAACTAGCCCAAGTAGTACCACTTGAGAAATAAGGGATGCCACCTGAAGTACCAGCAACAGTTAAAGCTAAAGTGCCTGATCCTGTAATTGGAGAGCCTGAAACAGAAATTAAACCGCCAGTAAAAGACTGCGCTACTGAGGTTACTGTGCCTGTAGTTGGAGTTGTCCAAGTAGGAACACCATTTCCGCTTGATGTTAATACTTGTCCGCTTGTGCCATATCCATTACCAGCAGTTCCAAAAGAAACCGCACCAGTACTCAATAATCTCATGCTTTCTACAAAACTAGAACCATTGAAAACTAAAAAATTTGTATAAGAAGAACCTTTGATAGTTGTAGTAGCTGTAGCGCCTTGATAAGCACCAATGGTTAAATTAGCATTTGTATAACCATTAGTGATGGTTGTAGATGCGCCATAAACATCCAAATTGCCAAAAGGAGATACCGTACCGCCAACAGCTAAATTAGTGCCATCAAAATACAAATTGGCTGATTGAGCCATTGCACTTGTAGAAGAAGCATAAAAAATTTCATTAGCGGTATAAGAGGTTAAATTTGTACCCCCATGATTAGTTGCTAAAGTTCCAGTTACACCAGTTGTTAAAGGTAAACCCGTAGCATTGGTTAAAGTTGCTGAAGATGGAGTTCCAAGAGCAGGAGTAACTAAAGTTGGAGAAGTGGCTAAAACTACATTTCCTGAACCAGTTGTGGAAGCTGCGCTAATTGCTGTGCCATTGCCTTGCAAAATACCAGTAACAGTAGTTGAAAGAGTGATAGCAGGAGTTGTACTAGCTGTTGCAACTGTTCCAGCTAAACCATTAGCGGTTACTACAGATACTGAAGTTACTGTTCCCGAACCGCCACCAGCCACCCAAGTAGGAGGTGCAGAATCACCATTAGATTGAAGGACATAATTGGCAGTACCAAAATCTCCATTAAAGGAAACAGCGCCAGTATTATTGATTGCCATATACTCGCTTGGAGTATCTGATCCATCAGGAGTTACTAAAAGTTGCAATAATCCCGGTGAACTGCCAGTAGCGATTGTTCCAGTATTGTCTGCTGATAATTGAAAACCACCAAAAATAGAATAATTATTTGTGGTATCAACACTACCTGCATTAAACAAAGTAAATAATGGCATCCCATTAGTTACAGGTGCATGAGCAGTTGTATCAGAATTAGACCTAGCTGTAGCAATAATGGTTTGCTCAGAAGTCGAATGACGATGATGCAATGTCTGAGCAATATTTGTGCCATCAATATCGCTGATAGTTAAAGTGGAAGTATAGGTAGTTCCATTAACTTTAATACCACTAGTTTCTAAACCAAGATTGCCAATAATAGCCGAAGTATTAGCGGTTAAAGTGCTAAATCCACCTGCTACTGGAGTGGTTGCGCCAATAATGACATTATCAATATTGGTAACCGTAGAACCTAAGGGTTGTGCGGTGCTTCCTAAAGTAAGACCAAACTTGCTAATAGTAGAACCATCGGTATAAAACAAAGCCCCATCAGGAATATTGACGGCAAGTTCCCCTACATTCAGATTTGCTGTAGTAGGAGTATGTCCACTAGTAAGACTGTGGAACAGTATTATCGGTGTTGAGCCTGTTTGAGCCATAACTACTTTCTATTAGAATGTTCCACCGCTAATACCAGTAGTTGCATTTAAGGTAGTGAAATATCCAGCAGCAGGAGTTGTTGAGCCAATAGTTACACCATTAATATTGCTAACTGTAGAACCTAAAGCCTGTGCAGTAGAACCAAATGTAATGGATGAATTAGCTAAATAAGAATTGGCAATTGCTGTGCCATTCCATACACCTGAAGTAATTGTGCCTACAGTAACAATGCTTGCAGAACCAGCTACAGGAGAAGCTCCCAAAGTATTGTAGGAAATGGTTTCTGCGGTAGAACCATTAAATGATGTACCTGAAGCTGCGCCTGTGCCTGAATTATCAAAAGTTACGGAATTGGTTGTTGTTCCGCTACCAGCAGGTGTTCCCCATACAAAAGCAGAACCATTCCACTCTAAATAGGTAGAAGAAGTAACTGGAGCAGTAATAAAGCCTGTTGCGCCAGCGCCAGTTTGATACAAAATCTCATCAGCAACACCACCAGCAACCGCAGTAGCCAATGCAGCAGTACCGCCAATAGACAAGGAAGCTGCTGTGCCAGTTAATCCTGTACCAGCGCCAGTAAACTGAGTTGTAGCGGTAATTGTTGAGCCACGAACTGTAGAAGCAGTTGTAGCGCCAATTGCTGTGCCATCAATTGATCCACCAGTAATTGCTACTGAAGTAGCATTTTGGGTGGACATTGTTCCCAAACCAGTAATGGCTGTGTTTGGAATAGTAGTAGATGCAGTAACTAAGCTATTGCCATTGGCATACATATAACCAGTTAAGCTAGTTACAGTAATATTTGAGAATGATTCTGTATTAGAGCCTGATACTTTTTCCCATGCAGTTAGGGCTGTGGAATAAATAGCCCAATCGCCAACTTGCCAATCAGTAATACCGCTAAGAGGAGTATTACCAGCAACAGAAACAATATAGTAATCTTGGTTATTAGGGGAAGTTGCACCAATATTCGGTGTATTGGTTGAAGCATCCCAAGTTCCTTGATAAGAAGGTGAATTTAAAGTAGAAATTGTTGCATTTGTAATGCGACCTTGTTGATCTACAGTAATTACTGGAATTGCATTTGAAGCGCCATAAGTACCGGGTGTTACGGCAGTATTAGCCAAAGCAATGGTTGTTCCAGTAGCAGGGGTATAGGAAGTTCCGCTAAGACCAGTTCCAATAGTTAAGGCTGCATAAGAAGCCCAAGTTGGATCAGAGCCATTAGAAGTCAATACCTGACCATTAGTGCCAATGCTTAAAAATGCGGTTGTGTTTGCAGCGGTTTGATAAGGTAAAGAACCATTAACACCACCAGCCAAATCAGCAGCAGTACCTGTTACATTAATTCCCCAAGTGCCTGAAGCATTTGTACCTGTAGTAGAAGGTGCGCCAACAGTATTGTAGGAAATAGTAATAGCGCTAGAGCCATCAAAAGTTTGTGGAGAAGCACCGCCAGTACCGCTTGAATTAATGGTTAATGGAAAAGCAGTTGTGCCAGCAGCAGTACCCCAAGCAAAAGCAGAGCCATTCCATTCAAGAACAGAACCAGCTACAGTAGGGGCGGTAATAAATCCAGTAGTTCCAGCACCAGTTTGATAAAGGATTTCATCGGCAACACCACCAGCAACACCTTTAGCGGTATCAGGGCTAAATTTAAGAACTGTAGTGGCTGTGGAATCAAGATAGTAAAGGTTGCTATCGCCAATATTAAGCGCTACCTCACCAAGAATTAAATTGGCTGATGATGGAACAGCAGCCGGGGTGGGAGTGTAATAAAGCGAAATGGGGGTTTTGCCGAGTGCTGCCATGATTTTTCCTTAGAATGAACCGCCTACCATATTGTAATAAACCGATGCAGTAATCGCATTGGGAGTTGTGCCACCTATAATGGTGTTATCAATAGTTCCACCAGTAATAGTTGGGTTTGTAAGTATTGTTGATGTCTGTGTAATTCCTGCAATTGTGCCACCAGTAATGTTTACATTGTTGGCATTTTGAATGGACATTGTGCCAAGACCTGAAACTTGAGTATTGGCAATCGCAATTGGAGTTTGTGTAACAGAAGTAATTTGACCTTGAGCATTAACTACCGCTACAAAGGAATGGGAAGAATCACCATAAGCACCTGCATTTGCACCTGTATTAGCTATGCTAAATTGAAAAGCAGATAAATTAAGACCTGTACCAGCAGTATAGGCTTCTCCAGCCTGTTGATCGACATAAAGTTTATTAACTAAATCGGTGTTATTAACAGGAGCAGAAGTAACAGAACCACTTACCAAAGCAGCAGATTGCGCTGTTAAATTGGTAAATTCACCTTGTGCTGGAGTGGTTGTTCCTATTGGAGTTCCATTAATTGAACCACCTGTAACTGCAACACCAGTAACAGTACCGCCTGTAATTGCTACAGCATTGGAATTTTGAGAAGCTATTGTGCCAAGTCCTGTAACTTGAGTGGTATCAATTTGTATTGATTCAGTTAATGCGCTGGTAATTTGACCTTCAGCATTAACATCAATAATAGTGGCATAAGCTACACCGCCTACATTGCCCGGTGTTACTCCTGTGGGAGCAATGCTAAAAGTATTTCCAGCGAGAGCAAGACCTGTTCCAGCTAAATAAGAACTGCCAATTTGAGCATCGACATAGGCTTTATTAGGAATGTCATTGCTATTAGTAGGCGCAGTTGTAATTTGACCTGTTGTCAAAACAGCATTGCCAATAGTGGCTGTCGGTGCGCTTACACTAGTAAATACACCTGAATAAGTGCCATTTTCCAAACCATAAATCTGAGCAAAAGCATTAGCTGTGCCAGCCGTCATTAGATTAGTTATAAAGTCATTGGTTTTCCATGCTCTAGCAACGGTATTTTCTTGCGCCCTAACTACAGTTAATACATCCCCTGTAATATTGGTACAGGAAACAATTTCAGTAATTTGACTATTTACTGCGCTAACAAGAGTAAGGGTTACTGCTTGATTTGCTGATGGCTGTGGAAATACTGATCCTGTGCCATAGGCTACTTGAATCTGAGTATCAATTGCGGAAATGGGGGCTGCTAGTGTTGTCTGAGCCTGATTAGCAAAAAGAAGAATAGCCATACGCTAGAACCCACTCGATTGAACACTTGAACTAATTACTATCCAGTTTGCCCCATCACTCTGTAAAGTGCAAGAAGTTCCTATGATTGGTTCTAAGATTGCAGTACCAGCTACAGTTGATCCAGTAGGAACAACATTAGCAGAAGCACTAGTAATTGTGTAACCAGTTGTATTCTTGATATTTAAAGTTTTGCCATAATAAGTGGCAGCATTTAACAAAGTTAATTGGACATTAAATCCTGCTGTAATGATAAGAGTTACATCGCCAACAGTTTGATTGTAAAAAGCGCTACTGACATTAGTTACAGTAATTGGTACATTAGAGCCTTGTGTAAAAGCATTGGCAGCGCCAGCGGTAAAATAGTTAGAAGCTAAATCACCAGCCAACCAGTTTTTAGCGGAAGTGCCTTCTTGACCTCTAACAATGGTTAATACATCCGCTGTTCTTGCTGTGCAATAAGCAATCTCGCTTAAAGTTCCTGTAGCAGCATCATTAAAAGTGATAGTAAAAACTTGCCCTGCCGATGGGCTTGGAAACAATGCGCCTGTACCAGTAGCGACAGTACAAGTATTTGCGCCTGAACTAAGATTAGCTGCTAAAGTAGTTTGGGCATTATTGGTAAAAAGATAAATCGACATAGTGATCCTTAATACAATTCGACCCAATTTTGGATGCCACAACCATTAAAGTTTAATTGATAAGTAGAGCCTACAGGAACAACAATAAATGCTCCTGCATGAGCACCAGCACCATTAAACTGCCAATTGAAAAATGAAATTAATAAACCATCTACATAAGCTGTAATACTCGGCCCGGAATTGGCTGCTGTACCAGTTGCAGATACATAAATAGGATAAGGGTATGGGTTTGTGTATGTAGCGCCTGAACTTCTTGATCCAGTTACATCATGCCATTTTGTATTTCCCCAACCACCACCCAAAGGTGCTGATACCCAATTTGTGCCATTTGATTGAAGGACATTGTTTACATTACCCGGTGGAACATTACCAACTGCACCAGTTCCATTACCTGTTAAAACAGAATTAGCATTTAATGAAGCCTGACCTGTGCCGCCTGAAGCTACTGGCAAAGGTGGATTAAGACCTGAAATAGAACCGCCAGTAATGGCAACGGCATTAGCATTTTGACTTGCCATTGTTCCCAAAGATACTGGGTTAAAAAATGGGTTTACCAAAATCCATTTGTTATAACTTGCACTCCAAACCACAACGGCTACAAATCCATTACCAGCAATATCACCAGCTAATAAAGGCTGATTATTGCCTTTAACAATGGTGTAAGTACCAGTATTAGTAGTTCCTAAAGTTAAAGTCAAATTAGGAGTGGTTGTACCATTAGCAAATCCAGCCTTAAATTGAAACTCTAAACCATCAGATAAAGAAGTCAAAGTAGATGGAATGGTTACGGCAATACTGTCTGACGAGCCTGTAGCTACTGCATAAGTAAAAAATTGCTGTTGTAACTGTGCAGGGCTTAATGAGTTGGCATTTCCTGTAGCTGGGTTATTCATGACATAAGCGCCATAAACACCGCTATAAATCAATGAAATTGGGTAGCCAGCGCTAGGAATATCGCCTACCAATAATGGGGTATTACCAGCCTTAACAATCGGTAAAGCGCCAATAATGGTGCTTCCCATAGTCAAATTTAAAGTTACTTGACCTGTATTAGCATAAGCGGAAGTAAGGGTAAACCCAAATCCACTAGGAACAAAGTTTAAATTGGAAGGAATAGTAGCAGTAAGAGCATTGGCAGAACCACCAGCATTAGCATTGTCATAAGTGCCTTCCTGAAATTGATCTAACTGAATATTATTGCCTTCTGATCCAGCGGTATAGAACATTCCTGCTGTGTCATTGGCTAACCAAGATTGTGCGGTTGTTCCTTCTTGCCCTCGAACAATCGTCAAAGTATCGCCTGATCTAGCTGTACAAAGGACAATCTCAGTTAGCAATCCAGTTGCTAAGTCATTAAAAGTGAGTTTGAAGCCTTGTCCAGCAGCAGGGGATGGGAATAAAGAACCTGTGCCTGATAGCAAAGTTACAGTAGTATCAGCGCTAGTAATCGGGGCTGCTAGGGATGAGTGAGCATTGTTAGCGAATAAGAGGATGGTCATTCGTGCAGCCCTTTGTTAATTATTTGCTTATTTTAGCCATATAAAAATTATTAGTAAACAACTGTATAGGTAAAGCCTACTGGCAATTGTAATACCTGTGCATTAATGGCTGCTTGAAGAATTGGTGCTAATTCTGTTGGGATTAATGGGATCAGTTTTGTAGGTGTATTCATTGGTCTTTGATCGAACTCAAAAGTGTTAAACAAAGAACCATCTTCACCCAAACTAATACCTTGATCGATATTAATTAATACCTCACCTTCAACTGGGAAGGTAACTGAAATTTGCCAAGTTTCTTGAATGGATGGATTAGCGCCACCAATCAAAAATCTAGCTATTTTTCTTTTAAGCCATTGGATGTCAAATTGCATCCCATCGCCTTTAAAAAAGTTCCAAGTAATACACCTTTTAAAAATGTCATCGGTACATTCATAAAAGGTTTGAGGGGCTAACTCATACTCCTCATTGTATTGAAACTCATTTAATTGATTGGTGTTGTATAGACCTAAAGTTCTATAGTTACCTTTTGGTAAAACTGGTCTTTCAAAGCCATACAAAGAAAGTGCCACCCAATCTAACAATTTACCTGAAAGACCCCAATAAATAGGCAAATTGAGGTCATTTATGCGGTTTAAATTAGTTTGTGATGAATTGTTATAAGCCGTAAAAAAGGGCTGAAGATACTGAGTAGTATCATCATACGAATACTGTTGGTATAAGTATGATGCTATCGGGGTTATATCTTTAATCACAATTAGCCTTGAACAACAGTAATTAATGATGGGCTGGTTTCAAAATAACTTTGTGAATCGCCATAAATTAATCCAGTTCCAGCTTCAGGGCTAACTACATTGCCATTAATAGTTACACTAAAAATTAAGCGAGAAAGCAAGGGAGTTGGCACAATACTTGCTACTGCTAATTGGAATACTGATTGCAACTCTAGGACATTGATTGGCTGACCAACATAGATGCTATTGATATAAGCAGCCAAAGCTGGTTGAGCTAACTGTGCTACAGCAGATGGAGCAATAAAATTAGTCGCTATGGTATTCCAAGTTACCGCCATACTTACTGTTTGTAAGGGTGGATTGACATAAGTAATGGTGTATTCATCAGGAAAATCATCAATCGATACGGTAATATTTCGCAGATTAGGGCTAATAATGCCACCGCCTGTGTAA
>Ga0208499_1000729_pt1 | contig 11191 bp, 13 predicted proteins | sample CryBogCBE07Jul09_FD_185504 | JGI IMG/M metagenome (GOLD analysis project Ga0208499, IMG submission 185504) | Freshwater microbial communities from Crystal Bog, Wisconsin, USA - CBE07Jul09 (SPAdes) (version 2) | ecosystem: Environmental > Aquatic > Freshwater > Lake | place: Crystal Bog... | reverse complement strand
TTACTCGAATGTAGATCTCAAGAATGTCAAGCCTCTGACCCGTGAGACGTTCAAGCCCCGCGGGTCAACTGCGCTTTTGGATGCCATCGGGAGCACAATCAAGGAGGCCGAGGCGACATCACCGACCCTCATCATTCTGACAGATGGTCACGAGAACTCCTCAAAGACATACACCAAGGCGCACATCAAGGACCTCATCGAGCTGAAGCAGAAGGAGGGATGGACTATTATGTATCTTGGGGCGAATCAGGATGCGTTTGCAGAGGCTGGGGCCATTGGTATTGCCGCAGATCATACTATGAACTACGATGTCCGCAGCACTCCAGAGGCGTTTCGATCTCTGAGCGCTACTTGTTCTCAGGCAAATTAAATAGTGTAATATAGTAAATGTTCGGTCAAAAGAAACCAAGTTTTACCTTGGGAGGTATAATGAAAACTGCGTCCACGTTCGGTATTACTCCCAATGTTCTGAAAAAAGCAGCTTCAGGTTATGGCCAACAATTCGCGAATTCAGCAAAGGCTGGACTAAATGCGCGAGTTGCTCGTGCCGCGTCTGGTCTTCAGACGCGAATTGCAGGTGCTCCACCTACGCCAACTCCAATGGGAACGCAAGTTCCCATACCTATGAAACCTGCAGGGTCTTTTTAACCAGACCCAGCAGTTGCCGCGGCCATAGCCTGTGCGGCCGCAATCAGACCCTGGAGACGTGCCTGAAGTTGCTGGTTCTTCATTCCCTTGGTCTCTTGGAGGCTCGAAATGAGTTTGTCGATGTTTGAGTTCATTTCGCTCTGGGCAGCACGGACCGCGTTTGGAGTATTCAGGCCCTGAACTTGGTTGGTTGTAGGAATTGCGTTTTCGACTGATTGAATGGCGCCTTCGTTCAGAGCCTTTGCCTGAGCCACGGCAGCCTGAACAACTTCTGGAGCCGGGGCCTTGAAACTCTGAAACGTGAAATATCCAGAAACGCCGAGGGCAAGAATAGAAAATGCCAAAATTACACATGAAAAATTAAAATTTGAATCTTTGGCCTTGTTTGTCGTCAAATATGTTTGGATATTTATTGACGACAATGCGATGGCACAAATTGCAATGACGAAAAACGCCATAGGTATCATAGCCTCGTGAAAACCCATGTTAATATACTGTAACATTTTATAATACTCCTGCAATCTTGAATGTAGCCGCCTTGTGTGCCATAGTCCACAATATCATACAACATACGAAGAGGACCAAAAATGCGATCCAAGAATTATACAAGTTTTGTTTCTTGGTTGCGTCTGCTTTAGAACCCATATTGTTCTGCTGGATCCATCCGGCCAAAGTTCCTATGAATATTGCAAACATGCTAAAGGCGCATGCGGCCAAGCCATACGATACAAGGCGCGCTGTCCCCTGAGCTGCGTTCTTGGCCATGAGCGCTTCACCCGCGCCTGGGACTGCGTATTCGGCCGCCTTGATTGCCGCCTTCTTGGCTAAATTTGCTTCGACACCCATCTACTATTTTGCAAATACTATTTTTTGACCAAGTACTTTCTGAGTCTGGCGGAGGGCCCCATTAAAAGAGGGTCTCGACCAGAGAAGCCACCGTGACCAGAAACCAGCCGTTTGAGCACCACCCTTTCCCCAGTTTTCCCTTTTCCGGTGTCTGTTCAGATAGTGTTCCATGCGGTTCTTGTCCTTGTGTATAGTGTAATCAGAATACCCCTTTCTCCCAAACCGGACAACCTTTCCATTTGGGAAAACGGCCATGAATTTATGGATGCCATTGCGGGCCCTGTAGAGCTTTACAGTCATCGTAAGCTAATTCTTACCGAGATATAAATTAATAAACTCAGTAAGATGACATTAAAAACAATATAACCAGTTATATAAGGGAAAACCGCCCCCTGTAGCGCGTTATTTTCAAGTATCATATTTAATACCTGCCTTGTAAGAGACTCATCCTCTCCATCTTCACTCTGAGCCATGGATCGTTATTATTCTAAAGGCAAACAAAAAATCGAGAATGAATTTACGAAGCTCGGGAATGCGGTTTGCGTCATGGGAAAGACAGGAACTGGGAAAACCTGGCTCGTCCATAACACACTCGACAAGTATCTTGAACTGACTCCTGATATTCTCAAGAGCCGACAGGATACGATTGAATTTTTAACTAAAATTAAAAGTTCAAACCTTCCAGTGGTCTTGGACGAGTATGAATGTGTCCATGATCTCATAGGTATCCGAGAGATTACCGGGCCTCCAACATCTGGCGTGTTTATTATAATATCACAAATCAATGTAAAGTTTGATTTTGAACTAAAAATATATGAAATGCCCGTAAAAACCTCTGATGAAATTAGAAAAATATTTCCAAAAGCCAAGCAGAGCGTGATAGACACGTGTTCGGGAGATCTCAGGGTCGTCTCTCAGAGTATAGAGTTTGACTCGGATCTGAGGGACGATTTCAAGGGTCCGCGCGAGTTTCTAACATCACTTGTGTCTAAAAAAACAAGAACAAATCCTGTAAAGTTTATTGGATATCCGATACAAGAGCCTGGGAACATTGCTTCAATTTTACATGAAAATTACCCTGACAGTACAGGTGACCTGACAAAGATTATAGACTGCATGAGCTGGGCAGATATTATAGAGACTCGGGTTTATGCGGGTGAATGGGAACTTTTACAGTACTTTAATCTTTGGGGGTGCATATTACCTTCTGTAGAAATAGGACACAGCCTTGATATATTGAGACCAGGTTCTACTTGGACAAAGTATCAAAATAGTTGTATGCGTGCAAAACGTTTAGATGCTCTCGCGACAAGGCTGCCAGGGAAGAAACTCTGTCACGATGAACTGGTCGTTCTAAGATATTTTGCTGAACAAGAGAAAATAGATGTTCTTTTGGATTATAATATTAAACCTGCAGATATAGATGTTTTAAATCACTTGAGTCCTTATAAAAAAATAAAGGCCAAGACTGTCAGTTCTCTAAAAAAGGCACTCACTTTGGAGTAGCGTCATCGGCTGGCGGGGGAACCTCTGCAGCCTGAGCAATGATTGTTGCCGACTCCTTGGACGCCTTGAGGGGCTCCTGCGGGGTGATGCTAATTGCACCCTTCTGGAACTTTTCTGTAAATTTCTTATACAGGAAATATCCAACCACAAGGATGGCGACCAGGGCCACAATGTTGAAAAGGTTAAAGGGGCCACTCGACTTTATATCATTCAGAATTGTGCGCTTGGCGTGATCGACGACCGGGGCAGACATATACTAAGAATTCGTGTTTTTTCTACGGTAAGGGGGCGCACCACCATTTTTTTCAAAATGGATCAAATATGGCAAGACCTTGAGACTCTCATGGCTCGAGCTGAACCCCGAGAAGAGCCCAAGAGTGGAGACGAATACACCTGCACCCGTTGCGGGGGTCGGAAGGTGTTCGGAGGGGTCGATATAGATCTTCCGACCTGTATAGACTGTGGTCTTGTAGATCAATCCTTTTTGTCTGATGAGCCCGAATGGCGGTCTGGAGGGAACCCTGATGAAGGGAGTGGCGATCCCTCGCGGGTGGGAGCTCCCGTGAATACGGACCTCTTTTCGGCTGCGTGGGGGATGAACACTATGATGTCGGGCAAGTCGAAACTACAGACTATCAATATGCACGCCTCTATGAATCACAAAGACAGGGCTTTGTTCCATGCGTATAATGAAATGGATCGAATAGGAAAAGGCATTCTTGGTCTTCAAGAGAATGTGATGTATTCGGCCAAGGTGAAATACAGAGCCTTCAACGAAGCCGTCCTGACTCGAGGGGCTGTTCGAAATGGAATCAAAGCGAATTGTATATTTCAGGCCTGTCGAGAATTTAACGTTTCTCGGACCACAAAGGAGATTGCGGATGCGTTTGAGATTCCTTCCAGAGATATCTCGAGAACTTTTGATATGTATCAGGAGCAGAATCCGGAGACCCAGGTTCATGTGACGCAACCGGCCGACCTCGTTCCGAGATTTATGAACGGCCTCACAACTATTCCTGATGATATTCGGCGCCGTTTGAAGATGAAGGTGATCAAGGTTTGCAATTCTTTGAAAGATTGTGTAGATTTGATGGGCCGGACCCCGAAGGCTATTTGCTGTGCTGTGATATACATAGTGATGAACGAGCTCGAACTCAAGCCGAATAAGAAGGATATTTGCAGAATTTGCGAAGTTTCAGAACCGACGCTGACTAAGATTGAGACTATAATTAAAAAGGAGCTTGCTTAATTATTAAATGTCTGGAATAATACTATTTGTAAGCACCCCTTGTTATGGCGGCGTGTGTCTCCAGGCTTATGCCGAGTCTATGCTTCGTCTCCAGCGAACGTGCGCAGCGAACGGCATCCAGATGATGCTCGATACGACCGAAAATGAGTCCCTTGTCCATCGCGCGCGCAATCTCGCCGTAGCTCGTTTTTATCAAAAGACCCAAGCGACTCACTTTCTCTTTATAGACGCGGATATTCACTTTGACCCCGAGGCGGTTATTCGCCTTATTCGGTCCGGGCACGATGTGTCCTGTGCGGCCTATCCCAAGAAGACTGTGATGTGGGATCAGGTCGATTCGTATTACAAGTCTGGGGACACGACTCGGGACCCGGCTCGTGTGAGCGCTTCGCTCGTGATGAATTTCAAGTATAGACAGACTCAAATTAAGAATGGATTTGCAGAGGTGCTCGATGGTCCAACAGGGTTTCTTCTGATTAAGCGCGATGTATTTACCAAGATGTTTGATCATTACAAGGAACTCGATTGCGTAAATGATCATCAGAATAAGGACCTTGATGAATACTGTGCAGTTTTTGATTGTATGATTGACCCTGAGAGCAGAAGATATCTTTCAGAGGATTACGCATTCTGTCGCCGGTGGCAGCAGATGGGTGGTCAGATATTTGCGGACTGCATGACGGTCCTTGGACACGTGGGGAATATCCGGTTCCAGGGGAAGCTCGAGGATCGTCTGAAGTCTTGAAATTCGTGTCTTATCAGTTGTAAATAAACACTTGCTTCTTATATCTAAAAATGGAAACACTCGAGGCTATCCGACAGGCGGCCAAGACTATTACAATGGAGTATATGCAAGGGGATGGCCGTAACGTAAGCGCGTTTAAGGAAGATGAGTATCTCACGAAACTTCAAAATGCTCTTGAACCCAATTATAAATTTGAAAAGGCAAAACCAAGACACTGGTATGATTTTAATGTTGATGGTATTTGCATCGACCTTAAAATGACTGATATGAAAAGTGCCGATAATGCTTGGAATCAAAAGCGCCTCATATTTACGTGGGGAGGCAAAGAACCTCCAAACAAAGATATGAATATGAACGAAATGTGGGATATTCTAAAAAATACTCCCCGTGTGACTGAAAGGAACCCATTGACCGAGCTTTATTACTTGGCAGTAGATAAGAAGACCGGTGACGTCCTTCTCAAGTCTTTGGTCGATATTCATACCTATGTGATAAATGCACATCCATCAAATGTTATCCAGATTAACTGGGAAAAGGAATTCGAGAACAAGAGCTATGTAGCTCCCAGCCGAAGCGACAAGATGGTCGAACTCGCTAAAGCTGTTCAAGAGTCCGTGCGTAGGACTATAGAATCAAGGAAGGATTTTGCAACCGCTGAGATAGTTTAATATAACTCAATTGTCTGTGTCCTATTTTGTATCGTCCCGCGTACATATAGTCTCGCTTCGTCTCTTCGCTATTCAGGAAATCTACGACCCTTTGCAAATCTACTGGTTCCTTGGGTACTATGCACAACAGGGCCCCTCCAAAGTATTGGACGGTCCCGAGAAATGCTGGCTCTTTTGAACGGGTCAAGTTTCGAACGTATATGCAGGGCCTTCCCACGAGGCGCTCCATATGTGTGATATTTCGAGGAGCACCCCATTCGAACCAGTTATCTTCAGAAAATTTGCGAATTTTACGAGCCTTGAGCTCATCCTTGTGAGCTTCCAAATGGGTTCTAATTTCAGGAGTCGCAAGACCATATGCAAACTTCTCGACTCGGTCCTTATCCGTAAGAACATCCATATTGCCGAATGAAACTTTGAATACAGAATCTTTTCCAGACACAAGACCGACATACACGTCAAAAAGTTCCGAAATTTTTTTTCCTGAATTTTCAGAAAAACTCAAAATTCCATCAACAATGCTACACGGTGTATCGACCCCATTCACAATAGCCCTGGACAAATGCAAACCTTTCTGATATCTAAACACAACAACATCTATATTCGCCCCATCAAAGAGTTTTTCATCATGAGGAAACAGAAAATGAGTAAAGGAGCCCTCTTGGCCCATTTTATAAAGAATTGAAGCGGCCCCGGTAAGTTTTGTAAAGTCAGATGGAACAATGAATATCAATTCTCCATCATCAGCAAGCAAATCAACACACTTGTCTATAAATTTTAGATATAGATTCCCGGTACTCTGCTTCACATAAGGAGGGTTACCTATAATTGTTTTGAATTTTATATCAAAATTGTGTTTAAGAAAATCTTCCCATATAACTTGCTGATTTGTAAATGATACAATTGGTTTTACGTTTGTGTCTATTTCAAAACAAGTCATTGGGTATTGAGGATCCAGGGTCATAAATTTCTGGAGTAGGTGACCTTTTCCAAATGACGGTTCAAGTAAATGACTCCCCTTGTGTAAAACTTGGTCAAAAACAAAATTTTGAAGATTCTCGGAAATAGTAAAATATTGTCCCAAGCTTTTTTGACTCATAAAATATATACACAAAACTTCTCTAAGTTAGTTAAGGCTTAGAAACTTTTAAAAATAAATGTCGGTTCTTCACGTATGCATGGTGACAAAAAACAGGTCGATTAGTGCCACAACACTTCATACCGCTATGAATATTCACATGCTCTGTATGCAACGGCAACAACACCTAGAGATTCACTTTTTGGACGATCGGACACAACTTCCCAAGATTATAAAGACCGGTGATCGCATCTTTTTTATGGACTACGGAACAAATCTAAATAACGAAATTCTCAGCAAAGTCGTAGAACCTTTTGATAAGGGTGTCCAGGTGTTGGTCTTCCCGTCAGTCAAGGAAGGGATCGACTGGAAGATGTTTGAGAAGAAGACAAAGGAGGGTTCGACCGAGCCTGCCGGTCAGAGGGGTCTCCAGTTTGACACGGAGGTTGGTCGCAAACTCGCAGATGGGCTTTATGAGTGCAAGAGTACGAGCGCTCGCGTCTGGGCTATGGACTCCAAGGCGGTCGATAAGAAACTCCGGGGCGGAAAGGAACTCGTGAAGCTTCCAGTTGAGGGTTCTCCCGAATTGATGTTCAGGACCCTGCAGAACATTGGCATCAAAATTGGTGTCATGTCAGAGGCAGTCGTGGTCTGTCACTATACCCACGAATGTTTTGGAAATATCCTCGAGGCCTCAGGTGTTCATCTCGAACCTTAGATAGAAGCAAGAAACTTTGAAAAACTATGAACATCCTTGGATACATCAAGGAGTCTTGGAAATCTGATGGAAGATTCCCAGGACCCCAGCCAGTCTCGATCGAACGGAGACACTTTTCTTGGCTCAAAAGACAGCCGTATTTTGTGTGCGAAAAAACTGACGGGGTCCGACAACTTCTCGTGAGCACAGATGAGGGTGTCTTTTTGGTAAATAGGGCGTTCAACATAGAGCCCGTGAAAATAAGAGTTCCAAAAGACACTTTGCTTGACGGAGAGCTCGTGAGGACCAGAGAAGGCAAGGTGCTCTTTATGGTCCATGATGCCGTTCGAGTCAAGGGTCAGTGTCTTTTGAATGCCCCGCTCGATCAGAGACTCGAGGCGGCCCGAAAGGCCATCAAGGGAATCATAAAGACCGCACAGGCTCCTTTTGAAATTCGGATCAAGACAATGTATCGGTTGGGAATAGAGAAACCTCCCGAGACGTTTGAATACGAGACGGATGGTCTTGTGCTGACCCCTGTGAATGAGCCGATTCGGATGGGGACTCACGAGACCATGTTCAAGTGGAAACCGCGCGAGCGGATAACTATTGATTTTGCATTAAGAAATGGTAAGGAGTTATGGGTTCAGGACCGCGGAGAACCTTACCTCGAGGCCGAACTTCACTTGAGTAACTGCCGCCCAGATTTGCCAGATGGCACTATAGTTGAATGCGGGTACGGAAATCTTGGGTTTTTTGTAGAAAAGATTCGGACCGACAAGACCCACGCCAATAACCGCCGGACCTACTTTCGCACAATGATAAATTTGAGAGAGGATATTAAGATTCATGAATTAGTGTAATTTCAAAGAGACTTCATTGGGCGATACCACGCTTGATAAAACTCCCCCTTCATAACTGAGATGTCGGGAATTTCCCGAATATTTTCGTCATCTTTTACGTACCACTTGTCGTAGCGCCTCACAAGAAGAGCATAGTGTCCCCCATGACTGTTCCCCCTGTGAAGTATGCATGCAAATAGCTTCCGGTCCTCAAACTCGAAAGGAATTTCGATCGGAAATTTATAGTCATACATCGTAAATGTAAAACTGATAAACTTGGGCCACCGATCCACACGGCTCGTCACCTTGGCCTCTTCATGAAGGGTCCCACCCTCTTCAATGTAATTTTGGATCAAAATTGATTTTTGTCGGTCCTCAAGTAAATCCTGGAGACGGCTTGGCTCACTCACATTGAGCAATATTGACGTGAAAGATGTTTTTATTTCCGAGGTTCCTTGGTTCCATGCGGTCTCCTGGGACTCCTCCCCATTGAAGAGATCGGTCACAAATTCTTTTCCGAGGGACTTTTCGAAAACGTCTATGAGTAAAAGGACAACCTCTTGGGCGTCGTGTTGCTGACCGTCTGCAAACCGTGGGAACTGGGCCCGAAAGGCCCCGAAGAGATCACTCGGGCTCACGGGTGATGTTTCCCCCTTTATGAATAACTGTTTCACAACCTTTTGATATTCTTTTGTAATATCACACTGGATCCCCGACAGGTCCTCGAAAAAAAAGTGTTTTGTCAGTGGTGGAACATGGGCCAAGCACTGAACAGCAGTATTGAAATAACAAGAGTTGCCCAAATTCCACAATCCTCTCATTTGTCTTAAAAGGATCACGAGTCTATTCTCTAAAGCAATGGACGCACTTTTTACCCAATGGGAGCCAATTATCAACAAGCACAAGGAGAGTCCAAATATTGAAATTGAATTCAGATTCGGAAGAAAGGCATCCTCTGGGTTTGACACAAATGTGGGTCTCGCGCCTTTTCAGAAGCTCTTGCGGTCCCTAGATAAATACACTGGGTGGGAAACGAAGAATCACGAGTCTTCTACAGTGTATTACTTTGAGGGAAATAAGAGGGTCTGCATAAATGAAGAGACTGATGAGCAGGTTGGTCAAATCAAGAAGCGCGTGCAGGTGAATGACTTTACACTCGAGGGACACCCATTTGATGTTCGACTCGGCATCTCCACAGAGGAGCCGTTCGAGTATGATGGCGAAGAGACGAGTACAGAGCAAAAGACAAGGGAGCGCTGGTCTTTTGTTCGGAAAAATCTTTCGATCGATCTCAGCAAGGTCAAGGGGAACCCTGATGATCCCGATTGTGATGACGATACGAGCTATCAGGTCGAGATGGAGATTGTAGAACCCGAAAAGGTCACGACAAAGAATGAGCTCTACAACATAGTATACAAAGTGTTTGATATTTTGAAATGCATCTAAGAACGCTTCACCTTGCGCTTCACTCGTCCCGCCGCGCCCGTGCTAGGAGCCTTTGCGACCACGTTAGAATTCCATTGAGTCTTTAGTTTTTTCAGTTGTGTGGCCGTCACCTTCCCCTTGAGGGCCACGCGAATTTCGTTCCATGTCCAGTCCTTTCTTGTGTTAATTCCGGCCTTTTCTAAAACATTTGAAAAGTTTGATGCGGTTCTAGGAATATTATACACGTAATTGAGGGACTGATTTTTGGGGGCCCTGGGCTTCTTGGGGAATTCGCGTCCCCGGAACAGGTACTGATTCTTTATGAAACGCTTGTAGGCAGAGTTCAGGGCAGCCTTGAGGGGTTTTCCGCGGGCACCCGTTGGCAAGGTTTTGTAAATCTTCATAAATTCAGCCTCGTTTCCGTTATGATACAAGTTATTTCCAAGGTTTTGCTGGAGTTTGTATTGATACTCCAATTCTGTTGCAAAATTGTTGTTGTTCGAACCGGCCGAGCTCGGAGTTCGCGGTTTGGGTGGGGGTGGCAGTTTAATCTTTGCTAGGATATTGGCTCGGGGGTGGGCCTTTTCTAATATGTGACCCGCGATATTTGCCGGGGTCATCTTGTTTGATACTTGAGGAATTCCCATGTTTCGGGCCACGGCCAAAAGTTCTGGCTTGGTGAGGCGTCTCCACTGGCGCCCGTTGATGCTTCCGTTTTTGCCTATGTTGTGCATAGGACCGCTATTTGTAGATGTCTTTACGTTATTTGTAATTTTGAAAATCTTTCTCACGGCCGCAGGAATGTTCCGGCCAGCCTCACTGTAACGCTTAATCACAGTTGCGCGTCCGGCGGCGACCCCCTTGGGAACCTTGGCCCAGTAGGGCTGGCGACCAGGTCCCGGGCGCACATAGAAGCCGTTCTTGGTTGCGTTCCAGCTCGGGGCACGCCGCTCGGCCGTTTGTGCATATCGGACCTTGTTCTCGGGAGTGCGCGAGTTGAGTGGAAATCCTGCATTTCTAAAAACTTGGAGAGTGAATTCAGGGATTGGTTTTCCTACATTTTCAAACGCCTTCTTGACGAGGGGCGCGCGTGGGCCCAGATTGACGGGCGGTCCGTTCTCTACGACTGGACCCTCCTGCAACTTGCGCAAGTACTGGTACGGATAAAGACGTGGGAGCCCATCCGTGCCCGGGCGAACGTAGTACCCGAGGGGTGGGCGATACGTCGGAATTTTGGCCCAGTCCCCATTCGCTGCCAACGGGTATCTCCCTGCCAGGCGTTTTCTTGGCTCATTTGTGAATTTTGGAATTCTGAAATGGGGAGATCCCGTAAAAACAGTTGCGGTACTGTTCTTTACTAGTGTCTTGAAAACGTCTCGAGGTTCATTTACAGAATCGAGTGACTTTATTCCGCTAAAAGCAATTGTTCCGTTTCTGAAAACATGCAAAGTAATACCTGTATTAAACTTTAGGACCAGTGCTTTCAG
>Ga0208499_1000726_pt1 | contig 11235 bp, 9 predicted proteins | sample CryBogCBE07Jul09_FD_185504 | JGI IMG/M metagenome (GOLD analysis project Ga0208499, IMG submission 185504) | Freshwater microbial communities from Crystal Bog, Wisconsin, USA - CBE07Jul09 (SPAdes) (version 2) | ecosystem: Environmental > Aquatic > Freshwater > Lake | place: Crystal Bog... | reverse complement strand
CGCGATTATGGAAGCACACAAGGCGTGCTTCACTGCTGATATTCCTCTCATAGCCGATGGTGGATTGCAATATTCAGGAGATATCGCAAAGGCGATTGTTTCTGGCGCAGATACCGTGATGCTCGGTTCACTTCTTGCAGGATGTGATGAATCACCTGGTGAGCTCATTGAAATTGGTGGAAAGAAGTTTAAAGGTTATCGAGGAATGGGTTCACTCGGCGCGATGCAGTCACGCGGAGAGCAGAAGTCATATTCGAAAGATCGTTATATGCAAGATGATGTGCTGGCTGAAGATAAACTTGTTCCAGAAGGTATTGAAGGAAAAGTTGCTTACAGCGGACCAGTTGCCACAGTTATCCATCAACTTGTTGGAGGATTGCGTTCTGGCATGGGTTATGCGGGAGCGGCAACCATTAAGGACTTGCAGAGCAAAGGGCAGATGATTCAGATCACGGCAGCGGGATTACAGGAAAGTCATCCACATGACATTTTGGACGTTGCAGATGCACCAAATTACCGAGGCGGGAAGTAGGAGACGATGAACGATATTGAGATTGGTCCTGGGAAGCGCGCAAAGACAGCGTATTCATTTGACGATATCGCGATCGTTCCAAGTCGTCGTACTCGTGAGGCAGATGAAGTTTCTATTCAGTGGCAGATTGATGCTTACAAATTTGATCTACCAATGCTTGCAGCGCCGATGGATTCTGTTGTCTCTCCAGAAACTGCAATTGAAATTGGAAAAATTGGTGGAGTTGGAGTTCTAAACCTTGAGGGTCTATGGACTCGCCACGAAGATCCACGTATTGCATTGGGTGAAATTGCATCTCTTCCACAAGAGCAAGCAATCAGACGCATGCAAGAACTTTATGCTGCTCCTATTCGAGAAGATCTCATTAAATCTCGTATCGCAGAAATACGCGCCGCGGGTGTGACTGTTGCGGCTGCGCTCTCTCCACAGCGCACAGCAGAGCTACACAAAGTTGTTGTTGCTGCGGGAGTAGATCTCTTTGTTATCCGAGGAACAACGGTGAGTGCTGAGCATGTTTCAAACAAGGCAGAACCTTTAAATTTAAAGAAATTTATATATGAATTAGATGTTCCGGTCATTGTGGGCGGATGCGCAACAGCAACAGGCGCACTGCATCTTATGCGCGCAGGAGCTGCTGGAGTATTGGTTGGTTTTGGTGGAGGTTCATCCCACACAACAAGGACAGTTTTGGGAATTGCAGTACCTATGGCATCGGCAGTTGCAGAAGTTGCATCAGCACGCCGTGACTATATGGATGAATCTGGTGGTCGCTATGTTCACGTTATTGCTGATGGATCAGTTGGTCGCAGTGGTGATATTGCAAAAGCAATTGCATGCGGCGCTGATGCTGTCATGATGGGCTCTCCACTTGCACGCGCGACCCAAGCACCTGGCAAGGGCTGGCACTGGGGATCTGAAGCACACCACAGCGAACTTCCTCGTGGTGACAGAGTTCATGTTGGAACAGTTGGAACGCTTAAAGATATTTTGGTTGGTCCATCTCATACCGCGGATGGCTCAATGAATTTATTCGGAGCGCTGCGCCGTGCAATGGGAACATGCGGATATTCAGATCTTAAAGAATTTCAACGGGTAGAAGTCGTCGTAGATCGTGCCTAATCAGGCAGAACAAGACCTGGTACTTGTTATTGATTTTGGTGCGCAGTACGCACAATTAATTGCTCGCCGTGTACGCCAAGCACACGTGTATTCAGAGATCGTTCCATCATCGATGCCTGTCGCAGAGATTCTTGCTAAGAAACCTAAAGCAATTATCTTGTCTGGTGGACCTTCAAGTGTTTATGAACCAGGTGCTCCAACACTTGATTCCAAGCTCTTTGAACATAACATTCCTATCTTTGGGATTTGCTATGGCTTCCAAGTGATGGCTGCAGCCCTTGGCGGAGTAGTCACACAAACTGGTAAATCAGAATTTGGTCGCACATCTATGACCCACGATGGAAAGTCCAAATTGCTTGGTGATCTCGCAAAGGAATTTAAAGTATGGATGAGTCACGGTGACAGCGTTACACAAGCGCCACATGGATTTACCTCAACTGCAAAGACGGACGCAACACCAATAATTGCTTATGAAAATAGCGATGCAACTTTAGCTGGCGTGCAATTCCACCCCGAAGTCATGCACTCAGAAAATGGACAAGAAATATTGCGCCGTTGGTTGATAGATATTGTCGGGTGCAAGCCAACGTGGACAAGTGCCAATATTGTTGCAACTGAGGTTGCAAAGATCAAAGAACTTGTTGGAGATAAGAGAGTCATCTGCGGTTTATCTGGTGGAGTCGATTCAGCTGTTGCGGCAGCAATTGTCCAAAAAGCGATCGGATCCCAACTCACCTGTGTTTTTGTAGATCATGGCTTACTACGTGAAGGTGAAGCAGTTCAGGTAGAAAGAGATTTTGTTGCAGTAACTGGTGTTGAACTCAAAGTTGTCGATGCGAGAGCAAAGTTTCTATCTGCGCTCACTGGAGTCACAGACCCTGAAACCAAACGTAAAATCATTGGCGCGGAATTCATTCGTTCCTTTGAAAGCGCCGCAAGAGAAATTTCAGCTTCAGGAAGCGTCGATTACCTTGTGCAGGGAACTCTTTACCCTGATGTTGTTGAATCCGGTGGGGGAGAAGGAACGGCAAATATCAAATCTCACCACAATGTTGGAGGTCTCCCAGATGATTTGCAGTTCACACTGATTGAGCCACTTCGAACACTGTTTAAAGATGAAGTGCGTGAAGTTGGATTACAACTTGGCCTGCCAGGAGAGATAGTTTGGCGCCAACCTTTCCCTGGTCCAGGTCTAGCCATTCGAATTATTGGTGAAGTTACTGAGAATAGACTTAGTATTCTGCGAAAAGCGGATTTAATCGCTAGAGATGAATTAAAGTTAGCAGGTCTAGATCGCCAGATCTGGCAGTGCCCAGTAGTTCTTCTTGCCGATGTTAGAAGCGTCGGAGTTCAGGGAGATGGCAGAACATATGGTCATCCAATTGTTCTGCGCCCTGTATCGAGTGAAGATGCTATGACAGCGGATTGGAGTCGACTTCCGTACGAAGTACTGGAGAAGATTTCAACAAGAATTACAAATGAAGTGCGAGAGGTAAACCGCGTGACGCTAGATGTAACTAGCAAACCACCTGGAACTATTGAATGGGAGTAGTTGTGAAGCAAAAGAAAGTTGCAGCTGTTGCAGTTCTTGTATTTATTGCAAGCTGTATTCCTGCTACCGCTTTTGCTGGCCCAAAAAAGAATTCATCAAACTGTAAGCCAACTAATGCCGCGGCTCACCAACCACTAAACGTTAAGCCCCCAGCCACGCTTAAACACAACAATGTTAAATTTACTTTAAATACAAACTGTGGTCCTATTGTGTTCACTGCAGATGGAGTGAATGCTCCAGTAACTGTGACGGTTATGTCTGCGCTTGCTAAAGCAGGTTATTTTGATAATTCGCTATGTCACCGATTAACTACTTCGGGAATTTGGGTTCTTCAATGTGGAGATCCAACTGCAAGTGGCTCTGGTGGTCCTGCATTTAATTATGTTGACGAAAACTTACCAACAGGGATCGCACAAAATGACTATCCAGCTGGCACAGTTGCCATGGCCAACTCAGGACCTCACACAAATGGGAGCCAATTCTTCTTGGTGTATCAGAACACGACACTTCCGCCTAACTACACAATCTGGGGCCATATCACTCGTGGATTAGATATTGTGCAAAACATTGCCGCGCTTGGAACAACAAATGGCACAGCAGATGGCGCACCAAAGCAACCCATCGCAATTCAATCTGTCAGCGTTAAATAATTAGCTAGTTGCAACAACCCTAAAAATTTCCGCAAGACGACCAATAGGCAATTGTGCGACTTCCGCATTTCGTTCGCCCCACTCACGAACTCGTCCTTCAAGTTCTTCGTTGTGAGCCGTCTGGCTTACATGAGAATGTATCGCCTTCATTTTTCTTTCAAATGTATCTGTAATATCTATTGAGTGATTTGTGTCAGAGCTCATCATGACCCATGCTTCTTTAACGGTCCATGGCTCTAGCTTTTCATCATGAAGTAAATCTTCAAATGCGAATTGATTACCTGCATCTGGGTAGATCGCTTGAATTGCTGATTCACCTGCTGCTAGATGATCTGGGTGACTAGCACCAAGTCGATCCCAGTTACGTTCTGGGCTTTGTATGAGCATGCGGTCTGGTCGAACCTTACGAATAATGCGGACAATATCTTTGCGGAGTGCAATTGTTGGTTCTAGCCAACCATCTCGGTAATTTAAGAAGTGAATGTCGCTTACGCCTAATATTTTTCCTGCATCACGCTGTTCTTGCTGGCGGATTTTTTTCATCTCATCACGCGTAATGGACGCATCGATTCCGCCCTGATCGCCGTTAGTGCAAATGCAATAACTGACCTTGATTCCCTTATCTGCCCATTGAGCAACCGTTCCACCAGCTCCAAAGTCCACATCATCTGGGTGGGCTGTTACGACAAGAATTCGTTCGATTTCACTATCTGCAATGGGTTCCATGCCCCGATCCTACTAATTCAATTAGGCAGTCGTTGCCCGAAGATAGACTCCCGCTTATGTCTGCAACCCAAAAACTGCTGGATGGTTTAAATCCTCAGCAACGTGATGCAGTGATCCATGAGGGTGCGCCATTGCTCGTCGTTGCTGGTGCAGGCTCGGGCAAAACCCGCGTACTTACTCGCAGAATTGCTTATCTTCTCGCAGAACGTGGGGTAGCGCCCTTTGAAGTCCTTGCCATCACCTTTACCAACAAAGCTGCTGCTGAGATGAAAGAACGAGTCACAGAACTTGTTGGCCCAAGAGCTCAATCAATGTGGGTTTCAACATTTCACTCAGCATGTGTTCGAATATTGCGCCAAGAGGCTAACCGGCTTGGGTACACAAATTCTTTTACTATCTACGACTCTAGTGACAGTGTCAGGCTCCTTACACTCATCATTCGGGATTTGAATCTTGATGGAAAGCAATATGCACCACGAGCGGTGCATGCCATGATTTCTGCAGCAAAGAACGAGTTGATGGGCCCTGCAGATTATGTTCAAAAAACAACCAACCATTTTGAAGAAGTTATTGCGGAAATATTTGCTCTCTATCAAAAGCGACTTAGCTCCGCTAACGCTATGGATTTCGATGATTTGATTGGTAAAACTGTTGAACTCTTCCAACGCTTTCCAGAGGCGCGAAGTCGGTTTAGATCACGCTTTAAACACATATTGGTTGATGAGTACCAAGATACAAACCACGCTCAATACATATTGATTCGTGAATTAGTAGGCGTAGTTGGAGAAGGATTTCCCATCGCAGAACTCTGCGTAGTGGGCGACGCCGACCAGTCTATTTATGCCTTTAGAGGGGCAAATATTCGGAACATCCTGCAATTTGAAGAGGATTACCCAAGTGCCCGCACAATCATGCTTGAGCAAAATTACCGCTCAACACAAAACATATTGACTGCAGCAAATGCAGTAATTTCAAATAATGAGGGTCGTAAAGATAAGAATCTCTGGTCAGAAGAGGGTAAAGGCGAGATCATCACAGGTTATGTCGCTGAGAGCGAACATGATGAAGCAGATTTTGTGGTCGGGGAGATCGGAAGATTGCGAAACGATGGACTTTCTAACCCGGGAGATACCGCAATTTTCTATCGAACAAACGCGCAATCGCGCCTCTTTGAGGAGATATTTTTACGCGCAGCCATTCCTTATAAAGTTGTAGGTGGGGTTCGATTTTATGAACGCAAAGAAGTTAAAGACTTTCTTGCCTATTTGCGTGTACTCGTTAACCCTGAAGATGAAGTCTCCCTACGCAGGATTATCAATACTCCTAAGCGAGGTATTGGCGATCGAGCTTTAGACACTATTGATGCCCATGCAAAAGCTAGAGATATTTCATTTTGGACAGCGCTATGTAGTGCATCATCTGCAGCAGATGTTCCGACACGGTCCCTGGGATCAATCACCGAATTTGTTCACCTCATTCAATCTCTACAAACTTTGGTAGAGGCAAAAACAAAACCTTCAATTATTGCTCAAGCAGTACTTGAGCAAAGTGGGTTGCTTTCAGAGCTTGCCAATAGTCATGATCCACAAGATGAAGGTCGCGTTGAGAATCTAGAAGAACTTGTTTCAGTTGCTTCAGAGTATGAAGAAAGTGAAGTTGAAGAGGGTGAGGAGATCTCACTCATCGGCTTCTTGGAAGATGTTTCGTTGGTTGCTGACTCGGATCAGATTCCAGATGGTGAAGATCATGGCGGTGTCGTCACGATGATGACGCTTCACACAGCCAAAGGATTGGAATTTCCAACAGTATTTCTTACAGGTATGGAGGAAGGAATTTTCCCTCACTCAAGAACTCTGGGGGATAAGGCAGAGATTGAAGAGGAACGTAGACTTGCTTATGTTGGTTTAACCCGTGCACGTAAGCGCCTTTACGTTTCTCGCGCCGAATATCGTTCTTCATGGGGCGCTCCGACATACAACCCGCCATCTAGATTTCTTTCTGAAATTCCAGATGATGTGATTGCCTGGAATGAGACATCTTCTGAAGGTATAAATGTAAACAGCTCACTTAAACCATCTCGAAAATTTGGCCCACCTCCTCGAGCGACGGGCAAGAAGGTCAGCGCCGCAGCAATTATTTTGGCGGTTGGAGATCGTGTGTCTCATGACACATTTGGATTGGGCAAGGTTGTTGCAATATCCGGAGAGGGCGATCGGGCTGAAGCAACCATTGATTTTGGCAGCGTTGGGGAGAAGCGGCTGTTGCTTCGCTACGCGCCGGTCGAGAAGCTCTGAGAGTCAAAGTAGGATTTACCAGTATTGAGTTTCAATTTTTCCTGACAAATGAACGAAGTGGGGTAGCGCGTGGATCTCTTTGAGTATCAAGCTCGAGATCTTTTTGAAGAACACAACATTCCAGTTTTAGCAGGCGCAGTTGCATCGACTCCTGAAGCCGCCGAAGCTGCTGCTTCAAAAATGGGTGGCAAAGTTGTTGTTAAAGCACAAGTAAAAGTCGGAGGCCGCGGAAAAGCTGGCGGAGTTAAATTAGCGCAAGATGCACAGGATGCGCGCGGAAAAGCTGAAGCGATTCTTGGTATGGATATTAAAGGTCACACAGTTCATCAAGTAATGATTGCTCAAGCAGCGCCAATCGCTGAAGAGTATTACATGGCAATTTTGCTGGACCGAGCTAACCGCAACTTTTTAGTTATGGCATCTGTTGCCGGCGGCATGGAGATTGAAGAAGTTGCTCATACTCAGCCAGAGAAGTTGGCACGTGTTGGTATTGATCCCAACGTGGGAATTTCAAAAGAGGAGGCGCTTGAAATTGTGCGAGCAGGACAGTTCCCTGCGGATATCACTAATGATGTCGCTGAAGTTCTTCTTAAGTTGTGGGCAGCATTTGTTGCCGAAGATGCAACTTTGATGGAAATTAACCCATTAGTGAAAACCGATGATGGAAGAATTATTGCGCTAGATGGAAAAGTCACGCTCGATGACAACGCATCTTTCCGTCATCCAAACCATGAGTCACTTATCGATCACGCTTCAGCAAATCCATTAGAGGCAGCAGCAAAAGCAAAGAACCTTAATTACGTGAAGCTTGATGGTGAAGTTGGAATTATTGGAAACGGCGCTGGCCTTGTTATGAGCACATTAGATGTTGTTGCTTATGCGGGTGAAAAATATGGAGTCAAGCCAGCAAACTTCCTTGACATCGGTGGAGGAGCATCTGCTCAAGTAATGGCTGATGGACTTTCAATTATTTTGGGTGACCCAGATGTTAGAAGCGTCTTTGTTAACGTTTTCGGTGGAATTACCGCCTGTGACGCGGTCGCAAACGGAATTGTTCAAGCCCTTGAAATGTTGGGCAGCAAAGCAACTAAGCCAATTGTGGTTCGCCTTGATGGAAATAACGTCATAGAGGGTCGCAAGATTCTTAATGATGCAGGCCACCCATTAGTGCAGCAGTTAGACACGATGGATGGCGCAGCAGCAAAAGCAGCAGAATTGGCGGCAAAGTAAATGGCGATTTTCATTAATAAGCAGACCAAAGTTGTAGTTCAAGGTATGACTGGTTCTGAAGGAACTAAACACACTGGGCGCATGCTTAAGTATGGAACAAATATTGTTGGTGGCGTTACACCTGGTAAAGGTGGGCAAAGCGTTGAGATTGAAGGCAAGACTTTGCCTGTCTTTAATACTGTTGCAGAAGCAATTAGCGCAACAGGGGCAAATGCATCAGTTGTTTTTGTTCCACCCAAGTTTGCAAAAGCTGCTGTCATGGACGCGATTGATGCGGGGCTGCCACTGTGTGTGGTCATTACCGAGGGCATCCCAGTACACGACTCAGCCGCCTTCTATGCACATGCGGTAGCCAAGGGAACAACTCGTTTAATTGGTCCAAACTGTCCAGGACTTATAAGCCCTGGACTATCTAATATTGGAATCATTCCTGGAGATATCACTGGTCCAGGACGAATTGGCTTGGTTTCAAAGTCAGGAACATTGACTTACCAAATGATGTACGAACTTCGTGATTTTGGTTTTAGCACTGCAGTAGGTATTGGTGGAGATCCAATTATTGGAACTACACATATTGATTGCCTTAAAGCATTTCAAGATGATCCAGACACTGATGCGATCGTCATGATTGGTGAAATTGGTGGAGATGCTGAAGAGCGCGCTGCCGCATTTATTTCAGAATATGTCACAAAGCCGGTAGTTGGCTATGTTGCAGGTTTTACTGCTCCTGAGGGAAAAACAATGGGACATGCTGGAGCAATTGTTTCGGGCTCATCAGGAACTGCGGAAGCAAAGAAGGTTGCACTTGAAGCGGCTGGTGTTAAGGTTGGAAAAACTCCAAGTGAAACTGCAGCGCTGATGCGCGCAATTCTCAAGGGCTAATTAATGCTTTCACGCGCGCTAGCTGTCTCACTCAGGCAAGCATTGCGCAGCGTGGCACTCATATTGTTCCCTTTGGTCTTTATTTCACTCTTTGCATGGGCAACAGCAGGTGGAAATAGTGGAAATACAACAGATCCCATTAGAGCTTCAGCCTGGCTTTGGCTTGCGGGTCATTTAGTTCCACTTCACATTCATGGAGTGACAAATGGCGCGCTCACCGTGCTTCCGCTTCTGGCAGTTATTTTTCCGATGTGGGCTCTGCGTCGTAGTTATCCAGCCGTCGCCGAAGTTTTTAAGAAAGAGATAGGCGCACGAATATTTTTAGCAGGTTGGTATGCCCTGATCTCAGAGATACTCGCACTTGCTTCTTACTCAGCTCACATTTCAGCAAATCTTTATTTCACACCCATCTTTTCTTTCACCATTGCGATTATTGCGACAACACCCCTTAGAAATGAGAATCTTCGGTACTTTAAATTTGCTTCATTACTTTTTATGTTCTTCTGGGGTTTGGCATCTCTAGTTTTTGCCTTTTCACTCGCAACGCACTGGAGCGTTTTGAAGAGTCTGCAAATAGTAATTGCGCCAGGAATTATTGGAGGAATTCTGTATACGCTTATACAGATTCTCTACATTCCAAATATTGCCCTTGCCTGCCTTAGCTATCTGACAGGCTCTGGATTCACTTTTGGTGCTCACACAAACATTTCTCCATCCCATTTTGATTTAAATGCGATTTCCGCGATTCCTATTCTCAGTGCCCTACCAACAGGCAGGCATCTATTTATAAATTACGGGCTTGCACTTTGGCCGCTTTTCTTTATCGCATTTTATATTCTCATTTGGCGCAGTAAGAGCAATTTTGCGAAGAAAAATATTCAGGCGTTGCAGAATGGAGCGCTGTTTCTCCTAGTGATTTTAATAATCTCGTATCTAGCATCTGGTGAGTTGCTTACGCCACAGCTCAATCCTGTTGGAATCAAGTGGTTGCGATTTACTTCAGTGCTTGGGATTAGTTACGTTGCGGCCCTTGTTTGCGCACTCTATATTCCCGCGCTTGTTCAAAAAGTGAGAAATAAAGATGCCTGACAAAAAAAGGATCCTTCTTTTGGCATCAGGAGCTGGCTCACTTGCAAAAGCAATTTTTGAAGCTCATAAATCTGGAGCGATGGATATCGATATTGTTGGAGTAATTTCTGATAACGATGCACCTGTACTTGCACTAGCAAAAGAGTATGGCGTCAACTCCTTTTTGATTTCAATGCAAAACGATCGAAATGAGTGGGATAGAACTCTTCAAACAGAAGTTTCTGAAATAGATCCCGATTTGATCGTCAGTGTGGGTTTTATGAGAATTTTGTCACCCCAATTTGTTAAGCGGTTCAAAGTGATCAATACCCATCCTGCGCTACTTCCGAATTTTCCAGGTGCTCATGCAGTTCGTGATGCTTTAGCCGCTGGTGTGAGTGAGACCGGGACGACTGTGCATTGGGTTGATGAGGGGGTAGATACCGGCGAGGTCATTAGCCAAGTGAAAGTGCCAATAATTCCTGGTGATAGCGAAGAAGTGCTGCACGAACGTATTAAGATTGCGGAGCGGGCACTCATAGTTGAGACTCTGCACAAATATGCACAGACAGGATCGTTGTGAGCCGCAAGCCAATACGTAGAGCGCTTATTAGTGTTTACGATAAATCTGGTCTTATTGAATTGGGCAAATCACTCAGCGCTGCTGGGGTTGAGATTCTCTCCACGGGTTCAACGGCGAAGACTCTTGCAGATGCGGGCATAAAAGTAATCGCAGTAGAGGATTACACCGGCTTTCCCGAAATGATGGGGGGTCGCGTCAAGACTCTTCACCCGCGCATCCATGGCGGAATCCTGGCGGACCAAAATAACCCGGAGCACCTTGCAGCAATTGCATCACATGACATTGCTCCATTTGATTTGATTGTGATTAATCTTTACCCGTTCACTCAAACAATTGCGTCAACAACGGACTTTGCAGAGTGCATTGAGCAAATTGATATTGGTGGGCCATCGATGTTGAGAGGCGCGGCAAAGAATCATGGTTCTGTTGCCGTCATTTCAAGTCCTGGGCAGTATTCACAAATTTATACAGCGATCAAAGAGGGCGGGTTTACCCTAGAGGAGCGAGCACGACTGGCGATGGAAACATTTCGCACTACCGCTTCTTATGACATAGCTATTGCTACTTGGCTTGGCCAGCGACTAGAAGCAAGTACTGAA
>Ga0208499_1000718_pt1 | contig 11311 bp, 9 predicted proteins | sample CryBogCBE07Jul09_FD_185504 | JGI IMG/M metagenome (GOLD analysis project Ga0208499, IMG submission 185504) | Freshwater microbial communities from Crystal Bog, Wisconsin, USA - CBE07Jul09 (SPAdes) (version 2) | ecosystem: Environmental > Aquatic > Freshwater > Lake | place: Crystal Bog... | reverse complement strand
TTATTTTGTTAAGACAAAATAAATTAATCAAAACTTATCGCATAATTCAAAGCTTTTTATTAAAATAAAAAGCCTGTTTTACTTAAAATTAAATGTTAAATTTTCTTTTAAACTCAGTAGTTAAATCAACTTCAAATGATATGCATGTAAATGCTGCACACGACTGACAATTTGGATTCCAAACTCCATATTCTCCAGTAATGGAAGGTATAGTTAGATTTCATGATGATCTCATGATCTTTTTAACCTTTATCCTTTTTTTTGTTTTATATATAATGTATTCTTGTATAGTTAATTTTTCAACCACAGGAGTAGCACATAATAAAAAAGAATATTCAGCTTATTCTTCATTTGTACATCACCCTACACTTGAAATTATTTGAACTATTCTTCCAGCTTTAGTGTTAGTAGCTATTGCTATTCCTTCATTTTCACTTCTTTATTCAATTGATGAAATCGTAGAGCCTTCATTTACTTTTAAAGTAGTAGGGCATCAATGATATTGATCATATGAAATCATGTCAGGAAATGAGTTTAGTGAATCAATTTTAGGTCTTGGTGTTTCACCCGAAGGATATGATGTAGATTCAACTAGTTTTGATAGTTATATGTTATCTGATGATGATCTCGATTTTAAAAAGAAAAATCATTTTCGTCTTTTAACTGTTGATAATCATCTTCCATTACCAACTAACCAAAATATTCGTGTACTCGTTACTGCAGCTGATGTTTTACATAATTGATGCGTTCCTAGTTTAGGTATTAAATTAGATGCTTGTCCAGGACGTTTAAACCAAACTGCTGTTTTTATTGAACGTCCAGGATATTATTATGGTCAATGTAGTGAACTTTGTGGTGTAAATCACGGATTTATGCCAATTGGTATAGCTGCAATTAATACTCCAGGATGAAAATTCCCATTATCTTTAGGGGAAGCTTTATTTTTACACGCTTTACGTGAAGATCGTCAAAGTTAATTAAAAAGAAGTCTATTTACAAACTATTTTTAGTATCTAAGGAATTTACTATCTTTCGTTAAATAAATTTTTTAGACTGTCAACGTTATTTATAATTAAAAAAATATTTATTTTATTTTTGTATTACTAATATAAAAATTGAAAGCTCTTTTCGAGAAGGTATATTTTATACTCCTGACAAGAAAACATCTCGAACTCTTGTGATTTTAGTGTAAGTTAAAAAAAGAGCGCTTGGAATACTCAAACAAAAGATTTAGTTCTTTTATGGGGAAGACTATGTATATTTTAATAAAGAAGTGGCTGAGCGGTCAAAAGCGGTAGACTGTAAATCTATTGAACTTCGTTCTACGTTGGTTCAAATCCAACCTTCTTTAAGGGTAATTAGCTCAGTGGTAGAGCGTTTCGTTTACACCGAAGCAGTCGAGGGTTCGATCCCTTCATTGCCCACAACAAAAATAATGTAATGAATTTTAACGATATCGTGTTTTATATTTTTAATATAATTTTAATTTTAATAGAAGTAGCATTATTTATTAGAGTAAACCAACTTTTAAAAGTTAATTTTCTTTTACGTACGTTATTTTTTTTTATTCTTTATGGTCTTCAAACTAGCATTTTAATAATCACAGTACATTTTACCGCAGGCAAACACGTGATTTACTCTGTATTTTCAACCGTTGATAAAAGTGTTGTTGTACAAGATCCTCAAGATTATTTAGTCGTTTTATGAGAAAGCGGGTTATGCATCGTTTTTTTAGTTCTTTTTTGTTTAGCTACATTTTATTTTCATTTTCTTTTGAGTGGAGCTCTACGTAAAGAAGAATTTCTTATGTATCAAGTAATTTTAACGCTTATTTATTATCATCTAATTATAAGTATTATTATTTTTTTAACTGATATTTTATTCTATCACTGAGAAATTTTTTATCCTGAAAAAATGTTTGATTTTCAACCTGATTTATTATCATGATTTTTTCATTATAAAGCTGAGTACATAGATGTATTAGGGTTATTGTGTTTTATTACGGCCCTATATGTTTACCTATTTTTTGGTCAAGATAATTACTTAGAAATACTAAAAACTAATACTTTATGACGTTTCGTTCCTTTTAGTATATTTGTTTTGTATTCGTTATATCTTTTTGGAGGAGAATCTTTGTCAAGAGATATTTGATTAATTTGCTGTTCTTTTTTTTCAGGAGAACTGGTTTTATTCTCAAAAATTTCATTTGAAATTTTTAAACGTTATAAAGACGATATAGTTTAAGGTATAATTTCAATGTTCGTAGCTCAATGGATTAGAGCGTTAGACTACGGATCTAAAGGTTGAGAGTTCAATTCTTTCCGGGCATAATAATATATTAATGCGTAATTTACGTCATCCTTATAAAATAAAAACAAAAATTCAATTAAAAGATGGGTCTATATACTGAAAACGTTGATTATATTTTCGACCTATACTTTCATTAGATGTTGATATTATAAATAATTTTAAATGAAAAAAGATCTTTTTATCTTTATATAGTAAACATTTATCCGAATTAAAATAAAATGCCAACATATAATCAATTAAAAAGACAACCAAGAATAAAAAAACAACGCTCTCAACGACGCCCAGCTTTACAAAAATGTCCACAAAAAAAAGGTGTTTGTATTAAACTTGTTACACGTACACCTAAAAAACCAAACTCTGCTATACGTAAACTTGCTCTTTTACGACTATCTAACCGTAAACGTATTTATGGGTATATTCCCGGAGAAGGTAAACATAGTCTTCAAGAACATTCTGTAGTTTTGATTCAAGGGGGTAGACGTAAAGATCTTCCAGGTATAAAGTATAAATTACTTCGTGGAGCTTATGATTTTGAAGGGTTAAAAGGGCGTAAAAAAGCGCGTTCAAAATACGGGACTAAAAAGACAGGAATGTCTTAATTAAAAAAAAGTAATGTTTATCGAAAGACTTGTTTCCTTCCAAGAATTTATAGAAATTGCTATTACAGTAGGGATGATTGGTTTATTAGGTATTCTATCTAATAAAAAAAATTTATTAATCTCCCTTATTTCAATTGAAATGATGTTTTATGGGCTCAATTTAGCTTTTATTATTATTTCTCTTTATTTAGATGATATTAAAGGGGAAATTGCTTCAATTTTTATTCTAACATTAGCCGGAGCTGATTCAGCATTAGCGTTAGCGTTAATTACTGTATTTTTTAAAAGCCGCGGTACAATTGAAATTTACGAAAGTTAAAGAATATCATTTTTTCATTTTCGTTTTATTAAAGAATAATTTTCAAATTTAATTATTACAACGAAAACAATATATAAGTTTACTTATATCTATTTCTTTTAGAAGTAATCTTCCTCTAAGTTATTATTTAATAATTAATAAAATAAGTAGAAATACTTTATTTATAGATAAAGTGGGTTTGATCCTGGCTCAGAATGAATGCTTGTAATATGCTTTACACATGCAAGTCGAACGACGTTTATAAAAACGTAAGTGGCGTACGGGTGCGTAATACGTAGAAAGAATGTCCTTAAGTTTAGCAGAAGAATATGAAAATATTCGAATTCTAAATAATCGTTTTCGTGAGAAAAATAAAAAAGGCAACTTGCCGCTTAAGGGTTTCTCTACGAGGTTTTAGGTGGTTGGTAAGGTAAAAGCTTACCAAGCCGATAATGCCTAGCCGGTCTGAGAGGACGATCGGCCACATTGGGACTGAGACAAGGCCCAAACTTATTTAAGGCAGCAGTGGGGAATATTGGACAATGGGGGAAACCCTGATCCAGCAATATTACTAGGGTGATTAACGACTGTAAAAATAACCAGGTCGTAAAACTCTGTTGCCAAAAGAGATAATGCCATCTTTTGGAAAAGTAGCCCCGGCTAATCTCGTGCCAGCAGCCGCGGTAATACGAGAGGGGCGTGCGTTATTCATACGAACTTGGCGTAAAGCGTCTTTAGGCTGTTCTTCGTCAGTTAGCAACTAAAGTTCAGAACGTAATTCTGGAATGTTTGCTAAGACGGTTTTTCTAGAGTTTATTCGGGGTTAGTAGTATTTCTTCAAGAGGGTTAAAATCCTTAGAAAGAAGAAAGAGTTCCATGGGTGAAAACAACTAACTAGTTTAAACTGACGCTCAAGGACTAAAGCGTAGGTAGCGATCGGGATTAGATACCCCGGTAGTCTACGCCCTGACTTATGAAAGTGAAACGTCAGATTTTTTCTGATATTAAAGCTAACGCGTTGAACTTTCCGCCTGAGGAGTACGACCGCAAGGTTGAAACTCAAAGGAATTGACGGGGGTCTTTTAAAAACGGTGGAACATGTGGTTTAATCTGATAATCCGCGTAAAACCTTACCAGTTACTACTAGGTGTTGCATGGCTGTCGTCAGCCCGTGTCGTGAGACGTGCCGTGAAAGTGCGTAACGGGCGGAACCCTTACTTGTAATTGCTAACTTAATACATTCATTTAGTAAGTGCACTTTACAAGATTTCTTAAGTTTTCAAACAAACTTTTTTGTAATGAAAAATTTGATATTTTGAGAATTTTTGAGGATGAGAGGATGAGGTCAAGTCGTCATGGCCTTTATAAACTGGGCTACGCATGTGTTACAATGGTTATGACAAAGAGTAGCGATGGCAAAAACCCGGAGCAAATCTCAAAAAAGTAACCTTAGTTCGAATTGTAGGCTGCAATTTGCCCTACATGAAGTCGGAATCGTTAGTAATCGTAGATCAGCACGCTACGGTGAATATTTTGGGGCCTTGTACACACCGCCCGTCACGTCAGGGAAGTGAAATCGGCTCGAAGTGTACGAAGTTTGTTTACTGCATTATATATATTCTTTTCACTTGAAAAGTTTTATTTAAACAGTATCTAAATAGAGGCATGACAGACGGATTCATAACCGTGATGAAGTCGTAACAAGGTAATCGTAGGGGAACCTGCGGTTGAATTAAGAATTGTTTAAGAGGAATGTATTATTAACTACAAAATTAATTTCATCATCACATAAAAAAAATAAAACAAAAATATATGATAGCTAAATTTTTTCCTAATATATTACATTATACAGTTTTAGAAAAAACACATTTTAAAGTAGCACCTAAAGATATTTGAAACTTCTTATTCTTTTTAAAAACACATACTAATACTCTATGTTCTCAAATGATTGATTTATCGATGATCGATTATCCTGAGCGTAAGTATCGTTTTGAAATTTTTTACTTATTACTTTCTATAAAATATAACGCCCGTTTTGTAGTAACTTCATATACAAAAGAAGGGACTTATTTCGATTCAATTAGTAATATTTATTCTGCTGCAGGATGATATGAACGTGAAGCTTGAGACATGTTTGGTTTATTTTTTAGAAATCATGCTGATTTAAGACGAATTTTAACTGATTATGGTTTTAAAGGTCACCCTTTACGTAAAGATTTTCCTATGACAGGGTTTGTTGAAGTGCGTTACGCAGATGCTCTAAAACGTATAGTGTATGAAAAAGTTAGTTTAACACAAGAATACCGTATTTTCACTTTAGACAATTCTTGATCTGATTCATCGGGTTTTTAATAATTAATGTTATCTTTAAATAATAAAATAGTATTGAAATTTCGTTTAAAAGCGTATCATGCGTATTATTTAAATCGTTTCATTATTTTGATAAAAACTCATTTAATTAAAATACAGTATATTCATTTTTCATGCGCTTCATTACCTAAAACTTATGAACGTTTTACCGTATTACGTTCACCTCATGTTGATATTCGTGCACGTGATCAATTTGAGCGTATTACGCATAATAAAGTATTTATTGTTTCATTTTATTCTAACGATGTTGATATTAAATCAACCGTTATGCGTATAACAACTTTATTTCAAAATTTTGCATTGGGATTAGATGTTTCGATGACTTCGAATGTTAAAGCTTTAATAAATTAATTTTTTTTAAGTTTAGATAGCTCAGTCGGTAGAGCGAAAGACTGAAAATCTTTAAGTCGGTGGTTCGATCCCACCTCTAGACAAATATATATTAACCGTGGATTTAAATCTCTCAAAAGATATTTTAATTTTTTTTCAAGATATGAAACAATTTTTTATTAAAAAAGGAAAAAAAGAAACCATAGAAAATTACTTTCGTAAATTTCTTATTTCTAGAGCAATATTAAACAAAACAAATTTTTATGAAGTTTTAACAAAGTCAGTATTAAATTCAACGCCTTTTGTTAAATTAAAATCAAAGAAACGACGCAAATTTACCATTCATAAGATTCATCCTATTGAACAAGACTGAGCTCGAAGAAAGGCTTTAGGTGCATTTAGTAAAGTTGTTAAAACGCAAAAGGCTAAAAACTTTGGTTTAGTTTTAGATAAAGAGTTTGAATTATTGTACTCGGGTAAAAGTAATGTTCAAATTCAACGAGATGAATATCACCGTACAGCTTTAAAATCTGCGCCTTTTAAATGACGAAAAGCTACTGTTACAAAAAGTAAAAAAGTCTAATAGTATTTACATCGCCAACAAGTGTATTTTAATATAATATTATTCTTAACGAGTATCCATTAATGGTAAATGGTCTGCCTTCCAAGCAGTCAATATGGGTTCGATTCCCATTACTCGTAAAAACTTATTATGTATCTTGAGTAGCTCAGTGGTAGAGCAAATGACTGTTAATCATTAGGTCGTTGGTTCAAGTCCAACCTTAAGAGATTTTTTAAAATTATAAAATTTTTAAATTAAAGTAGGCAAAAAGCGGATGCCTAGGAGATAAGACCGGACGTAAAAATTACGAAAATGATGTATAACAGTTTTACTATGACATACATCTTTCCATAAGGAAAACCTTCCAAAAATTGGAGATTTAGTTATAAAACTAAATTGTAAAGCAAGTGAAGTGAAACATCTCAGTAACTTGTAAAGGAATAAATCAACGGAGATTTCGTGAGTAGTGGTGAGCGAAAGCGAAAAAAGTTATGTGTTTGTTTTAAGCGAAGTATTTATTGTAAAAAAACCTAAGAAGGTAAAAGTCCTGTAGCAAACAAGTAAACACATTATAAGTAAAACAAAACACGTTAAATTTTGTTTGAAGATCGGGGGACCACCCTCGAAACTTAAACCAATCTTATCTTTCGATAGTGAACAAGTACCGTGAGGGAAAGGTGAAACAGAACCGTAAAGGAGAGTGAAAAAGTTACTGAAACTTTTTGCTGACAATCAATGGAAGCTCTATTAAAGAGTAACCTTGTACCTTTTGCATAATGGGCTAGCAACTTCTTTTTTCTTGCGAGCTTAAGTTGTAAGACGTAGGCGTAGTGAAAACGAGTTTGAATAGAGCGTTAAGTAAGAAGAAAGAGACTCGAAACCAAGTGATCTACTCATGAACAGGTTGAAGCTTGCTGTAAAAAGCCGCGGAGGACCGAACACACGTATGTGGCAAAATACGGTGATGATTTGTGAGTAGGGGTGAAAGGCTAATCAAACTTGGTAATAGCTGGTTTTCCGCGAAATCTATTGAAGTAGAGTCTTTTATAGTATTATTTTGGGGTAGAGCACTCAATGGATGAGGGGGGTTTTATACTCTACCGACTTCAAGGAAACTCCGAATACAAAATAACAATATAAAGGAAACAGATTCCGGGCGCAAAGGTCCGGAATCAAGAGGGAAACAGCCCAGATCGTTAGCTAAGGTCCTAAAGGAAAATCTAAGTGATAAAGAAGCTAATTATGCGTTTACAGCAAAGAGGTAGGCTTGGAGGCAGCCATCCTTGAGAGAGTGCGTAATAGCTCAATTGCCCAGCATTTTTACTTCGAAAATATATAGGGACTCAAGATTTCATACCGAAGCAACGAATTCAATTAGAATTGGATGGTAGCGGAACGCTCTGGAAAAAATTTAAGTATTTTTGTAAAAAAATATGGTTAACCAGAGATGACAATGCTAGCATGAGTAACGATAAATAATGTAAACATAAAAACATTATCGCCGAAAGTTCTAGGTTTTCAGAGAAAGGATAATCCGCTCTGAGATAATCGGTCTTTAAGGAAATTAGAGCGAAAGCTGTTTCTAATAAGATATTTTTTGTTATAAAATCATTAAGGTAAAAATTTTTTTCTTTTAAGCAAAAGAACTTAAAGTAAAAATTTTATCTTCGGGAAAACCATGATAAGCAAAAAACCGTACTAAAACCGACACAGGTGAACAGATTGAATAAATTAAGGCGCTTGAGAGAATCATACTGAAGGAACTCGGCAAAAAGGCTCTGTAACTTCGGGAAAAGGAGTACCAATTAAAATTATGTGACAATAATTTTTTAGCGGTGACACCAAAGAGGAGGGGGCGACTGTTTAGTAAAAACACAAGACTCTGCAAAATTGTAAAATGATGTATAGGGTCTGACACCTGCCCGGTGCTGGAAAGTGAAAAGAATATGTGAAAGCATTGAATTTAAGCTCCAGTAAACGGCGGCCGTAACTCTGACGGTCCTAAGGTAGCGAAATTCCTTGTCGGGTAAGTTCCGACGCGCATGAGTGGTGTAACGACTTCCTCGCTGTCTCCAGTATGAACTCAGTGAATTTGAAATGTCCGTGCAGATGCGGACTATTTGTAGCTAGACGGAAAGACCCCGTGCACCTTGACTGGATCTCTGCATTGCTGCTGAAAAAAGAATGTGTAGTTTAGGTGGGAGCCTTTGAAATTTTCTCTTTGAGATAAATTAGGCGACAGTGAAAGACCACCCTTTCTTTATTTTAAAGGCTAATCTATAACTAGAGACAATGCATGGTTGCTAGTTTGACTGGGGCGGTCTCCTCCTAAAGAGTAACGGAGGTGTACAAAGGTAAGCTCAAGCCGGTTAAATCGGTTGTGGAGCGCAAGGGTAAATGCTTGCTTGACTGCAAAACAGACATGTTGAGCAGAAACGAAAGTTGGTCTTAGTGATCCGACGATTTTTTGTGGGAAAGTCGTCGCTCAACGGATAAAAGGTACGCCGGGGATAACAGGCTAATGACTCTTGAGAGCTCCTATCGACGGAGTCGTTTGGCACCTCGATGTCGGCTCATCGCATCCTGGAGCTGAAAAAGGTTCCAAGGGTTGGGCTGTTCGCCCATTAAAGCGGTACGCGAGCTGGGTTTAGAACGTCGTGAGACAGTTCGGTCCCTATCTACTACAAACGTTGGAAGATTGAGAGATGCTGACCCTAGTACGAGAGGACCGGGAAGGGATAACCTCTGGTGGATCGGTTGTCTTACTAAAGGCATAGCCGAGTAGCTACGTTATATCGAAAGAATTGCTGAAAGCATATAAGCAAGAAATTGAGCTCAAGATAAGTCTTCCTTAATAATGGTAGAAGACTACTACCTAAAATAAAGATAGGTTTCGCGTGTAAGAATTGAAAAATTTTAAGCGGAGAAATACTAATGCAATTAAATTTGTAAAAAATTTTATATTATAGTTTCATCTTAGAATGGAAAACACCTTTTCTTTAATCTATTCTTTAAATAACTGATCACCGCTTGATCAATTCGATGATATGAGTTGAACTCTTTATAATTCTGTGTTTGAAAGTACAAAAACTTATGGTCTTTATACTTTCGAATTAGAATATGATATGTTTACACTTTGATCACGTAATGGAGCATTTGTTTCTTACTTTGGACATGGTAGCGCTTTATTCTTTATTATTTTAATGTTAGCGTTAGGATATACACTAAGTCAATATAATTTCCTACAAGATTTTTCTATGATGTTCTTGTTAGGTTTTATACATTTAGTGACAGCTTCGGTAGTATTTTTTTGATTTGACGATTTCGTATTTAGTTCAATTACTGGATCAAAAGAAATTTTTGATTTAAATAAATTAACTACTTCGTTTGATTTTGTAAATACATCTTATGTATTAGGTGAAGTACAAACTCATTTTATTCCGCAAATTAATTTATCTATCGTTTTTGATGAAAATTTTATCACATTTTTAGCAGTATTCTTTCTTTTAGGGGGGTCTGAAGAAGAAGAGGATGAAAACTTTATTCTTGAAGAAGAAGAGAGTGACTTTATTGAAGATATTGTTGCCCCAATCTTTATGTCTAATCTTGGGAAAAATGTCGAAGATAACGGTGCGCTCTTTTTAAAACTTAATACTGTTTTTGCCTTTGTGTTATTCAATAACGTTGTGGGTATGATTCCTTATTCAAATACCGCTACTAGTAGTTTGATTTTAACCTTTTGAGTAGCGTTATCAGTTTTTGGTTCATTACTTTATCTTCTTATTCGTAAACATGGTGTTAATTACTTTTTCAGTCTCTTTCTTCCAGCAGGATTACCTGTGCCACTTTTTTTCCTCTTAATTCCAATTGAATTTATTTCTTATACTTTTAGATTAGTTAGTCTTTGCGTACGTCTTTTTGCTAATATGTTTGCAGGACACACTTTATTTAAAGTATTAATTGGATTTAGTTGAACAATGTTATTAGTTGGAGATGTATTTCTTTTAGTTAATTTATTTCCAGTTGGAGTGTTGTTTGTTTTAACTTTCTTAGAAATCGGAGTTGCAGGGATTCAAGCTTACGTGTTTGTAACCTTAACTGCAATGTATTTAAAAGATATTTTTGTAGCACCGCATTAGTTGCTAATAATACCTAAATAAATAAAAATGCCACAATTAGATATCGATTTATTTGATGATTTTTTATTTTTTGCTTTTATAGCTTTATTATTTGGTTTTGGTGATGATGAAAGCGAAGAGAGTCTTGTTGAAATGGCTACTGACTCTTTTTTAGCTGAGTTCTATTTAAGAAATAAGAAAGAACTTGTTGCCCAAAAATCATTGGTAAAAGAATTAGTTGTTTCATCAGTTGTACATACTAGTCGCCAATAGATTTACTTTTAGTTTATATATGTTTTACAACTAAATTAATATTATAAATGTCAAGTTTAATTATTAAAACAAACATTAAACACCCATTTCATATTGTCGATCCTAGCCCATGACCTTATTTAGTTTCAGTATCAGCATTACAAATGTTGGTAGGGCTTTCTCTTTATATGCATTTTTATGAAAAAGGATTCCTTATTTTTGCTTTAGGTTTAATATGTACAACTATATCAACTATTCTTTGATGACGTGATATTGTACGTGAAGCTACCTATGAAGGACATCATACTTTAATTGTTCAACATGGACTTCGTTTCGGTATGGTACTATTTATCGTTTCCGAAGTAATGCTTTTCTTTGCTTTTTTTTGAGCTTATTTCCATAGTTCATTAAATCCAGTTCCAGAAATTGGTGCGGTTTGACCTCCAAAAGGAATTGAAGTGATTAATCCTTA
>Ga0208499_1000714_pt1 | contig 11346 bp, 10 predicted proteins | sample CryBogCBE07Jul09_FD_185504 | JGI IMG/M metagenome (GOLD analysis project Ga0208499, IMG submission 185504) | Freshwater microbial communities from Crystal Bog, Wisconsin, USA - CBE07Jul09 (SPAdes) (version 2) | ecosystem: Environmental > Aquatic > Freshwater > Lake | place: Crystal Bog... | reverse complement strand
TGAAGGGGCTAAATCTTCATAGCCATTTGCGTAGTCCGTAATGCTCGAAACCGGCATACCAGCAATGGTTGTCGGTGGATTAGAGCGAAGCCGCTGCATTGCTTTTGTGATCCGAGCAATGTCATCAGTGCGAAGAGAAATTTGAGCACCGCCGTGAACACCGTATTCACTTTCAATTTCATTAAGCACGTCGAGCAGGGTCTTGTCTTCTTGCGCCGCTTCATGAGCTAACTGACAAAGTGCCAGTGCTGCCGAGAGGCCGTCTTTGTCGCCGACAGATGGATCAACGCCGTAGCCAAGAGCTTCTTCATAGCCAAACGCCAGTTCCTTGTCACCTGCACCTCTGGCAATCCATTTAAACCCGGTAAGTGTCGTCACGCACTCAACACTGTGGGCTTTAGCCATCTTCGATAGGAGTGTCGAAGAAACAATTGTTGTGGCAACACACTGACCTGACTTTGCGGCTTCAGGCAAAAGTTTCAGTCCTAGCAACCAACCAATTTCGTCACCACGCAGAATTCGCCACACGTCTTTGTCCTTAACCGCCACACCCAGTCGGTCGGCATCAGGGTCATTGGCAATAATGAGCGATGAGCCAACACTGTTAGCAGTAGCAATCGCTAGATCCAGTGCTCCGGGCTCTTCAGGGTTGGGAAACGCCAACGTTGGGAAATTCCCATCAGGTGCAAACTGTTCGCTGACAACTGTGACGTGTGAATATCCAGCTGCTCGAAAGAGCGTCATCATTGCGTCCCCACCAACACCGTGCAGTGGCGTGTAGGTAATATGAAGCGAACTGCCACCTTTAATGTAGAAGCGCGAAAGCATGTGATTCTGATACGTAGCAATCACTTCGCTTGGAACGTCGAAGTGATTCTCACTCGTACGCTCACCGAGCACTGGAGTTGTTGCTTGCCTGGCGAAGCGTTCAACCATCTCATCGTTTGGGGCAATGATCTGCGATCCATCACTTGCATACAGTTTGTAGCCGTTGTCATTTGGCGGATTGTGACTAGCGGTAATCATTATTCCCGCGCCAGCGTTCAAGGACTTTACGGCCGCAGCCACATATGGCGTTGGAAGTGGCGAAATCATCTCGTAGACACGCACACCAGCACCGAGTAATACCGCAACAGCTTCATCATTGAATTCTTCAGAACCGTGCCTGGCGTCTCTGCCAACAACAACTCCCCTTGAAGGATCAACCCCAAGTTCTTGCAGCCAGCGAACAACGCCCTGAGTGGCACGTCGAACCGTGAGCCTGTTCATGCCAGCCGGGCCGGCCATTACTGGCCCACGAAGTCCAGCGGTGCCAAAGGTCAGTGGTGCATCAAACCTGCGGCGAAGTTCTTCTTCGTTGCCTTCTGCAAGAAGTTTTTGCAGTGTGGCACGGTCATGCGTGTCTGGATCATGTTCGATCCACTCAAGTACTTGTTTGGTTACTTCTTCGTTCACAGGACCGGCAGTAAACGTGCAAGAAGTGTTCCGAGTGATGCTGCAGCCTTTTGTCCAGCTTCGAGCACCTCTAAGTGATTGAGTGGTTCATCAGTTACCCCAGCGGCAAAGTTTGAAACCAGACTCAGTCCAAGCACTTCAGCACCGAGGTGTCGAGCGCCAATCGCCTCAAGGACGGTTGACATTCCAACGAGTGAAGCTCCCATTGTTCGTGCCATAACAATTTCGGCTGGAGTTTCGTAGTGAGGTCCACGAAAGCCTGCGTAGACGCCTTCTGTGAGTTCAGGAGCGGTCTTTGCGACAACGCTACGAAGTCGAGCACTGTAGAGATCTGTCAGGTCAACAAACCTTGATCCAAACTCTTCAGGCGGAGAATTCCCCTCCATCGGAGAAGTTGCAGTGAGGTTGATATGGTCTCGAATAACTACAACCGAGCCAGGGCCTTTGGTTGGATCAATGCCACCACAGGCATTCGTGAGAACAATTTTCTTAGCCCCAGCAATAATTGCAGTTCGAACTGGGTGCACGACTTGATCTGCGCTGTTGCCCTCATAAAGATGGACACGACCTGAAACGAGAAGAACGTTCCTGTCCCCAACTTTTACAGAAAGTAGTTGGCCGCTGTGCCCGGCAACAGTTGGTGCAACGAAGCCACTGAGAGTTGAAGACTTCACGGCGCTTGACGGTTCACCGAGGGCATCTGCGCCCTCTTTCCAACCAGAGCCAAGCACTACGGCAATGTCGTAGGAATCAATTCCTGACTTAATTCTGAGTTCTTCACCGGCCCGGCGAGCCAGTTCATAAGGTGTCGTCATTACTGTCCAATCGTGTGCCACACGGTGGAGGTTTCCACAAAGGCACGTAGACGGTGAATTGAATTCTTTGGACTCTTGTTACCAGGGCGAAGAACTCGCTTAATTGAACCTGCTGCCAAAAATGCCAACTCATCAGCAAAAGCCTCATCGGCCCCTTCTAAATCAAGACCGTCAATGTCCTCATGGGAGCTAAGCCCAGGAGCAAGCTCACTCGTTAGTCCAGTAATGATGTTGAGCACCCCGGCTGGGAAGTCAGATGTTTCAGTCATTTCACCCAGGAGCACTGCAGGTACTGGTCGTTTCTCACTCGCCAGTGCAATTACCGAGTTGCCAGCAGCGATGGGAGCAATCACACACTCCACGAAACCTTCTAATGAAGAATTCTGAGGAGCAATTACCCCAATGACGCCGGTTGGCTTTGGAACAGAGAAGTTATAGAACGGACCAGCAACTGGATTCGATCCACCAAGTACTTGAGAGATCTTGTCAGTCCATCCGGCGTACCAAACAATTCTGTCAATTGACTTTGCAACTGTTGCTTTTGCTACGTCGCTCTTTACGCCTTCACTCAGCTTGACAAATTCAACGAGTTCATCGCTGCGTGACTCTGCCATCTCGGCAAGTCGGTAAATAACTTGTCCGCGGTTATAGGCACTTGCTGACCACCACTTCGACTGTGCTGCACGTGCGCCAGCAACTGCATCACGTACATCTTTTCGTGATCCTTGTGCCGCATTAGCGAGGAACTCTCCCTTGGCACTGGTCACTTCGTAACTTCGACCTGACTCGGAACGTGGAAACGCACCATTGATTAGCAGCTTGTAAGTCTTTCTAACTTCGAGGCGATCAGACATTGAGGTATGCCTCCAGTCCGTGCTTTCCACCTTCGCGGCCGAACCCAGATTCACGAGTTCCACCAAATGGACTCGTCGGATCAAACTTATTGTACGTATTGGCCCAAACAACTCCAGCACGTAGTCGTTCAGCTGTCCACAGAGTTCGACTTCCCTTTTCACTCCAGACGCCGCAGGCGAGCCCGTAGTTCGTGTTGTTGGCTTTAGTGATGGCTTCTTCTGGAGTCCTGAAGGTCAGAACTGAAAGAACAGGACCAAAAATTTCTTCTCGAGCAATGCGGTGTGACTGTGAGACGTCTGCAAAGACTGTTGGCGCGAACCAGAACCCCTTCTTCGGCAGTTCGCACGAACTCGTGTACCGAGTTGCGCCTTCTTGTTCGCCGTAGGCCACGAGCTCGTTAATACGCTTCAGTTGCTCTAATGAGTTGATGGCACCAATGTCAGTGTTCTTATCCATTGGGTCACCAACACGTAATTGCTCAACTCGGCGAACTAATCGTCGAAGTACATCATCAGCTATTGATTCTTGAACCAGAAGTCTGGACCCAGCGCAGCAAACGTGTCCTTGATTGAAGAAGATTCCATCAATAATGCCTTCAATCATTTCGTCGATCGGAGCATCTTCATAAACAATGTTCGCACCCTTGCCGCCAAGCTCCAATGTAAGACGCTTGTGGCTAGTGGCGACTCGCTGTTGAATAAGTCGACCAACACCAGTTGATCCGGTGAACGCAATCTTGTCGACGCCCGGGTGATCAACGAGTGCTGAGCCTGTTGCTCCATCTCCAGTGACAATGTTGACAACTCCGTCAGGCAGCCCTGCTTGCTGAATGATTTCAGCAAGGATCAAGGCGCTGAGTGGCGTAGTTTCTGCGGGCTTTAGAACACAGGTGTTGCCAGCCGCGAGTGCTGGCGCGAGCTTCCAGGCAGCCATCATTAGCGGGAAGTTCCAAGGAATAATTTGTCCGGCGACGCCAATTGGCTTTGGCGAATTGCCAAAGCCGGCGTGTTCTAGCTTGTCGGCCCATCCGGCGTAATAGAAGAAATGTGCCGCTGCCAAAGGAATGTCAACGTCGCGAGATTCTCGAATTGGTTTTCCGTTGTCGAGCGTTTCAACAACTGCAAGTTCGCGTGAACGCTCTTGAATAATTCGAGCAATGCGGTACAGATACTTTGCGCGCTCTGCACCAGTTGTCTTGGACCAAACGTTGTCGTAGGCCTTACGCGCTGCCTTGACGGCCTTATCCACGTCAGAAGCACTCCCCTGGCTAATTGTGGCCAGTTGCTTTTCGGTGGCAGGGTTTATTGTTTCGAATTGCTCATGCTTGGAAGGGTCGGTGAACTTTCCATTGATGAATAACCCGTAGCTCGACTTCAACTTTGCGATCGCAGCAGATTCTGGCGCTGGGTCATATTGCAGTGAACCAAGTTTTGAATTCGGAAGGTTATTTTCTGCCATGTCAGTCTCCACTGAATTCATCGGGGCGAATGTACGTCCCGCGTTGCTGCTTAAGTCGTTGCATTAATAAATCATTTAGTAGCGACGACGCGCCAAAACGGAAAAGGTCTGGGGTCATCCATGTCGAACCTACGGTCTCATTAACAAGAACGAGATAGCGAATGGCATCTTTGGAGGTTCTAATCCCACCAGCTACTTTGACACCGACGATTTGGCCAGTAGTTTCTGCAAAATCTCTTACGGCTTCAAGCATTACAAGCGCCACGGGCTGAGTGGCAGCAACGGGGACTTTGCCAGTGGAAGTTTTAATAAAGTCAGCACCAGCGAGCATCGCAATCCAGCTTGCCTTACGAACATTGTCGTAGGTGACTAGTTCACCAGTTTCAAGAATTACCTTTAGATGCGCCTTGCCACAAACTTGCTTTACTGCAACGATTTCTTCGTACACCTGACCAATGCGTCCTGACAAGAAAGCGCCTCGGTCAATCACCATGTCAATTTCATCTGCGCCGTTTGCCACCGCTTCACGAACATCCATGAGCTTCACCATCAGCGATGCTCGACCAGAAGGGAAAGCAGTCGCGACAGCAGCTACTGCGACTGGCGAACCTTTTAAGACCGAGCGAGCATGGGCGACTAGATCTGGATAAACACAGACCGCTGCAACAGATGGAACTGAAAGATCCATCGGACTTGGACGCATTGCTTTGGTGCAAAGTGAAGTGACTTTTCCTGGAGTGTCGGCGCCCTCCAAGGTGGTTAGGTCAACCATAGAAATTGCCAAGTCGAGTGCGGCCATCTTGGTTGATTTCTTAATTGATCGAGTAGCTAATTTGGCGACTCGAGCTTCTGCCCCAACTGAATCAACACCGGACAGAGTTGCCAGAATTGAACGAAGTTCAGTTTCGGACTCAATTCGTGGCACCTGACTTGAGGTTTGAATTACCACCGAGTGATCTTCTGGGGTAACGAGGCGAAGTGGTGCAGTGCTCACACCGATAACGCTACCAATGACCAGCCTTTTGGCCAAATGCAGGCCTTTTTAGTACTTAGGCAATTCACCAGCGGCTGAGCGAGCACTCAGCGATGGTGCGCCAGCGTCTTTGTCGCTGAGGACTGGAGTGCCAGTCAAACGCCACTGAATGTTCAGTTCTGCGTCCATGGGGTTAATTTCGAGCTCTACGGCTGCGTTGAAAGGGGACGAAAGAAGATACGTCAACGACGCGTTCTCGCTCGTGACGCAAAAACCGTGCGCCACACCTGCAGGAAGATAGACCGACTTGCCCAAGTTGGCACCAAGAGTGATGACTTCAACTTTTCCGTATGAAGGAGAACCAACGCGAATGTCAACAAGCACGTCATCGAGTTCGCCGTGAACACAGGTAACAACCTTGGCCTGGCCTTCTGGGGCTAAGGAGTAGTGAAGTCCACGAACAACATTGCGTTCAGAGAACGAAAGATTTGCTTGCTTCGCATAAAAGTTGAGCTCTTCGATTTCAAAATCAGGCAACTTGAACCACTCACGAAAGTAACCACGATCATCGCCATGCACTGGAGACTCGAGTTCGTAGGCACCCTTAATGGAGAGTTCTCGTAACTTCATTACGCCTGGTCCTTAATTGGACGCCACCAAGACTCATTGTCGATGTACCACTGAACTGTTGATGCAAGGCCTTCTTCAAAATGAACTTGTGGTGTGTAACCGAGTTCGTTTTGGATTTTTGACCAGTCCACTGAGTAACGACGGTCATGGCCCAAACGGTCACTTACTGGTTCAATCATTGAACTGTCATGGCCACAAAGCTCTAACAGTTTCCAGGTGAGTTCCTTATTAGTGAGTTCAGTGCCACCACCAATGTTGTAAATCTCTCCTTCACGTCCATCTTCAAGGACGCGAAGAATCCCACGACAGTGGTCATCGACATGCAGCCAGTCGCGAACGTTGAGTCCGTCTCCATAGAGAGGAACTTTCTTTCCATCAATCAAGTTGCTGACAAAAAGCGGAATTACTTTTTCTGGGTATTGACGAGGTCCGTAGTTATTAGAGCAGCGAGTCACCATTACTGGAAGATTAAAAGTTCTGTGATACGCCAGTGCAGCTAAATCAGATCCAGCTTTAGAAGATGAGTAGGGAGAATTTGGCTCCAAGATGTGTTCTTCACTCCACGATCCTTCAGGAATGGACCCGTATACCTCGTCTGTTGAGACATGCACAAAGCGCTCAACGCCTCCGGCACGTGAACCCTCTAAGAGTTGTTGAGTACCCAGAACATTTGTTTCGAAGAATGCCTTGGCTCCAGTGATTGAGCGATCCACATGGCTTTCTGCAGCGAAGTGAACAACTGAGTGTGTGCCAGATAAGACTTCGTTGGCAAGAGCAGCGTCATTGATAGATCCGTGAACAAAACTGACACGCGAATCCTTCAGCACTTCAGTCATGTTCTCTCGTCGACCCGAGTAGGTCAATGCATCAAAAAGAACGATCTCTTTGTAACCCAATTCGTCTGCTTTTTCGAGCAACATCTCAGAGAAACGAGAACCGATGAAGCCAGCTGCTCCAGTGATTACAACGCGCATAGAGATACCTGGCCTTTAGAAAGGGGTTCGTTCACTTCTATACTAATGGAGTGAAGGGAATCATTCTTGCTGGTGGTAGTGGCACTCGATTGCACCCCATTACGCGTGCCGTATCGAAGCAGTTGCTTCCGATTTACGACAAGCCAATGGTGTACTACCCGCTGAGCACATTGATGCTCGCAGGGCTTCGCGAAATTCTGATTATCACCACCCCGCATGATCAACCTGGATTTATTCGTTTGCTTGGAGATGGTTCACAATTTGGACTTCAGATCTCGTACGTGATTCAAGAGAAGCCTGATGGTCTCGCTCAAGCGCTCATCCTTGGTGAAGAATTTCTTGATGGTGAGAAGTGTGCACTAATCCTTGGTGACAATCTTTTCTACGGTCCTGGTCTTGGAACACACCTTCGACAAAATAATGAAGTCAAGGGTGCATTAATTTTTGCGTACCAAGTAGTTGATCCAACTGCCTATGGAGTAGTCGAATTCGACAGTAACGGAAAAGTTGTTTCCATCGAAGAGAAGCCTGCAAATCCGAAAAGCAACTACGTCGTTCCAGGAATTTATTTCTACGATGAACGCGCTCCTGAAATTGCGAAGACACTTGAGCCAAGTGCTCGAGGTGAATTGGAAATCACGGCACTTAATAACGCATACCTTGAGATGGGTGAGCTCAGCGTGGAAGTTCTCTCCAGGGCGACCACTTGGCTCGATACCGGAACGTACGAATCGCTCTACGAAGCTGGTGGGCTAATTCGCACCTTGCAACACCGGACCGGACTACGCATTGGAGATGTCGAGCAAATTGCTCAGGACCAGGGTTGGATCTAGTCACTAATTAAAAGAAATCTGAAAGTTTTACGTCAGATGTCCTAAAGTATCTTTAATCGTTTAGAAGGAGTGTTTATGTCAACCGCCTCAATCGCACTGAAGCAACCTCGAGTACTTGCAGACGTTTTGCCAAAGTCGCTTACTACTGACACCGCCCTCGTAGTTGGTGCAGCTGCCCTAGTGGGTATCTTGGCCCAGATTTCTATTCCCTTGGGATTCACACCAGTACCGATAACTGTCCAGACCTTCGGAGTACTCCTTGCAGGTTCAGTCCTTGGATGGCGCCGTGCGTCTTTGTCAATGAGCTTTTATGTTCTCGCTGGAATCGCCGGCGTTCCATGGTTCGCACAGCACGCACACGGGATTTCATTCCCAACATTTGGCTACCTTGTTGGCTTCGTGTTCGCAGGCGCACTTCTTGGTGCACTAGCTTCACGTGGCAATGACCGCAACGTAGTTCGAGCTGCAATTTCAATGTTGCTGGCAGAAGCAGTCATTTACATTTTTGGTGTTACTTGGCTCGCTCATGACATTCATGTTTCATTCGCAACTGCACTCAACCTCGGAATGAAACCATTCATTTGGGGCGACATCATCAAGGCAGGAATTGCTGGACTCGCAATTCCAGCTGTGTGGCGTTTCGTTGACAAAGCTGACAAATCTAAGTCTGAATAAATCTAAAGCAGTAGTAAAAAACGCCAGCTATAGAGCTGGCGTTTTTTTATTTGTAGCGAAACCAATGAATTCTGCTGTCGGACCGTGGACGGTGTTCTTCTGCCACCCCATTGCCTTTCGGTCGAGTGTCGTGTGGGCCTGAGCAATGGCAATTGCGTGTGAGAGCACTTCATCCTCGCCCTTCACTGATTCAACAATTCCTGCTGCGAGAGCTTCAGGGCCTGAGTACTTACGAGCGGCAACTCCAGCGTCAACTGCCGTCGTGCGCGGAAGTCGGTTCAGAAGAATTGAATACAGCTGATCACCAAGTGGCATACCAATTGCAGTTTCATTCATGCACCAGAAGCCTCGATCTTCACGCATCACGCGCTGATCAAAAGCGCAAGAAATGAGTGCACCACCTGCATAGGTGTGACCATTAAGAGCTGCAACTGTGTATGCAGGGAAAACAAGAATTCGGCCAATAGTGCGCTGTAGTTCTTGAACTGTTGCAGAGAGCTCAGTTGGGTTGTTTCCAAATCTTGCGAGGTCAAGTCCATTACAGAAGAATTTGCCAGTGCCCGTTAGAACTATCGCAAGCGGGCCTTCCTCTTTTTCTAGCTCATCAAAAATCTCGTTGATTCGCGCAAGAGAGTCGAAGTTGATTCGGTTCTCCCCTTCGTTCCAGGTGATGACCGCTACCGCATCGTGTTTTGTAACTGAAATGTCCATTCGACGAGCATACGACTAAGAGCCGCGCGAGGTAAGTTTGTTTTATGGCAGAAGATCGCACTATCCCAGAACCCGATGTTTCTGAGGAAAATCCAATATCAGAGCACTGGGTTTGGCGTGGAAAACACCGTGCGCCCTCCCCTCGTGCTCTCGTAGACCGGTTCATCGAAAACTGGGGCGAGCAGCAGCTCAGTTCTGAAGTTCATCCCAGCACTCCATTCACGAAAAAACGCCGTGAAACACTTGCTGCAAAATTTCCCTCCAAGACACTGGTAATTCCAACTGGGAATTTAAAAGTTCGAGCAAACGATACCGATTACAGATTCCGACCTTCTTCAGACTTCTTCTATCTGACAAGTTGCCACGAGCCTGATTGTGTGCTCGTGATAAGTCCAGAAAATGGTGCAACTCTCTACATAAGTCCACGAAGAGACAATTCAACTCATGACTTTTTTTCCGACTCACGTTACGGAGAACTTTGGGTCGGACCACGTCACGGCGTTATCGAGGCAGCAGTCCACTACGAGATCCAAACCGCACCACTTGATTCTCTTGAAAGTGACCTAAAGGGCTTACAGGCCTCAGACGTTCTCACTGTGCGCGGGTTTGACCCATCAGTTGACGGCCTACTCAAAGAGAATACGAGTGACGTGGAGCTTCACCAAACACTCCACGAGCTGCGTCTTACTAAAGACTCGTTTGAAATCGATCAACTTCAAGTTGCAATTGACTTTACGGTCAAAGGCTTTGAAGACGTTGTGCGAGCTCTCCCCGAAGCTGAAGGCCACGGAGAAAGAGTTATCGAAGGGATCTTCAATCTTCGTGCTCGTACCGAAGGTAATGATGTGGGCTACGACACCATCGCCGCAAGTGGCTCTAACGCAACAATTCTTCACTGGACAAGAAATAATGGCAAAGTAAACAAGGGCGAAATGCTTCTCCTTGACGCAGGAGTTGAATGCTCAAACCTCTATACCGCTGACGTAACGAGAACAATGCCGATCAACGGTAAATTCTCGCCAGCCCAGCGAAGAATCTACGACGTTGTTTACGCTGCGCAAGAAGCAGGCATCGCGGCGGTAAAGCCTGGCGCTGAATATCGTGCACCACATGATGCAGCCATGCGTGTACTCGCCGAGGGTTTGTTTGATCTTGGAATCTTGAAAGAAGAACCAGAGTACGCACTACAAAAGCATCTCCAGCTTCACGCCAGATGGACGCTTCATAGCGTTAGTCACCACCTAGGCCTTGATGTTCATGACTGTGCGCAGGCCCGTAATGAACAGTTCATCGGACCACTGTTTGAGGGATACGTCATAACCGTTGAGCCGGGGCTTTATTTTCAGAAGAACGATTTACTTGTTCCTGAGGAATATCGAGGAATCGGCGTTCGAATTGAAGATGACATTTTGGTCACTTCAACTGGATCCAAGAACCTTTCATCAGGTCTACCCCGTCAAGCTGACGAGATAGAAGCCTGGATGCAAGAAGTCTGGCGTCGAGGAACAACGAACCTTCAGTTGTAAGAACTACTTCAGAACGCGAATTGGCAAGTTACGTGGACCACGGATTTGTCCTGGTGCCCAAGTAACGCCTGCTGGATCTGCAAGTTCAAACTTCGGGTAACGCTTAACGAATTCTTCAATAGCGATTCGAAGTTCTAGGCGAGCGAGGTTTGACCCGGCGCAGCGGTGAATTCCAAGTCCGAATGCCACGTGACGGTTTTCCTCACGGTCAATGATGAACTTGTCAGCATCCTTAAATGCTGCAGGGTCACGGTTCGCCGCTGGGAACCCGAGGAGAATCCAGTCGTCTTTCTTCATTGGACATCCCATGTAGTCCATGTCTTCTTTCACAAGACGGGCCATAGTCACAGGTGCGTAGAAGCGAAGGAACTCTTCGATAGCAACAGGCATGAGTTCTGGCTCATTAACCAGGCGAGCAAGGTCGTCTGGATTCTGTGCGAG
>Ga0208499_1000707_pt1 | contig 11469 bp, 10 predicted proteins | sample CryBogCBE07Jul09_FD_185504 | JGI IMG/M metagenome (GOLD analysis project Ga0208499, IMG submission 185504) | Freshwater microbial communities from Crystal Bog, Wisconsin, USA - CBE07Jul09 (SPAdes) (version 2) | ecosystem: Environmental > Aquatic > Freshwater > Lake | place: Crystal Bog... | reverse complement strand
TCAATATACCCATCGCTTAAATGGAAAGAATAATCCATTGTTTCAAGCTGTCCAATTTCCATTGCCATGCCAAACATAGAATCTTTTTGATACACATCACTTGCAATAACTGTTGCTTTCACCCTGTCTAACTCTTCTTGAGTTACACCATCTTTTTTAATTTTTTCAATTTCTTGGAGTAAAGCATTTTCAAGATCAGTAATCTTTTTAAAATCATTTGGTGTACCTTCTAATTCAAATACGCTGATCCTTCCCCGGGCTGTTGAATCATATCCAGCACTTACATTGACGGCCAAATGCTGATTTCTCACAATATTTTGATTTAATCTTGATGAGCTGTTACCAGCAAGAATATTAGATAAAACTTCTAAAGCGTATGGCTCCCATGAATTATTATCGCTTCCATTTCGGTCATTCAAGGTTGGGACGGGATATCCCATCAAAAGATAAGATAATTCACTCGGCGCCTTAATATATGACCTTCTCTCTCCATTTTGCTTAGGCTCAACCTGAGGCTTTCTTTCAGGTATTTTTCTAGCAGGAATCTTTTCGAAATATTTCTTTGCAAGATTTAACACGTCTTTAGCATAAATGTCGCCAACAACAACCAGGGTTGCATTATTAGGTGCATACCAACTTTTATACCATTCCCTTGCGTCTTCAACTGTCATATTTTCTAAATCATTCATCCAGCCAACCACGGGCCTGCTGTAGGGATGGGATTTAAATACAGTAGATTCAAATTGTTCTTTAACTTGGGATGTTGGCTTGTCTTCAGTTCTCCATCTTCGCTCTTCCATAACTACCTTTATTTCCTTTTCAAATTCATCTTTAGATAGATTCAAATTCTCCATGCGATCTGCTTCTAATTTAAATGAAAGTTCAAGGTTTGATTTTTCAAGCTGCTGAAAATAGCAGGTGTAGTCTGCTCCTGTAAATGCATTCTCTTTTCCGCCAGCCTTCGCAACAAGCCTAGAAAATTCGCCAGCTTTAATTTTCTTTGTGCCCTTAAACATCATATGCTCAAGAACATGGGCTACACCGGTTTTCCCATTCACCTCGTCAAGACTGCCTGCTCGATACCAAACTTGTGAGACAACCACGGGGGAACGATGGTCTTCTCTCACGATAATTTTTAATCCATTGGAAAGCTTAAATTCTGAAGTTTGGGCTAAAAGTAAACTTGGAAACAACAATAAAAAAAGTAAGATATTTTTTAACAACGCGTCTCATCCTTAAGTGATTTAGCTATTATAATGAATATGATTCTTTCGTAGACTTTTCTTTATCTCATTAAGTTCTTAAAATTTTAAAAAATGTTTGAATTCCTCAAAAAAATTATAAAGAAAGACAGCCCAGAAAAAAAACCTGTGGCAAAAAAAGAATTTGCCAAAAAGGCACAAAAAAAACCTCCTTTAGCGTCAAAACAAAAAGTTGCTAAAGCGCCCAAAATATCAGATAAGAAAAAAACAGCAGCCCCAGCAAAGCCTATCAAAAATACTCCCAAGGTCACTGAAAAAAAACCTGTCGTAATTCCCGAAAAAGAAGTAGCGCCAAAAGAAGAAAAGAAAAGCGGTTTCTTTGGTTTTGCAGACAAGATAAAGAAAGGCCTTACTAAAACCAGAGAAAAATTAACTTCAGAACTAACTTCATTATTTACCGGTAAAAAAATCGATGAGGCACTTTTTGAAGAACTTGAAACAATATTGCTTACTTCTGATGTGGGTATTTCAGCCACCACTTACCTTTTAGATAGTATTAGAGCTTCTGTTAAAAAGAACAATATAGAAAATGCTGATGAGATTAAGGGTTTACTTAAAGAAAAATTAATTGAATTATTAACCCCTATTGAAAGCCCTCTAGTATTAAAGGGAGCTAATCCTTATGTCATTATGGTTGTTGGAGTAAATGGCGCAGGGAAAACAACTACCATTGGGAAGCTTACAAAAATTTTCCTTGATGAAAATAAATCAGTGTTAATTGCGGCGGGAGACACATTTAGGGCAGCGGCAACTGAGCAACTCCAAGTATGGGGCGAAAGAAATAATGTTCATGTCGTTTCGCAAGCCTCGGGGGATCCAAGTGCCGTTATTTTTGATGCCATTAACTCTGCGAAAGCAAAAAATATCGATATCGTGATTGCAGATACTGCGGGTAGATTACCCACACAAAAACATTTAATTGATGAAATTACAAAAGTTAAGCGTGTGATTAATAAATGTCATGAGGAAGCGCCTCATGAAATTCTCCTCGTCTTAGATGCAAACACTGGGCAAAATGCCATTAGCCAACTCAAAATATTTAACGAAGCTTTGGGCATTACTGGTCTTGCCCTAACTAAACTTGATGGCACAGCTAAAGGTGGTGTTATTGCAGCGATCGCTAAAGAACAACCTACTCCATTACGGTACATTGGCGTTGGTGAATCTATAGATGATCTGAAAGTTTTCAATGCACAAGAATATGTTGATGCACTTTTTTAAAATTGGTTTTTATTAATGATTAAATTTGATCAGGTCCATAAAAAATATCCCGGAAATCTAGAGGCACTTCAAAACATTACCTTTGAAATCAATTCTGGTGAACTTATTTTTGTAACAGGTCCTTCAGGTGCAGGAAAATCGACTTTATTAAAATTAATTGCAGCGATTGAACCTCCTACACATGGAACAATTATTTTTGAAAATCAAAATTTAAGTCAAATAAAAAGCGCTGCTATTCCTTACGTGAGAAGAAAATTTGGTTTGATTTTTCAGGATCATAAACTTTTATATGATCGCAATTGCTATGAAAATATTACACTTCCTTTAGAGATTAATGAAGTAAGCATAAATGATATTAAAGGCCGTGTTCGTGCGGCTCTAGATAAAGTCGGTTTACTTAATCGAGAAAAATCAATGCCCATTAGCTTATCAGGTGGAGAACAGCAGCGCCTCGCAATTGCAAGAGCTATTGCTTGCAGACCCTCTATTTTGCTTGCTGATGAGCCTACAGGGAATTTAGATAAGAAGTATGCAGATGAAATTATGAATCTTTTTTATAGCTTTCAAGAGCTTGGTGTTACTGTAATTATTGCTACACATGAAATACCAACGACCACCAAAAAACATAAACAACTTTATTTACAAGAAGGCAATCTTACAAAGATTACTGAACAATAGATGGATTTCTTTAGCTCTCACTATCAGATGTTTCTTAAAGCACTTCAGCGTAGCCATGCATCAATGCTTTCTACATTCATGATGTTTTTAGTTATAGGCATTACATTTATTTTGCCAAGCATATCTTTTCTTGTAGTTCAAAATTTAAAATCGATTTCTGAGGCTATTCAGCATGAATCTCAAATCAGCATTTTTCTTAAAAAAGAAATTCCAATAGATGTTAAAAATAAAATAGAAAAAGAATTAAAAAATCGCAGTGAAATTAATAGCTATCATTTCGTTAAAAAAGAAGAGGCTTGGCCTAAACTTCAAAAATCAATGGGCTTTAATGATTCAAATAATGGGCTATCCGAAAATCCATTGCCCGACGCATTCTTTATCTCGCCCAACACCGTTAATCCAAATCAAATTGCAGACTTAAAATCTTTTCTAGATAAGCTCGACGGTGTAGATCAAGTGGTGGTTGATACAGGTTGGGTTAAAAAATTAAACTCAGTGCTTCATTTAGCAAATAAAGCTATTCTTTTGGCTTCAATTCTTCTTGCCTCTATGCTTGTCGTAGTTATTGGAAATACTATTCGACTTCAGATGACTTCTCATCATGAAGAGATTGAGCTGAGCAAATTAATCGGGGCTACAAATCAATTCTTAAGGCGGCCTTTTTTGTACAGTGGCTTTATTTATGGCCTGGGAGGTGGGCTAACTGCTGCTATTGCGCTCAAATTAATTGTTATATTTTTAAATCAAACTGTCGTTGAAGTTGAAGCCCTTTATGGAGCTCAATTCGTTATTATTGATCTAAGCTTTTTACAGTATTTATCTATCATAGGCAGTTCAATTCTGATCGCTATCACAGCATCTTTCATCTCTATTAATCAATCAATTAAAAAATTCTAGATTTCATAACCTATTGTATTTATTAGGTTAATTTTTAATTTTTGGAACTTTATTAAACTAGCACTCTCTAATGAAGAGTGCTAAAATTATGTTTGTTAATGAAGTTTTTACAAGGGATTTTATTAAGATGACTTTGGATTTAAGCTTACCTACATTAGGCTCTATTGACAGCTACGATCGCTATATGCAATCGATTAGGGCTATTCCGTCTCTTTCAGCCGAAGAAGAGATGGCTCTTGGTATGCGCCTTAAAAAATCAAACGATCTTGAGGCTGCAAAAACTCTCATCTTGTCCCACCTAAAGCTTGTAGCTAAAGTAGCTAAGGGCTATTCCGGATACGGACTTCCACAATCAGACTTAGTTCAAGAAGGTAATATCGGCCTTATGAAAGCCGTAAAGAGATTTGATCCCGAAAGAGGTGTAAGGCTAGTATCTTTCGCAATCTATTGGATTAAGGCAGAAATTCAAGAGTACATCGTTAAAAATTGGCGCTTAGTTAAAACAGCAACAACAAAAGCGCAACGTAAATTATTTTTTAATTTACGAAGCATGAAAAAGACCATTCAGCCCCTTAAGTCTGATGAGATCAATTCAATTGCTAAAGAGCTTAATGTCAAACCTGAAGACGTGCGTGAAATGGAATATCGCTTTAATGGAAATGAAATTTCATTAGATTATGGTTCAGACGAATCAGAAGATGATGTATATAGGCCCATTGCTTACCTTAAAGATGAAACACCAGAACCTTCAGAACAAATGGAGATAGATCAATCCGAAGGGAATAGTTTATCCTCTCTTAATAAAGCCCTTTTATCTCTTGACGAAAGAAGCCGACTTATTTTGGAAGAAAGATGGCTAAAAGACAAAGACCCTTCAACGCTCCATGAGCTTGCGGATAAACTTGGTGTGTCAGCCGAAAGAATTAGACAAATCGAGCAAGCAGCAATGAAAAAAATTAAATTATTAATGCTATCTGCTAATCATTAATTTTTTAAATTTACCAAAAAAGCCAAAAGAACTCCGATAATATAGTTTTTTAAGGCTTTTCCACAAAGTGACAATAAGTAACGCTAAAATATATCCATTAGAAATTAAGCTTCATCAGGCTTCCAAACTGTTAGAAATAAAATTTAGCAATCTAACTGAATGTATGCTTTCCTGCGAATTTCTTCGAGTGTACTCGCCTTCAGCTGAAGTAAAAGGTCATGGGCCAGGTCAAGAAATACTTCAAACACATAAAGAAAATGTCACCATAGAAAATATTAAGCCAATCGGCCAGTATGCAATTAAATTAACATTTTCAGATGGTCATGATACAGGCATCTACACATGGGATTATCTTTATGAGCTTGCTGCAACTTATGATGTGTTATGGGAAGAATATATAAACAAATTATCGAGCGCAGGTATTCAAAGAATAAAAACGAATGGCTAATAAAAAAACACATTTTGGTTATAGTGAAATAGATGCGTCGCAAAAAGCAGGTAAGGTAGCCTCTGTATTTCATTCTGTAGCTTCAAATTATGACCTAATGAATGACTTGATGTCATTTGGCATGCATCATATTTGGAAAAAGTTTCTTGTGGATACCTCCAATGCAAAGAAAGATGCTCGTATTCTTGATATTGCTGGAGGAACTGCCGACTTATCGATTCTTCTTGCTAAAAAGATTGGGGCGCAATCATCGGACTTTAAAGGCCAAATGATTCATTCGGATATCAATTTATCTATGCTGAATATTGGTCGAGACAAATTAATTAATCAGGGTATTTTTATACCCTCTGTATTATGCGACGCTGAATCCCTGCCCTTTCCTGATAATTATTTTGATTACGTCACCATTGGTTTCGGCATTCGCAATATGACAGACAAAAAGAAAGCATTGAAAGAAATTTATCGAGTTTTATCTCCAGGTGGAAAGATTTTAATTTTAGAATTTTCAAAGATCTGGAAACCCTTGCAATTTTTTTATGATCAATTTTCTTTTAAATTATTGCCAAAATTAGGCAAATTATTCGCAAAAGATGAGTCTAGCTATCAATATCTTGTTGAATCCATCAGAATGCATCCTGATCAGGAGTCGTTAAAAAAGATGATGGAGGAAGAGTCTTTCTCTAAAGTTGAGTATCTCAACCTATCATCAGGTGTCGTCGCTATTCATATGGGATACAAATTTTGATAGCCGATACAATCAAGAGAAAACTTACCAATCATTTATTTCAACAAAATGAGTGGCTAAAAAAAGATTTTTCTAAACACAAATCAAAATCTATTTTATTTAACGTGGGTCCTATTCATTACGCATTAAAGATTAATGAGGCCGGCATTCCAGAATATATGGAATATTTAGAAACTTATGATGCGGAAATTAAATTAACAATATCGTCAGCTATGGAACTTATGCGAGGTAATAAGAAAGCGCATATTGAAATTAAAGGTGATATCGACTTTGCAACAATAATAAGTAATGCATTAAAGGATATTGAATGGGACTATGAAGACGATTTGAGTGAAATAATTGGTGATATTCCAGCATATCAACTCGTGAAACTTGGGAAAAAAATCGTTCAAAACACAAAAGAAACATCGTTCAATATTGCAGATACCTTTAAAGAGTATTGGCTTGAAGAGAAACCACTCATTACTAAAAAAAGATTAGTTGAGCAATTCAATAAAGAGGTTGATCGCTTGAGATTTGATGTTGATCGCTTAGAGCAAAGACTTAAAAAACTATGAAATACATTAGATTTATTTACATTATCTTCATCCTGCTTAAATATAGGCTTGAGGAGTTTATTACATTTAACCGAAAGCTCAATTTTCTTGCCCTTTTTATCTCAGCAATATTTTTCTTTCAACCACATAATAAAAATAGGGGCACAAGACTTAGGCTTGCGCTAGAGAGATTGGGTCCCATCTTCGTTAAGTTTGGTCAAATGTTATCTACTCGAAGAGATCTCATTCCCTTAGATATTGCAGATGAATTAGCTAAACTCCAGGATCAAGTGCCACCGTTTCCATATAAAGATGTCGAAAAAATCATTACTACCTCGTATGGCATGCCGTTGGATAATATCTTCAAGTCGTTTGATATTGACCCTATAGCAAGCGCATCAGTAGCTCAAGTCCATTTTGCAACACTCCATGATGGTAAACATGTTGCAGTCAAAATATTAAGGCCTAATATTAAGCGCGTTATTGATAAAGATATTAAGCTTTTATTCCTTATTGCTCGCTTACTTGAATTAATCTGGTCTGATGGAAAGCGCTTAAGGCCGCGAGAAGTGGTTGCTGAATTTTCTAAGCATGTTCAATGCGAATTAAATCTTATGTTAGATGCCGCAAATTGCAGTCGCCTAGGAGAAAATTTCAAAGATAAAAAATTACTAATCGTCCCGGAAGTTTATTGGGATTTTTGCAATGAAGATGTAATGGTCATGGAAAGAATGTATGGAACACCTATTAGTCATGTGGAAACACTCCGAAAGAAAAAAATTGATATCAAAGAGCTTGCTCGTAATGGTGTAGAGATATTTTTTACCCAAGTTTTTAGAGATAGTTTTTTTCATGCAGATATGCATCCCGGGAATATTCAAGTCGCTGATGATGGGCGTTATATCGCTATGGATTTCGGTATTATGGGTTCTTTAAGTGAAAACGATAAAAACTACTTAGCACGTAATTTTTTAGCTTTTTTTAAACGTGACTATCACGATGTCGCTCTGGCCCATATCGAATCTGGTTGGGTGCCTAAAGATACTTCCATTGATGAGTTTGAAAATGCTATTCGCTCTGTATGTGAGCCTATTTTCAATAAACCTCTAAAGGAAATTTCATTTGGTCGCTTATTGATTAGATTGTTTCAGACATCTAGACGATTTAATATGGAGATTCAACCACAACTCACAATGCTTCAAAAAACTCTTTTAAATGTAGAAGGTCTTGGTCGAAACCTTGATCCTGATTTAGACTTATGGAAAACTGCTGCGCCATTTTTAAAAAAATATATGTCTGAACAAAAAGGTATTAAACATATTCTTAAAAGCTTAAAAAATGAATTTCCTCATTGGCTTCATCTCGCCCCAAAATTGCCAAGACTCATTCATGAATTTCTCGAACAAAGAAATTTACAAAATAAAAATATAATTGCAAAAGATGATTTTGAAAGCTTTTTAAAGTCCCAGAAAAGTCAAAATCGTTGGTTTAAAATCATTATCTCTTTCTTTGGAATTATCTTATTGGTAAATTTAATAGTCTTGTTTTATTTTATAAAATAAATTAAGGAACATTAATTGCTTATTTGGTTTGTATCTCTCTATTTACTAGTCACAATTGGGATCGGTATCTTTGTATCTTCTCGCGTTAAAAATACAAAAGACTATGCTGTAGCTGGTCGCCATCTTCCCCTTCCTGTAGTTACCGCCACAGTCTTTGCTACATGGTTTGGTGCAGAAGCAATTTTTGGCGTCTCTTCAACCTTCGTAAAAGAAGGGTTAAATGGAGTCGTAGCTGACCCTTTTGGATCTAGTCTTTGCTTAATTATCGCTGGCTTATTCTTTTCTTCTAAATTATATAAATTAAATATCATCACTTTAGGTGACTTCTATAAGGCAAGATACAACAGAACTATTGAGGTCTTAACAACAATTGCTATTGTTATTTCATACTTAGGCTGGGTAGCAGCCCAAATTAAAGCGCTTGGATTGATATTTAATCTAATTACACATCAATTAATTAGTGAACAGATGGGTATGATTATTGGCACATTAATCGTTCTTACTTTTACAACATTTGGCGGTATGTTATCTGTAGCTATTTTAGATTTTATTCAAATGATCGTAGTTATTGGTGGACTTCTTTATATTGCGAATGCAATTTCTCATTTAACAGGCGGGATTAGGCCTGTCATAGAAAGTGCAGCTATCAACCATAAATTAGATTTTTTTCCTAAAGGTAATATTTGGACATGGATCACTTTTTTTGGCACATGGATTACCATGATGCTTGGATCAGTTCCGCAACAAGATGTATTTCAACGAGTTACGTCTGCTAAAACCGCAAAGATCGCCTTATATGGCTCGATACTTGGGGCATTAATTTATTTTACATTTACTTTTGTACCAATGTTTATTGCCTACTCAGCAACATTAATTGATGCAGATTATTTTAATGGCCTTGTAAATACAAATTCACAACACGTTTTACCAATGCTTGTGCTTAATTACATGCCTATATTTGCACAAGTGATATTTTTCGGGGCAGTTTTATCAGCCATTATGAGCTGCTCATCAGCAACACTTCTGGCACCTTCTATTACTTTTGCAGAAAATATTGTAAAAGGATATTTTCCAAAAATAAGCGATAAACATTTACTTAAAATTATGAGAATTACACTTGTATGTTTTTCTTCTATCGTTTTACTTTATGCGCTCAGTTCAAATCTTTCAATTTTTGGCATGGTTGAATCAGCATATAAAATTACGCTTGCAGGTGCATTTGTGCCATTAGTGTTTGGCGCATTCTGGAAAAAAGCAAATAGTCAGGGAGCTCTAATGGCTATTATTGGAGGAATAGGCTCTTGGTTATTTGTTGAATTTTTTCTGGGCGACAATACACCAATACCGGCACAGCTTATCGGCTTAGTTAACAGCGTTATTGGAATGATTGTGGGCTCTTTACTTCCCAATATCATAAAAGAAACAAACAAAATCAAAACTTAAATTTGGCATTTAGGACAATAAAAGCTTGATCGCTGCGCAATAATTTTAGACTCAATAATTGATTTGCATGCTCGACAAGGTTTTCCTTTTCTTCCATACACCGCATAAGTTTGCTGAAAATATCCAGACTGCCCATTTACATTATAAAAATCTCTAAGTGAACTGCCCCCCAATTCGATAGCTTTATGAAGCGTCTCTTTAATATATTTCACAATCTTCTTACATTCATTTAAAGAAACATCCTTCGCCATTCTAGTCGGTAATACCTTAGCCTTAAATAAAGATTCACTTGCATAAATATTTCCAACACCCACAACAATATGACTATCCATAATAATATTTTTAATAGTGGTTTTTTTATTTTGTAATTTTGAAAATAAATATTTATCAGTAAATAATTCTTCTAAAGGCTCAGGGCCTAATTTCGAAATTAAAAAATGTTGGTTGATATCCCCATCTATCCAATGAATAGAACCAAACCTTCTAGGATCTGTATACCTTAAAATATTTTTTGTGTTTTGAAATTGAATATCGACATGATCATGCTTTTGTGGGGAAACATCTTTTTTTAAAAGTTCTAGTCGTCCAGACATTCCCAAATGAATCATGAGCTGGGCCTTCTCAAATTGAATAAGGATATATTTTGCGCGTCTTTTAATAGCTAATATTTTTTGATTGGGGAGTGTTTTCTTTAAATGTGATGGAATTGGCCATCTTAAAGATGAATTTCTAACAACAATACCCTTAATAGTTTTTTGGAGTATGGGCTGGAGGCCCATACAGGTAATCTCAACCTCAGGAAGTTCCGGCATAAATCAATTTATTTTTTAGGCTGCTCAATAGGCGGATTCATCATGGTAAATCCAATGTCACTTCCGAAATGATATAGCAAACCTTCATCCACTCTATATAGTTGAGTCTCAGGGGATTCTTGTATCCGAAGAAAAGTAATTTTTTTTCCACCTACAGTGTGAATATCAAAACTCTTATATGGAATCCTTAAATCTAGCGGGTATTTTTCCACTGACCTTGCTGGGTTTTTAACCCAGGTCATATCGAACCATTCTGCCATTTCATCTTGCTTACAAGAATTGCCTTCGTTGGCTTTCCATTCAGCATTATTGCGCGTCACTTTTAGGCGCTTAGCTTGCCATTGTTCAAGGCGTGAGAAATCAAATTCTTTGATTTGTTCGGTTCTACTTAAAGGTGATTTATCAATGAGCTCAATAGGTTGTGTAGACGCCGCTTCTGAATAAGCGCCACTAATAAGATAAACACTACCTTTAAATAAAAGATATTGATCTTCGGTTACTGAGCTGTATGTACCAAAAATAAACTCTTCTTCCAAGCCCTTATGAATAAGCTTTAATTTCACAGCAGGCTTATCTAATCCATATTTAGCTAAATCATTGGATGGTAATTTTTCACTACTCGATGTTGCTACGATAGAAATAATTTTTTGAACTGAAAATTGATCTGCTCGACCTTTAATTGGTTCTAGCATATCCCAAGCATCATTATTTTTTTTAAAAACAACTGAGGCTCTAGATGGAAAATCAATCTTCACAACATCAAAATCACCCAAACTAAAAGTACTAACTTCAAATTGCTTTGTTTGTTTTGTTTGTGTGGGTTTAAGAAATAAAAAAAGAGAGATCGATAAAACAATCAAAAGCAAAATAATATTAA
>Ga0208499_1000706_pt1 | contig 11469 bp, 10 predicted proteins | sample CryBogCBE07Jul09_FD_185504 | JGI IMG/M metagenome (GOLD analysis project Ga0208499, IMG submission 185504) | Freshwater microbial communities from Crystal Bog, Wisconsin, USA - CBE07Jul09 (SPAdes) (version 2) | ecosystem: Environmental > Aquatic > Freshwater > Lake | place: Crystal Bog... | reverse complement strand
GCGTGGGTCATTACCTGGAGCACAGGCAACTACCCTGAATGGGCCCTTTCGCTGGTGCTTGGAACTATTACGTTCTGGAACCGGGTTTATGGCTATTCCTTCATTCTCGTCACGGACGAATACCCATCGTTCAAGCTCTGACGAAAACTGCTCAGCCAGATCTAAGAATCTTCTCCATAGGTCGACCTTTGGCTAATTCGTCTACCAATTTATCCATGTAACGGATCTTCAACATGAGGGGGTCTTGAATCTCTTCTATTTTTACGCCGCAAATTGAACCAGTGATTAACTTCGCGTTTGGATTTATCTTTGCACTCAACCTTCTTTAAATAGGCCTGGTACACCCCCGTGACTGGAATAGCAAAAATCTTCTCTGGCTCCATAGCTTAAGAATAGGAGAAGAGCCGCCTGTGGAAAGCAAAAGGGACTTGGCCATCAGCCAAGTCCCAGTTACTACCAAACATCTGCGAAGCAAGTATTGCACAGAATTAGTCCTGCACTGATACACAAGTCCCAAACAGGAATTAAAAAGAAGAGTCGCCCTATAAGCCGGATGAGAGAGAAGTCGCCCTAACGCTTTAATCGGGCCAGTTCTTCCTTCTTTGTTGGCGCAAAGACTCCAACAATCACAGCTCCGAGAATTGCTGAACCCGCTGCGATGAGCAATGAGCTGTGAACACCCCTCATAAATGCGACTTTTCCCGCCGCCACTAACGTGCTCCACTGGCTTTCTAGTCCCTGCGGCGCCTTGAATTGGGTAAAGGCAACGCCTGATTCGATGGTCTTGGCGAACTGCACCGGCAAATGCACTAAATGAGGTTGCATACTATTTTTGTAGGAACTATTGAGAGCCGCACCGATTATTGCGATTCCGAAGGCACTTCCCAATTCCCTACTGGTGTCATTGACCGCTGAAGCGACCCCTTGCTTTTCCATTGGCAAGGATCCAGTAATAGCCGTCGTTGCCGGTTGGGCTGCGAAAGCAATTCCGAAGCCAAAGCATGCCAGGCCAGCTACAAAGTAGGCATAATTGAATTCTAATTTGAGGTTGGCAAAGATGAACATGCCGGCAGCAAAGACTAGCAATCCGAGTGCTCCAAGTGATTTTTGCGAGAACTTATTAGACAACTTTTGCGCACCTCGTGAAGCCGGAATGACGAAAAATGGCATAGGAAGCAATCTGATCGCCGACTGCCATGCGGATAACCCGATGACATATTGCAAATACTGCATGGCAACGAAGATGAAGCCGAATTGAGCGAAGAACTGCAAGGTCACCGAGATTGATCCTGTACTAAAGCCACGACGTTTGAAAAATCGTGGATCCAACAATGGAAATGAGGTCTTAAGCTCCCAAAGGATGAAACCAATCAAGGCGCACGCACCAATGATGAAGGCTGCAACTGTGTCGTTCTTGAAGTAACCCTTATCTGCACCTTCAATAATTCCGTATACGAGTCCCGATACACCCAGTATTGAGAGCACACCCCCCGTCCAGTCAAGAGGATTCTTGGCATCTCGTGAATCTCGGACCCATCGAAGTGTCATGAGAAATCCTATTAGCGACAGAATTGCATTCATTGTAAAGAAGCTAGACCATGAGTAATAGCGAAGCAGGAAGGCTGTAGCAAATAATCCAAGAACTGCACCACCGATCGTAATTCCGACCCAGACAGAGACTGCTTGAGCACGTTCCTTTTCAGGAAATGAGGTAGTGATAACTGACAATGTGGTGGGCATAATTCCAGCAGCACCTATACCCATGATAGCTCGAACAATTATCAATTCTTTAGGAGAGTGACTGAAGATACCGAGTGTGGCTGCAAGTCCAAATATTGTTAGACCAGCCAACAAAATTCTTTGACGGCCATACTTATCCCCGATTGCTCCGGCAAGGAGAAGTAGTCCGGAGAAAAACACCGTGTAGATATCGACTATCCACGTTAGTTGGGTCTGAGTTGCATGTAGATCAACCGCAATATTAGGCATCGCCATGTTTAAGCCAGATACAGCCGAAATCACCGCAATCAGTGAAATTCCGATTGTGGGTAATGTCATTTTCGAATGCTGAGCCATAATCTCTCCTTAATTCTACGTCTGTGGAATTAAGGAGAGATTATCCAAATACCCCTATTAATTCAACATCTGTGGAATAATTGTTCGGTGGACAAAATTAGGAAGGCAGGCCGCCCTCGTACTGCAGATGGGGACAAGCAGGCAGCCATTTTGACCATCGCCTCCCACCTATTTGCATCTATTGGTTATGAAAAAACAACGATCCGACTAGTAGCCCAAAAGTGTGGCGTTGACCCCAAGTTGGTAATGCACTACTTCGGAAATAAGCAGCAACTTTTCATCGCTTGCCTAAAAGTGCCTGTGGAGGCCGAAGCAGCTATCGCCTTAACCAAGACTTTACCTAAATCAAAATGGGGTTTGGCTATCGCAGAAATCGTGTGGGAAATACAGGAGCAGGAAGATCACCCTCTTCTATCGCTGATGAGGGCAGCCGTTAGTGATGAAGTAGCTGCCTCGATGACACGTGAGTTCTATATCAAGGCATTTATTGATGGATTTGCCACTTCTCTAAATGTGGACAATCGAGAGCTGCGAATGATGATGGTGTCGAGTTTTGTCTCCGGCTACACCTTCTCCAATAGGGTACTCGGGGTTTTTGATGCGGTTCCCGTAGCCGACCTAAAGAAGAAGACGCTCTTCGCTAGCGGGATTCAAGCAATTTTAACGACAAAACTTTAGAACTCTTCTCAAAGAGAAGAAGTAAATAAAGAAGAGTCGCCCTATAAGCCGGATGTGCCTGGATACTGTTGGGAAAGCTGAAATGTCCGCTGGTTTGCCCGTTAATTAAAGCAAGTAGTTGCAAAGACTCGAGCTTGTGAGTTTTGAAACTTACATTCCCGGGACAAAGACAAGACTGCCAGAATCAGTGAGCTCGTTTATTCTGATATCTCGATATGGAGCATAGTCATCTGAGTCGTACCACACCTCTGCCAAAGCCATGCTTGGGAAGCGCAGCACTGCTGACCAATTGCCTTTAAAAGTTCCTTCTTTGGTGACTGGAGTGTCAGATCCTGCAATCATCTCGATACCCCATTTTGCAAGGATCGGAAAGACATGCTGGGCATAGCGCTCCATGAACTCTGCTTGATTTGTAATGTTTATTTGAACTAGGCCATAGGCAGGCTTTATTTCTTCACTCATTTTCCGTATCTCCATCTGTGCGAATTGCAGGACGTTGGAACAGTAGGCTAGTAACTTGCATTTTGCAAGTGATGGTGTATCTTTAAAACCTGACCGTCACCAGCCCACATAGTTCGAAGGAGTCATCCAATGGCAAAAAAGGTTTTAGTAACAGGTATCACTGGATATATCGGACAGCATGTTGCTGCTGAACTTCTTCGCCAAAAATATGAAGTTATTGGAACAGTGCGCTCGCTATTAAAAGCTGAGAATACAAAATCTGCTCTCTCCTCGCTGCCCGGTGCATCCAACGTGAAGTATGTTCAAGCAGACGTACTTTCAGACTCTGGCTGGGATGAAGCAATGAATGAGTGTGATTTCGTCATTCATCTAGCATCTCCATTTCTCTTGGCTGAGCCAAAAGATGAGAATGTCATGATCACCCCCGCCGTTGAGGGCACGAAGCGAGTGATTAAGGCTGCAATAAAGGCAGGTATTAAAAGAGTCGTCCTCACATCGTCTGTGGTTTCAATGACTTCGGGCCGACCAAGTGGAACGTACGGGCCCGACTCATGGTCGGATGTAAATCAAAATATTGGTGCCTATGCAAAAAGTAAGACGTTGGCGGAGCGAGCTGCATGGGAAACCGTTAAGGGAAGTTCTACAGAACTTGTTGCCATCAATCCTGGTTTTGTCCTTGGACCATCTTTAGGAACTGCCGGTGACGGTACAAGTGAAGCAATGATTGCAAACCTCATTGGCGGCAAGCTGCCAGCCATTCCTGATATCGCTATGGGTATGGTCGACGTACGAGATATCGCCCGTCTACACGTTGCAGCATTAGAAGCTCCTAGAGCAGCTGGTAAGAGATTCATTGCTGCTAGCTCGCAACCAGTTGCCATGGCTTATTTAGTCACGACACTCAAGAAAGCAGGCTACAAAAAGGTGCCATCTCGCAAGGCGCCAAACTTTGCTATCAAGCTCATGGCTCTCTTTGACCGTGAAGCCAAGGGAATGGTCCCTAATCTCGGAGTAAAGATTGCTTACGATAATCACGAAACAGTGGAAATTCTTAATTGGAAGCCAACCCCTCTAGAGATAACCTTTACCGAGATGGCAGCAGCTATCTCTGAGTAAGGGGGCAGCGTGGCAAGTAAGAAGACAAGCCCTGTGGAATGGCGCTCTGAATGTCCCATTAGCTCTGGGCTAGACATTCTTGGGGATAAGTGGTCCCTGCTCATAGTGCGAGATCTGATCACCTATGGAACTCGCACGTACTCTGAGTTCTCTGAATCACCAGAGAGAATTTCTACAAATATTCTTGCTGAGCGACTGAAATTACTGACGGGCTTGGAGATCATTGAGAGAGTGGATGCAGAACGAAGTGCCCGCAATAATGCATACCAACTGACCAAGAGTGGGAAGGAACTTCGCAAAGTTCTTGAGGCTTTAGGAAGATGGTCTTACGCAAATATGCGAAAACTGCATCCAGATATAGTGAGTATTGACTAAATATCCCACCAAATTGTTGCCAAGTTTCTAATTGCGACTTTTGGCTGGAGTCGAAGGAACTCTAAGACTTCCGCTTCACGATCCTCAAGCAGGCAGAGTCTGATGCGTGAAAACTTGGCTTGAGACTCAAGATCCGACTCGGTTCTCATAGAGCCGTTCCAAAGCTCGAGATGGGCATCAATTCCCAGTTCACTCAGAACATCCATGAGATTTTCTGGTGTTGGATTGATCGGCCGATCAAGATTCCAGAAGTGCTTCCATAAAGGTGCTGCTGTAGTCAGAGGGTGAAGCTGCGGCATCTCAATAATGACTCTCTTGCGTGCATGTGCATTCATAGCAAGGAGAAAATCTTCTACTGGAGAGACGTTGTAAAGAACATGGTGTGTGGCAACAACATCAGCTGCTGGAACTGTATCTGCAAGTGCCGGCCAAAAGCCTTCATAGATTTCAGATGTTATTCCTCTTGATTTTGCAGATGAGGCAAACATTTCGAGCATTTCGGGTTGATGGTCAACTCCGATCACATGAGTTGCCGGAGGTACAACTGCAAAGGCCGCTATTCCACCACCGCAGCCAATATCTAGAATTGAGCCGCCTGGTGTTAATACTTCCCGAGCTCGCTGGTGCGAGATGGAATCTTCAATGACATCAGGAAGTCGAAACATCACTGGTGGGTGAATCCACGGATCTTCTGGGGCCTGGTCAAGAATTTCCTTTGGTATCGCCCAGGCAGCTAGGGACTCACGCCAGTAGTTACCGGCTTTAGTCTCCACTAGTTAGACATCACAAATAATAATTGTGTAATTGAAGTTAAGGACTTTGAGTTCATTACTAGGACCTACTTCCGAAGATTTTGGAGAAAATCCCAGGCTTTTTGGGATCATTCTGATGGCCCTGGCATTGTTCAGACTTCGGAATCCCCTTCATCACCTGCGAGATGTGCTGTCCGCAACCGGACCAAGAGGCCTTCCCGCATTTACGACAAGTGATTTTCGTGCACATTTAGATTTCCTTATCTCGATGATTTAGTCTAGTCGCTTAGACTGAATAGGAATCAACCACCGATCCGTCATACTTAACAAAATCAACTTGAGCCTTATCGGAGTCAGTCTTTACTCTCAAATAGCCGGAACCACCGATAACTTTGCCTGCGCCGTATCCATACTCAATTGCCGAATTTGTACCATCACCGGGATGACTTGGTTGTGGAAGAGTTTGATAAATCAGGCCATCCATCTCCTCTTTTACGTATAGATGATCGTGCCCCTTAAAGACAATAGAAACTCCATTATCTTTCAGCAGCTGATGGATTGGTTTGGCCCAACCAGGGCGCATTTTTGAGAATCCTTCGCTCCCGTCCATATTCTTTCCACCCCATTCATTGAAATTCGCAATATGAACTCCGCCACGAGATTGCGCATCCCCGACGAGAAGATGATGGATATAGACAAACTTGTGCCGTTCGGTTGAATTTTGAAGTGTAGAAGTCAACCAGTCGTATTGCGCCTTTCCCAGAGTCCATTGCCAACCATCAGCCTTTGGATTTGATGTCGTATAAGTGAAAGGATCCAAACCAATGTGTAGTACATCTGACTCCGAAAAAGCAAAGTAAGCGACCGGGCCGGTTTGCTCTGGGAAATACTCAGCACGATAGTTCTTAGTGTTGAAAGAGCTATACCCTAGTTCTCCATCGTGATTACCCAAGACAATCTTGAGTGGCATTCCCTTGAGCCGTTGGTAATAATTCTTCATCAGCACATACCGAGCCCGAATATTTGCTTCAGATTTATCTGCGAGTTTGTCGACCATGAAAATGTCACCAAGGTCGATCAAGAAAGATGCTCCAGAATTCGCTATCAAATCTAGCGTTTTGTTATATACATCGGCACTTGAATTCTCATCCATATGCGGGTCAGCTTGAATAGCGAAAAGAGAGGAAGTGCTCGCAGACTGAGTCGAAACTGCAATGGCAGAAGTCGCCAAATAACTCTTTCCACTGAGCTTGTACCTCAACCTAAAGAAATATTTGGTCCCTGGTTGCAGCCCCGTTACAGTCGTCGTGAATTGCTTGCTGATTGCAAATGTTGGAGTCTTCGATTCATATATACCAACTTTTTTTCCATACTCAAGATAACCGACTCCGGCGCTTGCAGCGGTTCCTGTAAAATGTAGAGAGGTGGAATTTAGGGCCTTATTTAGTTTGAGAGTTGGTAATACGGCAGCAAGGCCCGGAATCTCCGAAATCAGTGCAAGAAATCCCGATAGCAAAAGTGTTCGGCGTGACATTATCCATTTAGTCATAGTTGCTTAGCCTTGAATTCGTAGGAGTGGGCCACCTGCATATTCTTCCTATCGGAAGATTCATCCTGTGGCCTTGCGCTGAGGAAATACTCTACTTTTCCTAATGTAGGACCGACAGTTACTCGAACATGGCCAGAGTTAGGAGCTTTTGTTCCCGAGAGATAAGCGTTGTCATTAAACATGGTGAATGTATCGTCTGCTGGGTTAGGCATTGATTGATAGATCAGGCCGTCTCGCTCTTGGTGAACAAAGATGTGATCGTGTCCCTGGAAAAAGATGGTCACGCCATTTTTCACCATCAAATCGTGGATGGGTAGCTCCCAATTTGGACGCATCTCGGCAAAAGTTGAACTCCCCTTAGGGTCTTTCCCGCCCCATTCATAACTGGTTGAGACTTCTACTCCGCCTCGGCCCGTTCCCAGGACATGGTGAGCGAATACAAATTTATATTTGGCCTTACTAGTTTCTAACGTCTTTTTTAGCCAGGCATACTGGGTATCGCCGATTCCAATACTCCATAGGTCCGTAGTTTTTCCAGAACCTTTTCCTCCCTGGGCTGAGTCAGCACTCACGCCGGCGACATTATCGACCGGACTCTTTGAGTGCCAGTATGGGTCCAGCGTTACAAAGAGAGCATCCCCCCAGGTCCAGGAGTAATAGTCTCGAGGCTTTCCAACGAATGGAACGCTTTCTGCATCTGCACTATAAAAGTTGTTCGTATCTGGCAAAGGGAAATATTTGAGACGTGCGTTTCCTGCAAGCACGGCCGGATTATTCGCAGTGCCATCTAATAAATAGGCAGCAGCTTGTTCATGATTTCCATTAACCAAGAAGATTGGGATCGACTTAGCAACCGCACTCAGCCAATTTCGTTGAGTTGCATAGATATTCTCCACATTCGCAAGATTTGCCTGACCTTTTCCAATGAGAGGATCGATGCTGAAGTCGTCACCCAAGGTCACCATAAAATCGGGCTTTTGTTTTGAGATATTAGCGAGTGTTTGTACATATAAGTCGGCATTGAACATTTTGCCGACTCGTTCCGGATGGGAATCTCCCTGGACGACAAAGGTGAATGCAGAACCAGTTTTTCTCTGAGTAAAGAAGGAGTTAGTTTCTCCAATCGCAAATACAGCATCGCTGCCCGTCTTACTTCTCACTCGATAAAAGATTTGGGAATTTGCCTTGAGTGAGTTTATTTCAATGATTTTTGGCGTGAGTGCGCTCAGAAAAGTAGCGGGAGTCTTATAGAGAAGTGCTGTTGGCTTGTAGCCATATTCAATGTAGCAGTTGGCAGAGTTTCCAGCTATAAGACTTAAAGCGATCGATGAATTTGTTGGTCTTCCAATCACTGTATTGATATTGGACAAGCTGGCCCCGAATGCCTTGCCACCTACCAAGGAATAAGCAAGGGAGAGCGCCCCAGCTTTGAGAAGGCTTCTGCGTGTGAACTCTTTCATGGTCGTTTACCTCGTTACTCGTTGGAAAACTTGTTGAGTCGGAGCTGCGGTACCGACAGTCGTCTGGATGGTAACTGTGGCAAGTGTTGCGATGTAATCAATCGTGGTCGTCTCCCCACTAAGTGAGTAAGTCAGAATGAAGTGTCCATTTCCAAGATTCTGACATGAAGTGATAGTGGCTCCACGGAGTGGAGGTTGAGGTGGCCTAAAGGCATGTGTTGAGGCTTGCGGATCTACCTGTCCATCCTTTTGAGAGACAACGCCCTTAAAGCCACCATTTATATACGGGTAGGAGGAAGTTCCGTGATAGTGATAACCGAACTTTTTGTAAGTGTGGCCGTTCAAGGAATCCAATTTATTCATTGGGGATCCATCTGGTTCAAGAGCGCCATAAATTGCGAATCCATCTAAGGCATACCCAATTGGGTTCCGTGCTCCGACGGTACTCTGCAAGTGCAAAGGTGCAGTGTGATAGTGGTAATCATCCGCTTGTCCGCAGTGTCCCCCAAAGTCATCAAGCTCTCCAGCAAGGAATGCATCTTCGCCTCGGTTATTCAGGGCATTAAAGATGGGAATTCCATTTGCTGCAATAGCTATTGCACCTCGCAAGAAGTTTCCAACATTGGGAATGGGCATGGATGCTAAGACTGGCTTAATTGGTAATGACCATGCATTTGATCCTGTGTAAGGCTGTGGTGTCGGAATCTGTTCCTGCCAACTCTTAATTCCCACCATCATTTGATGGGCAGGAATGCCATTGGATTCAATTAAATAATACTTAGCGCCCTTAGTTACTTTGACGGTCGACGCAAAGGCACTGAATCCGGGAAGCTTTACTGCTTGAGTCGTTGCGGCAAATGCAACGAAATCGCCGAGTGTGGCAAGTCCAATTCCCAGCCCTAATCCCTTGAGAAGAGACCGGCGATCCATCTTTGATAAGTGCCGTATTTCGTGATCATCATGGTGTTCTAGGGACATTTGTCGCTCCGTTCGGACGTGAGTAGATCACATTGAGAGTTGCCTGACCCAGGGTTATCTTTGAAATAGCGGCAAGAAGATTTGCCCGAGTTATGGATGCTGATGTTTGGCCCAAATTCGCTGATCGAGATAAGGCATAGATCGAGAATGTGTATTTCTTAGGTCCAGGTCCTTGAGAACAAGGTGGCGCATATCCAATATTGGGGTTTTCGCCGTTCCCTCCAACTTGGCCGATATTTAAATTACCTTGCGCAAGTTTGGAAACCTTTGCGGGAATGTCCCAAATGCTGAAGTACCAGTGATCGGGACCATCCTTAGGAATCGTGAACATGGTAAGAGCAAAGTATTTCGTTCCCTTTGGGGCATTCTTCCATTGAAGTGGTGGCGAGATGCTTTCACCGTCGCAAGTGAAGGTGGCTGGAAGATTGCCCATTTCTGAGACCAAAGGACTACTTAAAGTAAAAACAGGAGTTGCCGCCCATGATGATGTAGTTTGAAGTGCCAAGCAGGTAGCTACTAGTAATACCAATCTCCTGCGCATGGGCCTAGCGTTCCAGAAAATTCCTTAATTTAGGCTGTGAGTTTCTCAAAAGCCACTGCTAAGACGTAATCGCTTTGCCCGCAGAATTGCCCGCATGACCGCAAAATTGACCGTTAATTAGGACAAATTCACTCTAACTATTGCAAAGACTTCGACATAAAATTTATGCTTGCCTCACACGGTTTCATGCGAGGCTCGCATATTAAAAAGAAGAGTCGCCCTATAAGCCGGATCCTGTCCATCACTTGCGTGAGTGGGCCACCATCCATCTAGTCGCGCAATTGCTCACGCGATCAAGCAACCTACCTGATGACTCGAGCGAGCAGCTCTCAAGCGCCATCTTTTTGGTCTTGCTCCAAGTGGGGTTTGCCTTGCCGTTGATGTCACCACCAACGCGGTGGTCTCTTACACCGCCGTTTCACCCTTACCTCGGCAAGCCGAGGCGGTCATTTTCTGTGGCACTTTCCCGCGGGTCGCCCCGGGTGGCTGTTAACCATCACTTTGCTCTGCGGAGTCCGGACTTTCCTCGGTATGCCTATTAATAGGCATAACGCGGTGACCCAGACGACTCTTCAGTGCTTAAAGAATACGGCAAAAATCCGAGTGCGAACTTGTTGCAAACGAACCGCAATTTCTCACTGTGCGACGCCTTTGCTAGCCTTCCTCTCGGTCAAGAGCATCGACAGATAGCCCCGGCTCGTCGATCAGCAACCCTCCTACGCGGTGGGGTGCTCCGGGTGAGGACCAGGCCAGAGAGTCTGGCAAGCGCGGCACACGCCGTATTTTGTGAGCAGTTCGCTGCTCGAAAGGTGAAAAATGAAGAAAAATCTCGTCATCGCAACTGCAATTACTGGGCTTCTTGCCTCTGCTGCAATCGGCTTTACTTCAGTATCAGCCAATGCCGCAGCTACTGCAGCAGGTAATCTGCCAACACTGACAAAAGGTGTTCTCACAATCGGCACCGACGATCCTGCTTACTCACCATGGTTCGATAACAACACTCCTTCAGATGGCAAGGGTTTTGAATCTGCAGTCGCTTACGCAGTTGCAAAGCAACTTGGTTACCCAGCATCAAAGGTGAAGTGGGTTAAGGCTGCATTCAATACTGTCATTCAACCTGGAAAGAAAGCTTTTGATTTCGACATCAACGAAGTCTCAATTACTCCAGATCGCGCGAAGGCTGTAGATTTCTCGACTGGTTACTACGATGTTGCTCAGGCAATCGTCACAACAACTAAGTCCAAGATCGCAAAGGCTAAGTCAATTGCCGATCTCGTAAATGCAAAGCTTGGTGCACAAGTTGGCACCACCTCATACTCAACAATCACCGACATTGTGAAGCCTAAGGTGAAGCCTTCAGTCTTCGATACCAATGACGTTGCTACTCAAGCACTTATCAATGGCCAAATCGATGGACTCGTTGTCGATCTACCAACAGCGTTTTACATTGCAGATGCAGAACTTAAGAACGGCCTCATTGTT
>Ga0208499_1000689_pt1 | contig 11641 bp, 10 predicted proteins | sample CryBogCBE07Jul09_FD_185504 | JGI IMG/M metagenome (GOLD analysis project Ga0208499, IMG submission 185504) | Freshwater microbial communities from Crystal Bog, Wisconsin, USA - CBE07Jul09 (SPAdes) (version 2) | ecosystem: Environmental > Aquatic > Freshwater > Lake | place: Crystal Bog... | reverse complement strand
CAGACCTTCTCGGCTGATACACCTGATTCTCTTCGTGGCCCGCAGTTCAACTACGCATGGACAGACGAACTAGCCGCTTGGCAATATGAAGATACATGGAATCAACTCCAGTTTGGCTTACGCCTTGGCGAGCATCCTCAGACCGTTATCACGACAACACCGCGCCCAACTAAATTGATTAAAGATTTGGTCAAGCGCGACACCACAGTTGTTACCCGTGGCTCAACTTTTGATAACGCCGAGAACCTGTCGCAGACGGCTTTGTTGGAAATGCAGAATCGCTACGCTGGCACTCGTTTAGGTCAGCAAGAACTATACGGCGCAATCCTTGACGACAATCCCGGCGCTCTATGGAATCGCGCTCAACTAGAAGCAGCGCGAGTAACTGAACCGCCTCCGCTTATGCGTATCGTTGTAGGTATTGACCCTGCCGTTACCTCTGGCGATGAATCAGACTACACAGGCATTGTCGTTGCTGGCATGACCGTAGATGGTCACTATTACATCCTTGCCGATTACACCATGAAATCCACGCCTGATGCGTGGGCAAGAAAAGCAGTTAACGCCTTTGAACTACATAAAGCAGACCGCATCATCGCAGAAACGAATAACGGCGGCGATTTGGTAGTTCATCTTTTACAACAGGTCAACCCGATTGTTCCCGTCAAGAAGGTTACGGCTACTCGCGGCAAAGCAGTTCGCGCAGAACCTATCGCCGCACTCAGCGAGCAAGGTCGCTTACACATGGTCGGATACTTCTCCGAACTAGAAGATGAAATGTGTGAGTGGGAAGCCGGTACGAACATGAAATCGCCTGACCGCATGGATGCGATGGTATGGGCGCTGACAGAATTAACAGAAGGTTCGGCAACTCTTACGGCATTAGGAAGCATGGGCAAGTTCTGCCCGTCATGTTCAATGCCTAACCTCAAATCAGCAGCAATCTGTTTTAAGTGCGGCACTACTCTTTAGGAGAATCAATGGCTACAACCTTCAACACCACCATTGACCAAGGTGCAGACTGGTATCTGACGGTGACATGGAATGACCCATCAGGCAATCCCATCAACCTCACCGGTTACTCTGCCGCTCTCCAGATTCGCACATCGCCACTTGCCAAGACAACCGTTCTTAGCCTGACATCAGGTAGCGGCATTACTTTGGGTGGTACGGCTGGCACGATTGCTATTCACGCGACCAACGCGCAGACTGGCTCAATCACCAACGGCACATACGCTTATGACCTTGAACTCACAAGTGCAGGTGGCATCGTCACTCGCTTGATTAACGGCACGATTCAAGTCACCCCACAGGTTACGCGATGAGTGACAACATTGTTGTCAGCCCCGTAGTTCAAACCCTTACCGTCACACAGACCGTTCAATCAGTCACCGTTGCTTCACCCGGCCCACAAGGGCCACAAGGCCCACAAGGGCCATCAGGCGCTTCTACAACTCTGTTCTATGTTTACACGCAGAACACTCCAGCAAGCGTATGGACAATCACTCACAATCTCGGTGGGCATCCAACCGCAGTCGTGCTTGATAGCAGCGGCGCGCAATGCGAAGGCACTTATTCGTACACCGATAACAACACGATGGTCATTACATTCACTTCAGCCTTCACCGGTACTGCTTACATAATCTAGGAGAACAATGAGCCGCAAATTTCTCACACCCATCAACTTAGTTCAGAACGAGTTGCAGAACGCTCGTATCCAGAACCTCTCTAGTGCGCCATCTTCTCCTGTAACTGGTCAGATTTACTACAACACAAGTTCTAACGCGCTCTATGTTTACAACGGTACGGCATGGGGTCAAGCAGGTGGCATCACCTCTGGCACATTGTCTGCTCGCCCTACCGCATCATCTGTTTCAGCGGGAACTTTCTACTACGCAACTGACAACTACCTCATCTACTACTCCAACGGCTCAACTTGGCAGCAAGTAGATAACTTCGGTTCAGGTCAAACAACTGCTAACTCTGTCACCGCTTCATCTTCTGACGGTACTTCTACCAACTACGCTCGCGCTGACCACACTCACGCTGGCGAAGGCTTTGGCTCAGTCACCGCGCAAACCTCATTCGGTCAAGGTTCATCTAACGGTACTGCTTCAACCGTTGCTCACTCTGACCACACACACGGCACACCTTCACTTGGCTCTACGACTCCTAACGCAGTCAACGGCACAACGGGTTCTGCCGGTAGCGCATCAACCGCGAGCGCCTCAGACCACACCCACGCATTTAGCCCATCATCATTCACCCTTGATACCTTTGGCGCTCCTGTCGCATCGGTATCGCTCAACTCGCAGAAGATTACAAACCTCGCTACACCAACTGCTTCAACTGATGCAGCAAGCAAGGGTTATGTTGACGGCGTTGCACAAGGTCTGAATGTCAAGGGTTCTGTTGTAGCCGCGACAACCGCAAGCATTACTCTTGTTGGTGGTCAGGTCATTGACGGCGTTACCGTTACCGCCGGTCAGCGCGTTTTGGTCAAGAACCAAAGCACACCATCACAAAACGGTATTTATGTAGCGCAGACAACCACATGGACACGCGCCGCCGACCAACAGACACCAACTCAAGGCGACTTTACTTTCGTTGAGCAGGGAACAGTCAACGGCTCACAAGGCTGGATTCTTGCTACTGGCACAACCACATGGACTCAGTTCTCAGCGGCAGGTGAATACACCGCTGGTAACGGCATCACCATCACCGGTTCTTCTATCGCCTTTAACCCAACCTCAACAGGTGGATTGCAGACTGCTTCAGGTGGCGCATCTATCCTCTTGGCTACCAACTCAGGTTTGGGAACATCCTCAAGCGGTTTGGCAGTCGGCGCTGGTACAGGTATCACCGTTTCAACTGGCACAGTAGCCGTTGACGGAACTGTTGTTGTTAAGAAGTACGCCACCGCATTTGGCGATGGTTCGTCAACATCTTACACAATCACTCACAACCTTGGTACGCAAGATGTCACCGTTGCGGTCTATAACGCAGCATCACCTTACGATGAAGTTATGTGCGATGTTCAACACACCTCAACTTCAGCAATTACGCTATTGTTCTCAACTGCACCTACATCGAACCAATATCGCGTAGTCGTACACGGATAGGACTTCAATGGGCTTACTTGATAGATTTGCAAAGGCAGTAGCCGCGCAAATAGAAAAAGCACCAAACCTACCCGCTGGCACAGTTGTTATGACTGAGGCTGACATGAAGCGGAATCCACCGTCAATGGCGATGGGTAATTCAGAGCCGTTGCCACGCGACCAAATCTTGCCAATGATTCCATTCGGCCCGGGCTTGCCAATTCCACCCGGCCCTATCAACCCACTTCGCAGCGATGGTCGCCCAGACCCACGCCGTTATGAGTATCAAACTGCTCAGAACATCAACATCACCGAAACCCGTCTTGTACCTTTCAAGACTCTCCGCGCTGCTGCTGACCAAATTGATATCTTGCGCCGTTGCATCGAAGTTCTGAAAAGCAAGATGGTTGGTTTGGAATGGGATATCACTATTTCAGAAGCCGCTGCCGAGAAGGTAGGCAAGAAGTACGGTGGCAATCAACTTCGCGCCATGTCACAAGCGCGTGAAGAACTTGCACCCGAGATTGCTCGCTTGCATGACTTTTGGGAAGTTCCAGACAAGCAGAACGGCTTAGTATTTCAAGACTGGCTCAATATCTTCCTTGAGGATTTGCTAGTTATTGATGGCGTAGCAATTTGGGGTCAGAAGTCAGTTGCAGGAGACTTGTACGGTTTCCAGATTCTTGATTCGACAACCATTAAGCCACTTCTTGACGACCGCGGTATGCGCCCAATGGCCCCAGTACCCGCTTTCCAACAGATTCTTTACGGATTCCCACGCTCTGAGTTCACCGCTACCTCTGACGATGTTCAGGCAGATGGCGAGTTCACGGCTGATGAACTTGCGTACCTTGTTCGCAATCGCCGCACCTTTACCGTCTATGGCTATTCGCCAGTAGAGCGCGCACTTCCGATTGCCGATATTTACTTGCGCCGTCAACAATGGTTGCGCTCTGAATACACCGATGGCGTATTGCCTGAATTGATGTTTACCTCCGATGCTAACTTCGGTAACAATCCCGAGTTGCTTCGCGCCTACGAAAACATCTTTAACGATGATTTGTCTGGACAGACAGAACAACGCAAGCGCGGTCGCATCCTTCCTGCTGGCATCACACCAATTCAGTTTGATGGCTACGGCGAAAAGTTTAAAGATGTTCTTGACGAGTATCTAGTCACCTCAATCACCGGTCACTTTGGCGTATTGCCAAGCGAAATTGGATTCACTCCTAAGACTGGTTTGGGCGGCGCTGGACACGAACAAGGTCAAGCGTTTAACGCACAAGATATTGGCTTGTACCCACTTGCGAATTGGGTTGGCAAGATGCTCACTCAGTTGTCACACACCTATCTCGGTATGCCACGCGAACTAGAGTTCAAGTTCATGCCAAGCGATAATCGTGACACCGTAGAGCAGAGCAAGGCATCGGACATTGAAGTTCGTGGCGCTAAGAAGAGCATCAACGAAGCCCGCGCTGAAGATGGATTGTCTTTGTTGGACATTCCTGAAGCCGATATGCCAATGATTGTTGCTGGTCAATCTGTATTCTTCTTGTCTCCCGAAGGAATCATTCCTGCTGGCGGTTCGGCAGAACCAACACCCGCTGAAACTCCCGCACCTGAAGTTCCCACCGGCGCAGAGCAAGCAGGTAAGCCTGAAGTCAAACCAGCCGAAGAAGTTCCCGCAGAAGCCAAAAAGGAAGCCAAGCGATTTATCACATGGGCTACCAAAAGCACACGCACCCGCGAATTTAACTTTGAGACAGTAGAACCCATCGTTGCAGAAGCGCTGAACAAGTGCTTAATGGATGGCGACCTAGAAACCGCTAAGGCGTTGGTTTCTGCTTATGTCTCTTAAATGGCCAGCACACAAAGCATCTGAGCGCATCGCCCGTAACAACGCGGTAAAGATTGCTGCTGCTTTTGTCGCAGGTATTGATGCGAAAAAGGTCGTAGAAGATTTCATGTCTATTCACCCACAGGTGACAGACAACGCCGTTCAAGACCGTGTACGCGCCCGCGCATGGGCAATCGTTCATGTTCGCTACAACTCAAAGCCTATGGAAGCAGCGATTCGCCGCACCTATGCTGACGGATGGGTAACAGGCGATAAGGCAGCCAAGCAACTTGTTGATTCGCTCATCAAGAAGGCTGATGATTGGTCAAGTTGGACACCGGGTTCAGAAGCACTTGCACAGATGGTTGCTCCTAAAGGCGCTCTTGCAGGATTGCTAGAGAACGCAGGTGTTGTCTCCAATCAACTATGGGCAACCAAGTTAGATGAAGTCGGCACAATCCTCGCTAACGGATTGCGCGATGGCTCTACGGTTGACACAATCGCAACAAACCTTGAAGAAGTAGCCGGTGGCGAAAGCAAGGCGATGGTGATTGCTCGTACTGAGTTAAACCGCGCCATGACACAAGCCGCAGTTTCCCGCTATCAAGATTCTGGCATTGACCAAGTTGAGTGGGAAGCCGCTGACCCTGACGATGAGTGCGCCGATAACGATGGCGAAGTCGTAACTTATGGCGAAGAGTTTCCTAGTGGCGATATCGAACCGCCCGTTCATCCTAACTGCCGATGTGGTCTGCTTCCTGTTATCGCAGAAGCCCAAACTGACGATGGTGGCGAAGATTTAACTGACGATACAACGCCTGATGAGACTGATACGGCTGATGAAACGCCTGATGTTGTAGAAACGCCAGATTACGGCACAACACAGGTCTTTGATGGCGTACCGTTGAACGACATAATTGATTCTTCTACCAAGGCATATGATTATTACGAAACAAACTTTGAAAATACGGCAGCAAATCCGTATGAAGATAACTTACTCAAGGCTTTGTATGTGCTTAAAGGCTTTGATGCTTTGCCAGAAGTTCTTGATGATGCCTCCTTTGATGAAAAAATCAAGGGTGGAGATACCCTTGTTTACCGAGGATTATCAAATACGGACAAAGTATTTGCTTCTCAAATGGCAGATGAGTTTAAGACAGGTGATTACTTTGCCGGTCGAGGTTTGTATGGAAACGGTACTTACGCTTCTGATAAATCCGGTACTGCTTTTCTTTATACTGACCGCGACAGAGCAAATATCCTTGACATAGCCGTACCACAAGATTACAAGTTTATTCAATACATGGACTTGAATACGGATTTCCGGCCTAATGGCTGGTTTAATTTTCAAGATGTTTTCAAGAAGGAAAAAACCCGCTATTACGACTCCCTAATGGCAGCCAAGGCTAGGGGCGAATTGACCGAGGCCGAGGTTGAGGCTAAGTTCAAACCGTGGCTAGATGCCGAAACAATGACCTCAGATGCGGGTAGATATGCCGCCCTGATGGGCTATGATGGTATCGTGCAAGATAGGTTCTACGAGGCTGGAATCGAAGAAAAGTATTATGTCTTGCTTAACCGAGGCAAATTGGGGGTTCGTAAATGAAGGTGAATAACCTGACCGAACAACCTGATGCGAGCCGCAAAGCGGCAGCCATTGTTCAGGGCATGAAACCTGACGAAAGACGAGATTTTGTTGAAGCGTTGGAAAATGCCACTCAGGTTTCCGACCTTCCTCAGCCTTACAAAGATTACATGGAAGGCAAATCTCAGCCTTCCCGCAATTCCTAATCTTTGCCCTACACCTTCATCACTTTTTCAACTTTTCCCTGCTTAAACACACCCAAGGAGAAATAAATGGCAGCACTACAACACGGCACAATTACCGTAGGCACAACCGCGCAGACTTTGTTTGTCGTGCCATCAGGTGTTCGCCGCGCACTTCTATACATTCGTAACAACGATTCCTCAAAGACCCTTTACATTGGCGATGGAACTGTTGCATCAAGCGGTGCTACACAGGGCTTGCCTATCCCTGCTGCTACAACTCAGGCTATTGAATTTACCGCTGGAACAATCATTTCGGTTATCGCTTCTGGCGCATCAACCTCAGTTTCTTACCTCTGGACTGCCGCTAACTAATGGCTGACGGTTTTGTTCCACCCGCAGAAGTTCGTGCTAATGCAAAGCGTGGTTTAGAACTACGCGAAAAGTACGGTCGCGGTGGAACTGAGGTAGGCGTTGCTCGCGCTAGAGACTTATCTAACGGCGCGGCTCTCTCGTTAGACACCATTCATCGGATGGTTAGTTACTTTGCTCGCCATGAAGTAGATAAGAAAGGCGAGGGTTGGGGCAAGGATTCTGCCGGTTACATCGCTTGGCTTCTATGGGGCGGCGATGCTGGAAGAAGTTGGGCAAACAGAATTTCCAAGGAAAACGAAAAAAAGGATAAAGCACCTATGAACGATTTCGCAACCTCGTATGCCGCCATTGTTAAGTCAGAGAAGCAAGAAGATGGCTCGCTGATGGTTTACGGCAAGGCAACCGATGATTCGATTGACCTTGACCAACAGATTTGCGATGAAGCGTGGCTCAAGACTGCCATGCCACAATGGTTTCAATCAGGCGGCAACATCCGCGAACAACATTCAAATATAGCGGCAGGGGTGGCAAAAGAATATGAAGCGAAAACTGACGGTCACTATATTACTGCTCATGTTGTTGACCCTGTTTCTGTCAAAAAGGTGGAGGCGGGAGTTCTTAAGGGATTCTCAATAGGAATCAAAGCACCTCGCGTTATCCGCGACAACAAGGCTGCCGGCGGTCGTATCGTTGACGGTCAGATTATCGAAGTTTCACTTGTTGACCGACCTGCCAATCCAAACGCTAAGTTGATTATGGCTAAGTCAGTCGAAGGCGAAAGCACACTTGTTCAGGTTGAGGAATTGCATGAGTTTAATGCGCCTCTTCCTAGCGAAGTGTTTAAGCGCGAAGTCTCTGATGAAGAGCGTTCACGCTTGGCAGAACAAGGTCAGGCAATGCCGGATGGCTCATACCCAATCGCCAATGTCAGCGACCTTAAGAACGCGATTCAAGCATTTGGTCGCGCCAAGAATCCTGCCGCAGTAAAGAAGCACATCATTCGCCGCGCTCGCGCACTCAATGCGATTGACCAATTACCCGAGGAGTGGAATGTGAAGAAAGCAGACGACCTTGTTAATGCGGTCAAAGCCCTAGATGCCGACACCGTAAAGTTTGACCAAGCAACATTTGATGCCGCTCGCCGCGCCGTTGCTCAACTCATCATTGTTGAGGCTAACGAAATGGCTGAAGGCGATGATGAAACCAATTCCCTAAATCAACTTGTTGAGGTTGCTAACCATCTCATCGCTTGGTATCAGGGAGAAATCCAAGAAGGAGAAACCTCTATGTCTGATATCGAATTGTCAGCCCACAAAGACCCAGAGCCAGACTCAACCATGGGTTGCAAGTGCGATGGCTGCATGAAGTGCGCTGCCGATGGTGGTTGCGATGCCAAGATGTGCAAGTCTCACGCCGCAGAGAAGTCTGCTTCTGAGAAGTGCCTTGAGTGCGGTTGCCACATCCCAGACGATGCTCACGGGCGCGATGATGTTACTACCGCCGAAATGAAGTCTGCCGATGCAGACGAGACAACTGAAGAAGTTGCTGAGCCAGCAACCGAAGTTGCTGCTGAAACCGAAGTTTCCGAAGATGCAGTTGAATCTGAATCTACGGAGAAAACCCTTGTTAGTGATGATGTGCTAAATATCATTATTGAAAAGGCTGTCAAGAACGCCACGGATTCGGTCAAGGCTGAGATTGACCTGCTCAAGTCTGCAACTGAGGCAGCAGAGCAGAAGTCATTAGCACTTGAACAAGAGTTGGCTATCGTTAAGTCTCTGCCAGCGCAGGGGCCAAAGCGAACTGCCGTACAACAAGGTACAAACAATGACGATGCAATCATCGCCAAAGCCGCCGAGTATCAGGCAAAAGCCGCTCGGACAACTGACCCTGTTCTTGCTGAAGGATTCCGAGAGATGGCATCGCTCATCTTGAAGAAGTCTGCACAAGACAACTCTGATAAGGAATAATCAATGTCACTTGAAGCCCCAAAGGTCACAGACCTTTTCGGTGATGTGAAGCCAGTTAAGGCTGCTGAACTCCATGAGCAATTCATTGGAGAACTCAACAAGTCTTTCGCTAACGCTTCTACAACACCCGGTCTTGCTCCAGCAGCAGACCCAGTAGCACAAATGCAAGCACTTGTCGCAAACAAGTCACTTTCTCCTGATGCAGTATCAGCATTGAACAATGCTTTGTCTGCTCAGACCCAGATGAACGCTGACATCGTTAAGGACATCAGCCTCACATCTCCATTGTCAACATCTTTCGCAGCCTTTGACCTCGAAGCACCTGCAAAGTTGCTCACACCTCGCCCAACACCTCTTCGCAACAAGTTGCCTCGCAAGAAGGGTGTCGGTACTTCACACCGCATCAAGCGCTTGACTGGTTACACCGGTACAGGCACAGGCGGTCAAGGAAATATCTGGCCAGGAATTACAGAAACAACAACGACTTCATTCGGTTCAATCGCTTACGAGCGTGGCCCAAAGATTTCGTACTCAGCAGAAGATGCAATTTTCCCTTACTTCTCATACTCACTCAGCGATAGCGTTTCATTCGATGCACAGTTCTCTGGTGTCGGATTCCAAGACCTTCGCCAGTTGTCGTCAACATCTGTTCTTTATGCAACAATGTTGATGGAAGAGCGTATGCTCCTCATGGGTCGCGGAACTGACTCAAACTTCTCAGGCGCACTTGCTGCTCCTACAATCACCGCAACCGCTCGTACCGCTGCAACAGGTGAGACTCCAATCTCTTCTGGCACAAAAGTATGGGTTAAGGCAACTTCTGATGCAGGTTCATTCGGTGAGTCTGTTGTTTCGTCAGTTGCTTCTGCAACTCCAGACGGCTCAACTCAGGTTATTGATGTTGTAATCTCTGCTCCTGTAACTGGCGCACTTGGTTACAAGGTTTATGCTGGCGCTGCCGGAACTGAACCAACCGATGCTAACAAGTTCTACAACGGTCGTTCAGCAACCCGCACAATCACCCTTCAGGGAACTCTTGCAGTTACCGGTGATACCGCTGCAAACCACGCTTCTGACACCTCTGCTTACGCAACAGGTTATGACGGCATCTTGGCTACCGTTCTCGGTGCTAAGTCAGGTTACAACAACAACATCAACTCTGCTTTCTCAACATCAAATCCCGGCGTTGAGTTCCAGACCACCTTCTACAACCTCTACAACAATGTTAAGGCTGACCCAGATGAGATTTTCCTCAACGGTTCAGACCGCAAGCAGTTGTCAGATGCAATCAAGAATGGTTCAACTGCAAACTATCGTTTGAACTTGACCCAGACTGATGCTGGCGATTACATCGGTGGCGCAACAATCGGTGCGCTTTACAATGAAATCACAGGCAAGATGGTTGACCTTACTGTTCACCCATGGTTGCCACAGGGCGTTGCTCCAGTTCTTTCATACACACTTCCAATTCCTGATACTCAAGTATCAAATGTTTGGGAAGTTGTGAATGTTCAGGATTATGCTGGATATCAATGGCCTGTAGTTGACTTCCAATACGCGTTCAGCACCTATTTTCGTGGCACATTTATGTGCGCGGCCCCTTCGTGGAATGGTGCAGTATCAGGTATCAAGGCAGTCTAATAAACTGAATCGTGTTGTGAGTGCGCTCTTACGGGCGCACTCACTCACATCTTAGGAGGCGCAATGACAAAGATGATTCCACCGCAAGGCTTGCGTGAAGTATCCGTAAGAACCGAGCGTGGCACAAAAGTTTACAAAGCAGACAAGTCAGGGCTAATCAATGTTGATAACCCTAAACACGCTGCACAGATGAAGCACGAAGGCTTAGGAGTGGCAAACGCGATGGGTTCGATTGCTCGCCCATCAACAGTTGGATTCACCTGCCAAAAGTGCGGGTTCGGCTCATTTTTCAAGAAATGCTCAAAGTGCGGAGAAATAAATGGCTAATGCGATTAACCCGATTACACATCAATTCTCTACGCCATATCTGACGGTTACTGAGTTTCGCAACGCTCCAACGGCGATTGATATTGATAACTTAGTGTTCAACTCCACCGACCCAGATGTGCAGAACGCCGAGTTAGCAAATGTTATTGCTCGCGCTTCTAGTTGGATTGATACTTTCTGTAATCAGGTTCTTGGTGCTACCACCGAGACAGAGCAGCAACGCTCTCGTATTCGCCCAGATGGAACAATTCGTTTCCATCCTCGTTATAGCCCTATCATCGCGCTGACATCATTACAGTTCAGCAGCGACTTCAATAGCCCTATCGTTGCCCCAGACCCATCCTTGGCATGGGTTGAAGATTCACAGATTATTTACCCATACGCTTCAGCCGCTACAACCTATTCTTCGGCTGGCCCACTTCAGTTCGGATTTCCTACCTCACCTCGCCAAGAAGTGTTCTTGACTTACACCTATGTCAATGGCTATGCCAATACATTGATTAACACGGCGACCGCATCACAATCATCGCTGACCGTAACCGATGGAACAGGCATCACCGCCGGTCAGATGCTCAAGATTTACGATGGCTTTAACTCAGAGAATGTGATTGTCGCCAGCACCT
>Ga0208499_1000662_pt1 | contig 11937 bp, 13 predicted proteins | sample CryBogCBE07Jul09_FD_185504 | JGI IMG/M metagenome (GOLD analysis project Ga0208499, IMG submission 185504) | Freshwater microbial communities from Crystal Bog, Wisconsin, USA - CBE07Jul09 (SPAdes) (version 2) | ecosystem: Environmental > Aquatic > Freshwater > Lake | place: Crystal Bog... | reverse complement strand
AAGTGCGCCAGAGAATCCGTTACCTGAAGTTCCGCGACCCATCAAAAGCATACGCTCTTCAGCGAGCATTGTTGAGTAGAGGAGTGAGCGAGCAGAAGTCGCAATGAGATCCTGGTATCCAAGACCTGAATACTGAGCATCAAATGTTACATCATCGCTCAAGCCGAATGAGCTATAAGCGAAGATTTTATCGTCAGCAGTATAGGAAATCTTTGGGCCACGGTTGAGGTATAGAGGGTTAGCAGAACCATTAACTGCAAAGTTGTTCTGTGTAGTTTCTGTGATACCTGGGTGGATGTTTGATGTACCTGTGATCGCGTTAGTGAATCCTGTGATTCTCTTGATGCGGTGTGCAGTACCGACACCCTTTGTACGAGGGAGCTTGTTACGAAGTGGTGTTGGAACTGGTACGAGGTACTTAGCAGGTGCTTCAAGGTCGAAGGCTGCGAAGGATGAGTTAAGTGGTGATGTAAGGCTGATATCCTTGGCAATGTCAGCAGTTGATTCTGCGAGAGCATTGTTAAGAGCAGCAACTCCATCGGCTGAGAGTGACTTGTTAGCAAAAGCCTGTGGAAGTCCTGCATCCACCTTCTGCTTGAACATTGGGTCAAGGTTTGGCGCTGCTACTGCTGACTTAAGAGCAGTTTCAAACGCCTCGTTCTTGGCAGCCAAGTCCTTTGGCGATGTTTCGCCAAACATTTCTTGTGCGTTAGGCATTATTTTCCTTTTCGTTTAGAGTGTTAGCTTGTCGATACCGGCGGCTTTTAGTGCTTCGTTAGCCATTTCAATGTATCCACGAGCGAGCATTGGATCAGTTGAGGCATCTGCCTTAGCCTTGAATTGCAAAGCCTTGGTGATATTCTCATTCTGAGTATCTGGTGAGAGCTTTGTTGCGGTGCGCTTTGGCCCACCTGCAACGGTTTTTTCTAGTGCCGTTGCTAGTTCGGTTTCAAGATTCAAAGCCTTCTCTACTGCTGACTCTTTTTCAGCAACTAGAGCGACTTTCTCTGCTTCAAACTTTTCCATAGCACTCTTAACGGCTTCTGCGACAAGGGCTTTTAGACCCTCATCCTCTGAGGTTTCACCCTCAGAAACTTCTGGTGTCTGCTCTGTGATTGCCTCTGCGATTGCAGCGGTTACATCAACAGTTGCATCTGCTTCAGCAGACTTTTCTGAGCCAAGATCAATCATCTCAGCAGTAGTTACATCTGTACGACCATGTGATTCGCCCGGTGTATCGCAACCGCACTCAAGGCACTTGCCAGTAGCAGACTTTTCTGCATCTACTTCTTTGTGCATTGATTTTGTGCATTCTTTACACATCTTGGAATCGCAACCGCCAGCGGCAGCACACTTCATGCAACCATCGCACTTGCAACCCATAGTTGTATCAGGCTCCTTGGTGATTTCAGGCTTGGAAGCCATTTCAATATCTGACATAGGTTCTGCTTCTCCTTCTTGAACTTCGCCTTGATACCAAGCAATGAGGTGGTTAGCGACTTCAACGAGTTGGTTTAGGGAATAACTCTCATCTGCGCCTTCGCCCATTTCTGTTGCTTCGGCTACGATGAGTTGCGCGACTGCGCGGCGAGCAGCATCAAAGGCTGCTTGGTCAAACTTCACGGTGTCGGTTGTCAAAGACTTAGCCAATTCCGTGATCTGCTTAATTGTTTCCATCTTTGACCCTTTCTTGGTCTCTTTTTGATATTTACCACCGCGAGATTTGTATTCGCGCACAACCCAAGCATTTGCTACGGCTGATGGGTACACATCAAACTTTTCTTTGGCTTCTGCCTTGACTCGGTTATAGAGTTCCTTATCGGCAGGTTCAGATCCTTCGCCACCTTCGTTAATGCTGGCGTAATCGGTTTCTTTCTTTTTAGCAATATCGCTTGGGAGAGGTGCTTTGTATTCGTGCATCTCTTCTACCTGTACGAGAGTTGATTCACCATCAACGGATTTAGCCAAGATCAACTTAGCGTTAGGGTTAGCAGGGCGATCTACGAGAGAAACCTCAATGATTGAACCATCAATGATTCGACCGTTAGCGGCTTTGTTATCGCGCACTACGCGAGGAGCTTTGATGCCTACTGAGAATCCGCGATAAACCTGAGCCTTGACCTTCTTAACTGCCAAAGGATCAACAACATGGACACCAATAATATGCTTGCCGTTCTTGTTTTCATATTCCTTGGCTACTCCCGCCGCGTTAGGGCCGTGCATTTCACGGATATTTCCTCCTGATGTGAACCAATCCGGCATAGCCTTCTCAAGCCACGCAGGGTCGCAAATCTGTTGATCTAGGTCTAGTGAATCATCTGTGGCGTTGCCATAGACCATAAGGGTTCCATCGTCATTCTCGTCATACTTGAGAATGGAGGCATAAGCGGTAGTGAAATCGTTCATAAGTGCTTTATCCTTTTTTTCGTTTTCCTTGGAAATTCTGTTTGCCCAACTGCGACCAGCATCGCCACCCCATAGGAGCCAAGCGATATAGCCAGCAGAATCCTTGCCCCAACCTTCGCCTTGCTTATCTACTTCGTGACGAGCAAAGTAACTGACCATTCGGTGAATGGTGTCTAGCGATATTGATGCGCCATTTGATAAATCTCTTGCGCGAGCAACGCCTACTTCTGTACCACCGCGACCATGCTTTTCACGAAGTTCTAAGCCTCGCTTAGCATTAGCGCGAACTTCCGCAGGTGGAACAAAACCCTCAGACATTAGTTACCCGCAGTCCAGAGGAATGAAACTGAAGTGTTAGCGCCTGAAGCGATGACTGAGATGGTGGTTCCTGATGAGAACTCAACCTGAAGAGTGGCTCCGGCAGCAATGCCGATGCCCTGAGTTGCGCCTGAAACGGTGACGGTTCCATCACCAATATAGATGGTCTTGCTTGAGTCATTGTTGCGTATAACGACCAAAGCTCTACGAACTCCAACTGGGGTTGTAAGTAGTGTCTGTGCCGTTGTTCCTACTGTGATTGTGCCGTGTTGAAGTGGCGCGGTTGAGGTTGCCATTTATTCTCCTAGGTTTGAGGTGTCTGAAATGTAAGGGGCGATATCACACATACAGTTTGGGTGAACCGGCGCATCTCCATTAGGCCAATCGGCATCAATGGAAATAGGGGAAGCATCAAGATTGACTTGGCACTCTTCGCAAGGATCAGCGACTAGCCACTCAACCATCTCAACATTTGAATCTCGGTATTGGGCGAGTTCAGCTTGAACTACTGCGCGACTCATCTCGGTCTGTGCAATAACAAGGGCTTGCTGAGGGTCGTTGATAACTTGATCCACCATTATTGAAACTTCTTTAGGAGTAATGCCTAACTGTAAAGCATTACCGAGAACAGTTCCAATGCGATCTAACTTTGTATTGCTTACACCATCAATAGTCAATCCTCGACTATCAAGCAATCTTTGCAATCCACTTGAAGGTTGAATCAAAGTTGCTGCGGCTTGGTTGCCGGGCTTCCAAGTATCCCAATTAACTACGCCAACATTGGCAGGTTGAACTGCTTTCTTGAGGCTTCTGTTAATCATTACCTTGGCTGCGGTATCACCAAGAACCCAACCATCTGCATAGATCGGTGTAAGCGAAGCAATAAGAGCGGCCTTGTTAGGCGTGATATGGACTTTAGCCCAATCTCTTACTTGCTGATTCGTGACTTCTGTGTGACCGAGGAAGGCATTAAAGAAAGATTCCGTAATGTCATCGGCGTTAAATGCACTTCTAAATCCTTTGCGGATCTGTGTAGCGTGTTTAGCAGATAGGCGCACTAACGCGCCATGCCACTCCATTACAACCCCAAATAGCGTTCGGCGTACCAACGAGCGCCGTCAAGATCCCGAGCCTCAACGAACTTGTTGAGAACCTCGGCGTAGGCGTGGTCTAGGTGTTCAAAGTTGAATGGTCGAGTAGCGGTTCCGCGATTGACCCAACGAATGAACTTCTTAACTTCTTCTTGGGCTGGCTCTGCCTTTGGCTCGGCAGGTGCTTCTGTTGCGCTTGGCTCGTTATCTTGAACGCCTGACTCATCAAGTGAGGTTCCTGCGGCAACTATGCCTTCAGGGGTGAACATAAAGACTGACTGACCTGCAACAACAAACGGCATATCAGCTTCAGGTGTATCAACAAGAGGCAATCCGTTGTCATCGCGCCACTCGTTAATAGTCAAGCCGCCTGAACGCTTCTTGAGGTCATCGCGCTTGGCTGATTCTTCGTTGTCTGTGGCATCGCTTGCGGACAAGCGGAACTCAAGCTCGCGTGGCATACCCAACCAACGATAGGAGAGGGCTGAGAGTTGCTGAGAAAGCCACTTAGCAGTTGGTGTAATACCGATTGCTTCTGCGGCTTCTTTCTCGCCCTGCTGATGACCTGAGCCACCAAGACCAGTCTTGGCAGAGAATCCAAGTTCGGTAGGGAGAACGCCAAAGTGTCCGGTGATGGAGGTGATGAGGTAATCATCTAGGCGATCATTGAACTTCTCGGCGTATCCTGCTTCAAACTGCAACTTTCCACCCGGGAGCAACATACGCATACGATTACGCTGCTCAGTCTGACCTGAGAGTTCATCGTTGTAAATATATTCGTAAGCCTGAATCTGCTCAGGGGTAAGGTTGGCTGACTCAGGGAGTTCAAGCCAAGACTTAGGCATAACGCCATCGGTGAACTCGCCCTTGATCCATTGCTGACGGCGAAGGTAGATATCAGCCATTGGAAGAGCGCGCTCAACAGGTGAGTAGCCCCAAATGGAGTTAGCGCGGCGGTTGCGAACAAGGTAAGCAAGTTCATCGCTTGAGAACTCGCCATCTGCCTCTTCATCATCTATTGGTGCGTGGAATTCAGAGCGTGGGAATCCAAAGAGGATCTGTTGGAAGGCAGGGCCGACTGATGGCTCAGGGCGCATACCGCGATCATCAAGAAGTGGCTTGATAGTTGAGCCGTCTAGGATCTGCAATCCGCGAATCTCGCCATTAGCCTTCATCTGAGGCCAGATAGCAAGGGCATCAAGAACATCCATCTCTTCGATTGCCATATTGAGCCAATCAACGAAGGTAAGTCCGTTGGCAGGATCAGGTGTTTCCCAAAATGCGCGCATACGAGCGATCTCAGGCGCGAACTTAGCGCGAGCCTCAGACATAGCGCGAAGGTGATTACCACCTGATTCGGCAATGATGCGCTCAGTAGCAGAATCCGAAAGAACGATATCCCAGTTAAGTCCGGCAAGCTTAGCCTTGCGAACCTCAATACAACGGCGAAGAATATCAATTTGATCTGCGGCTACGCGAAGGGTCTTAAATGGTACTAAGCGGTTCTCAAAAAGGTTGATGTTCTGAGCAACCAAGAACTCGTAACGGCGTGGATCAGCGCGGTTAGTGCGTGGGTTGAGTGGGTTGATCGCGTTTGGATAAAGCGGAACGGCAGCAGGGAATGGTGCGCTACCAAGAATAGGGTTGCGATACATAGGATCAGCGTTGTAGTGCTGAGTATCTGTGCTGGTAATTGCGTTCACATTGACTGGAGAAGCTGAGGGCGCAAGTGTTGGCGCTTTAGTAATCTGCTCCGCTACTTTAGCGGCTAGGCGATCTAACAAGCCCATCTATTCTCCTTTATTAGCGAACCCAACACATACCTACATCGGCGGTTGGTCTTAGTCCTGCGGTTTTCCATCCATCTGTTTCCCAAGCCTTAGCGTGTGCATCTCGCCAAGCCCATAAGTCCTGATCTATGTCATACCACTTATCGGGTTGTTCCAAGTGATTGACGATGAACTGCGGTGCAACCTGCGTATATCCAAGAGCCGCTAGATAATGTAACTGCTTTTGGTGTTCTTCTATTGTTGCCTGAGTCCACTCAAAGGTAAGCATCTTGTATTTACAAATCATGCCCTTGAATACTGACCACTCAGCGCCTTCAACATCTATCTTGATAAGATCAGGCTCGCCGTAGATCTTAGCGAGGGTGTCTATCGTGATCGTTGTGGCGTGGATAGTTCTAAACGGCTTGCCGTTGTAGGGCATATCCGGTGAAGTCAGCCAATCCTTGTTTAAGGTGCTTAGCCCATCTTCCTGAGCCTCGTAGAACTCCACGCGCTCGTTATCTGTATCAGATACGGCGAACTTGAGCGGGGTCACGCGATGTTCGTAGATAAAATTCTTGACGAGATCTGCATAAATCCGTGAAGGTTCTACGGCTATTACATCGTAACCTTGAGCGAGCGCAGCAACCGTAGCATCGCCCCGGTTAGCGCCGATATCAAAGAATAACGGCAAGATTCGCCTCTATCGCGTTGCGGTACTCGTCAGATATATCCAAGCGAAGTAGTTCGTTGAAGATATCAATAGATTCTTGCTTGCGACCTAGCCACCATGCGGCTACTGCTTCTTCAAACTCTAGGGCATACGATACATAGCCAACATCGGCAGGTAGTGGGCTGAACCCAAAATCATCGTTAGCCACATTCTGACCTATGCGCGAATAAACCCACGCCTTGCGCCAGTTGCCTTGGCGTTCGTGGAACTGCGACAAGAGAAAGAAACCTTCTGGGCGGTCAGGGTCATAACCGATTGCTTGCATAAGGCAAGTTTCAACAGTTGTTAGGCGGTCAGTCTGATCGTTAAAGCATTTAGCAAGTTTAAGCAGCGAGGTATAAACATAAAGATCGCCCCACTCTTTGCCATACTCTGCGGTGCGTAGGTAGAAGGAAACTGCGCTCGCTATCTGATCTGCCTTTTCATATTCAACGGCAACATCAAAATTGAGTTTAGGGTCAAAAGGATCTTTAGATAGTGCGTAGATCAGTTCATCAAGCATCAAGCGCCTCCGCTATTAGATCCTCAATAATACCTCTTGGTGTGCGTAACACAAATGCGGCATTATCGGCAACGGCAAAACTAATCAGTAGATCGCCTTCATATTCGGCGATTCCTACGCAGAATTCAATCCTGAAATCTAGGAACGAGAACTCTTTAGATAAACCGACAAGGTTTAACTGATCGTCATAGACACAAAGCCTGTGGCGATAGATGCCGTCTTTCTGGTCAAGATAGTTTTTGAAAAGATCAACCTCATGGGTTATTGAGATGTAACAGTTGCCCCATCGTATGAGTTGAGATCCTCCGCGCTGATCTTTAGGCGGTTGAACTCCTTGACGAACACTAACCTGCTTGGTTTCTGAGCCGTCAAACTCGACCACCTCAACAGGGCTAGACCACTTAACAAAGTGATAAGGGCGATCAACAATAGGCATCCAGTTCTTCTCGCAGTACGAGGTATCTGGCGCTGGAGCCGGGATTCGCTGGCGATCAACTTCCTTGGCAACCCAGTTCTCTTTATCTAGCGTGATTTTGGTTAGTTCCATACGACCCACGCCGTTAGTTGTGGTATCGCGCCGAACGCCAATCAGACAATATGTGTTATTCCACATAACGAGGCGAGCATCTTCAAGCCCAACAAACTCCCAGATAGGCTGATGCAGGTTAAGCATCTCAACCTTGGTGCAATCGGTCATCGCTAGATCGCTATTGAGGCGAACGAGGTAATTCTCAGTAACTAAGCGCTGATCCTTCTCGGGATGGAGATAGGCAAGCGGCCCCCAGTTTGACGGGTAAAGCTGCTTGTTCTCGCTATGGTAAAGAATGTAATTGACTACCCGGACATTAACGAGGATATCGCCGTCAGAGTCAATAAAGACCGAAGGGTTCATTCCCCCAAAGGTATTAGGTATTGCTATTGGAGCTAACTTGCCCCCATGCCCAACCGCCTTTTGGACTAAGTTCATTGGGCTACTCTATCAAGTTCACAAGTGATCGTGTCTTGTCCTGTGAGAGTTGCGTATAAACCTGCGTTGTGGCTACCGAAGAGTGGCGCATCAGATCTCTCACGGCTAGGAGATCACCGCCGGACTTTTCCAACATCGTAGTAGCAAAGTAATGGCGCAGAGAGTGAAAGTGCTTAGCGTTCGGCCCGAGGATTCGGCGCATCTCGTTAGCCGCCTTCTTGGAGAAACTGTTAGGGTCAATCTGCCAAAGTCTGCCAAGCGTTTCATAGCTCTTGATAACCTCAGCGACCTTCTTGGCTACTGGCACTACTAGATCTGTCTTGCCTTTACCAACCACCCGTAGCGAATATCCGCCGTTATCTTCTATGAGGTCAGCGCCTTCAATCTTGGCTACTTCGTGGGCGCGTAGTCCGACTAGACCGCCTAAGATAAACCAATCCTTGTAAGGTTGCGTAGCCTCGGCCATCAACTTATCAAACTCAGACTGGGTAACGGGCTTAGGTACGCCTCGACCAGCCTTGACTTTAGGAAGATCCTCAGCGGCGTTATTGCCGTTGATTAAGCCCATCTTGTTGAGGTGCTTGTAGATGGAGCGCAACCGGGAAACATAATTTGCCTTGGTGCTTTGCTTGGTAGCCGATAGGACTACCTTCTCTAAATCCTGAACGGTAGCGAGCGCAGGGTGTACGCCTATGCGCCGGATGATCTGCCAATCGGTGCGGATAACATACGGGCTAAAGCCACTTGTATCGTAGCGGTTCTTGAGCTGACGATAGATTTCGTCAAGCGGTACTAGCTCCATAGATCAAGGGTAACACTTCTTAACTCTCGGTGGAGTGTTCCCTACCGCTTCAAGGTTCTAAGAAAGAACCAGCGCTTGAGGCGCAAGATAGGCCGATATTTGATTTTGTTTAAAAGCCTACGCCTATCTTGATAAAACAATAGACCCGTTGGGTCATCATCTGTCATTCAGGCAAACTCTCAGTCAAGTGTTCTCGTACCATCTCCAACGCCGCTACTGCGTTAGGGTAGAAATCTTCAAGAACCTGCGTTGGCTTGAAGCCGTACTTGGCGTACATCTGCTGAACGGTGGTGTTATCCATACGAGTCTGCAAGACAACCTTGCGATTGCCAGCCCACTCAAGTCGCTTGATGAGGAACTGTGTGCCAATCCCTTGCTTGCGGTACTCAGGAAGTACGGTGTTCATCGTCAAATCAACCGTATCGTTTTCTGCAAATGCGGCTGCGTAGCCAATGATTCTGCCTTCATCTTCGGCAACTAGGTAGTACCTGTCGGAAAGGGCATAGTCAGTTTGGAAATCGGTTAATGACCAAGGGCCTTCAACGGTATAGACCTGAGCCTCTATCTTGGCTATGGCTGGCAGGTCATCTGCCGTTGCCTCACGGATTGTCCACATAGCCCAACCTTATACCCTACTGGGCGGTTGGCGCAGAGTTGGCTGAAAGTTCCGCTAACCAGTCATCTACTTTGAGTAGTCTGCGGGCTTCGTGGACATCAATGATATTTAGTTCTACCATCTTAGAGATTTGGCTGAATTGCTTGTTATCGTACATTTGGTTTTCCTTTGTTTGTTTTTTTATATTTGAGGCAGTTGCCCCAATGCTAGATTAGCAGGTTAGGCCGTAGGCGCAGAGTTGGCTGCAAGTGTGGCTAAATAAGCCTGATAATCGCTATTGGTTGGGTCGGTAGGGATGCCCCAAGTTTGACCATCTTCATCAATACGGATAATTTTTTCAGGGGTAGCCAATTCAGAATCGGCTGGAATGACTTGATATTGAACCATTTTATAACTCCGCAGATAAGGCTATTGTGGATGATGTGCTTTGGAACCAACAAGCAGTAGCGTTTCCAGCAGTTAAACCGCCGCCCGAACTTGTGAAATCAAGTGTCACCATATTGGTTGCTTGGGCTGCAATGCTTACTGTTGTGCAAGTCAAAACTCCACCAGATGAGTTAATCAAGCCAAAGTTAGATGCAGCAGCAAAAGAATAACTTGGAGCAGTACGCATAGTTACTGGCAATGGCAATGGGCCAAAAGCACGAGTTGAGGAAATTGCTTGAGCCGCTACACGGTCAATATTTGCCGAACTAATTTGCCAGAAGTACCGCTGGCACAAGGCTAACTCGCCTTGGAGTGTTCCTGATGCGGTGGTGAATGGAGTGGCTACTGAGCCTTTTTCAAGTTGTACGCCCCAAATATCAATTGTTGTATTTTGTACGCCAGTTGCTGCATATCCAGCACTTGAAAGACTTGTTCCGTTTGAGGTAAAAATTAAAGTTTCAAGCATATCGCCCGTACCAACTGTTTTACCCGAAAGAGAAGGCAAATTTATTACAAATGAATACCTAACCCAAGATGTTGTTATCGCTTGAATGGCAGGGCTGATTACTGAATTTCCACCCGTACCGCCACTACCAAGATTTTGAACAAGAGTAACGCCAACATTGGGAGTACCAGATGAAGCCCTTGCCCAAAACGAATATGTAACGGTTTGTCCAGCAAAAGTTCTAACGCCTTCTACTCTTTGATTTAATGCAGCATAATCACTTGCAGAAGATTGGCCTGAAGTTACAATGCGAGCAAAGTTCTTGCCTTCATATCCTGCAACTGGCGCTGCTCCAGCAGTAAATGTTTGAAGGGAATATGTAGCATTTGATGATTCTTGAATATTCCAACGGTCAAAACCATAAGTGGCATTTGTGGTTGTAGAAGTAAAGTTTCTTTGATTTATTGCAAAATCGCCATTTATTAAAACATTCTTACCAGCCACATAAGGAGCCGCTGCTCCTGCCGAATTTTGCTCTACCGTACTTGTAAGTTGTGCGCGTGACATTATGCACCTGCCTGTGGGATAGAAGAGTTGGATGGGAGTGTGCTATTGGCTTGCATAGCATCGTAAGTTGCCTTGAGCATAGAGGTAAATTCTTCGTTGCCCTTGTCTATGATGACTTGCTCTACGCCATCAATAGTAATTATTTCAATATTATTCATTATAGTTCAGCGCTCCATCCAACATATGCACTAGAAGAATTGTTGGCAAATAGATAATAAGAACGGTATTGAGTTAAACCAGAAGCAACGGTTGCAGTTAAATTAAATGAATTTGCTCCCAAAGTTGTAGCACCCAAAGCAAGCGCGGTAACTGCTACTCCAGCATTAACTCCATCGCCTAAAGCCAAAGAAGAATAATCAATAGAAGTAGGAGATGTGCGTAAGGAAACTTTTGGTTGGATATTTACCCACGCTCCCGTAGTGCCAGTTGCAGCACCAACGGCAAAAGTATTGTAAACATCAGATGCAGTTCTGCGTTCGTAATATCTCATACAGGCATTTAACTCCCCCTGAAGTGTTCCACCAGCTTTTGAGAATGGGGTAGCAACTGAACCGACTTCAAGTTGAACGCCTGTGATGTAAGCACTTGAACCATTGGTCATTGACTGAGGAGCAATTCCAACCATCAAGGATTTGGCATTTGATGGAACAGAGAACACGCCAGTAATACGAGTAAAGCCCGAACTATTAGTTGAGCCGCTTCCGCCTATTGTTGCGCCGATTCCGTTCCAACTGCCGCCTGTGCCTTGGTCTGTTGATGTGCTATACCAAAAAGCGATGTTAGTGGTGGTGGAAATGCTTGTTTGAACATAAACGCTAATGGTTACAGTTTGACCAACCAAAGGAGTAATCTGCTTAGACTCTAAAGGTGACCAAAGATTCAATCCAGTAGCGCCTGAATTTGATGAGGTTAGTTGCGCTGAATATGTAAATCCAGTTGGAGCGGTTGTTGATTGCTGAACCGCAGTATTTGCTGAAACTACCGACCATCTATCTGCGGTATAACCCGAAGTAAATGAACCTGTGCCGCGTTGCCAAATGTCCATTCCGCCATTGATGACGAAATTCTTACCAGCCGCAATGTTTCCGCCCCACGATACGCCTGTGCTGGCAGAAGAGTTTGCAACGAGTGTTGTGCCGTCAGCTCCTACGCCCTGATTGGTGTAAGTGCCTGATCCTGTACCAACGATCAAATCACCCTTAGCGGTGATTTGAGTAGATTGGATAGCGTTGGCGATGTTAAAGGCGTTGTGCGAGATAACGGTAGAGATATCGCCCGCGATCAAAGCAGTTAAT
>Ga0208499_1000655_pt1 | contig 12039 bp, 15 predicted proteins | sample CryBogCBE07Jul09_FD_185504 | JGI IMG/M metagenome (GOLD analysis project Ga0208499, IMG submission 185504) | Freshwater microbial communities from Crystal Bog, Wisconsin, USA - CBE07Jul09 (SPAdes) (version 2) | ecosystem: Environmental > Aquatic > Freshwater > Lake | place: Crystal Bog... | reverse complement strand
AGTTCCTAAACACGAACTCAATGTTAGCTTCTTTTTCCCTACAGCCATCTACACTATCGATAAACCTGAATGGTTAAAAACCATCCATGATGTTGGACGTGAATACTTAGAGAAGGCTAAAAAGAATAAACCTAAAAATACATTGGCGGATAAACTTTATCCTGTTACAATGACTGAGACTCATGCTCAAGACCCACGCATTTTTGAAATGGTTAAATTTACCGCTCAAACTGGTTGGAACATTCTTGCAGAGCAAGGTTATAATATGCAAAATCAAGAAGTGGTTCTCACCGATTGGTGGTTACAGGATCATCACATGCACTCAGCGAATGAAGAACATGTACATCCTTTTGGTGCTCAATTAACTGGTTTCTATTTCTTAGAATGTCCACCAGATTGTTCTCGTGTTGTTATACATGATCCTAGACCAGCTAAAAGGCAAATTAATTTACCTGAAGCTAATATGAGTAATGTGTCTCTTGGTTCTACCGCAATTAATTTTGAACCAATACCTGGTCAATTTATGTTTGCACCTGCATGGTTGCCTCATGCATTTAGTAGACATGGTTCTAAGAAACCATTTAGATTCATTCACTTTAATATGAGTACAAGATGGATTGAAAACCCAACTGCTAATACAGAAACTCCTGCGGCAGAAATCGTATGAACCACTACACAATAAGATTTAACAAGAGTAGAGGACAACCAGGTCGTGGTTCTTTGGATCACGCTTGGCGTATCTTTGAAAATGGCGAAAAAGAGTATTTGGTAAAACATTTTAGAGTAAATGTTCCTGTACAAGATGAAGTTACCGGCAACGGTATTGGTGGTGACGACTGGAATATGGCTTGTGACGGATACATAGTATTTGACAAAGACACTTCTACAGCCATAATTTATGAGTCCAAATTTGATGACATTCACGTACTGCCCACCTAAAGTCCTTGCTGACTTAAAATCAACTACTTTTCCTGATGGTAAACGATATTATACACTTGATGATGGTACTCGTTTACCTTCTGTAACCACAGTTATTGGTTTACAAAAGAAAAAGTCTATTATGGAATGGCGTGCTCGTGTTGGTGAAGAAGAAGCCAATCGTATCAGTAAACAGGCCACATCACGTGGAACAAACGTCCACACCATATGCGAAAACTACCTCAATAACAAAGTAGACTACATGAAGGGCATTATGCCTGATGCGTTGGAATACTTTCTATCAATCAAACCATATCTTAATAAGATAAACAACATTCATTATCAAGAGGCCGCACTATGGTCTAAACAACTTGGTATGGCTGGTCGTGTTGATTGTATTGCAGAGTATGAAGGTGAGTTATCAGTCATTGACTTTAAGACCTCATCTAAAATCAAAGCAAGAGAAGACATTCTTGATTACTTCTGGCAAACTACTGCATATTCATTGATGTACGAAGAATTAGTTGGTCAGCCAATAAATAATTTAGTCATTATTATGGCCGTAAAAGATTCAGACCCTATTATTTTCAAAGAAAAAACTAAAGACCACATTGATGGTTTAGCAGAAGCAATTCATTACTATCAAAATCATGGATAAACCAATAGACGGAGAAGAAACAATCATTTTATCCGAAAGAGAATATGTATACTTTGGGATGTGTCCTGATGCTGTACGTTTTCTTAGAGATGCGAATATGTTTGGTAAACCTAATGGTGAGGTCAAACGTTTTATAGCAACTAAAGGTAAAAGTGAATGGTTAAAAGATTGGGAAGAAACACATTTATCACCATCTGTACTTGACCGTATTAAGAAAAGATTGCATCCTGAATACTATACATCAACATACGTGGTTACGGATAACTTTACAAAAACGCAACAAGAGTTTGATACATTAGAAGAAGCGAAAGCTCAAGATACGCAAAATAAGATAGAATTCCTAAATAAAATAGGTGATCCATACGATTCAAGTGTGGATGTGAATGACCAGATAGATTATCATTACAAATTATTCATAATTGAAGAAAAAATGACTACTTTTACTGGCCATGTGGTACATAAACCACTTAATGCTTGACATTTTCTTTTGGAAAGGATATAATAGCATCATGAAAGCAAAAATCTTAGTAGCGTTATTATTGGCAGCTGCCGCTACCAGCTCAATGGCACAATGGCACCGTGGACCTTCTTATCACTACCATTATGGTTGTGGTGGTTGCTGGGTTGGACCTGCACTTATCGGTGGTGTTGTAGGATATGAATTAGCACAACCAAGAACAGTTGTGGTTGAGCAACCAAGTGTTGTTGTACAACAACCAATTGTACAAGCACCTCCTGTCGGTTATCACTGGCAAGAAATGGTTGATCCACAAACTGGCATCAAAAAAGTAGTGGCGGTACCAAACTAATGAAAGTCAAAAAACTAATTCAAAAGTTAAACCGTGCAGAGTTTGAACACAACCTTGAAAAGGTAAAAAAACTCTGGTTCAAGATTCTAAAGAAATCTATCAAGCATAAGCACACCGAATCGGTGCGCTAATTATGGTTGTATGAAGTAAATCAAAAAGTGTTCAAGACGCCGGGGCAGTACCGGCCATCTCCACCAGAAGTGTTGTTTAAGGTGATATGTAAGAGTTTAACAAGACTCTGAGGATTGGAATTCCTGACCTGTGAACAGCAGGACACTTCTGATGGGGATGTACTAGTTTCGATTGGGCAACAAGTAGAGGCATGGACAACTCGACACAGAGAGTCGTTAAAAGTAAATCAAAGTAAACGCAGCTAATGACAGCCGCTTCGCTCTTGCCGCTTAAACGGTAATCGAATGGGGATTTGTAGATTGTTCCTTATTAACCAAACAATCTACACCATAATGGTTTCGGTTGGTTTCCTTAATAACCAACCAATTTCAACTTAAAGGAGTTTTTAATGAAGAAAATCGTTCTATTGGCAGCATTACTATCCGTATTCGGTGCCGCTCAAGCTTTAGAATTGGGTGTTGTTGGCGGACGTGATTATGCCGTACCACACAGTAACGACTATGGCATTACATTAGGCCAAAACCTTGGCAAATATAGTGTAACAGGTGAAGTTGAGAGTGTTAAACACGTTGGTTTGAAAGAAGTTCGTTATGACCTAATTGGTGGATACGACCTTTATTCCTTTAGAGGCAATACATTGACTGCTAAAGTTGGTGGTGCTTATATCAAAGATGAAGGTGTTAAAGCTGGTTATGCAGGTTTGGTTGGTGCTGGTCTTACAATTCCAGTTGCTAAGAATGTCTCATTGACTGCTGATTACCGTTATCAGCAAGCACAAAAACGTATTGATACTTACACAGGCAATAGCGTTACTGCTGGTATCAAAGTATCATTCTAATGATATAAGGTTTCTGATAGGTTTTCCTGTTTAGTGAAAAACCTATCATCTTGTTCAACAACAAAGAGAGCCCAATGAGAAGTAAACCTGTACTCATAAGCGTATTCTTTTCTGTGATTATTGTAGCACTATCCTGTATCAATGTAGATACTCGTAATATTCTACCATTCAAAACAACATATGATGACCTTTCTAATCCAACGAAAGTGCAAATTACTTGTTTAGCAAAGAATATCTATTTTGAAGCTGCCCATGAACCTGTTGAGGGTTGGAAGGCCGTTGCGTTTGTAACTGTAAACAGAGTCCAATCTGGATACGGTGATGACATATGTTCCGTGGTTAAACAAAAAACCAATGGGACGTGTCAATTTTCGTGGTATTGTGAAAGATATACCGAAAATGACTTGACAATACATGATAAAAGATTATATAATGAGATTCTGGAACTTGCAACCAATCTGGTTGTTAACTATGATAAAATGAAAGATGTTACTGATGGATCAACCTACTACCACGCCTCCTACGTCCAACCTGGTTGGACAAGGATGGAAAAAGTTAAGCAAATTGGTAACCATATTTTCTACCGTTCCAAAAGAGACCGAATCGACCGAAACAAGGAGTTTATATAACATGGAAAAAAATTCACTAACAACAACAGTTTGTGGAACTCTTATCATTTGTTCTATCATCATTGGTGCTATCATGTATAATATCAACGATAGAAACAACATGGCAAGAAACATTGAGGCTGCAATTCAAAAAGGTGTAGATCCCATCTCTGTTAAATGTGCCTATGAAACAGATGCAAAACCTGTTTGTATGGCCTATGCATTAGGTAAAAAATAATGCCTACTAAAGATGAGATACGTGAATTCAGTTTGAAGATTGAAGAAATGGCTGACGATTACAATTTGCCTTGTATGGAAACCATTGTTCAATATTGTGAAGATACTGGTGTAGAGATTGAGGTTGCTGCAACATTAATCTCATCTCACCTTAAAGCTAGAATTCGTGAAGAAGCACAAGCAGTTAACTTAATCAAGAAAAACTCTAAATTGCCTATATGAATGAGAACACAGGCTTTGCGGCCTTTGCCTTATATAATGCGTTAAAGACTCACTTCACCTCAACTTCATATGATTTCTTTAAGTACAATGGCAAAACCAATGTATCTAAAGAAACTTTTATGAAGCACAAGTCCAAGTATCAATTCTATAAATTATCCCGTAAGTACACGTTAGAAGAACTTAGGAATTTCTTTATAGCCAATTTGGTTCATGGTGATAGTTCTTGGGTCGGTGAGATGATTGGACCTGAAGGAGATAAAGCATATACAAAGTGGCAAAAGACCAATCAGTCCTTGACATATGTGTTTGAAAATGATATAATAGGTCTCTTAGGCGATGATGATCCTGAACAAATGTTGGCAGTCATAGATGGTCAACATCCTAATCTTCTACGTGAGGTTATGTCAGGATCGATTCAAATTGAAACAATGGTGATACTTAATGATATTATGAATTTCTTTCCTATGTGGAATAGAAAGATAAGTGACGATATTATTTGGCCGAATTGGCGGTTGAAGTGTGAAAAGTATACACCATTTATCAATTACGACAAAGTTAAATTCAAAAACATTTTAAGAGAGTTGATTAAAGAACATGCATAAGTTTACTAAAGTTTATTTGGACATGGATGGTGTTATCTGTGATTTTAATTCCAAGTTCAAAGAAATGTTTAATGTATCACCTGCATCAGCAGAAAGTCGCCGTAGATTTGGTGACCTGTTTCATAAGTTTATTAATGCTAATGCATTTGCTACATTGAATAAAATGCCGGATGCTGATGACTTACTCAATTATCTTAAAACAATTGAAGTGCCTATTGAGATGTTATCATCTACAGCAAGGCCTTCAAGTAATGCCTCTATATCACGCCAAAAACAAATTTGGTTAGATAAACATGGCATTACATATCCTGCAATTTTTGTGCCTGGTGCTTCTCTCAAGGCACAATATGCAGATAAAAATTCCATACTCATTGATGATACTGAACATGTTATCGATGCGTGGAATAAAGCAGGTGGTACTGGCATACTTCACAAAGATGCCTTGACAACAATTAGTATCTTGAGTACACTCCTGAGTGTATAAATATGGTTATATTATGTACAAAGTGGACAATCCGTTAATACTCCGTAATACTCCGTTTAATAAGGAAATAAAATGACATCATTCGCAAATCTCAAACGAGAATCTTCAAGCAATCTCGACAAACTAAAAGCCAAAGTTGAGCAACTCAACACATCAGAAGGCTCTGACAAATCCAATAATTTCTGGCGACCCGAAGTAGACAAAGCTGGTAACGGCATGGCTACTATTCGTTTTTTACCTACATCTGCTGTAGATGGTGACGATTCATTGCCATGGGTTAAAATCTTTGAACATGGATTCCAGGGACCTGGCGGTTGGCTAATCGATAAGTGTCTGACTACTAAGAGTCAGCAATGTCCAGTATGTGAACACAACAACAAATTGTGGACCTCTGGCATTGAAGCCAACAAAGACGTTGTACGTAAACAAAAACGTAAACTAAGTTACATTGCTAATGTGTATATCGTATCTGATCCTAAGCATCCAGAGAATGAAGGACAAGTTAAATTGTTCAAGTTTGGCGCTAAGATTTTTGAGAAGATTACAGGTGTAATGAATCCAACATTTGAAGATGAACAAGCATTTAACCCATTTGATTTGTGGTCTGGTGCTAACTTCAAATTGAAGATTACTAAAGTTGCAGGCTATCAAAACTATGATAAGTCTGAGTTTGCATCACCATCACCATTGCTTGATGATGACGCTAAGTTAGAAGCAATTTGGAAATCAGAATTCAGTTTGAAAGAATTGACAGACGAAAAAGAATTCAAAACATATGATGCTTTGAAGACACGTTTGGAAAAAGTTCTTGGTCTTAATGGTGAAGAACCTGTTGCAAAAACAACAGTTGAAACATTGAAGGCTGCGCCACGTAAAGCAGAACCAGAACCTGAAATTGTAACTGAAGATGACGATGACTTGGCTTATTTTGCTAAGTTAGCTGAAGAATAAACTTTAATCTCCTTTTAGAAGTTTAGACCCCGCCTAGTGCGGGGTTTTTTATATGGGTCTATAATTCAGTTTCTGTAATTTATTCCATGTGTCTTCATCATTACGTACAGGCACAGCATTTGTCGTAATTGTTTCTGTTGTAGAACCACCACCTGCCGTAATATTTTTTGAATTATCAATCACCGTAGTTTTTGGTGTTATACTCTGCTCAAGTTTCATTTCATTATTTTTATTAATAACACTCTGAACCTTTTCAGTTAATGGATTAGATTGTGGCGGCGTTGGTGCAGCCATGTTCAATCTAGGGTCGTTCACCATTGTGGGACGTTGACCTTTGTTAGACAAATCTACACCTGTTCTCGCTTGTGTTGCAGCTGTTACATTTGGACTAGGTGCAATAGTTGCCGTTTTTGGTTTGACACCTTTCATACCACCAATAGCTGCACCACCTTCCGTTTCGGTGAAAGTATTTTCTTTTGGTTGTTCTTCCACAGGTGTTGCAGTTGGTTCTTCTTTACTTTCTCCACCAACTACTCCAAAGTCTCTTGCAGCCAAATAGGCGTCAATGCCTAGACTGGCAGCAGTTCCAACAACAGGAACTGATCCTACAACTCCTGATGCAACTTCCAAAGCAGCACCAGTAAGGTCGCCGCCAATTGCACGTTGAGTACCAAAAGCCAAGCCTGCCAGTGCACCTAAAAATGGTATCTTTTTAAGTAATGTTTTACCTGCAGTTTTTTCTGCAATCTTTTCAGTTTCTTCTACAACAGATTTCTCTATAACTTTTTCACCAGCCTTTTCGGTAGTTTCAGCCAAAGCTTTTTCGGCAGTTTCTGCACCAATCTTTTCGATTTCTTTTTCTTCTGTTTTAGTAATAGCCTTTTCTACTTTTTCCGCCAATGCAGTTAGTCCCACTTTTCGTGCTAAAGTAGCAAAGTTTTTGCCTATGAACTCCAATGCTTCTCGTGTAGATTTTATAATTGGTGCAACAAAATCTTTTAGTTTCTTAAATGCATCAAGCACTAATGATTTTAGTGCTTTTATTGGACCTTCAATAAATTTTTTGAACACATCAACAGTTGCTTTAATAATATTTTTTATGCCTTTAAGTATGCCTTTGAATATGCTTTTAATTGTCTTGATAATAAATTCAAAGGCAGTTTTCAAAGCGGTTTTCAAATAATCTAAAAGATTGAATCCAGATTTTCCATCTTTTCTTGCTGATTGTGCTTTGTTCTTTTTCTTACCTAGAATAGCATCAATCAGTTCTTCATGCCAACGTTGTTGTTCATCTTCTCTTAACTTCTTAGCACTTCTTTCTAATTCTAAACGTGTCACATCTTCATCATGGTATTGTTTCATTAAGTTATAGAGTTTACCCAATACATTGGCTACACTATCACCTCTCAATACTTTTTGTTTTTGACCTTCTGCCACTTTGGTGTAAAGAGCATTGTTAACTGATTTGGGTGAATTATCTTTAATTGCAGTATCTTTTTTTGGTTTCACACCTGTGAAATATTCAATGTCTTCTTGTTTTCTACCAGTTGCACGACCTAATACGGCTGCACCAAGGCTGCCAGTAAGTTTTTTTGCAATGTTCAATGGATCAAATGCTTCTTTGATGCCAGTTACTTTTGCTTTTGATTTTTCTGAGATACCTGCTTTGATAGAAGAACCAATACTTTCGCCCTCAACAATCTTTTTAGTGATGAGGTCAGATAAACTTGTTTTTCTAGCTTTAGCTGCTAGAGCATAGTTAGAAACTTTTCTTTCCTCATCATCTTTTTCAGATGGAACTTCTTTTATAATTGTTTCGGTGTTATTAACTTCTTTAATAACTTTAGTTACTGGTGCCTGTTCAGGTGGTGTTTCTAACGTTGGCACCGATTTAACATTTGTATTAACAGGACTTACAGTTGCAGTTTCTTGTGTTGCAGTTTCTTTAGGTAAATCTGGTTTACCTAACTTGTCAGCCTCTTTTTTACTGGCCGCTTTACCGTATCCACCTTTTGTACCCAATACAAACCAATAACCTTTACCACCAAAAGCATTTGGATCCCATACAAAGATTTCTTCTTTTAATTTTTTAGTTATTACTTTCATTAGTGTGCCATATAAGTTGGTTTAATGTCTTTAGTTTGTGGCATCATCATTTGTTGATTAGTTGTACCACCACTAATAGCTGTCACAGAGTTATTTACCACCACAGTATTTTGTGGTGTTTTTTGTGTTAAATCTTGATTTTGTACAGAAGTTGCGGACAGTTTAGTGCCAACACCATTTGATGCCGGTGTTGGTGTTGCTACAGTTTTAGTGTTCTTTTCTCTTTCTAATCTCAACACTTGTTCCATTTCAGGAACAAAAATAGATGCTTTGTTTCCACTACCGTAATGTGAGGTTGTACCACCAGGAATGTTTGGATCAGCAATAGATGCCCATTCTAAGGACAACTCATGTATTGCTTTCTTTAATAGCATAGGATCATCTTCTTTACTCACCAAATAGGCTTGCAAAGATGGCTTTCTAACCTTTAACAAATATTCATTGAAGATTTTTTCTTGTGTCTTAGCATCAAACTTATCACTTTTACTAATGCCTAATGCTGTAACAGCATCTTTTAATGTTCCAGGAATAACTTGATATTTGCCAACAGCAAACAGTTTCTTATCTTCATCTTTAGAACCCCATTTTATATTTTGTCTTTCCATCACTTCGCCAACTGTCAGTTGTTCTAAGTTTACAGGTTGTTTCAGTCCTTGTATCTTACCACCTTTAGTACCCATGTTGGCTGCATTGTAACCTGCTTGACCTGACTCACCTTTCTTAGCAATCAAATCACCTAATGTAGTTGGTGCGGCCGCAGCAGTAACACCAACTGCAACTTTTGCGGCAGTTGATGCTGGTTTTGATGTAAAGAAATTCTTTACTCTCTCAGTTATTGAAGGTGCAGCTTCTGGTGTTGCTGTTTTAGATGGTGTGATTGTAGGTGCCTCTGGTTCAGGCGTAGTTGTCTTTGGTGGCGTAACAGGTGCTTCTGGTTCAGCAGGTTTAACTGTTGTAGGTTTTACTTCTGGAGTTTTTGGAACAGATGTTTGTGTTTTAGGTGTTGGTACTTCAGGTTTTTTAGGCTCTTTTTTATCAAGTTTTTCATCCATTTTTTCAGGAATCTCTTTGCTTTTTGATTCTTCTATAGCCTCTAATAACTGCTCATGTCTCTCTTTTTCTTTTTCGTGTTTGGTTTTATCAAAATCTTTATCTAGTTCTTCTTGTTTGATTTTTTCTTCACGAGAACTTTTCACAAAAAATAATAATTTTGTAGCCACATCAGAAAGACTATCACCTTTTCTCATTCTACTACTTCTTGCTATTGTAGTATAAAGTGCAGTATTAACATTACCTACTTGACCTGCACTTTTTTCTTTTAGTTTAATACCGGAAAAGTGTGCAATATCTTCCATACTTCTACCCATCATCTTACCAACAATTGCACCGCCTAAATTGCCAGTAAATGTTTTTGCAATATTAATTGGATCAAATTTCTCTTTTAATCCTGTAGCTTTGGCTTTGAAAGAATCTGATATACCAGACTTAATAGAACCACGAACACTATTACCGGCAACTATATTGTCAGTGATGTTGCCGAGTATACCACGTTTTCTGGTCTCGGCTGCTTTTTTATAGTCTTTGCTACGGTTCTCTGTCATCTACTTTGCTTCTGCTTAATTTTTTCGTTTTCTTGTTCAATGTATTGTATAAGCATAGCAACGTAAATGTCCCTTTCCCAAGGAATCATATTTTCAAGTTCAATCAAACTGTATTTGTGATGCTGCATGAGAGAAAAATTAGTTGTATAATAGTTCCTCAAGTTATCATGCCGCATCACTAGCCGAAAAAACTGTCTAAGCCCTCCACTTCAATCGTGTGATGAAACTTACACTTCTTACAAGTCAATTCTAGTTTCTTATTTAACTTTGGTAAGTTATTGAAGAATTCTTCTATCTTTGCAAACTGGTCTTGATTCAATGATTCAATAAACTCAATCAACTCACCTGGACTTGTTTCTTTTGCATAGTAGTATTGTTCACCATCAAAAACAAATTCAATGCTCTCGACAATCATATCAAATGCCATATCGGTTGGATTTTCAAATTTAGTGGCTCTGTCCAAAATAGAGAATTCTGGATACTTCATGCCAACACTAATTTTGTCTGTCACTTTAATCAAACTATTTGGTACATTAGTCATGTCAACTTTAACGTCCAATAGATTGATTTTAGAATCCATTAAGTTACCGCACTTTTTACCATCTACTTCATTCTCACAACGGTATTTGTTCTCTACGATTTCACCAACAGAACGAGCACGTAGATTTAAGAAGTAAAACTCAATGTCAATGATAGGCAAAGAATCAATATCAATGTTCTCAGTCAATGTGCAATTGTGTAGAACTTGTTTGATATTCTTTTCAATCGTTTCTTTATCATCGGCCTCCATGGCCATCATAAGATTACGTTGTTCTTTAACTAGAAAAGGTCTGAAACGAATGTGTTTCTTAGACAAAGGTAAATCCAATTCATAAATTGGTACATCAATTTTTGGTAAAGCCATTATATTTCACTCCATTAAAATTATTCATCAGATGTTGATGCTAGGTCACTAATAATTTGTTCAGTTCTTGCTTGTTCTTCATCGTATCTTGCAGCTGCATCAATTTGTTGTTGTGCTATAGCTGCATCAACTAAAGATTGGTCGTATGTTTCTGGTACAGTAGATAACGAATTGAAATTCGATGATTGTGTGAAGTAAGCGTCTGCTGAGCCAATATCTGTATATGAATTAAATGGCAAAGCGGCTTGATTAATAGTTGGTAACACAGTTCCAAGATTTTCAAGGCCTGCATTTTGCCAGTAATCATATGCAAACACCACAGTTAGTTTATGAAAACCATCATTAGACCAATCTAAGTCCATTTGATTGACTGCAATAGGATATGCATTAAAGAGATTGACAGCATAAACAATAACATCTTGTAAGTCATATTGTTTTACAGTAATTGTAGATGCATAGTTTTGTTTATAATCAAAATCAAATGTTCTAGTTGGATTAATATATTCCATCCATACATCAAAGAAAGTTCTTTCGGACATATCACCAGACACAATGAAAGTCATTGTTAGGTCATTATAAGATGAATGTATTGGAAATTTAGTTGTTGGATTAGAACCAAACTTTTGATCCACAGTACCAAAGGTTCTACCTGGAAGTTCTGTGGCCTCACAACGTAGTGTCAAGTTACGCAATATTGGATTGAAATCTTGTAACAAGGCAGGAACGATTATAGTAGCATCAAACTTATTAGGTCTTGCTACATCTGTCGTAAATGAAGATAAAAAATCTGATAATGCCATTATTCGTTGTCTTGGTTAAAATGAGCCATATGCTCTTTGTATTCTTTTACTGAATCCATCCACACTTTTTGTGGTTTTGCACCTCTAAATTGTTGGATTGGTAACATAGTTGCCACATCCCATTCATTAGGTTCTATCATTAGAATTCTAGACCTCAAATGGCTATAGA
>Ga0208499_1000648_pt1 | contig 12104 bp, 11 predicted proteins | sample CryBogCBE07Jul09_FD_185504 | JGI IMG/M metagenome (GOLD analysis project Ga0208499, IMG submission 185504) | Freshwater microbial communities from Crystal Bog, Wisconsin, USA - CBE07Jul09 (SPAdes) (version 2) | ecosystem: Environmental > Aquatic > Freshwater > Lake | place: Crystal Bog... | reverse complement strand
ATATGACACAAGAAGTAAAGTTTAAAGATTTGGATAGAGCCAAATACGAGGAAATGTTTTCTTGGTGTCGAGAACAATTTGGCCGTGAAGCCATTTGGATCAAGCAGTTGGACAATCCGGAAGGTCCCGCCAAGTGGTATAGTAGCAATAACTATCCTAGAGAAGGCGGTGTTGCTGCCATGGGAATCGCTGGACAACCAGCAAATACCGGTGGTGCTAAATTTGTGTTCCGTGAGGATGCCAATGCCACTATGTTTAGTTTGAGGTTCAGCGATGTACCGAGGTAGGGGTGTTGTACAAATAACAGGACGCAGGCCCTATGATGGTGTCATGCCTTCTTATAAGGCCGTTATAAAATCTATGTTTGAAATTGTGGCCACAGCAGAAGTGGATGGTGATACTTGGCACACCGTACAGGTCAATCCTCGAGTCAGTCCTTGGATTAAAACTCAGGATTCGAGTCTATGGTATGACCATAAAACCGCCAACAATTACAAGGTAGTAGATACCTACGATATTCATGAACGCCTTTATTCCATGATGGCACTCAGGTGGAGTTAAATATCTACACTTTTAATATAAGGAGAAAAAGTGGAAATTTTAAATTATTTGGGCGATGAAATTTATCTGTTCGTCTTAATCTCAATTATGGTAGTAAGTGGCATTGCCAAGGATCGAAATCTATTTGCTGGCACTTACGGATTTTTGAAAAGTAAATTCCAAAGCAATCGTTTAGTTATTATGCTGTTGAGCTTTGTATCAGGCATACTACCAATTGAAGGTCGCGCCACAGTAAGCGCCGGTATATTGGACACGGCTACAGGACCCAACGGTGATACAGATAGTCGTAAAAAGTTAGGCATTATTGACTTCTTGACCACACATCATTTCTACATGTGGTCGCCGATTGAAAAGCCAGTATTGTTGCCCATGGCGGCATTTGGATTAGGCTACAGTATGTGGCTTGGTATGATTTGGCCATTGCTGGTAGTCAGTGCCTTATTCATTGTGCTATATTGCTGGTTGGCAGTGGATGAGAATGAAGTGGTAATTGTTGAATGTCCAGAATCCACTGGCTTATGGGATTTTGTTAAAAACACACTGCCTTTCCTAGCAGCCATTGTGGCCTATATGCTAATGGGCGGTGAAGGACCTGAAGCAGTATTTCCAGTGTTTGGTGCTTTGTTAGTTTACTATATTGTAATTACCAAATCCTTTGATATCAAACAATTGAATAGTTATATCAATTGGACCACTGTGGCCATTGTGGCTGTGGTGTTTGCTAGTTCTGGATACATGCAGGAACATAGAGCATGGTTTGAAGAAGGTGTTAAAAGCATTGGACTTGACATGCACACTTTTAAAGGTGTATTTTATATCAGTTTGCTAACATTTTTAGCCAGTTTCTCCATGGGCAGTGATGGCAAGTTTGCCGCACTAACAGTACTAATGGCCAGTGCCTTTGGCAAGGAATACTTGCTTTGGTTCTTTGCCTTGGACTATTGCGGGTATTTGCTAACACCCATGCATGAATGTGTGATGATTGGCAAACGTTATTTTGGCACTAGCCTAACAACATATTACACCGCACTGATTGGTTGGGCAGTATTGTTACTAACTGTTGCTGGTGTGTTTACATTCCTATAAGTAAATTGACTTTGCCAACAATTCAATATAAAATATAAGAATGACACTGAAGCCAATAAACGCAAATTTAGATGCTGTGACGATTAGTGATATTGAAAATCATAAAAATATCACTATGGAAGAACTTCAACGAGATCTTAAAAATCTACGAGAGTTTGATGCCAGTACTAATGCTAATAACTTTGCCGGCAATCCATTCCTATATCATCATCAATTTAAAAACTTATTGAAGTGTCGTAGAAAGGATGGAAAAACTATCTACGACATTTACAACGATAAGGTAGAATGGGATAAACTTGTAGACAGTACACGCAAACGTAATCGCGGTGGCCGTACTGCCGCTGGTAATATTTTTGAATGTTTTAGAATCAATTTGGGTAGTGTGGTTATGTTTAAATCCACTACTGCCAAATACCTATATAAAAAGTACAAGGCTAAAAGCGTACTAGATCCCACAGCAGGCTGGGGAGGTCGTATGCTAGGTGCTTGGGCATTAGATATCAATTATACCGGCATTGATACTAACATAGAAATGATTCCTGCTTACAATGATATGATGGCATTGTTAGATACAGAAACTGGTTTTAATAACGATTTGTTTGCTGTGGCCAAACCTCAATTACAAATGATTTGGCAAAGTTGTTTGGATGTAGACTTCAGCAAGATTGATTATGATTTTGTATTGACTAGCCCGCCCTATATCAATTTGGAAATATATGAGCACATGAAGGAATGGGATAGTGATAGAGCATTCTATGAAGGATTCTTTATTCCACTTTGGCAAAAATGTGTAGACAATATCAAACAAGGTGGACATGTATGCTTTAATATTAGTCCAAAAATGTATGCGGATGCTGTAAAACATGGCCTTACACCTTGTGATGAAGAGGAAGATTTACTACAGCAAATGGGGCAAAAAGCCAATGCCCTTAAAAAAGGTAAAAAGAAACAAGATAAAATTTATATTTGGCATTGCTAACCAATTGACAAAAAAATTATTTCATGTATAATAAATAAATGTGTAATAGACCTAATGGCTATTACATATGGGCATAGTGCCCAAAAATGATTCTTACTTATTAAAGGAGATTATTATGAATCAACTCGTTCGCTTTGACACCAACGCTCTAAACCGAGCACTTCTAGGATTTGACAATTTGTTTGATAATTTCGAACAACGTTTTGCAAATCAAATTCAACAAAACTATCCTCCATATAATATCCTAAAACACGATGAAGATACTTACGAGATCGAAATCGCTGTCACAGGATTTACACCTGAGGAAGTCACTGTTGAGATCGATCAAAATCAATTGATCGTGAAGGGTGAACGTAAACGTGATGAAGATGCTGAACCACAGTACCTACATCGCGGACTAGCTACTCGTGATTTCACACGTAGCTGGACACTGGCCGAGCATATGGTAGTTGGGGAAGGTCGTATTAAAAACGGCGTTCTTACAGTTAGCCTAACTCGTGAAGTTCCAGAAGCATTGAAACCACGTGTTCTAAAACTAAAGGCTGAATAAGCCGGGGGGCTTCGGCCCCTTCTTTGAAAGACCTAAATGACCACAGACACAATTATTGAAGAAAAGACAACGACTAGACAACGCCTTAAAGAGCCCAGCAAGTATAAAGTCATTGTTATGAATGATGATTATACTCCTATGGAGTTTGTTGTATTCATGTTCATGAATGTATTCAAAAAATCTGAACAAGAATCAGTCAATCTAACAATGAAAATTCATCGTGAGGGTCATGCTATTGCTGGAGTTTACTCTTACGAAATTGCCGAACAAAAAGTAATTGATGCCACAGTATTGGCAAGAGATAACGGTCATCCACTTATTTTGAAAGCTGAAGAAGAATGACGTTAAAAGATCTAACCAAAGACAAACACGCTGCCGCTGAAGGCACTAAATTTATGAAGGCGGTGTTTGATCGAACACTACCTATGAAGTTATGGGAAGACTACACATACCAAAAGGCTATTTGGTATCGTGCTATTGAACAACAAGCACAAAAAGCAGGATTGTTGGATAATCTACCAGGTATCGAACGTGCCGACCTTATCATGGAAGATTTAAGTGAAATGGTTGCTGGTCGTATGGTTTATTATACTCCACGTGAAATTAGCAAAGACTATGCTATCTACCTCCGAGGTTTAACAGATCCAAAACAAATCCTGGCGCATTTGTATACTTGGCACATGGGCGACTTGTTTGGTGGACAAATGATTAAAAAGATTGTAGAAGCACCACATCGTCACTTGGATTTTGACAACGCTCGTGAACTTATGACTAACCTGCGAGCCATGCTTACAGATGATTTGGCCGACGAAGCTAATGTGGCCTTTGATTGGGCCATTAAGATACTAGGTGAGTACGATGCCAGCTTGGGATAAAATAGAGGCACTGGCCCAACATTTTGAAAATAGATTTAACGCCACTGGCGAGCCTTTGGAAGGCAATTTAGATCACAAATATAATTGGCATAATGTGCTATGGACTAGTAATAGATACCGTAGAGCACATGTTGAAATTGTTGACAACAGAGAAACACATGGTGTTTACATTCTTCATACCACAGTATTCCCAAATCTAAATGATCCTAGTCCCATATTTGGGTTTGATGCGGTTTGTGGTAAAAATAAAATCACCGGAGCATTTCACGATTTCAGCAATGGTGGTGATCCTAATAGTTTTATGTATCTGTGGTTCAAAGCACGAGTCCATGGACTAGAATGGAATAAACCTCGAGAACTTCCAGAATGGGCACGTATGATTTTTAGCCCTGCCATGGTAGCCGCAGGAAACTTACAAGAAGAAGCAGAAATTGATCAGCTGTGTGAAACAGCAAAAACTACCCTAGACTTTTATCTCGCCAATGTAGGTATGGATCAGCAGGATGTGTCTTCATATGAAATGGCGCAAAATCGTTATTGTCATTGGCAAAAGCAAAATCCCCATGTAATACGCAGTATGGTTGCCATGGGAGTTCCAGAAGATACTATGAAACAGTTTGTAGAAGAAGTACTGTTTCCAGAAGTCGCATAAATATCATATTATGCGTATTAATGAATTAATAGAATCTTACGAAGACCTACAAGAAGGCGGCAAGTCTGGCGGAATTCGCTACAACAGCGAAGTGGGCATGTTGGTTGGTATGTTAGGCATAGACCCAGCCACATTTGACCCAAAGAAACCTGAAGCAGCTTTAGGACATTCTCCTATTGATAATGCGCCTAAAGTATATGCTGAAATTAAAAAATTCCTTGCTCCTGACTTTGATTCGGAAATGTTTACAAAGTGGGCCGACAAGGGAAAAGCGTATATTGCCTACATCGCAGAAAAACTTGGAACCAATGCTTTTAACTTAGGTTGGGCAGGTGGCACAAATAAAAATGAAGGCGGTGTTGCTGACGTTAGTTTTAGTGGTGTTAATTGTTCAGGTGTTAGTATTAAAGCAGAAGGTGGTATTACTCTAGCCAACCTAACTCCCAAGGCTCTGGGATTGACCCCGGAAAAAGGTACAGATCTTTTCTATCAGTATGCCCAACAAGAATATGAAGCCATGAAACGAACAGTGTTTGGCAAAGTATTAAAGGCCGCAGCCGCACAGCCTGGAGTTCCACTAGATCCTATGGGATTAGGCAAGTACACTATAACCTACGATCCCAATACAACCAAGTATAAATGTACAGGTAAAAAGAACTTTGAAGGCACAGAATCTGAAATCATGAATGCCTGTGTTAAAAATGCTACATGGCAACGTGTATTTGGCGATTGGTTTCAAAAAAATTACGCTGCCAATAAAATGGATGCTTCGGATTTGTATGCTAAATTGGCCAAAGTGTTTGAGGAAATGGTTTCAGCACACCTTGCTAATAGTGGTGAGCTATTAAAAATATTACAATTTGCTGAAGTTCCTTATTTTTACGCAAGTAGTTCAGGCCTGTATTATGTTCCTGATAAATCAGCTGTAAGTGATTTACAAGTCAAAGGCTTTAGTTATGGCAGAATTAGCGATGACGAAGCAAATCCAGCAAAACAACCAGAAGGTACTGCTCAATTGTTTACTGCTAAAATTGGTAAACCAGATAGCAAAACTAATGCTGAAATAGACATCTATATTAGATATGCCAATGGGATGTTTGCCTGTAATCCCACAGTACGTGTTCAAAATCTAAGAAACCCTCAGTTCATGAGTTGGGAAAAACTAGTCTAATCTACATATTGCTGTAATCTAGTTATCGTATACTTTAACATAAATATACGCACATAACCAGAGGTACGCCGTGAGTGTCATAATCATAACCAAACAATCAGAAAACGACTACGAAACCAGTCGATTGCTTGAAAGTTTCAAATCCAAAGATATCGCTGTAAGGGTATGTCACCCTGATGATTTTGACATTGTAGTAGATCGCGACATCCGCAAAGGTATCAAATATAAGGGTGAGGATGTTGAATTACCCGAACTTGTACTAGTAAGATTAGGAGCAGGTATACTGCCATTCCAACTAGCAGTATTACGGCACTTTGAACAAGCGGGTGTTATTGTTATCAACGGCAGTGGCTCAATCGAAACTGCTAAAAATAAAATGATGACTAGCCAAATATTGAGTCGTGAGGGAATACCAATTCCCAAGACCATGATGGTGCGATTTCCCATACAGGAAAAACTTATTGCGGAAAACATTGGATATCCCTGTATTATTAAAGTAGTTACTGGCAGCTATGGTGCTGGTGTATATCTATGCGAAAAGAAGCGAGATTATAAGAAAATCGTGGAATTTATCGAGAGTTTAGGCAATAAAAAGACACTATTGGTTCAAGAATACTTGGGAGATCGTCCAGGAGAAGATTTGCGTGTATTGGTAATAGGCGGTAAGGTAGTAGGTGCTATGAAACGAACAGCACCCGAAGGTGACTTCCGTGCTAATATTACTAGTGGTGGTACTGGGGAAGGTTTTGAAGTCACTCCAGAAATTGACTATATTGCCCGTGAAACTGCTCGCACACTGGGATTGACTATAGCAGGTATTGATTTATTGTTTGACAACCGTGGATTCCGTGTTTGTGAAGCTAATAGTAATCCAGGTTTCAGTGGATTTGAAAAATATTGTGGTGTTGATGTAGCAGACTTGATAACAGAATATATCAAATATAAAGTGAAATAAAACAAGTCGATTACAAAAGGGCCTAAACGGCCCTTTTTTTTGTAGTTAAGTGTGTAGTTTATACACTTATCATTGTACGTAAATAGACATGAAGTCTTATTAATGGAGTACACAATGATAAGAAAACTACTAGCAATTGCCACACTAGCACTTAGCACCCTCGCTCTCGCACAATCCAGTGATCCCACATTAATTAATCAAAATTCCAGTATTACTGGAGGATATAGTTCTACTTCACTGGTAGATACTAACAGTACATCAAATAGTTTGAGTACGGTGAATAGCAATAATAACAATGTTAGCACCAGTAATGCTACTAGTACAAGTACAGTGAATAGCACTAGTAATAATAACAATATTTCAACATCCAGTTCTACTGCTGTAAACACTAACAATAATATTCAAAGTGGTACAGTAACCAATAATAATAACAACGTCAACACTGGCACAATGACATACAATAATAACAATGTCAACAGTGGTACAATGACCTACAATAACAATAATGCTAGTACCAGCAGTAGTACTAGTTCAAATACCAATGTTAATACAAACAACAATATTAATAGTGGTACAATGACTTATAACAACAATAATGCCAGTACCAGTAGTAGTACTAGTTCAAATACCAATGTTAATACAAACAATAATATTAACAGTGGTACAATGACTTATAACAACAATAATGTTAATAGTTCAACCAGTAGCGCAACCAATGTTAACACCAATAATAACAACAACGTCAATACTGGTACAATGACCTATAACAATAATAATGTCAACGCTAGTACAAGTAGCAGTACCAATGTTAATACTAACAATAATGTCAATACTGGTACAATGACTTACAATAACAATAATGCTAATACCAGCACCAGTAGTAACACCAATGTTAATACAAACAATAATATTAACAGTGGTACAATGACTTATAACAATAACAACGCTAGTACTAGCAGTAATACCAATGTTAACACCAATAATAACAATAATGTTAACAGCGGCACAATGACTTATAACAATAACAATGTTAATGCTTCAACCAGTGCTAGTACAAATGTGAATACTAACAATAATGTTAACACTGGTACGATGACTTATAATAACAATAATGCCAGTACCAGTACAAGTGCCAATACCAATGTTAATACAAACAACAATATTAATTCTGGCACAATGACATATAACAATAATAATGCCAATACCAGTACAAGCAGTAGTACAAGTGCCAATACCAATGTTAATACCAATAATAACATTAACAGTGGCACAATGACTTATAACAACAATAATGTTAATGCCAGTACCAGTAGCAATACAAATAAAAACATTAATGTTAATACAGGTACAATGACTTATAATAACAATAATGTTAGTGCTAGTACAGCAACTACTGCTAACACAAACACCAATACAAACTATAATGTTAATACTGGCACAATGACTTACAACAATAATAACGTCAATACCAGTACCGTTAATAGCGTTAGTGCTAGTACCAGCAATAATGTTAATCAAAACGCAAATACCAATGTTAATACCAGTACCAGTAACAATGTTAATCAAAACATTCAAAGTGGTAGTATGACCAACAATAACAATAATGTTTCGACCAGTACCGCAACTAACAACAATAACAATGTTAATTCTAGTACAAGTTCAAACAACAATGTTAACCAAAATATTCAAAGTGGTACATTGACTAACAACAATAACAATAACAGCACAATCACACAGAAAGTGGTTCAACCTCCTCCAACTGCTGTGGCTCCCGCTATGATGAGCGGTGGTAATGCTGACCTATGTACCACAGGTACCAGTAACTCAGTACAAACACAGATCTTTGGTGTAAGCAACGGCGGTACAAACCGTGATATGAATTGCGAAAGATTGAAATTGAGCAAGACACTATATGACATGGGTATGAAGGTAGCGGCTGTGGCCACTATGTGTCAGGATCGTCGTGTGTTTGATGCTATGATGGCAGCAGGAACACCTTGCCCCTACGAAGGTAAAATTGGCGAACAAGCAAGAGCTGCTTGGGAAGAAAACGAAGACAAATTACCTAAAATGGAAGAAGTGGTAAAAGACAATGACTATTACAAAAATATTGGCGTCGGTAGTTTGCTGGGCATTATTGCTTATCGCATCTTCAGCCACTAATGCTCAAACCACAGACCCTGCCACAGGACTACCACTAAGTTCGACTAGCAATGTTCTAAATCTTGGCGGTGGATTGCCGTGGAGCAACACCGTTCAAGGTTCGGCAGGTGGCTATAGTGGTGGTTGGACTCCTGCTTACAATCCCTCAACGGGCAACATTATCTTTGGATATAGTACTCAAACGGTAAGTCAAACTGCAGCCATTAACACAGCACTGGCCAATGCGGGCACTGGCATACAACTAGCAGGTTACTCTTATTCTTGGGGTATTAACAACGAAAAGTCTATCTCTGGAGGTAATAGAGGTACAGTAACTGGCAATGTTAGTTTGATTGGTTCTAGTGGAAATACCCTAGAAAGTTTTAACTACGATTATAGCAGCGTCAACACCGCATCGAGTGTTTTCCAACAATTCTCGGGCACACAACTATTCAACAATCGTTACGATACTACTGCGGCCACTGGACTACAGGTCAGTTTCACAGGTAAGGATCAAAACTACTGGGCAGGCTACTATGGTCCTAGAGTCCATGTTAATAGTGTAGATTTACTATATACCACAAATCCCTGCGCTACCAATCCTGCTTATAGTCCAACCTGTGCTGGATTTAAGGATGTTGTGACCAGTAGTAATCTATTGCCTAATCCAGATGCTGTGGCTACAAATGGCAGCACCGTTTATAATACATTTGCCGTTAATACAGCATTAGAAAACTCCGGAGCAGGTGTTAAGGTGTATGGATTTAATTATAGTTATAACTATAGTCTAGGTAACGGTACCTATGGTTGTACTGCTACCAATCAAGATGGTTCTTGTAGTTGGTATATGACTACTAATCCCAATGCTCAGGTTCGAGTGCTATTAACAAATAGTAGCAATCAAACTGTCTATACTGCTGGACAAAGTTATTCAACACCTAATACAGCTGAAAATGTATCGAATAAATTCTTACTGTCTTCTACAACAAATTCGTTAGCATTGGGCAATTTTACAATGGGGGCAATGGTGTCAGGCAATGCGGCTGTTCAAAATATGAGTGTTACAGCACTATATACTCCTGATCCTTGTGTAGCCAATCCCTTGTCTAGTACCAGTTGTCCAGGTTATGGTGCTGCCTTTGCCAAACAAATGTTAGCTTCTCTTGCGGCTGCTCCTGCTGCCTCATCTACTGCTACTACTGCCGCAGCCACATCAACTGCCACTACATCAGATTCCACTGCTACTGCTGCCGCTACTACCCCAGTTGCTGTGGCCACTGCCGCACCTACTCCAGCCCCTGTGGCCGCAACAACAGATACTTCCGGCCAACAATCATCACAACAACAGCAACAACAAGCAGCCGCTTCGGCAGGATCTGCGCCTACTGCTACCCCTGTGACTAGTGCGGCACCTTCGGCAACTAATCCACAGCCACAACCAGGTGCTGTACAAATGGCAGGTTCCACTAAACCAGCAGAAACAAAGAGTGGGCCAAGTGCTTTAGCTATGAGTGTAGTGGCCAAAGAACAAGCCAAAGTTAATGCTACCACAGCCGCAGTAGTGTCACAGGCCAACGATGCTGCCAATAGTGCGTCATCAGCGGCATTGACTACAGCATTAACAGTGGCAGGATCAGCACAATCGGCCAGCATTACTGCTGCCACTGCTACCGCCAGTTCCTCATCATCTTCAACCAATAAGACTGCCAGTAGTAGTTCAACCAGTGTGATCACACTACAAAGTAATACTCCAACTACACTGTCTAGTCTTAATAATCAACGAACAGCAAGTGGACAAACTGCTGTAACTGTAGTGGCAGAAACTACAACTAGTTTTGAATCTACATTACCTGTGAAAAATGACAGCGCTGCCAGCACACAAACTGCTGTGACCACAGTTCAACAAACTGCTAGTCAAGTATTGCCCACTGCTCCAAAACAACAAGAAGTAGTAGCAAGTTCCGCAGAACAAACACAGACTGCTAGTTTGCCACCACAAGCACCCCGTCAACAAGAAGCAGTACAAACAGCAGTACAACAAGTTCAAATGGCCAGCACATTGCCCCAAGCACCCAAACAACAGGACACAGTTCAAACCGCCACTGAACAAACACAAATGGCCAGCACATTGCCTGTGGCCCCAAGACTACAAGAAGTGGTTCAAACATTCGCACAACAAGAACAAACTGGCAGTTTGCCACCACAAGCACCTAAGCAACAAGAAACGGCGCAGGCCCAGGTACAACAAACTTCAACTGCCGCAGTGTTGCCCACAGCACCTAGACAACAAAATCAAAATACTCAATCCACTGGCCAACAAACACAGACTGCTAGTTTGCCACCACAGGCTCCAAAACAACAGGAAGTAGTACAAGCAGTGGTTCAACAAACTGCTACGTCTACAGCGGCACCTACAGCACCTAAACAAACACAAATGGAAACACAAACACAGGCAACTGTAGTGGCCATGCTACAACAACAAACTCAACAAGCAGCCCCTGCTCAACTGCCAGTGGTACAATATATGCCACCACCACAACCTGAGAATCGAGAAACTAGTGCATTCGTAGATTATTCAATCTTTACACAGACTAATCTAGACTCAATGAAAAAGACCACAGTGGCCACATTCACAGAAGTTGAAGTACCTAGAGTGGAAACAGTCAAGGCCAGCGGTAGAGGCACTATAAACGATTATATAAATCCACAGGCATTTATGGCCCTACAAGGTGCTGAACAGACACAGGACGGTATGGTCAAGCGTAATGTTGAACCCAACGAAGTTGCTGGTGCTGTTGACATAGCCAACATTGCCACACAGCCCAAGGGCTTTGATGCTTATACAAAACTAACACTATTGGACGCACAGTTTTACAAATCTGAAGAAGTCTACAAGAATCAAAAGACTGTGGATAATGAGCGTGTGCTAAGAGGTTTATTAAGAGGAAGTGATAGACTACACCAAGAGATGGTAGATCTACAATACAAACAAGGAGACTCAAAATGACAGAAGAAAAAGAATCAGCAAAAGGTGCGTTCATAGAGAAACTATTGTTTGCTCTATTACCACTATTGATTGGTAGTACAGGTTACTTAATTAGTTCATTAGGTAATCTAGAACATGATGTAACTA
>Ga0208499_1000643_pt1 | contig 12147 bp, 14 predicted proteins | sample CryBogCBE07Jul09_FD_185504 | JGI IMG/M metagenome (GOLD analysis project Ga0208499, IMG submission 185504) | Freshwater microbial communities from Crystal Bog, Wisconsin, USA - CBE07Jul09 (SPAdes) (version 2) | ecosystem: Environmental > Aquatic > Freshwater > Lake | place: Crystal Bog... | reverse complement strand
CCTTCCGCCACACCTTCCTTCATTCTGCGACCATGTTGATCTAATACTATAAGTTTGCCGCCGAATTTTTTAATATGAGCCAATGCCAAGTCTCGTGATAGGAATGTTTTAACAAACTCATTTTTGCTATCAGGAAATACACCATACTCGGTTGGTTCAGGGGTATATGTAAGTTTACCTTTTGCTTCCGCCACACCTTGCTCTTTAGGTTTCGCCCATCCTTTATCTTCTTTTTCCTTTTGGCTCATACCCTTTGTTGGAGGTTGTGCCGCCTTCTTCTTCATACGCTGTGCGAATTGTTTATCACTTTCTTCCGCCACATCCAATTCACGGGCCTTATGTTTCACATCACCTTGTTTAGCAGCCTTCTTCTTATCCTTGTGAGCACCTGCTCCGCCAGTAGTGGCATTCTTGGCCACAAAGTTTCTTGGCTTGGTAGCAGGCACTTTGGCCTTATCACCTTCTTGAGCAATAAGATTCTGTCCGCGCTTGCGAACACCGCCAATGCCTCCTGGCACAGTAGCAATAGATCCACTACCAGTAGCACCAGCAGTTTCGCTTTCTAGTATATAACGGGTTTCTGCTCCCTTAGAGATTTTTTTAAATTCGTTAGTCATTGTTTTTCTCTTTTCCCATCCAATTTGCCACAGGGCTAGTTTTATTTGTATCTTTTAATTCACTACTACCGCGAGGTGTTAATCTTACTTTTTTAGCACCAAACAATTTACTTGTGCTATCTATGATTAGATCATCTGCTTCGGTATAGCCAATTGTGACTAATTTTTGACCTGTTGTACCATCTTGAGGCATTGGATAATCTGGCATACCTGCCAATGCCACACCCCAACGATATGCTTCATATCCGCTACTATTATCTAAATCTGGAAAATAATGAGCATTGGGAATACTGGTTATTTGATCCTTAGCCATATTCTGTGCGCCTAATGCTTCGCTGATAAACTCTTTAGCTCTCATACTTCACCATCCCTTTTCATACTAGCACGAAGGAACCAAAGGTGTTTCTTATGTGCGTCCATACGCTCTGCTAGAAAATTACTTAGTCCATGTTCGCCTTCTGCTTCAGCAGCATCATAGTTTTTCTTTAAAATTATCAATAACTTTTCGCTGTCCATAATTAATTCTTTAACCATGTCATCTTTGCTAGGCACACGATCTTCGTCTTCAATCTTGGTTAACATACTTAGATTATGATAACTTGTAGGCATATAAGCATTTAATTTACGAACATTTTCAGCAAATGGATCAATTGATTCATATACTTCGTTGTAGATATCTTCAAATAGTTTGTGATATTCGTAAAAGTCGCTACCTTCTACATTCCAGTGAAAACTATGAGTTTTTACATAGAAGCTAAAAGTGCTACTAAATGCTATTCGAGTTAATTGAACTAACTTATCCATTTTATTTCTTTCCTACTGGCGGCTCATTGGTCAAATACGGTCTACTAAACCATAGTTGAAACCATTCTGGAGTACCCGGTTTAATATTGTTCTTTTTCATTAACTGGGACTTTTCTGTACCAGTTGCTGAAATATTACTTCCTTTATTTACCGCATTTTGATGAGCACGGTATTCTTGAAGCCTTGCTTCTCCGCCTAACCCACCTAAATACTGTAAACGTTTTAATTCGTGAATGTAATCATCCGAAGACAATACACAATCATCACTACTATCTATAGGCTGACTATTTTCTGTAGTGATTTTAAACTGTTTCATTTTACTGCCTTTTCAAACAACTTAAACATGGCTTTGGCCATAGCTTGTTCAACATCTTCACTTAACGGAACCTGTTTGCCTTCACCGATATTATGTCCGCGCCAGTTGGGCTGTGCTGTGTAATTAGATTCGCCATCATAACCTGGTTTAGCCGCGGCATAGCTCCCGCCATCAATACTTTCTTCAGCTCCGCCAACTAAATCACCTTGTCGTGCCGGACGATTTTTGCTTGGGCCTGTATTTTTCCACTGTCCTGCTGAACCTAATTTATTCTTTTTACTTCCAGCAAACATACTAGCAGGCATCATTGTTTCTTTTGTATCCTGTTCAGATTTTTTAGGTTCTTCTTTCTTAGGAATACTGCTAGGAGTTCTTGCTAGACTAGCATCGCTTTTAGCACGTTGTCGATCCCATGCTTTGCTTAGTTTAGCGGCAGCACTCATGCGGGCTTCATTTATTGGACGAATAAGAGAGTTAAACAATCTTTGTTCAACTACTGGCTGTTGTGGTTCTTTAATTCCCATATTTTTCCTTGCTATATCCATTAAATGTTTAATCCAATCTGGTGGCAATTGTTTGGCACCAAACTGTCCGCCATTAAATGCTTGATTCCAAGTATTAAATGCTTGTTCAGGAGTTCCTGTTTTTAGCACATTACGTAATGCTGTGCCACTTACGCCAGTACCACCAGCACCTTCTTCACGTGATGTGATTTCTGGAATTACCTTAACATTTTCATATCCAGGGAATTTATTAACTGCCTTCATCAATGCTGTAGCCATTTGTTTGGCCATAACTTCTCTATCTGTGCCTACTACAACATAGATAGTGTCATAACGTGGTAATTTGCCTGGCAACGGATTAATTAATTCGTGTTTGACTTTTTGAAGTAATGATCCGCCCTCCATAGTCACAGCACTGATATGATTAGAATATTGCGGATATAACATGTGCCATGTTTTTACTTTATCAGACACTGGGATAGGATCATCCTTTCCTTCAGCATTTCCAATAAAGAAATAAGGATCACCATTTGTGCGTTTTGCTAATTCAACAGCATGGCTAAACAATTGTTGGTGGCCCATATGACCAATAGCACTGCCAATAGCAACCACGGCTGTTTTATTTGTATTTTCTCTTGGACGTTCTGTACGAGCACTTTGTTTAGCCGCTTGTTTGGCCGCAATAACGTCACGTTGTTCTTGACTAGTAACTTTAATAGGACCAAGACGACTATTAATAACAATACCTTCGTAGTCCTTGCCCAGCATATCCTTACCAATAATGTTAGGATCGTTAATGATTGCTTTTTCTAATGCAATCTTGACTGGTTCAAGAGCAGCTTTGACTTCTGCGGCTTGATCGCGTTTTTTGTTAGCCAACATGGCTTTAAATTGTTCTATATTTTCTAATGGCGGAACAATCGCAGTAACATCAAGAGCTTCGTTTTGTGTTAGTCTATTATTAATAAACATAACACTACCTTGTTGTCCAACACTTAATAATTTGTCAATATATTTGTCGCCATCGGGTAATTGCTCACCTGTTGATGCTTCTACAATGTGGAATGGAACTAGGGCAAGTTTTACACCTTCTGGTAACTTGTCGTAATGTATCCCAACAAATTTTAATCGACCCTCTGGAGTTTCTGTAGCGAATGGCAAATACAATACTTCGCAAGTAACCTGTTTGTCTACTAAAAAGTCTGGGCCTAATTTGCTGTCAACTAATTTAACAGCATTCATCATTTCCGCAAACAAATCATCAAACAATTTGGCACGATTTAAAATTTCTGGATCAGTGGTGCCTTTCTTTTGATGATGTGCTACAAAACCAGGTTCATATCTTGGTTCAGTGCGACTAGTGCCCATGAAAGGCTTTCCATCGGCATTTTTACCAAAACGACCACCAAAACCATCTACCTTAACATTTAATGGAATGTTTTGTAGTTTAAAGTTTCCATTGCCATCATGAATTTCATCTAATAAATCTAAAAAGTCTGCGCTCTTTAAATCATGTAGATGCGGCATTCCCTTGCGTAACTGCGCCTTAACTGCTGGTTGAGTATCACCTTCTGCTTCTCGAACAGCCATTTTCTTCATAGCGGCACGTGGTTGGCTAACGCCGGGGTTGGCTTTCTTAAATGCTTCTACATCATTATAATCTTGTTCATACTCTTTTGCTAGTTTGATAGCCTGCGGGCGTAAGGATTTCATACCTAGTTTTTCTAGCATTACATCGATAGCGGCAAATTTAGTTTTAGCATCGCGTTGCGGATCATCTCTGGTAATCATTTGACTACCTGGCTCAAAACATAATTCTAAAAATGCTTCTACAATTGTGGCCTTTTTAGATTTTTCAATATATTTGTTAATTAAATCCAGTGTACCAATAAAACCCCATTGTAGTTTTGAATCTTCTGGTGTGGGCGGACGACCAAAGAACATCATAAACTGATTAGACAAGTTTTGTTCGTAATTACGTTCGGCACTAGGTACTTCCTGTAAAACAGGTAGTCCGTTCTTCATCATAGGTTTGCCAGTATTTGGATCTATGTATGGTTTAAATTTTTCACTAACACCGCCGCCCTGTTTGCTGGCCACAGCAAATGATAAGGTATTAACTGTTTCAGGTTCATCGGAAATTTGAATAGCACGGGCTTTACCACGTCCGGCCATTTTAGCAATATATGCTTGGTTAGAACTAACCGTGCTTAATGCTCTATATAGGTATTTGTGGAATACACCTTTGATATCTGATTGAATATCAGTCCAATCACTGCTGTGACTGAATCTAAACCATTCATCTGGTGTGTTTGTTTCTGGACTATAACGACCAAATTCAAAATCAATTTGAATCTTCATTGGGGGATTTTCAAACTGAAACAATGCGTTGTATTGTTCATTACCTGCGCTAAAACCTAACAATGTTGCGTTACCAATACGTTTGTTTTTGTTGTTAGTTAGGAAGGCATGGATATCTTGCTCCATTTCCTTATTACATTGTGTATCAATATCACCTACTTTGGGTTTCTTGGCAGTAAACTGTTGATCATTAATGCCTTTGGTATTGAAGAAGTGTAAACTACTACCGCCTAAAAATTCACGATTCTGAAGTAGTTGTGAACCCCAAATAGGCTTTTTAAATTGTTTATTGAATGTGTCGTTAACATCGTGTAGTAGTTTATCTAGAATAGGTACGATAAAACTACGATTATGAACTTTTAAATCAATCTCGTCTGCGCGATGTGGATTTGTTGCATCCTGATCGTTGGGTAACTCTAAATTACCACCTTCTAAAATAACAGGACGTTTAATAAAATCACGTAAGATCATATTATAATCCTAATTTATAAACGCCCTTGACAATATCCTCACGATAATGATCAAATAGTTTTTCGCATAGGTCTTCTACAACTTCTTTTGTAAAATGGTCCTGCGGACGACCATGCATTTTATGTTTTTTGTAAAATTCCATACAGCCATGTTTAACCATAGGGAGAAAATCTTTTACAATTTCTTCTTTGTTGAGTTTATTGGCTTTTTCGGCCTTATGGATTTTGACTGCCAAGGGATGAAAATAGTCTTTATGTAGTTTGTCGTGATCTACAATAAACCAAAATAAATCGTCGGCCATGTTTTGATCGTCTTGATGAGGATCTTTTTTCTTATCAACGCTCATTGGCTTGCCAAAAAATTCCATTAGTTTCATAATTTTACTCTAAAGGTGTGAGTCGTAACTCATGTATAGAGTATTTATTACAAATTAAACAAATGGAAATTTAGTGATTATAAAGAATTGATTCAACAGCACCGGATTCAATTTGAACGCAGCCACGGACCCATACAAAATTGCCTGTGAAATTAAAGCAATCTACTGTGGCAGTAGTACGTTCGTTCATTGCTGTGTATGTAACCGTTGTGCCGTTTACATTAAACCAATCAGAATCGCTAGGACTTGTTGCTAGACTTGCTTGTATAGTGGCTGTGCCTATGAAATCATTACTAGCGGTAATAGCAACGGTATGAAAGCCGTCGCTAGACCCATAATAGCCATCTCCTTGGACTCGATCACTGTAGTATACTAATGTAGTATTGGTATTAGTGAACAGAGGATAAACTACCTGTACAGATGCTGTATTGTTATAGTTAATGAATTCTAAAGGTTGGCTTAAAGCTGGCATGTTTCTTCCTGATCTAGACTAATATTTATGCTAGATCTTGGGATATGCTCTTCAACTTTCTTAACATCCTGCCCCATAAACAAGCCAATCATGGCCAGCGTACCCGAGTCTTCTACATAGATATAGGGACTTTGATACCACCCTTTAACAAACCAATGAACAGTGCCTCGTGGAATTTTAACCTTTTCGCTATAGTTATGTATCCAAGATTCAAACCGTGCCTTGGTATCTGCTTTACAACCAGGACTAAAATATACCTTGTACTTGTATTTGTTAAAGGGTATTTTATTACACAATACTTTTTTATGTCCGTTATCGTTCAAGTAGTCTAGTTCAGCCGTACTTTCTGGCTCATGTAATTCTACAATGTATTGATTTAGTTCCTTTATCAATTCATTATAAAGATCAGTATCCTTGCAATAAACGTTAAAAATATTACCTTCTACTCGAACCTGTAGATCCTTATCCAAGAACGGTTGTATGCTTTGGGCAAAATTTAATAACCGTTGCTTGTCTTCAAAAGAAATAGTTTTATAATCCCAAAATGAAGTCATCCCCGGCTTAGCTCGAGTTTGACAATAGTCCACTATTGTGTCAACAGGGAACCGTTTGATCATCCAGAAATTACGGCCCCAACATTCAATTTTGTAGGGCCACTTTTTATAAAATAGTTTAGATGTTTTCAGTGTTCGATGTTTCAACATTTGTTGCCTTTTCTACTGGTAATGGATCAATAAAATTCAGTGTTAGCTGATCGTTTTTAACTGCTACTTCTACTACGCCGCCATTTACTAATTTGCCAAACAAAATTTCCTTACTCAAAGGACGCTTAATCATATCATCGATTGTGCGCTGTAAGGGACGTGCGCCCATTTTAGGATCAAACCCTTTACTAACAAGATACTCCATAGCATCTGCGTTGGGTTTGACATGGATATTTTTATCTTTAACTAACGCATTAAGTTCGTTGATAAACTTTTTAACAATAAGTACCATTGTTTCTTTATTCAACTTGCCGAAACGTACAATACCATCTAGACGATTACGGAACTCGGGAGCGAAGAAACGATTAATAGCATCTTTAGGATCGCTGTCACGTTCCAAACTACCAAAGCCCACTGCGTTCTTTTCAGCATCACTAGCACCCAAGTTAGATGTCATAATGATAATTGCTTGACGACCATCAGCCTTCTTGCCATTGCTGCCTGTGATAAAGCCATTATCCATCAACTGTAGCAACACAGTGAGCACACTTGGGTGAGCCTTTTCAACCTCGTCCAGCAACAATACACAATTAGGCGTTTCCTGTAGACTCGTAATCAATTGGCCAGCATTGTCATCAAAGCCAACATAACCTGGAGGAGCGCCAATAAACTTGGCCACACTGTGTTGTTCTTGATACTCGCTCATATCAAAACGAACAAGTTTAACACCTAGGTTACTGGCTAGCTGTTTAGCGGCTTCAGTTTTACCAACTCCAGTAGGACCAACAAATAAGAAACTACCTACTGGTTTATTAGGTGATTTCAATCCAGCTTGAGCAATAAACACCTTATCCAACAAACTTTCGATAGCCTTTTCTTGCCCATATACTTTGGCCTTCATGTTCTTTTCTAGATTAGACATATTGACAGTTTCTTTGTTAGTGACTTGTTCTAATGGCAAGTTAGCAATCTTGCTAATTTCAAACAAAATTTCTGAATGATCGACGATGCCACCATCTTGGTCTTTGACTTTAAAACGAGCACAGGCACGGTCAATTAAATCAATGGCCTTATCAGGCAATTTTTTATCTGACAAATATTTGATACTATACTTTACACTATCAATAACTGCTTGATTGGTAATCTTGACGTTATGATGTTTTTCGTAATACTTTTTAAGACCCTTAATGATTTTGATAGCAGTTGCTTCATCTGGTTCGTCAACAGTAACACGTTGGAACCGGCGCATTAACGCACGATCCTTTTCAAAGTATTTGCGATATTCGTCCCAAGTTGTACTAGCAATAACTTTGATTGTGCCTTTGCCTAAAGCTGATTTAAGCATATTGGCCATATCATTGCTACCACCACTGCTACCAGCACCAGCACCATTCATCATATGTGCTTCGTCAATAAACAGAATACAGTTGCCCTTTTTCTCAAGAACAGTGATAACGTTTTTTAATCGTTCTTCAAAATCTCCGCGATACTTACTACCAGCCAGCATAGCACTAATGTCTAGGCTGTATACAGTATGCTCTTTGATAAATTTAGGAACCTTTCCTTCAATAATATTACGAGCTAGACCTTCAGCAATAGCAGTTTTACCTACACCCGGGTCGCCAATAAGAATAGCATTTGCTTTTGTGCGGCGTGCCAATACCAATGCAATTTCTTCAAGTTCTTTATCACGACCAATAACTGGGTCAATCTTTTTATCTTTGGCCTTATTGGTAAGGTTGGCGCAAAACTGACTGAGCATTCTGTCCATTTGTGCCTTACTAGAACGTTGTGTTTCTTCTTCTTCAATAATTACTGATTCTTTATTCAAGAAAGTAATAAATCTATCTTTATCAATCTTGGCCTTATTGATGAAAAATCTAGCATGGCTATCTGTTTCTTCAAACATGCTGATAAAACAATCAATTGGCTCAATTACTTGTCTGGCATTAAACAGTACCTGTGAAAATGCCCGATTCAACATTCTGCTAACAGTGGCGGTTTTTTTAGGAAGTTGTCCAGTTTGTTCAGTAACAATATCATTTAATTCTGTATCGATATAATTGTCAATATCTTTCTTTAATCCAGTAATATCCGCACCAAATTCTTTAAGCATTTCTGAAAATGCTTTATCGGCAATCATACTTTGGAGAACATGCTCTAAGGTGATGTACTCGTGTTTATGTTTAACTGCGGTTTCTACAGCCTGTTCAAAAATCTTTTCTAGATCTTTACTTGGTTCCAACATTAAAATTTCCTTTTTAGTCTTACAGTTTTAGCCTTTTTAGGCTTTGATTTTTTAACAGCCATTGCCCATTTTAGTGGGCTTACCCGATCTTTGAAAACAACACCTTCTAAATGATCTAGTTCATGTAAAAAGCATTTACAATTATATCCATCAAATTCTGATTCTTGCCATTCTCCTTTTGAGTTTTGCCAACGAGCTAATATTTTCTTAGGACGTCTAATTATAGCATAGATTCCAGGAAAGCTCAAACATCCTTCCTCTAAATCTTCAGTTTCATCAGTCCATTTAACTACCATAGGGTTATAAAATGCCTGTGCTTCTTCTGGGTTACCCCTATGTCCCATAATAAACATACGTACAGGTAATCCGACCTGTGTAGCAGCCAAACCAATTCCGTCATTGGCTAGCATTAGCTCAATCATGCCTTTTTCAAGTTTTACAGGATCAATTTTGGTTGTTTCAAAATCAAATGTATCTACTTTTACCCGTAGATCTTCGTGGGGAAATTTTAATATATTCATAAAGTTCTTAATTTATCTAATTGTGTTGATGTAAGATTTGTTGGAATAGTGATATTGACTTTTAATAACAATCGTCCCTTAAATCTATTATCGGCCATTTTTGGCATTCCATATCCTGCGGCTGACAAAATTTGTCCGTGTTGTGTGCCGGGATTAATTTTTATTTCTAATTCTTTTCCATCTATCGTTTTAACTTTTTCAATCCTACCTAAAATGGCATCGATACAATTAACATTAATATTGGAAACAAGATCATCTCCTTGACGATCAAATTTATCATGAGCATTGACTCTAACAGTTAAATGTATGTCGCCTCTAGGCATATTGGCATATGAATCATCGCCCATTCCTGCCAAACGCAAGGTTACGCCATCTTGTATGCCTGCCGGAATTTTAATTTCCAACATTTGGTCTTTGCCGCTAGGTAATGTTACATTGGCAATTAAATCTTTACCAGTAAATGCTTCTTCTAAAGATATAGCGGTTTGGATGTTTAATGTTCTATTACGTTGAGGTTGATGATGCCTTGCTCTAAAGATATCACCAAATGGACTTTGGCCGCCACCAAACATACTTCCAATGATATCTTCAAAACCTGGCGGCATTCCGTTAAATCCGCCCCCGCCACCAAACCCATTAAACTGTGGTTGGGGATTATCGTATTGTGCCCGAGATTCAGGATTACTTAAAATACGATATGCTTCTTCAACTTCTTGGAACTTGCGAGTATCACCGCCTTTATCAGGGTGATGTTGACTAGCAAGTTTACGATATGCTCGTTTGATATCGTCTGCGCTTGCGTTTTTATCTACGCCTAATGTTTGATAATGATCTGACATATGTAATAAGAAAAGGTATAGTAAATTATACTATACCTTTGTAGCTAGGTCAACTAAAATTATTTCTTATCTGGTACTACTTCGGCACCTTCTAATTTCTTATGAACTTTGATTTTTTTACAATCTTGTACAGCCTTGCCATCTTTCATAACTGGCTTGCCTGCTTTGTCTAGTTTGTCGTGGCAAACTTCTTTTACTTCTGCTTCGGCAAATGCCATACCTACAAATGCTGTTGCTAATAATGCGATTAATAGTTTTTTCATTTTATTTCCTTTATTAAATGACTGGATCTACCTGTGGAGCAGGAGCTGGTTTACCCCCAAAACCTGTTATAACTGCTGGGGTTGTTGAGACTGGGGTTGGGTTGCCTGTTGTTGAAGATGCGCTTCCAAACCCGCCTGGAGTAGGTACTGCGGCGGCTGCGCCGAATCCTCCTGGCGCAGGTGTGCCAAATGTTGATGAGCCAAATGCTGGTGGGGTGACTGTTGAGCCGACATTTCCAAATCCTCCTAATGGTTGTGAGCCGAACGAGTTTGTGACTGCTGGTGTCGGACTTGCTGGTGTAGGCGGACGATCCCACCCTGAGTTTGCTGATTTCAAAGCCGCTGCTTGAGCATCTTTATCTCCATTTGATAACATAATACCAGACAATGTGCCTGTTAAGAATGTAGCAATAGGAATAATTAGTTCAAAAAACTTTTGGTCAATTGGACTAATGGCATTGAGTGGTTGTGTTACAAATATCAAAGAATATAATACAACAAATACAATACCAGTCAATGTCAATGCTAGACAAATACCGATAAAGAATTTCAAACGAGCCATCAACTGCTCTTCGGTATATAAAATAGGTTGATGTTGTTGGTTATTATTTTCCACAATTCGCTCCTTGGACTGTTGGGGAAGCCAACGGTTTAATATCTGCTTTAGTTGGGTCATCTTTTGGTGGTCCTAATCTCGGGTCTCTTTGCCCTTTAAAAATATGTTCTGGACAGGTTCTTGTAACATCACAGGTAGGAAACTTACACATTTCTTTATCCCAGTTTAATGGGTCTTGGCAAGGGTAACGGAATCTATCTCCGCTACACATGGCCATGAGAACTGGTATCGCTATTACTACCGCTGCCCATCTCATTAATTTATGATCATGCATCATTTAATGTTGCTCCTTTTGGCATTTAAGCGCCAAATACCTGTAGTGCATGTTGATACTGTTTGATACGATCATCAAGACCTAATGTTCCACCGTTAATACGTTTAGTCATTGTGGTAATATCACCATTATCAGCAAATTGGTTTAGGTTATTGGCTTCCCAGAACCAGCAGGCACTTTGTACGCAGCCTTCAAATGTTTTCAAATATTCGCTGGCATCGTCAATGCTAATCTGTAGGCTATCGGCAAACGCTTGATAGTTACTACGACCAGTCAATTGAATTAGTCCACGACCGCAAAATTTCCAGCCATCACCGCTTTCTTCTGGACCATTGCCCATACGACCAGCGTATGCCCTGTTAGCAATTTTTTCTTGATTGTGAGCATATTGTGCGGCATTGCCGGCATTGAAATATCTAGGCCAAACACGTACTAGACTTTCTGCTTTATAGTTTAAATTCTCTTTAATAAAGTTAAAATTCCCACTTTCGTGAGCACATTGTGCTATGAAAGCCGCTACTCTTTTTGGAGTATTAATTTCATAATCGGGTAATGCTTGTGATAAAGCATCAAACCAATGATCTAAATAGGGATTTTTTCCTATAATCTGTGATAGTTGTTCTTTTGTTAGTGCAAAATCTGCCATAATATTATCCTGCTAAACTTGCTAATGTAATCAATCCATTTATAGCAGTATTTAACATTTCTAGGTTAGCTAAATCATTCATGGATTGTTGAATTCTTGCTGTATTGTTTAAATCT
>Ga0208499_1000640_pt1 | contig 12178 bp, 11 predicted proteins | sample CryBogCBE07Jul09_FD_185504 | JGI IMG/M metagenome (GOLD analysis project Ga0208499, IMG submission 185504) | Freshwater microbial communities from Crystal Bog, Wisconsin, USA - CBE07Jul09 (SPAdes) (version 2) | ecosystem: Environmental > Aquatic > Freshwater > Lake | place: Crystal Bog... | reverse complement strand
TACAGCTGGTGTTGCCTACGAGCTCGCATATTCACCAGAGCGAATCGACCCAGCCAACAAAAACTGGAACGTGACTAATACTCCTAAGTTAGTGGCCGGAATTACTGAGAGCGCGCGCGATAAAGCAGTCGCGTTCTACTCTAGTTTTGTATCGCAGGTCCACACTGCCTCATCTGTTGAAGTGATCGAAACTGCGAAGCTGCTGGAAAATAGTTTTAGGTTAGTTAACATCTCTTTTATCAACGAAATAGCGGCCTTTTGCGCAAAGCTCGGGATCGATGTCCGAGAAGTGATTGAGGCGGCTGCGACCAAGCCGTACGGATTTATGCCGTTCTATCCAGGCGCTGGAGTAGGCGGTCATTGCATTCCGGTCGACCCAAGTTATTTGCTCGCAACCGCTACAGAAGTTGGCGCTCCCATGCGCTTCATTGAATTAGCCAATGAGGTAAACCTTTCCCTACCTTCATATTTTGTGGGAGTTGCTCAGGGAATGTTGGGCTCACTGAGTGGTCGCAAAGTCTTGGTGGTTGGAATTGCTTACAAGCCAGATGTATCAGACCTGCGTGAGAGCCCAGCTCTGCCGTTGATCTCATTGCTGCGTGGGGCCGGGGCAGATGTTTCTTGGCACGATGATTTGGTGGGTTCGTGGAACGGTGAGAGTTCTGTGCCTTTGACTTCGGGCTATGACTTAGCGATTCTGGTCAACCCTCACAGCGGTGTTGATTTAGGCTTGCTTGGAGATACCAAAGTCTTAGATACCAGAGGAGCGCACGCATGAAGTATTTGGTGACTGGTGGCGCTGGTTTTATTGGCTCTCATGTTTGCGATGCGTTGATCGCACGCGGCGATAGCGTCGTTGCTTTAGATAACCTTTCTACCGGAAACTCCCACAACATCGAGCAATTGGTTGGCGGCCCTAACTTTGAATTTGTTTCGGGATCTATTTTGGATACTGAGTTGGTCGACAGATTGGTTTCTGGAGTGGACCATGTGCTGCATTTTGCTGCGGCTGTTGGAGTCTTCACGATCGTGGATAAGCCGCTTGAGTCCTTGACTACAAACCTGCGCGGAACTGAAAATATTCTAGAAGCTGCTCACAAGCACGGCGCCGAAGTTCTCATCGCATCGTCATCCGAGGTCTATGGCAAGAATGGTGGTGGCCCTCTGAATGAAGAGTCAGATCGCATCGTTGGTTCACCGCTGAAGAGTCGCTGGTCATACTCTGAAGCCAAGGCAATCGATGAATCGATGGCATATTTTTATTATCAGGAAAAGCGTCTAGCGGTTAGGTTGGTGCGCTTCTTCAACACCGTTGGCCCACGCCAAGTCGGTCACTACGGAATGGTGGTGCCGCGCTTTGTGGCGGCGGCGTTAGCAAATGAATCGTTGACTGTGTATGGCAGTGGGTCGCAATCACGCTGTTTCTGCCATGTCTCTGATGCAGTCGCCGGAGTTTTAGCAGTGATTGATTCCAACGCCACCCTCGGGGAAGTTTTTAATATCGGCAACGACGATGAGATCACCATTGAAGATTTGGCCCGCGAGGTAATCGAACAATTGGGTTCAGCCAGCGTGATTGAAAAAGTCTTGTATGAAAAGGCATATGCGCCAGGTTTTGAAGATATGCAGCGCCGAATCCCAGATATCGCCAAGGTGAAGCGCACCGTGGGCTGGAGCCCTAAGCACGATCTCACCGAGATCATTGCGGATATTGCTGCATTCCAACGTAGCCGACACAACCACTAACTACCCCCTAAAATAAGGCCGTGCCCGAGCTACAGGTTTATGACTCTGCCGTACCTCTTCGGCCCGTAATTTCCCAGCTGCAAGCGATCTATCAGAACCGCGGATTGCTCCGCCTTTTGATCGCCCGTGACCTGACCGTTCGCTACAAGCGTTCTGTGATCGGTGTCTGGTGGTCGCTTCTCAACCCGCTCTTCACTACCGCGGTGATGTTCTACGTTTTCAATACCGTCTTTAAATCTCGCCTGCCAAATGGCGAAGCCTTTCTGCCCTACCTCCTCTCTGGCGTATTGCTCATGACCCTTTTCAATCAGGGAATGACGATGGGGGCAGATGCCGTGGCATCTGGCGCAGGTGTGCTTACCAAGGTTTATGTTCGCCCAGAGATCTTTGCGGCCTCTGCTGCAATTTCGAGTGCGATCAACTTCTTCATCGGTCTGATTCCAATGACGGTTGTCCTTCTCATTTCGGGTGAAACCCCCACAATTAAGTTCCCACTTGTTTTCATCGTCGTGGGCTGCATGGTGATGTTCGCGATGGGTCTGGCTTTGATGTTGGCGATTGCATACATCAACTTCGACGATTCGCGTTCGCTGATCACAATCTTCTTGATGGCCTTGCAATACATGACTCCAGTTTTTTATCCGATCTCAGTTCTCGGCCCACACACTCGCAGAATCATTTTGCTCAACCCATTGACTTCCTATCTGCAGGTATTTCGTGATGTCTTCGGCGGCAATGCCCAAGCAACTTTCCATGAGTGGTTGATGATGGGCGGCTCAGCGATTGCAGTATTTGTACTTGGGCTCTATGTCTTTCTCAAGCAGTGGCCAAAGGTGGTGGCCAAGCTATGACTTTGTCCAACGAAAAGATTGTTGAAGTCAGTGATGTCTCACTGGCGTATCGCCGCACGCGCCACCGTGTCTCATCGCTCAAGCAAACTGCGATTGACACCATCAAGCGCCGCATGGCGTACGAGCAGTTCTTTGCTTTAAATGGCGTTTCATTTGATATTGCACGCGGTGAAACTGTCTCGGTCATTGGTCGCAACGGCGCTGGAAAATCTACGATGCTCAAAGTTGTCGCGCGAGTACTGCCCCCAACTTCTGGTCGAGTGATTGTGCGCGGTCATGTAGCGCCGATGATTGAACTCGGAGCGGGCTTTAACCCTGAGCTCACCGCTGCTGAAAACATCATGCTCTATGGCACGCTTCTTGGTCGCACACCGAAGCAGATGCAGGCTCGAATCGAAGCGATCGCTGATTGGGCTGGCTTGAGCCAACACCTAGACATTCCACTTCGTGCCTACTCCTCCGGTATGACTGCCCGGTTAGCCTTCGCGACCGCCACGGATGTCACGCCAGACCTGCTTCTGATCGATGAGATCTTGTCGGTCGGTGATGAAGATTTCCGCGAAAAATCAGCGGCGAGAACGATCGAAATGATGAATAGCGGCGCTGCAGTTCTCTTGGTCTCCCACGACCTAGAAGCCGTTAAGAACATGTCTTCGCGTGCGATCTATCTTGAGCACGGCAAGCCAAAGGCCTTCGGCACTCCGAATGAAGTAATCGAGCAATACCTCGGGGATGTGCACCATTAAAGTTTTACACATCATCGCTCGGATGAATGTGGGCGGGACAGCGCGTTATGTCTGCGAAGTCGTAGAAGCAATTCCCGGCAGCGTTCTTGCCACTGGCCTGGTGCAAGGTTCGGAGATCGAAGATCCGTGTGTTGCGGATATGCAAGTAATCCGTATTCCACGCCTCGGTCGCAAAATCTCTCCGCTCAATGATCTGCGTGCGCTAGTCGAGATTTATAAAGTCGTCCGTGCATTTGAACCCGACATCATCCACACCCATACTTTCAAAGCAGGTTTGCTGGGCCGATCACTCCCTGGTGGACACTACAAGCGGGTCCACACTTTTCATGGCCACTTATTCGGTGATCAGTCCTTCAGTGATCGCGCCAAAGGCCTCATCACTAATGCAGAAAAGTTCTTGGCCAATCGCACCGCACTGTTGATCACGGTCGGCAAGAAAGTCGGCGAAGAGTTGCGCGCTGCAGAAATTGGACTCGATCAGGATTGGTTGTCGATCGCTCCCGGAGTGAACGCATTACCATCGCATGCTAAGAGCGATGCTCGCACCCAACTCGGGTTGCCGCGCGATGAAGTTCTCGTTGGCTGGATGGCGCGAGTAACATCAGTGAAGAACCCGCAGCTTTTATTAGAAGTAGCATCACTTGCGCCAGAAATTACTTTTGTGATGGCGGGTGGCGGTGATCTGCTGGAAGAGATCAAGGCAAAGGCACCATCGAATGTGAAGGTGATTGGTTGGGCCGATGCATCTCTGTTCTGGTCAGCGGTGGATCTAGCGATTTCTACTTCTGATAACGAAGGCATGCCGATCGCGTTGATCGAAGCGCAGTTGGCTGGAGTGCCTGTGATCGCAACGGACGTTGGTTCCAATTCAGAGGTTATTGAAGATGGAGCGACTGGAATTGTCACTGCAAAATCTGCACAAGAGTTAGCGGCTGCGGTGTCGAAGCTTGTGACGGATCCGCAACTCCGTGGCGCGATGGGCAAGGCTGCTGTAGTTCGCGCCCAGAACGAGTTCAGCGTGGATCGCATGGCCACGGCGCACAGAACTGCATATGAAAGCCTGTTACGCCGTCCTTAAACTAGTAGCCCCCACACACCTGTCTCACATTTTTCTCTCAGGAAAGCGCGATTACATACAGCCATGAGTGATACCAAGCGCCTGCCACACCGCAAGGGCATCGGTTTGCGTTACAACGCCGACTGGGCAGCAATTCTGCTGGGAGTCGGCCTTGGACTCACCATCGCGCTCGAACTCGAGTCTATGTCCGCCTCCGACTGGAACGGTGTTTATCCAACAATTACCTCAGTATCGCGCCTGGCCGCTCTGGTGGGTTCTTACTTCTCTCTGGTTGGTTTGGTGTTGGTCGCGCGTATTCCTTGGATCGAAAAATCAGTTGGCCACGATCGCTTGGTTCGTTGGCACCGCAAGCTCGGTCCGTGGTCGCTCTACCTCATCTTCTTCCACGTTCTTCTCGTAGGTCTTGGCTATGCCGGTGGCGATCGAGTTTCTACGATCGTCGAACTCTGGCGCATGACAATTAAATATCCGTGGATGATCGAAGCCGACATTGCATTTGTCTTGATGATCGCAGCCGGCATCACCTCCTATAAGAAAGCTCGCGCCAAGATGAGCTATGAAACGTGGTGGACTATCCATGCCATGACATACGGCGCAATCGCGCTCGGTTTTATGCACCAAGTATTAACCGGACCGATGTTTATTGGTCACCCGCTCAACAAATACTTCTGGTTATCTCTCTATGTGGGTTCAGGCGCAGTGATTGTGATGTGGCGCATCCTGATTCCATTGTGGCGTTCACTTTCTCACGACCTCAAAGTAGATCACGTGAAAGTCGAAGGTCCAGGAATTGTCTCGATAGTGATGCGTGGTCGTCGCCTAGAAAAACTTCGTGCTCAAGGCGGGCAATTCTTTAGCTGGCGCTTTTTCCAACGCGGTCATTGGTTAGTTGCTCATCCCTACTCACTCTCGGCCGCGCCACAACAGAATTACCTGCGCGTGACCGTGAAAGATTTAGGCGATCACTCTGGTGATGTTCTTAATCTCAAGCCAGGGACACGCGTCTTCTTTGAAGGTCCGTATGGAACATTTGTCGCTGGCAAGGCTTCGCGTGGTCACATTGTGCTGGTCGGTGGTGGCGTGGGTATCACTCCACTTCGTGCACTCTTGGATGAAGTCGACCACACTAAGGAAGTAGATCTGCTGTATCGAGTGAGCAGTGAAGAAGAGCTCATTTTTCGAGAAGAGCTACATGCGATGGCCGCAATTCGTGGTGCACGGATTCATTACTTGGTTGGCTCGAGAAAAGTTCACCCAATGACTGCGCAATACATTATGAAGTACGTGCCGGCATTTGCAGATAGCGAAGTCTATGTCTGCGGCCCAACGCCACTTGTTGAAAGAATTTTCCAATCGGCAAAGGATGCCGGTATTCCAAAATCACGAGTACATTCCGAGGAGTTTGAGTTCCATGCTGTCTAAACGTTTTGCGCTGATCGTCGGTGGAACTATCGGAGGACTCGGCGCGGTCCTTTCAATCACCCCGCCACAATTTGGCTCTTCAGGTGGACTTAGTACTGGATCCCTTTCAGGGAGCTCGCTCTCTGGCGCTACGACAACGCCTGCACCCGCTGCCAGCGCCGTTGCTCCTGCCGCAACGCCTGCACCTAGCACGAGCCCTGCGTCCAAGAAGGAAAAGAAGACTGCCGCTGCAACGACAACAACACCGAATTCGGCTGTTGCGACTAATTCAGCTAACGCCACCGCTGCAACCCCGGCGCCTGCTGCTAGCGCTCCTGCTACAAAAACAGCTGTCTCTGGCACATTCACCGGAGATGCTGTTGATACCCGCTTTGGCGCGGTGCAGGTTCGAATCACCATCTCTAATGGCAAGATCACCAATGTGACCGCGCCTCAGTATCCAACCGAATCTTTCCGTGATCAACAGATCAATGCCCAAGCAATTCCTTGGCTGGAACAACAGACCATTGCCGCGCAATCTGCAAATATTCAAGGTGTTGGGGGAGCTTCCTATACCTCCGAAGGTTTTTATCAATCACTTGTTTCTGCGCTTTCTAAAGCTGGCATGTAATGTCAGAGCTCACTCGAGTAGCGGCCGAGATTGATGTCTGGGGAACGATCCTCTATGTCGAAGTAGCATCCACGTCAGTTGACGAGGCAGAACTTAATGTTGGTATTGAAGAAGTAAAACGTTACGTTCATAAAATTGACACAATCTTTTCGCCATTCAAAACAGAGTCCGAAGTTTCACGTATCAGGCGCAAAGAGATCACGGTTGAGGAATCAAGTCCAGAGATGCAAGAGATCTGGCGCTTGTGCTTGGCTGCAAAAGAATTGACTGAAGGCGCATTTGATCCATGGGCAGTCAAAAAGGGTTTTGATCCATCTGGTTATGTCAAAGGTTGGGCAGCGGATCACTGCATTGAGATCTTAATGAAGAATGGCGCAGAGCACGTTCAGATCAATGCTGCGGGTGACTTATCACTCTTAGGTGGTAGCGAACCGGGTCAGCCATGGTCGATTGGCATCAGAGACCCAGAAAATAAATTTAAAGTGGTGAAGGTATTCGAACTGGTCACTGGTGCTATCGCCACCTCTGGTCAGTACGAGATCGGCGCCCACATCATTAATCCGCGCGATGGCATGATCGCAATCGGTGCGGCTAGCGCAACCGTGATGGGGCCCGATGGCGGCTTGGCTGATGCACTTGCCACAGCGTTGATGGTCGATGGCAAAGATGGCGCCGCTATCTTTACCAAGTCAGAACTCAAGGAGTATTCGGCGTGGATCATCGAGCGCCATAGCGATACCGCGTGGTTCATCCCGCTTGAGCGCTAACGTGGCCTAAACCCGGTTAATCTCTCAGCCAATTTACAGGTAGAAATCGGCTAAAAATCGCCCAAGCCCCCTACCTTGGCGTCATGAATAAATCGCGCATTCGCATCCTCGTCGTCAATCTGGTGATCGTTCTGATCGCTGCAGGCATTGGTTATTGGGGCTGGAGCTCACTCCACCCTAAGGCTGCAGCCGCAGCTTCTCAGACCACCACCGCTGCTATCGCAGATGTTCAATCAACTGTCTCGGCTTCTGGAACAGTTCTTAGCCCAGGAGATGTCGGAGTATCGCCGTCGGTCTCTGAGCCAATCACCAACATCTATGTGAAGGTCGGCCAGCACGTAACTGCCGGCACTTTGATGGCGACTCTTAACAATGTGACTCTGCTCGATTCTTTGAACCAAGCAAAAGCGACGCTCGCTACTCAGCAAATAACTTTTAACTCAGACAAGCAAGCGATCGCGAACGCTCAACTCAACGTGGCAAACCAGACTTCGTTCAATGCGACAAACGCGACCACCTATCAAGCATCTGTAGATGCTGCTCAACAGAAGTTGTCACTCGATCAAACCACTGCGCAGCAGAACGTTGCTGTCTATGCTTCAAATGTTGCGACCGCAAAGGCTTCACTCGATAACGCAAACCTCAACTACAACAACTATGAGGGTTTGTATGGTCCTTCCGGAATCACGCTCTCGTTCTGTCAATCAATCAACACGATTAACAGCAACTGTACCCAGTTGATTTCGGATTGGAACGCTGTCCAAAGCGCCCAGACTGCATACAACAACTCGTTGATCACTCAGAGCCAGAGTCTTGCAAAAGATCAGGCCACGATCACTTCTGACCAAGCGGCGTTGACTTCGGCGCAGACCAACCAATCGCTCAACCTCAAAAAGGATGCGCAGTCTCTCGTTTCTGCTCAAAATGCAGTCGTAACAGCCCAGAACCAGTACGACTTATTCAAGGCGCAGAACGGCATCGATTCTGATACGCCTGCCGCTACAGATTTCCAGGTAGCTCAGTCAGCTATCGGAGTTGCTCAGAACAACTACAACCAAGCCTTTATTAAGGCGCCTGTGACTGGCGATGTTGCTTCTATCTCTGCCGTTGTCGGCCAGGTAGCCCCAACAAATACCGTCTCCACCGTCGGTAGCGTGAGTGGCTTTATCGTCCTGACTAACGTCGCTGGCTTAGAAGTATCTGCTGGTTTCTCCGAATCAGATGCTGCCAAAATCCAGCCAGGAGAAGAAGTTTCTTATTCCTTCACCGCGATTCCTAGTGCGAATGCAACGGGCAAGGTGGTTTCGGTCAACTTGTTGCCAACAACTTCTCAGAGCGCAACTACTTACACTGCGTACTTCTCGATCGATGGCACAGTCACAGGCCTTAAGCCAGGCATGACTGCCACTGTTTCGGTATTAGTGAAAGATGCACCAAACGCGCTCTCTGTCATTCCTTCAGCAGTGACAACGTCGGGTAGCTCTACCGGTGCAACCACTAATGGAATCGTCAACGTTGTTACTACGAAGAATGGCCAACAAGTTCTCACCCCAACTCCAGTTGTGATCGGACTTGTCGGTGACTCTCTTGACCAGATTCTCTCGGGCATCAAGACCGGCGACGTCTTAGCAATCAAGACTTCTAGCGCCGCCGTTGGCTCAAGTGGATTCCCTGCGGTCGGAGTTCCCGGTGCCGGCGCAGCCGCTGGTGCTGGTGGCTTTGGTGGCGGCCGTGGATTCGGTGGCTAATGACAACCGTTATTGACGTTCAACACGCTGTTAAGCAATATGGCAGCGGCGACTCATCGATCTATGCGCTCAATGATGTGAGCCTTAAAGTCGAGAGTGGCGAGTATGTAGCGATCATGGGTCCATCGGGTTCGGGTAAATCCACCTTGATGAACATTATTGGTGCGCTCGACATCATGACTTCGGGTGAGTACTACCTCGATGGCATTGAAATCTCCTCGTTGAGTGAGACCGGTCTTGCGATTCTTCGAGGTCGCCGGATCGGATTCATCTTCCAGTCCTTCAACCTGATCCCACGAACCACAGCGCTTAAGAACGTGGAGCTGCCGATGGCCTACCAAGGAATCAAAGCGGAAGAACGCAGAATGCGTGCACTGAAGGCGCTTGAGGTCGTGGGTTTAGCTGATCGCGTAGACCACGAGCCAACCGAGCTCTCTGGCGGACAACAACAACGCGTTGCGGTTGCGCGAGCATTGGCAACTCGTCCGGCGCTGCTTCTGGCCGATGAACCAACCGGTGCGCTCGACTCTAAATCAACGTCAGATCTGCTCGATCTCTTCGACCAAATTAATGCTGCTGGCCGCACCATCGTTGTGATCACCCACGAACAAGATGTTGCTAACCGGGCCAAGCGAATCGTTCGTATGCGCGATGGCAAAATTGTGAGCGATGAACTCAATAAGGAGCGTGTTGCATGAGCCTGCTTGAGATCATCAGATTTGCGATCCGCGGGCTTTCTATCAACCGCCTTCGCACCTTCTTAACCACACTCGGCATCATGATTGGTGTGATGTCTGTGATTGTTTTGATCGCAGTCGGTAATGGCTCCGCTAAATCAGTACAGCAGTCGCTCGATCGACTCGGCACAAACTCCATCACCATTCGCTCAGGCGCTTCTGGTGGATTTGGTCCTCGCTCTCGCGGTGTTGCTGCAAACACCAAGCCACTCACGGTTGCCAATACCTATGCATTGATGAATAAGACTCTTGCGCCAGATATTAAGCAGGTCGCTCCGATTCAAAATGCAAATGCAACCTGTGCGGTGGGAGCAAACACCACAACGCCTGGCACCTTCGTCGGCACCTGGCCTTCCTACTTTGAGATTTCTAATACACCACTCCAAAAGGGAAGTTATTTCTCGGTAGATGATGTCACCCAAGGTAGGCGAGTAGCCGATATTGGTCAGACAACCGCAACTGCGCTTTTCGGCACTGATAATCCAATCGGCAAGGTGATGAAGTGCGGCGGGATTCCATTCACAATCGTTGGCCTGACTGCCGTTAAGGGATCTTCGGGATTCCAAGACGGTGACTCACTTGTCATTGCACCGCTCACTGCTGTGCAGAGCACACTCACCGGTGCTTCTAGCTCGCTCTCAAATATCACCGCAGAAGCGGCTTCATCGACAGTGACTACTCAGGCACAAGCCGAAATCGACACCGTGATGGACCAACAGCATCAGATCCACAACGTCGCTAAGCGCGATTACTCCACCTTCAACGCCGCGCAATTACTTGCAACATCTACTTCGAGCTCACAGACTTTCACTGTTTTGCTTGGCGCTGTTGCGGGTATCTCATTACTTGTTGGCGGAATCGGTATTACCAACATCATGTTGGTGACAGTTATCGAACGTACCCGTGAAATCGGTATTCGCAAAGCTATCGGCGCGCCTAAGAGTGCAATTCTTACGCAATTCCTGATTGAGGCCACGATACTTTCGTTAGTAGGTGGTTTATTGGGGGTAATCGGTGGATTTATCGGTTCACACTTCACCATCGCGGGCACCAAACCTGTGATCGAACCACTATCAGTTGTCTTGGCCTTTGGAGTAAGTATCCTGATCGGAATTTTCTTCGGTGGCTATCCTGCAAGTAGAGCTGCATCACTACGACCAATCGAGGCACTTCGCTATGAGTAAAAACGAAAACCCACCTTCACTCCCTGGTACCCCAGAGGATTTCGATCTCTTCGCAACTCCAGCAGACACACATCTTGCAGAAGAGTTGGAAAAGGGAACATTTGAGTGGACTAATAAGTACACCAAAGCACTTGGCGTACTCACACTTGCAGTTGGCTTGCTCTCACTCGGTGCCTGGTACGGACATCACTCCGCTACTAACGGTGCAGCAGCCAGCGCGGGATCTCTTCGATCCGCCTTCGCCCGTTTCGCGGGCGCTTCTGGCGGTGGAACAGGAAGCGGTACCGGTAGCGGTGCTGGCGGAAGTGGATTTGGAGGTTTCTCTGGTGGCGGCGGTGGATTCGGCACTCGCGTCACCGGTTCAATCGCGAGCGTCTCTGGTTCTACAGTGACGATTACTCTTACTGACCCAACTCAGGCTTCTTCGCTGAAAGCTGGCGACAGCGCTCGCATTACTGACACCGGTGCCGCCGGCGCGCAGGGTGGATTTGCTGGCGGTGCAACACCGGGGGCTTCTGCTTCTCCGAGCGCATCGCCACGACCTTCAAAGCCACACACTGGGTCAAGTTCATCCGGTACGGGCAATTCAGGTAGTGGCACAGGAACTGCTGCTGGCGGCGCTGGAGCAGCGGGCGGACCAGGTGCAGGGCGCGGCGGCGGGCTATTTAATAACCCAGATCTCACAGCATGCTTGACCAAGGCAGGTATCACCATGACTCCTGGCTCACGTCCAAACTTCCAAGATCCAGCAACGGCTGCAGCAATTCAAAGCTGTATGAAGTCACTGGGCATTACCTTCGGTGGTGGTGCGGGCGGCGGATTCGGCGGTGGCCGTACTGCGGGTGGCGCTGGTGCTGGCGCAGCTGGTTCTGGCGCAGCGGGCGGCACAACCACGCCGTAATCGCGCTGATCGATGAATTAAGTAATCCACCCGTGGACATTGTGGGGACTGGGAGTTATACAGTTCTCCGATGACCACGGGTGGATTTTCTAGTGAGGGGTTGCTGCGCGAAGAGCAACTTCTGGTTCTGAACTCATTTACTCACGATGATGCGCTCGCTCTCGGCGATATCGCAGTGAGCTTGGCCCAGGCTCAATCACTCCCGGTCTCACTTGAAGTTCGCTTGATCGATGAGTCACTCGCAGAAGGTTGGTGCGTTTTTCATCGCGCTCTGCCTGGTGCAAAACCTGATCAACCTTCGTGGATCGCCCGCAAGGCTCGCGTTGTGATTGCGACCGGACATTCCACCATCTATGAACGAGTGCGCGCAGAAGAACTCGGCGTCGAT
>Ga0208499_1000626_pt1 | contig 12424 bp, 22 predicted proteins | sample CryBogCBE07Jul09_FD_185504 | JGI IMG/M metagenome (GOLD analysis project Ga0208499, IMG submission 185504) | Freshwater microbial communities from Crystal Bog, Wisconsin, USA - CBE07Jul09 (SPAdes) (version 2) | ecosystem: Environmental > Aquatic > Freshwater > Lake | place: Crystal Bog... | reverse complement strand
GCAGTGGGTACTGGCAACCGCTTTTCTCATGTTATGGCCATTGCTCCTAATGCAAGTTCTTCCATTATCATGGGTAATACTAGCCCTAGCATTGAACCTTATAGGGCAAATGCTTACCGTCAAGATACTCTATCAGGTTCTTACTTAAATAAGAATCGTTGGTTAGATAAAATCATCAAAGAGAAAGCAAAAGATGACAATGATTACAATGACATTTGGTCTTCCATTATTGCTAATGACGGTTCTGTTCAACATTTGGATATACTATCTGACTTAGAAAAGGATATATTCAAGACATCTATGGAAATTGACCAACGTTGGGTGATTGATTTGGCCGCAGACAGACAAGTATACATTGACCAAGCACAATCATTGAATGTATTTTTCCGTCCAGACGCTAACATTAAATACATTCATGCTATTCATTTCATGGCATGGAAAAAAGGATTGAAAACCTTGTACTACTGCCGTTCTGAAAAGATTGGTAAAGCTGATAAAGTATCCAAGAAGATTGAAAGACAAGTTATCAAAGAATTGGATATGACAGAGATTGCACAAGGTAATGATTGTATTGCTTGTGAGGGTTAAATGCCGTTATTAGTAAAAACAAAAGTTAAACCAAGTGCTATTGAAGGCCTTGGTTTATATGCTGATGAAGACATATCATCTGGCACAATAGTTTGGAAACATGATCCAATTATTGACGGATGGATTGGTGATAAGAATTTGTTCAATTATCCAGAATCATTCAAAGAACACATAAGACATTTTTGTTGTTATGATTCTAAAATGTCTGGATGGATTAGGGCAAGTGATAATGCAAATTGGATGAATCATTCTGATGATCCCAATTTGGATGTTCCTGATTATTATACTCACATTGCAAATCGTGATATAAAAAAAGGAGAAGAAATGACTTTAGATTATGATAAAATAGGAGATGATGATGTCTTTTTTGATAGCGAATTTACCCCCAGTTAAATGTTATATAAGAAAAGAATTTTTATATGATTTTGAAAAAGGATTTGGTGAGTTAGTACCATGTCAATGGGTTAGCTTAAAATCAATAAAAGGACAAGCGTTTAGAATTGAGTCATACCTACCAGAGTATGGAGCATTGTATGACAAAATACCTTTACATGGTTATTGTTGGAAAAAAGTTGAAGATGAATTGCCTTTAGACTATTTGCAGATTTGGAATTGTATGTCTTATGATATTACAATTTTGAAGAAAGCGGTTATTGAAAATTTATCGTGTTCATTTTTGGCCAAAGATAAAAAAATGATTAAAGGTCAATATATGTTTACGGTAGATTCAGCAAGTCCTGATTATAATGTATTAGATATAAGTTATGCAGAAGATCCTGAAGACCACAAATCATTCAATTTCATTAAGTGTGATAACGGACAATTTGCTGCCCAGCCAAACAATAGAACAATATTCTTTGAGCCAAGTAGCAATCCTGTGCAACTAAAACATCCCGATTTTAGAGTTGCAACAAGAGTATGGTCTGTTGAAACTGATGCAAAATGGTCTTTGGGTGACACAAACACAGTAATGTACGAAAAGGAATAAAAATGAAAAGACTATTAAGATTTACGGCATCTTGGTGCCAACCTTGTAAAATTTTAGAAGCAAATTTGGAAAGAGCAGACTTGAAATTACCTATTGAAGTTATTGATATTGATAAACATCAAGATATCGCTAATCAGTATGGTATTAGGTCTGTTCCTACTTTAGTCATGTTAGATGAGAACATTGAAGTGAAACGTAATGTTGGAGTCAAAACACCTAAACTACTAAAAGAGTGGATCGAAGCATGATTAAAAAAACAGAATCGAGAATTACAGATGAAAGAACATATTTCAAACCGTTTAACTATGCATGGGCATACGATGCATGGCTTAAGCATGAACAGTCTCATTGGTTACACACTGAGGTACCTATGCTTGAGGACGTCAAAGATTGGAAAAAGAAACTCACACCAAGTGAAAAGCAATTCCTCACGCATATCTTTAGATTCTTTACTCAAGGAGACATTGATGTTGCCGGTGGGTACGTTAGGAATTATCTACCCTATTTTCCACAACCAGAAATAAGAATGATGTTGATGGGTTTCGCTGCACGTGAAGCCTTACATATTGCTGCTTATTCACATTTGATTGAAACTCTTGGTTTACCTGAAACAACTTACAATGATTTCATGGAATACAAAGAGATGGTAGAGAAGCATGATTATGTGCTTGACATATCTAAGCAGAATACGACTAAAGAGAATACTGCAACCCATATCGCCGTGTTCAGTGCTTTTACTGAAGGGATGCAGCTGTTCTCCTCTTTCATTATGTTATTGAACTTCCCTCGCCATGGCAAAATGAAAGGTATGGGTCAAATTGTTACTTGGTCTATTGTTGATGAAACACAACATGCTGAGAACATGATTAAAATGTTTAGAACATATATTGAAGAAAACAAAGAAATTTGGAATGATGAATTGAAATCACGCATCTACACTATTGCTGAGAAGATGGTTGAGTTGGAAGATAAGTTCATTGATTTAGCTTTCCAAATGGGACCAATGGAAGAATTAACACCTGAAGATGTGAAGAAGTATATTCGTTACATTGCTGATAGACGTTTGATTTCTTTAGGTCTTAAAGGTGTATTCAAAATCAAACGTAACCCATTACCTTGGGTTGAAGAAATGATTAATGCACCTACTCACACTAATTTCTTTGAGAATCGTGCTACAGATTATGCAAAAGGAGCATTATCAGGTGACTGGTCTGATGTATGGGCTAGTTAATTTTTAATTAATAATAAGAAGAATAACATGACAAATAAAGTAATATCAGGAGAGTGTCTTAACTGTGAATCAACTTATTCAGTTGAGTATGTTGAACAATTAGTATCATCAGAGCTACCAGAACATTGTCCGTTCTGTGGTGAAGTCATCGAGGAATTATCCGAAGAATATATAGAGGATGATGACCTTGATGAGAATGATGAATGGTAAATTGGAAATATAAAGATATAGATTTTACAGAAGAACAAATTGGTGATAATTATGGATTTGTTTATGTTATAACTAACTTAGAGACTAACCAGAAATACATTGGTAAGAAGTTATTCTGGTTCTCTAAGACCAAACAAGTTAAAGGAAAGAAGAAACGAATAAAAGTTCCTTCAGACTGGCAAACTTATTATGGAAGTAGTGACAAATTACAAAAAGATGTTATAATGTATGGACAGGATAAGTTCCATAGGGAAATATTACATCTTTGTAAATCCAAAGGTGAATGTAGTTATCTTGAAGCGAAAGAGCAATTTGCAAATAATGTTATGGAAAGTGATGAGTATTACAATGACTGGATTATGGTCAGAGTGAGAAAGTCGCACATCAAGGACTACAATGAACGTAAATCTAAGTGAATTAGCAAAACAAAATTATGATACAATTTTATTTTTGCCTGGAGAAAAAGATAATGAAATTCGAGTAGAAGGAAGTGTCTACAAAGATCCTGGACAAAAACTAGATGGTAGCGAGAGTGGTGATTGTTATCATATTATCCTGTTTAAGCTTGAAGAAGAAGGAAATCCAATACATTTGGATAAATTTGAAGCTATTCTTCTTGCTCCTTTGGAATATATTGCCAGACTTATTCCTGATGAATGGTATGGAGTTGTTTCCAAGAAAACCACAACATCACAATCTTTCATTGAATCAACCTTTGACAAGTTGAAAGAAATGTGTTAGGATGACCTTTTAATTACTGGATTATATAATGATTCTCGTTGACCTGAACCAAGTTCTCTTAGCAGGACTCATGGCTCAAATTTCAAATCAAAAAGGCATTAAGTTAGAAGAAGACCTAATTCGTCATATGGTCTTAAACATACTTAGGATGCACCTCAGAACGTTCCGTAATGAATACGGTGAGATTGTACTCTGTTGTGACAACCGTAAATATTGGCGCAAGGAATTCTTTCCATACTATAAAGCCGGTCGTAAAAAATCACGTGAAAAGTCTGCATTGGACTGGCATCTCATTTTTGACATGTTGGCTAAATTCAAAGCCGAATTGAAAGAAAACTTTCCATATAAAGTGATTGATGTTGAAGGCGCTGAAGCAGATGATGTAATTGGCACTTTGGTTCCTTTGTATGCTGCACATGAAAAGATTTTGATTCTATCAAGTGACGGAGACTTTTTGCAATTGCAACGTTGGGGCAGTAATGTTAAGCAATACAATCCTGCAATGAAGAAATTTCTAAAGTCGGAAGACCCATTAGTTGAATTGAAAGAGAAAATTATTCGTGGTGATAAAGGCGATGGCATTCCAAATATCTTTTCACCAGCTGATTGCTTTGTCCGTGATTTAAGACAAAAACCTATCACTAAAGGTTTGATGGATAAATTGTTGAACGAACAAAGTGAAAAGTGGGAAGATGAAATTGCTAAAACTGGCTTTTCTAGGAATCAAACACTAATTGACCTAAGTCTAATACCAAATGAGATAAAGACCAAAATCATAAATACGTATGAAGAAACTAAACCTGCATCAAAACAAAAGATGTTGACTTACTTCATGGAACATAAACTGAAAAATTTAATGGATGTGATTGAGGAATTTTAATGAAGAACATATATGAAGTTTTAGACGAGTTTGAAAAAGCTAAAAACAAAAAAGATAGAATGGGTGTTATTGGCCAGAATCTGTCAAGAGTATTGACTGAAGTGTTACAATTGACATTTCATCCACAATATGATTGGTACATCAAAGAACTTCCTGATTGGTATAAACCAAATGAAGTTCCACCTGGCATGGGTTATGCACAACTATCAACAGAAATCCGTAAGTTGTATATGTTTCGCAAAGGTGATCCTACAGCCGATAAATTAACAGATAAAAAACGTGCTCAATTGTTATATGAGTTTCTCCAAAATTTGGAACCAAGAGAAGCCGAAGTTGTTATGGGAATATTCAATAAAGACTTAGGCGTTAAAGGTCTAGATTATAAATTCGTCAAAGAGGCATTTCCAAATCTTTTACCATAATGATAAAAAAAGAAAAAATAGCCGTTGTTTCTGGTTGTTATGATCCTCTTACACCAAATGACTTAAATTTCCTAAAAGCTTGTAAATGTAAATCGGATTGGCTAATAGTTGGGTTACATTCTGATTATGCTGTTTTCAACAAAACTGGAACATTAGCTTTTGATTATCAAACACGCAGAAGATTAATAGATTCTATAAAATGTGTAGATGAAGTATTCCAATTTGATGATTCAGATGGAACTTCAATACAATTGTTGAAAGTAGTAAAGGCTTGTTATCCCATGTCACAAATATTTTATGTGTCTGAAGATAATATGGAAAATTCACCTGAAACCACAGTCAGGGGTGTAACATTTGTAACGTTAAGGCAGGAGTAAAGAAGTGTCAAAATTTGTAGCTAAATTTCGCAAAGAAAAAGACTACAACGATGAGTATGCATTTAAGAAAAATGTATATGAACGTAGAAAGCAAGAAAAACGTAGAGATACAGATAAGCAAAATCGGTATGAGGATGCTTATGATGTTGATTGGTCCTACGGCAATAAAAAACATCGGAAATAATGTTGTTTTTTTGCAACAACGCTTGACAAATAGACGGAACTGAGTATAATGGTACTCCTGTGTGTGGAGTTTCATTATGCTTATTCATTTCAAAGTTCCAAAGTCTAAAAAACGTAAAGTCCCTAAACAACAACAAGCGGACTATGACGCATGGCTCAAATCTATTGAAGCCATGAAGCCAAAATCATTAAATAAATCTATGGCATACAAACCAGTGAGAAGTCCTGTGGTTACAGGCGTTTATGTGCGGGAAACACAAAAAATCAAATCATTAAATACCGGTTTAGGAGTAGCTACAAAAGCACCAGCTAAAGTATACACCGGAGATAAGATGATGGGTATTGCCACAATGCATAAATCAAATGCCGTGCCGGTTTTTACAGACGAACAAGCAAAAGACATATCTAGCATGAGAAGATAAAATGAAGAATATCAAAACCAACAAATTTGTGATAGAGTTAAAACGCCCGGTTTGCCGGACTCCTATCAAACCTGTCCAAATTCATAAAAAAGCGACAAAATACAGTCGTAGAACAAAAAAACACGACATCCAAATGGAAATTAATCATGGACTCTAAAAAAGACGACAAATTTCCTAAAATTGATGAAAAAGTATTACAAGACCTTAATGAAGTGATGACAAAATGGGCGGTAATGTCACAATTTGAACAGGATTTAGAAAATTATGAGCAACTCAAGCAACAATCCAACTAAAACATCATGGGAAACGACCATTGAAGATGCAAATGACGGATCCGGCGATGGAATTTTGACTTTACCACCAGAATTATGTGAGATGCAAGGTTGGAAAGAAGGAACCGTGCTAGAAATTGAAAATATAGATGGTTGTTTGTACATTTCCGAAGTAAAAAACTTGACAAAGACAGAAAAATAATGTATAATAGACACTTATTCATTAGGATTTACAATGGAATTAATTCAATCTAAGTCACTTCTTGCCAAATTGATGGCTACAGAGAATTTACACATCGAGCAACGCCAAGTTGCTACTGCTTCCTTTGATGTGGAGAACAGAATTCTCACAATCCCTATCCTAGAAAAAGAATTGTCTAGTCATACCTACGATTTGTTCGTTGGTCATGAAGTTGGACATGCATTATACACACCACTTGAAGGTCTTAAAAAGGCTTTTGAGATGAAATTGTCAATGTCTGTGATGAATGTGCTTGAAGATTCACGGATTGAACGTAAAATTAAGTTAAAATATCCTGGAATTCGTCAGTCCTTCATCAAAGCATATAAAGAATTGATGGAAAGAGACTTTTTTGGCACAATTAACAAAGATGTCAACAAGCTAAACTTCATTGACCGTGTAAATTTGTATTGCAAGGGTGGTGTGGAAACTGGAATCACGTTTACTGATGAAGAAAAATCGATCCTAAATGAGATTGAATCAACTTCCACTTATGAAGATGTGATTGAAGTGTATAAAAAAGTCAAGGATTACATGAATTCCTTGAATGAAGAAGCGCCTGTCCGTCCTAAAGATGGTCATTTTGAGTATACAGATGATGATTCTTTTGATGAAGACTCGGAAGAAGTCTCATTTGAACAAGAAGACGGTCAAGAGCAAGAAGGCCAAAGAACAAAATCAGTTGAAGAAGATGATGGTGAAGATTCCGAATCAGAAGGTAAAGGTGAAAATTCAGGCACCGACATGAAAGAAGAAGGATCTGAAGAAGATGGTTCTCAAGTTGGTACTGGTCGAGAGGGTTCAGATTCAACAAAATCATTAAAAGAACCTATTTCTTATACCGATGAAAATTTCCGTAGAAATGAACACAAGTTATTCTCTAATGATGGTCGTAAATACTATTATGGAAATGTTCCAAAGTTAAATTTGGATAGTATTATTGTTGACCATAAAGTATTATGGCCAAGGCACCGTAAAGATATTCAACAAAGGCGTATGGAATATAATATGCCAGAATTCACTGGCACTGATGTTGCAGGTTTCAAAAAACTCCGTGAAGATTCTAAAAAAGTTGTTTCTTATTTGGTCAAAGAATTTGAGCTAAAAAAGAATGCTGAGCAAATGAAACGTGCTTCAATCTCCAAAACTGGTGAATTGAACATGTCCAAAATTTACTCATATAAATTTAGTGAAGATATCTTTAAGAAGATGACTGTTGTACCTAATGGTAAATCTCATGGCTTGGTCATGTTCATTGACTGGTCTGGTTCTATGTCCAATAATATTGGCAATACTATTAAACAATTGCTTAATCTTGTGATGTTCTGCAAGAAGGTTAATATTCCTTATGAGGTGTATGCCTTTACAAGTTCGTATGATGATTACGAGCACCGTATCATTCCTAAAAAAGATGATATGCATATGGGCCATTTTCACCTTATGAATTTGTTATCAAGCAGAATGTCGGCTTCAGAATATTCTTATGCCGCTTCCGTTTTGGTTGGTTTTGATAGTAGATTTGTTTACAAACCAGATTGGTTTGGTCTTTCTGGTACTCCTTTGAATCAGGCTATTGTTGCTGCAATGGAAATCATTCCAAAGTTCCAAAAAGATAATCGATTACAAATTGTCAACACCGTATTCTTGACTGATGGTGATGGTGAAAAAACAATGAATATCTATGATGCTACTGGTCGTTCCGTTTATATTGATAATCGTAAAGGGTCAAGTGTTGTTATTCGTGACCCTATTTCAAAACATGAAGAAGTTGTTGACTACAACTGTTGGGCTCGTGAGTTGACTTCAGCTTATATTAAATTATTGAAGGCTAGAACAAATTGTAACATCGTTGGTTTTTATATCTTAGGTTCTAGAGAATTTGGTAGTCAAATGAGCCACTTCTTGGCTATGGACAACAAAGAAGACAGAAGTTGGAAAAGAGATAACGATATCACATTACAAGTTGAAAAACTAAAAACAACATTCCGTAAAAACAAATACCAAATTGTTAAAAATGGTGGTTTTGATGAATACTATTTGTTACGTGCCGAAGGTATGGATACAGACGAAGATACTGAATTTGAAGTAAAAGAAAATGCTACAACTAGAGGATTTATTAGTGCCTTTAGTAAGTATCACAATAACCGAAAAACAAATCGTGTCGTGTTAGGCCGATTCATTGAAATGATTGCATAAGGAGTTTATATGTTTGAAGAAATAGTAACGTACCAACACTATACACGTAAAAGTGTGGTCACCAAAAATGAAATGGGTGTATTTACAGTCAGTTTCTTTTTAGATGGTCGCCTCACACATTGTAATTCTTGTTACAATAAAGAAGAAGCAACCAGATTGGCAGAAGGTTTTGTATACATTGGTTCTAAGCCAACTTTACTAAACGAAGAAGCTTAATGAAAAATGTTCTAATTACTGGTGACATGGGTTATATCGGCCAACACCTGAAGAAGATGTTGGCTGATACTCGACCTGATATTAAGGTCTATGGCTTTGATATTGCGCTTGATGGAATGGATGTAAGACTGCCATACAGATTACACCAATTGAGAGGTATTAATAATAAACCAATTACCTTTGATGCAATTGTTCATCTGGCCGCTTTAATTAAAGTTGGTGAATCAGTAGAAAGACCACTTGATTATTATGAAACAAACTTTACAGGAACAATGAATGTCTTACGCTATGTCTCTTGCAGTAATTTTATTTTCGCTTCTACTGGTGCTGCTAGCAACCCAAATAGTCCTTATGGGTACTCCAAACTCGTGGCAGAGCAATGTGTACAAGAGTATTGTAAAGAAAATGGAATTGACCACACCATATTCAGGTTCTATAATGTTATTGGCCAGGATGGATTTGATCCTACTAATCCTGATGGCCTATTCTATAATCTAAAGCGTATACCAGAGACCAAAGAAATTAAGATTTATGGTAAAGACTGGAACACTAAGGATGGTACCTGTGTCAGAGAGTATGTCCATGTGAATGATATTTGTCGTGCCATCATTAAGGCTATTGACAAGTCATCTAATTCAATCGAGAATCTGGCTTATGGTGATCCGAGAACAGTCAAAGAAATAGTAAGCTTATTCTTGGCAGTGAATTCGCTAGATTGTACAGCAGAATACTTACCGAGAAGGTCTGGTGATTTAGAATCAACTTATCTATCAGAACCTTCAGAGTACATGGAACGCCACTATACATATGAAGATATGCTAAAGATTTAGAAGTATGCTGCTTTAGTGCTACGTTGATATTGTTTGATCCAATATTCAACATCAGCAGTATTTGTAACATTCTTTGACTTTAGATATTCTTCTAAATTGTTGTTGTAATTAAAAGAAAATAATTGCTTGAAAAATTTAATCATCCTGAAACCCCTCTAATATTAGTAATAACTATATTAGTATTTATACTTAGAAAGTGAGATATAACATGTCCGAAACTGAAAACTCTAATATTACCACACTCCGTCCATTGGGTAATAAATTAGTTGTACAATTGATCCAAAAAGAAACCGTATCGCCTGGTGGTATTGTACTAACACGTGCCGATGCTACCGAGGCAACACGTGGTAAAGTTCTTGCCGTTGGACCGGATGTGCTTGACATCCAAGTTGGAGATGTTATACTTCCTAACTGGAACAAAGCTAAGAAAGTATCCAATGATGGCCAAAGTGTTTACATTGTGCTTGACGAGGATGTTGTTGCTGTATTTGAAGATTAATTTTTGGAAGTTTATATCATGAGTGTAATTTTTAAGTTGAAATCGTTAGACCCCAATAAAGTCACCTTTGGCCAAGTTGGTCCATTACCTGGTGTTAGATATGTTGACCGTCAAATCATCAAACTCTCAGACATTTATACACCACCTTATACAGAAAATCCTGTGCGTAAAGATGGCCTCGATTTAGCAAACATCGAAGGTCTAGCAAAATGTTTTTCAATGGGTATTGATTATTCACAAAAACCACCAGTTGTTAGGAAAATTCCTGCTAAAATGGTGGATGGTACTCGTTATGAATATGAATTGATTGATGGTAATCACCGCATAGCTGCAATGACATCACTTGGCTACGATGAGTGGATTTTCGATATCTATGAGTTTTGCTTAGATGGTTATTCATTTGAAGATTCAGTACGAACATTTCAATTACATTATAACACTCCTGTAGTACAACTTGCGGCTTCTACCGCAGACTATGTAAATACAATTTCTAGGTTAATTAGCAATAATTCCAAATTGGTGCAAAACAATGAAAAGAGTATCAATGAATATATTGAGAAATTTTGTCCTTATATGCACTACAAACAACAAGCGTCTATTGTCAACCAAGTTATTGCAAAAAACGGCTCTTACCAAGACGTTGTAACCTTTACACCAAAGAATCTAGAATCTTGGCTGAAAAAGAATACAGACTTTAAGTATAAAGGAGAATATGACTCTAAAAGAAATATGTACGGTTGGACTTGCTTGGGTCCAAGATATGAATTTGATTCTTTTTACAATTCACTAAAGAAATATTCAGATACTGGAAAAGAATCTTACATAATTGCCCACACCTTTGCTCCAACAGAAACTAAAAGCCTACAAGACCAAAGAATGTCCGTTTACAATAATATCAAATCAATTGAAGAAGTATTGTTGGATGCTTTTAATTTCTACGCCAAACACAAGAGATTTCCTACAACTTTAACACATTATATTCCACAAGACCGTGCAAATAATGAGGATAAGGAAACTCCTATTCCAGTGGAAGTTATTCTTGAATCTAATAAGAGTAATAAACCAATCAGTGAATTTTCTTATTAATTGCTTGGTTTTCCAGCGATTCCGAAAGGCTCCCTATGTCCTACAGCAGTCCTTATGATAATAATATACCTCTTGCAAGTGGTGTAAGTGATATCACAATTACACCCGGTTCACCATTGAGCATTTCAAACGGTGGTATCTTACCTGGTTTTTCTCCATATGACCTCAGTGGATATCCTACTGTTGTGCATGATCCTGCATTTGAAACCATTAAAGGTGAGATGCTGACCGTCAAGATGGAAATGTCTGAATGGGAATTTAACAATTCAATGATACCAAAACCTGAAATTAAAAAGAGGTTAGCTGTAATGCTTGCAGAGGAATTATTACAGAATAAAAATGTAGAGTTTACTTATCAGAAAAACCATAATAATGGTAATATAAGTGTAAGAGTGAGATGCTTTGTGGTACCAGATGACCAAGTGAAATTATTGAGGGAGAAAAAATATGAGTAAGGGAAGTAATCAAAGACCCACAGATAAAAAGAAATTTGACGATGGATGGGATAGAATCTTTGGTAGACAAAAGAAAGAATTAGAAGAAAGAAAGTCTTTGTCTGAAATAGCACCATGGCATCCAAAGGACCTAAAAAAAATTTCTGAGGATGAAAAAGCAACCCACGAAAAAATCCTGGGAAAATAAAATAGAGAAAAAAAGAGTTTCGCCATGGAGGGCTTTTTTATTACATTAACGCACCCGCAAACAAAACGCCACGAACCGCCAGAGACTGCTCTGGAGACTGCGTGGCCATTGTGTCACCAGAGGGCTTGACAACTGCCCTCCAGTGTGTTATACTGGTCGGTTCTTTGGCACTGTGTGAATCAGCACCCTCGGCACTAGTGGCTTAAGGGTTTTATGTAATTCCTCGACCAGTAAAATGGGGTTTTCCCCCATTAACTGCTTAATCATTAATTCAAACATTGGCTGCTACCTTTGTCACAACTGCTTTAGAGGGACGCTTATTAGCCTTAGTTGCTTTTGCACCGACTGGGGCCATCAGCTTGTCTAATTTAGCCTTAGCCTTTGCAATAGCAGCGATACG
>Ga0208499_1000622_pt1 | contig 12463 bp, 14 predicted proteins | sample CryBogCBE07Jul09_FD_185504 | JGI IMG/M metagenome (GOLD analysis project Ga0208499, IMG submission 185504) | Freshwater microbial communities from Crystal Bog, Wisconsin, USA - CBE07Jul09 (SPAdes) (version 2) | ecosystem: Environmental > Aquatic > Freshwater > Lake | place: Crystal Bog... | reverse complement strand
ATGTGATGTGACTAGAACTTGTCCTGAACATATTTTTAAAGGGCAACGTGACCCAAGATTAGGACCACCAAAAGATGGACAACAAAATCAAACAACTATTCAACAAACTGCGCCTACATGTGCGCCAGTGGCATCAACACAAGGAGCGAACTGTGGAAAATAATACTCAATTTTTATATACAGAAGAGCAATTAATGGCTCGTCTCAAATTCTTTATTGGAATTTGTCTTGCGGTAACATTAACAGGAATTGTGTTTGTTGTACTGTATTCTTTAATATTTGTAACACAACCATTAAATGCAATTTCACCAATTGATCAAAAGTTTTTTGAATTAATCATTCCAATTGCCACGTTCTTAACAGGTACATTATCTGGTATCATGTTAGCAGGTGGAGATAAGGATGCTCAAAAGGCAGCTTTGGATGCGGCAAATAAAGGATGGGATCGCCCGCCAACTCCAGTAAGCCCACAACCAAGTGCGCCCGTAGTTACTAACTCGTTTGGCTCACAATCATTAGGAGGATTTGGAAATGTCGGGTCAACAGTCGCCTCAACAGGAGGATTTGGAACATCAACGAGTGGCTTTGGAAGTAGTGCAGGAACTGGAGCGTCAGCGTTTGGATCTGTATCGACAACAAACCCAACAACATTTACCCCACCAGCAGCCGCAGTCAGTGGACAAGTAGCCACTGGTTTTAATGGATTGGCAATGCCAGTGCCAGCTCCACAACCACCAATTTAAAAGGAAACTAAAATGAAAAAATTATTAGCATTATTAATAGCAACTGTGATGGCTACATCAGGTTTTGCAGAAGCAGAGATGAAAGAAGTGTGTCACGATAAAGTAGACAAGGCTGGAAATCCTGTAAAGGGAAAAGATGGCAAACCTGCACAAGAATGCAAAACTATCAAAGTACATAAAAAGTTAGAAGGTGCGGAAGCAGTTCCAACTAAAAAGTAATTATTCTTGACATCCAACTAAAGGTATAGTATAATTTACTATACCTTTTTTAATTATGGCAGACTATTACCAAACATTAGGCGTTAATCGAAACGCATCTCCAGATGAGATTAAACGAGCATATCGCAAGCTCGCAGCACAGCATCATCCTGACAAAGGAGGAGATACTTCAAAATTCCAAGAAATATCTGCGGCTTATGATACATTAAGCAACCCAGATAAAAAAGCACAGTACGATAATCCACAACCACAATTTAATGGTACTCCATTTGGAGGGTTTGGCGGAGGCGGGTTTCCTCCAGGATTTGAAGATATTTTTGCACAGTTCGGTGGAGGGGGCAATCCATTTTTTGGTGCAGGATTTAGACAACAACAGCCACGCAATCAAACATTAAACATACAAACTTCTATTACCTTAGAAGAATCTTTTCATGGAAAAGATATGATTGCAAATTTACAATTACCTAGTGGACGTGATCAAGTTTTAGAAGTAAAAATTCCTGCAGGTATACAAGATGGAATGACTTTAAGATTGGCCGGTATGGGGGACGACCGTGTACCTAATGTACCTCGTGGAGATATACATCTTACAATAAGTGTTTATCCACATCATAAATTTACTAGACAAGATGACGATTTATATACAAATGTTGAAATTACTAGTATTGAGGCAATGTTAGGTAAGACCGTTGAAATTCAAACTATTGATAATAAAATATTAGAACTTAAAATTCCCCCAGGAACACAATACAAGCAAGTGTTGTCTGCTCCAGGATATGGTATGCCAAAAGTAAATGACAGTAGATTTAGAGGTAGACTATTAATACTTGTTATTATTAATACTCCCTTATTAAATGAAGACCAAAAAACTATTTTAAGACAATTAACCATTTAAATAAAATTATGTTAAACATCGTAAAATTTCCTGATAAAATATTAAGAGAACGGATGCCTGAATTTGACTTCAATAATCCTGTATTGTTTTTAGATCCTGTAAAACTAGAACAAAAAATGATTGAAACAATGTTTGCATATGATGGCATAGGACTTGCTGCTCCGCAAATTGGCATCACAGCTCGTGTATTTGTTATGGGACACAAAGACAATCCAGATGCCGCACAGGCATTTTTTAATCCGATAGTAATTGCCACAACTGAAGAAATTGAGGATTTGGAAGAAGGATGTTTGAGTTTTCCGGGTATCTATGTTAACATTAAGCGTCCTAAAGCAATTAAAGCACGATGGCAAAACTCAAAAGGTGAATGGCAAGAAAGCGAATTCGACGGATACAATTGCAAATGTTTTTTACATGAATTAGATCATTTAGAAGGCATTGTATATCAAGACAGAGTTAGCCAGTTAAAATGGACTAGGGCTGTCAAATCAACCAAACCCAAGAAACTTAGAACAGTAAGAGTAAAAAGGAAATATTAATGTTGGAACCCAGCAAGGACCTAGAACAGATTTTTGAAGCGGCTGTACAAACAGCATCAAATCATAATCATGAATATATTACGTTAGAACATTTTTTATATGGGATGTTGAATAATAAACCATTTATAGAAATACTAACAGCTTTTGGTGCCGATGTCGACGTACTCAAAAAAGAAGTTGAACATTATATTGAACAAGATTTATTAGAATTAGTTAACCCCAATGTTACTAAGCCTAGAAAAACACAAACAGTTGAACGTATGTTAAATCGTGCGTTCACACAAGTTGCTTTTAGTCAAAGGCAAGTTATTGATCATATTGATTGTTTTATAAGTTTGTTTAGTGAAAAGAAAAGTCATGCAAATTATTTTATTAATAAGGCAAATATTGATAAAGATAAATTTATAGATTTTATTAACAAAGAAATTGTTAGTGATGGGTTTGATGAGCAAAGTGGTCCTAATAAACAACTTGACCAAATGTTGTCAAAATTTTGTGTTAATTTGTCTGAACGTGCTAAAGAGAAAAAGATCGACCCTGTAATTGGCCGTGATACTGAGATTGAAAATATTACTTTAATTATGGCAAGGCGTACTAAGGCAAACGCTATATTAATTGGCGACCCTGGTGTAGGTAAGACAGCTATCGCCGAAGGAATTGCTAAAAAGATATTTGAAGGTAATGTACCAAAGTTTATTAAAGATTATACTGTACTAAGTTTAGACATTAGTGCTATGATTGCAGGTAGTAAATATCGTGGAGATTTTGAAGAAAGACTAAAATCAGTTATTAAAGGAATTGAGAAAAAAGGTAACTGTATATTATTCATCGACGAAGCACACATGATGAATGGAGCAGGTAGTGCAGGCAATAGCAGTAATGACATGGCCAATATGCTTAAATCAGCATTAGGTAAAGGTAAAATTAAAGTTATTGCTAGTACTACATGGGAAGAATATCGCAAGCACTTTGAAAAGGATCGTGCATTAATGCGTAGGTTCCAAAAAGTAGTTGTAGATGAACCCAATGAAGCAACTGCTATTAAGATACTTAAGGGACTTAAAAAATATTATGAAAAACATCATAATGTTAAAATTACTAATCAGGCAATTATTGATGCCGTTAAGTATAGTTCAAAATATATTACTGATCGAAAATTACCCGACAAAGCAATTGACTTAATTGATTGTGCAAGTGCAAGATTTAAAGTCAAGGATGAAGAAGGCGGAGTCGTTGATCACGATGAAATAGTTTTTGAAATTAGTAAAATTGCTAATTTACCAGTTGATCAAATTGCCAACAAAGAAGGTAAAAATTTATCTAGCTTAGATAAAAATATGAAAGCAAAAGTGTTTGGACAGGAAAAAGCAATTGAAAGTTTATTAGATAAAGTATTCATAGCTCAAGCTGGTTTAAAGTCTTTAAACAAGCCTGTTGGTAGTTTCTTATTTGTTGGCCCTACTGGGGTTGGTAAAACAGAAGCCGCTAAACAATTAGCAAGTAACATGGGCGTTAAATTAGTTAGATTTGATATGAGTGAGTTCCAAGAACAACATTCAGTTGCTAAATTTATTGGTAGTCCTCCAGGATATGTTGGATTTGATGACAATGCGGGACAACTAATTACTCAACTACAGGAAAATTCTAATTGTGTTTTATTATTAGATGAAGTAGAAAAAGCACATCCAAGTGTACTTACTGTATTGTTACAATTAATGGATAACGGATTTGTTACAGGATCTAATGGCAAAAAAGCAGATGGTCGTCAAGCAATTATTATTATGACATCTAATTTAGGCGCAAGCGATGCTGAGAAAAATTCAGTAGGCTTTGGAAGTTTAGAACGTGACGGTGATCCAAAAGATGCAATTAACAAGTTCTTTGCTCCCGAGTTCCGCAATCGCTTAGATGGTATTATACGCTTTGGTAAATTGGACAATGCTACTATGATTCTTATTGTTAAGAAATTTATTGCAGAACTTAATGCATTGGTTAAAGATAAAAACATTGTGGTCAAGCCCAATAATGAAGCTCTTAACTTTTTGGTTAAACAGGGATTTGATAGCAAAATGGGTGCTAGACCTTTACAGCGTATCATTGATGATATGATCAAACGTCCGTTGAGTAAAGAAATCTTGTTTGGTAAGTTAACTAATGGTGGGGTGGTTGAAGTTACAGTAGACAACGCTGAACTAAAACTTATATTTGTTGATCCATTACCAGTTAAAACTGTGGAACCCAAAGAAGAGGTGGCTGTTGATTCAGATTTAGCATAAATATTTGTCTAAATCAGGATAATACATGTCAGCTTTAAGTACACCTTTAGAATTTATTAACTATCTCGGAACAGCTAGTGTGACTGTTATGTACCCTAACAGCGGTACTAACGTACTAGTTTACACTAGCAAACCCGAACAAGGTGACGGTTATTATGGTGCTAGCGATGGCATACATACCGTAATGTATACTTGCACTCCAAATTTTGTAGGAACAGTTTCTATGCAAGCGACTCTAGCAAGTGTGCCTACAGAACATGATTGGTTTACTGTTAATAATGCTACAAGCACTTATCTTCAGTCAAATAATCGTAATACAAGTACTGTAGATGTGTATAATTTTAGTGGTAATTTTGTATGGGTTCGTGGGGTTGTATCAATCAACAGCGGACAAGTTCAATCAGTCCTGTACAATCACTAATTTTTCATTTCCTTAAACTCGAATAAATACTCAATGATATTATCGCAATGTCTAACTGCGATTCAAAAGGAATAGATATGTTATTGAATGAATTCTTCGGCAAACCTAAAGACATTAATAAAGAAATGTCTAAAGAGCGAAATGATAAAACTATCGGAAATGATCTATTCTGGTTCATTATTGATCACGATAAATTACATAAAGATTTCTTTCATCCTGTAGCTTCTAAGATTCATAAAGCACATAAGTCCGATAAGCTAGATAAAGAAGATATGATTAAAGAATTTTTACCTATGGTAAAAAAAGGATGTCAAGAGTTTTATGAAATGAATAAAATGTCTGGTAGATATGAAGATCATTTTACTAAAGAATTAATAAAAGAAATGTGTGAACGATTGTTTGACCACTATCGTGAAGACATAATACACGGCAAATACAAGATAGGAGTTTAATATGAAAATACGTGAACTACTATCATTTATTACAGAAGGTGGAAATGTATTTGCTGGCAAGACAGCGCCTATATCATTGGAAAATATTGATCCTACATTGACCGCATATTTTGAAGAACTGAAAAAATTATTTCCCAAAAAGTCAGCTATATTTGATAGGCAGCATTTCCACTCTGTAGGATCTAGTAGCCTAGAAGTCAAAGGCACTGTGCCGTCTGCCAGCGAACTTCCCAAAGTATATAAAGGTGCGGCCAACAGAGATGTTTTCAAAGCAGAGGATACAGGTCATTTTTGGGTTTTTAGACCTGGTACCAATGAGCCGTGGATGGATTTAGGTCCAAAAGAAGCAGGAGATATTGATCTCGCTATCAGTTCTCACTCTATTGTAGATCAAGAAATAACACCGGCCAGCATAATAGAGTGGGGTATAGATCCGGATGCTGTTGCTAAACAGTTTGAGATATTCCAAAAACGTGCTAAAACCTCCACACCACAACAGATCCTTATGAGAGCATTTCTCCAAGAGTTGGTTAGATATATAAATGCCAATGCTCCTTCTCTTTACTGCGATGAGAAAAAGGTCACCGACGGAAATATATTCGGAGTTTATCCACAGGTCACACCTGCCGGAAAACATGTAGGTATAGGCGTACAGATAGACTGGATGGTTGGAAATCTAGAATGGTTGAAATTCACTTATCACTCTGCTCCGTATGCTCATCACTCCAATGTCAAAGGGCTACATCGTACACAGTTGATGCTGAGTGCTTTCCAGGTTGCGGGACTAAGTTTAAATCATGTCAGCGGTGTTAAAGATAAAGAATCTGGAGAAGTGATAGCCCACGTACCTGACAAGGCTCTAAAGATTCTCAGTGAAAAACTGGGTTTTGAAATTTCTAGAAATGATACCGAGGACTATTACAAACTTCATCATCTTTTTAAGACGCATATGGACGCACAACAGTATAACTCACTGCTCAATATCTACTTCAATATATTGGATAAAACACGAGCAGACATCCCAGACGATCTTCAAGACGAGTGGATCAAAAGACAGGACACATTAGGTCTTACTGGAAAATTCTTACCAGATACATCTGCATTAGTAAAGTATAGGACGGCAACACCATGAGCGGAGTCGCTGGAGCTGAACGCATACGGAGTCGTTCAGATTTTGATGCCTTTACCGCATCATACGAAAACCTCATCAATAAGTTTCCCGGTTTTGTTGATTTAAGGAAATCAGGTAGCTACAACAGTGATCCTGATAAACAAAATTTTGGTGATATAGATCTCATCGCTCATATACAGAGTAGTGATGATAAAGCGGTCACTAAGAAGAAACTACAAGCATTCTTCCACGCTCATCCAGAAACCACTATCGTTCCCTTCTCTAGTGTCAAGCACTCAGGCAAACGTAGCTACAACTCAGGAGAGATAGTCACTGTCCGTTATCACGATGATCAGTTAGGCTACAGCGTACAAGTAGATAATATCATAGCATCGTCTAACAAGGAAGCTCAGTTCAAGCAGGATTTCCTAGACATGCCTGCCGAAAAACAAGGACTAGTCTTAGGGCTAGTTAAAATTGCCGCAATTGAAACCGACCCAGTAAAATTGTTCAAAGCATTAGGTATTGATGTTACTGAGTCAGCTAAGGAAAATCAAGAGTATGAATTTAATTTGTCCAGTGTTAAATTGGAATTACGATTAGTTACTTATGAACCCGGAACATTTAAACAAGTTGATAGACAAGTTTTATGGACTAGTCAAAACTGGGATGACTTACAAAAGTTATTATATCAGTATGATTTAAATCAAAGTTTTGATGAATTGTTAGCAAGATCAAAAAGTGTAATTAAAAACCCACGCAGTAATCAACGTATGCAAGGTGTATTTGCAAGTATGATTACAGTTAAGAGTGGCGAGGTCGGAACTGCTAAAGGCGCAGGTAAAGAAAACGCATTAGCAAAAGTACAGCAAACATTTAAGGAGTCACGCAGTTTGTTTAGATCATTAATGGAAACTAGTTCTCCAAATAGAATTGTTATTGCGTTTGGCCGATTTCAACCCCCAACTATTGGACATGAACTAATAATTAAGACAGTTAAAGAAACAGCCGAACGTTTAGGGTGCCCTTATGCAATTTTTGTTTCTAAGAAAGTAGGAACAACCCCAAAGCCCAAATTAAGAGATCCATTAACTATAGATCAAAAAATGCATTTTTTGAATAAGTTTTTTCCTGGAACAAACTTTGTAGCGGCCACTGATACAATACGCACTCCAGTAGAAGCAGCCAAAGCATTAAATCAAAAATATAATGAAATAGTTTTTGTAGCTGGTGCCGATCGTAAAGAAATAAAAGATCTATTGGATCAATATAATCATACAGATTATAATTATAACAAAATAGATTTTGTAAGTTCAGGTGAGCGTGATCCAGATTCTGATGGAGTAGCAGGAGTTAGTGGTACTGACGTTAGACAAGCTGCCGCTAATAATGATTTTGACACCTTTAAACAAAACTTACCAACAACCGCAAGTGAGGAAGATGCCATGCAATTAATGGAACTAGTAAGAACAGGTATGATGCCAACTCCAAAAGTTAGTAAGAAACCAGAACCTAAAAATAAGATGAATCCTACTCCAGAAGTAGATGAAGGTATTGGTACTGCTCTAGCAGGCGCAGCGTTATCAGGATTAATGGCGCATGCTCCTAATGCTGATGGGGCTAAGCCAACTTCATTAGCGGCTGAACCACAGCAAGTACAACCAAGAGCAAATGCAGATGTACAGAATACCATAGATCAAAATGCTATGTTAAGTCAATTTGATCTGCAACCATTTGTAATTAAGCATAAAGAAAGTGGTAAGGCTTGGAGATATAGCCCACAATCATTATTTGATGGTGGCGAGGGAATTGCTGGGCCAGTTGTCAATGTTCCTAGGGCTGTATTAGGAATTAAAGGAATTGGAACTATTCCAGTTAAATTGTCTGATCAAGGAACTTTTCACAGAGTAATATATGAACCAAATCCACAAGCTGGACAGTTCACACCTAAAGAAAGCCAAGACGGAGGAAGCTATGCTATTTCTAAACCAGGTTATGATGGTGAATCAAATTATCCAGCACAACCTAACTGGCGAGGACAGAATATAGGAGAAGATACTAGCAAGTCTATAGCAGACACAGCTAATCGCCTAGCTAATAAAGATGATGGAAAAGTTGCTAAACTCCGCGCCGCTGGTGATAATAAGCGTGAACAACAATTAAAATATAGAGATACTGTAAGACGAAACGATGAAGGTGTGGCAGAAGGCAAGGAAGAATTACACGCACAACTGCAATCAATTAATCAAAAGTTAAAATTAATGAGAGGTGGCCCGGTTGGAGAACCTAATAGTATGGCTTTTGTCGAAAAACGCAATGCATTACTAAAACAAAAAGCACAAATACTATCACAATTAAAGCAAGGTGTGGCGGAAGGTAGTAAATTAGACACAGCAGAAAAATTAAAACGTAGTCTTAAAAAGAACGGTTTTGATATGGATGCGGCCGATAAGCGTAACAAAGAAGCTGAGGATTGGTTAAATCAATGGATCAAAGATAATCCAGAGTATGCTCCTAAGAAAGAAGTTCCATTAAGTGAAGATGTTGATATGTTAATGGCAAGTGCTATGCTTAAATTAATAGAACGTCATCTAAAATGAAACAGTTTTATATAACAAAAGAAAACATAAGTCAGGATAGTCCTGATGATTGTTATCTTGCGCCCGATGATCCCATACAAGAATTAAAAATTGCTAGTTACATGGGAGGGTTAGGTAGTATGGTTAAACTAGCAGAATACAAGCAAAAAACAGCTGAACAGAAAAAATTAAATACAGTAGATGACTTTGGAATGACTGGCACTCAAAAAGCCGAATATATGCGAAAGAATAATATTCGTCCAGGAACTCCTGCTTGGTTTGAATTATGGAGAGGCACTCCTACAAAATTATGAGACTGTTAGAACTATTCGATACTAAACATGTCCAACCTATAGAGTGGGAAGACGATAATCATGCTCATGCAAAGCTAGGTAAGAAGACTATACATGTTACATTCTTTGAAACAGGCGGACACGCATATCTTGAGTTTAGTGTAGATCATGAGTTCCAAGTAACCGGCCGTGGTGATGCAAACGCAGTCTTTGCCACAGTTATACAAGCAGTAAAAGAATATGTGGCAAAATGGAAAGGTGTACATACTATAACATTCAATGCTACCGAAAAAAGTCGTGCAAGAATGTACGATGCACTGGCCAAACGTGTAAGCGCACAATTGGGTTGGCACGTAGTTCCCTACGAAGAGATGATGGCTGACCCTAAGTATGAAAATATTAGAAAACACGGTGGCTATACATTTGCTATTGAAAAAGGTACTGCACCTGAACATAGACAAGCTGCACAAAAACCACAACATGAAAAGTTTAAAGACATTTGGTATATAGGCAGTTTGGAAGACACAACTCTACCCGTGTATAAAATAACTGGTGGTCAGGGCTGGGAAGCTGAACAGATGGTCCTACGTACTAAACCAGAGTATAAAGGTTTCCATCCTATGGGCATGTATAGTAGACATACTCCTCCTAAGGGACAACAAATTATAGACTTAGGTGATTATAAACCACCATACAAATCGCCGCCGCAAGATCCTAATAGTATAGGCGCAAAGTTAAGAGCAAAATTGGATACACAGGCATGAAAATAACCGAACTTATCAAAGAAGGTGTAGAGCATGATCATGCAATAATGACTATTGCACATCAATTGGCACGAGTATTTTATAAACAGCGTGATGAATTGATTCAAAAAGTATTGACAAATGACCGTGCACACTTAGGTAAAGTTAGAGATTTTACTAGTTTTGAATCAGAAGATCCCTATGTGCAAGAGTTATTGAATTTAGATGTTTGGTTAGATGAAGAAGAACGCGGTGGGTCACAAGCCGCATATGTACCAGGTACATACGGTCCTGAAAAAGGACGTAAGAGGTTTAAACAAGTAAGCGGCGATGTGTTAATACAGCCTAATATGTTATATGATATAGATCAATGTTTATTGGTATTATCACACGAATTACGTCACGCATTAGATGATATTAAAAGCAAAGGTAAGGCTATAAATTACACAGGTACCCGTAAGAAAGATAACGATTATTATACTAAAAGAGCAGATCCAGAAGATGAATGGAGTACCCCTGCAGAGTTAAATGCTATTTTATATAATGTTATGGCAACTATTAAACTAAACATTGAAGATAATTTTGCAGAAGTAGGATCTTTAGATAATAATGATTTATTAGAAATTATCAGTAATGCTTTAGAAGCTGATGATTCACACGGCGCCCGTATCCTAGCACATTCCAAAAATGAAAAACATAAACGTGTAATGAGCAGACTATATCAGTACGCCAGACATGTATTAACCCAATTAGAAAATAAGAATAAATAGTTAAACTAGGAAAATATCATGAGAGCCAAAGAATTTGTTAGAGAATCCAAAGATTATGCAGGAGCATCGGGGTTTCATCCTGACAGTGTTGCCAGTATGCCAGGTGCTCATATATATCCAGAATTAGATAATAGTAGTGGATATCTTGCTTATAGATTTGGCGTTGCACTAGCCGGAATGCCCAATCAAAAAATGGATGTGGCAGGACCTACTGGATTAAAAATGGTTACCATAGGATACACACAAGCTGAAGAAGAAATTTTAAATGCAACAGCTGCAATGATCGGAACTCCAAAAGTTAAATTAACTCCCGGTGGTAGTAAAGAATTAAAAGATACTTATACAAAAAGTCCTATTAATGATTGGAATAAAAAATGAAAAACCCTGAATTTAAAGCAAAAAAATTAGGCAATGATACTGTATATACATTAACAGAGATGACTGCTGGTGCTATAGGTAGTAGCTCAATTACTTCTGTTGCCAAGGATGTAGGCGGAGTACAACAACGTAGACCCAAAGACAGCATAATTGTTCAAGGGCAACATAATAAAGAAACAACTATTCCAGCTAGTACACCAAGAAATCCTTTTGGCAAAACAAGAACTGATGTCAATCAAAAACCCACAGGCTCTGGCCAACATCGTAATAAAAAGAAAGAACAACGGTTGGGAGTTGTTAAGCATAAGAAACCATTTGACATGGGTGAAGATCATAGCACAGCAAGTGGTGGGTGGGGACAGGAATCTTATGTAACCGCAGGAAGAGATAGTTCTAAATGGACAGGAGCTGGTCATAATAATGAAATGACTCGTGAAGATTCTATGAGCGGTGCTGATATACCAGATAATGAGTTAGATCAAGTTCATCCAAGTGACACAGGGACTGATGATGAATATGGTATGGAAGGCGAGTATGTAAAGAATCAATTACATACTATCATTAGGGCAGCTACTCATTTAGGGCATGCTTTAGATGATCAAGAAAATTTACCAACTTGGGTAATTGATAAAATTAGTCAGTCTAAAGGAATGTTAGTTGCAGTCTTTGATTATATGATCAGTGAAAAAGAATTAGGAATGGGGCAAGATACAACAGCGGATGAACATCCTGCAATAAGTGAAGACGATCAATATATTTCTGAATTGTATTCCAAGTTATCAGAAAAAATTGCTAAAAATGCTCCTGTAGATGCTTGGGTTCAAGATTTCCAAAAAGCTAATCCAGAAAAGTATCATCAATTTAGGCAAAACAATAGACCAGGCACACACAAGCCACCAGAAAAAATTGCACAAATGGCAATAGCTGCTAGTTATGGTGCTAAAAATCCTAGCAAGAAGAAAACATGAAAATTGTAGAATTGATCAATGAGTGTGATGACAATTGGGATGAGATGTCCCAAAAGGTATCAAAAAAATCAGCTGA
>Ga0208499_1000621_pt1 | contig 12463 bp, 19 predicted proteins | sample CryBogCBE07Jul09_FD_185504 | JGI IMG/M metagenome (GOLD analysis project Ga0208499, IMG submission 185504) | Freshwater microbial communities from Crystal Bog, Wisconsin, USA - CBE07Jul09 (SPAdes) (version 2) | ecosystem: Environmental > Aquatic > Freshwater > Lake | place: Crystal Bog... | reverse complement strand
GTTGATAAATTTAATACATTGTATTTTTTCTTGTATTTTTTTTCTTGTATTTTTTTGCTTGTATTTTTTTGCTTGTATTTTTTTGCTTGTATTTTTTTGCTTGTATTTTTTTGCTTGTATTTTTTTTGCTTGTATTTTTTTTGCTTGTATTTTTTTGCTTGTATTAAATTATTTCATTTTTAATTGTTTCAATATTTCGTATAACGCATACAATTATATCATCATTTACATTTTTTGTTATAACTGAAATTTCTGGCATATCTTTAAATATCAAAGTTAATACATTATATAAATGAGTTCTAATATCTTCAGTTTTGCATTTACAACCTACCTCAAAAGGTTCAAATTCTGATTTATTTAGTACAGTTGTCAAATCAAATAGTATACGTGCTGTTGTGGTTAATACTTTTAAATTTTCAGATAATGGCATTTTATATTTTATAAATATATTTTATATTTATAAATTATAACCTATGCCGTATCATTTAGAATTAGGCTCCGGAGGACATAAATTTCTTCATAAAGCTATTGTAGTTAATACAATCACCGGGGAACACATGAGCAGAATGCCAATTCCTTTAAAAAAAGCTGAAGCACAAAAGCGAATTCTTGAGCAAGCATATCATAAAGAATCTAAAAAATAATTACTCCTTCTTTTTTCGCATTGCACGTAGTTTTGCCATACGTTCAGCCATTGAGATTTTTTCTTTTGGCTCAACTTTTTCTTTTGTTTTTTCATGTTTTACCAATGGTTCTAATTCAGATACAATATTTGCTTTAGCTTTGGCTTTTGGCTCTGCTTTGGTTTTTGGCTCTGCTTTGACTTTTGGCTCTGCTTTTGCTTTTTTATCTTTTGGTAATTTTTCAACCATTGATTCATTGACTGCTTTAACTTTTTTAATTTCTCCGGGTGCTGGTTTCACAGGGTCATTTTTAGTCATAGCAATAGCAGGGGTGATTTCGGTATGTTGTTTCATGCGTTCAATCAAAGAAGAAATATCAGCTTTCTTCATTCTGCTTACTGGTTTATAATCTGGATGCTGTTCACGTAAGTTTTTTAGTTCGGCTCTTAGTTCGTGTGCAGAAGGCATTTTTTTATTGTATAATTATTCATAAGATTTTAATCAAAGGAAATAATTATATTTTTTTTTTCTATAGTAAATTTTGTCTGCGGTTCGTCTTTAGGTTTATTCAATGGTTTCCGCCCACGTTTTCTTAGTATTTTCATTATAGGTGCTACTGTATCAGTAACTATTGGTAATTGCAATATATCTTCGGGTTCCGGATTAGGTTCGGGTTTAGATTCGGGTTTAGATTCGGGTTTGGCAATTATCGGGGCTGTTACAAAAGTAGAATTTGAACCGTAAAATATTTTTGAATTTGTAAATGATATTGACGATTTCATATATAATTAAAATATATTTTTATAGTATATAAATGCCCGGACTATCTAAAGATAAATATAAAACACATGCACATATTGAACCTATAAATTTAATAGCTGATGATATTGAAAATGTACCAGGCGCACAAACAAACAAACTTTCTAAACTTAAAGCACGTCTAAATATGCATGATGGTGATGAACATTTTGTAAATAATTTATTAGTAGGACCTATTAATGATATGTATTTGGCTATAAGAGCATTTAGCCTTTTTCCACATGTTACAAATATACATGAAGGATTAGTTCGCGATACACAAACCGGACGCAGATAAAAAAAAAAATATGATATTTTAAAAAATATTTGCTTATTATAAATGTATTCTTCCGACCGAATCTCTGGGGCTACGCCTATTCGTAACCCAAGTACCGCAAATCTTGCGATTGATAGTTATGACCGTTCAAATGGTAATTACGCTTCTGATTTTATTATAACAAAAGGAATGAACATTATGAGTGGTTTTTTTACTCGTTTTGCTGTAAATGAAGTTGTTTTAGATTGGGCTTTACCTAATATATCAGCAACACATGATAATAATGTTTTCTCTGTTATTGTCGCTTCTACAACTTATACTGTTACATTACCAGAGGGTAACTATACAATAGCACGTGTTATGAATTCTATTGTTACTTTATTAAATGGTGCAGGAACTGGGTTGACATGGTCTATTGTCGGCGATTTAGGCGCTTCTTCTCTTCATGCTACGGGTGCATATATAGCAGTATATACAAACCTTTCAGGACAACTTTCTATGACACGTATCCCAAATACAAATACACCATCCGATGCTAGTAATAATATACCATTCCCTTATCCTTCTATATTACCAGTTACTTATTTAGATTTTACTTCACCCAGTTTAACATATCAACAAGGTCTCAAGGATTCAGACACCACAAATAAATCTAAAGATGTGTTGTATCGTTGGGTGTTTTCCTGGGATGATTACAACCCGTTGGATACTTTAGGTTATCCGATATATCAAGGATATATGCCTTTTAAATCGCGTCGCTCTATCGCTTTCCCTAAACAGATTAAATGGGACGGACAACAACCACTAGGACAACTTATTTTCCAAGTATATGGCTCAGATGGTGAATATGCACAAACTACTCAAGTCGTTGGAGGTTTTGAATGGAATATGAACATTCTGGTATCTGAACAATAAAAACTGACGATAAATAAATAAGAGTCTATAATTGTGATATAAAATAAAATATTTTATTTATTTTTATATCATTAAAAAAATATTATAAGGTATTATCCTTCAAAAACAATAGTCGCATGATCCCTGCGAAAACAACAATGATGCTGAATATACGAAACTGCAATTTAATTGCCATCCTACAGATGATACATAGGGCACTACAAGATTATTTAAATTAATAATGCCATTTGTAATTGTGCGTCCATGCATTAAAATATAGTGGCTGTCTTCATCGCAAAGGGGCTGTGCGAATGGTAGTTCAAGCCACTGTGACAAGAATGGAAGAGGGTTGTTGACTGAACCAGCAGATGTAGAAACAATAGCAAGGTCAAACGCCGAAGCCTTGTTAGAATTGAGGAGATTAAATAACTGACCCACACCATTGTCATACTTAGCATAGATATCACCTGCGTATAAACATTCAACGCTGGTCGGTGCATAAAACTTATTTGGGTTATAAGCTGTGACAGCACCAGATGATGAGGTTTGCTGGTCAGCCAAGTCAGTGAGCCATATCTGTATGGATCTAAGAGATCCAGAACGAAAACCGGATAAAGTTACTGATTGTGGAGCTGATGGTGATGCACGGGGGTCCAAAGTTATAATTGCTTTTTGCTGTACAAATTCACATGGAAAATTATAGGCTTTCACAGAGAGATCTACCCTCCTAGCCAAACTATCGCCCATGTTATTAAACATAACCTGTTGGCACTGGAAATAAGCCTGAGATAAAGAGAGAGCCTGTGGTGGAAGTGGTGAATTAGTCATATTTGTCCAGAGAGATGCGGGGGGATTTATTTCCAAAAGCACTTGGGATGATTGTGTTAACAAATCTGTTGGGAGTGGTAACATCTTACCGACACCAGATGCAGAAGCATGGGGAAGGCGGAGAACAATTGATGCAGTTTGTGTATTCTGAAGGTCTGTACCTGATGCATAGTTTCCACCGATGTTCACAATATCATCGCATGATGTTCTTGAGGTCTGGTCGCGGAGTGCATTCTGTAGCAACTGGTCGCCAGTCAATACGTATTGACTTGTGCCACCATATCTAAATGAACATGATTTTACTAGGGAATATGCCCATCCGGCTGGAAGAGCAAGACCGGATAATGGACTAAATGAACCCGACGGAATACCCGCAAAACTAAAAGTCACTACAATATCCTGGAGTCCATTCTGGGGAGGAAAAAGAAATGACGATGTACCGGCACCAAGATTAGAAAAGTTAACCTGATACTTCGTATTCTGGGTTGTGGGGAATGCACTCTTTTTGCAAGTGTCCGCGCTATAGTAGTACATGTCTAAAGGTTCACCGATTCGGACAATTTCTTGGGTTGACGCCATATTGTTATATTTAGTATTTATAAAATAAAATGTCCGGATAAAATAAAATATAATTATTAAATATAACATTATGGCGTTTCAAAATTTACCTTACATGGGCGGATATCCTCAACGCGTTGTCGGTGAATCTTCTACACAGCCCACATTATTCGGGGTTTTGGGTATGTTTAAAGGTGACCAAAAATACCAAGCATTGCAACAAGTAGTCGTAAGACCTTCAAATGGTAAATTGCCACCGCTAATAAATGATATGAATATATCCACCGATAGAGGTATTACCGGGCATTCAGCTAAAACTCATATTCCTGGGCTTCATTATGGCATGGTTCCTTTTGCAGGTGCGTTTATGACTGCTCACGGTGATGTTGAAATTTATGGGCGTGAACATCACCATAAAGCACATCGCGAAGAACGTCATGAAGAACGTCATGAAGAACACCATGAAGACCATAAAAAAAGAAAACACATGAAATAATCGGGAGATTTAGATAAGTGCTTCTTCACGTTCTATTATTTGTTTGAACTGTTCAATTACATCTTTTTTTGGCACTTTTTCATCTTTACAACGTGCTATTAAAACCTTGTCCCAATTACCAACAGTAATTTTTTCGGTTAATGCTTTTTTTGATATCTTAACAGGTTCCGATTTTGGTTGCATCGTATTAGTTATTAATGATTTGCCAGATTCAAGAAATGCTTTTAAGCTGGGGTCCATTCTATTATAAAAAATATTATTATAATAAAATATATACATATTAAAGGTGCTATGGATACTAAAAAATTCAATGACCTTATGAGACAAAAGATTCCCGATAAACATTTTGTATTAGAATTTCCACCGGTAGAAACTGGCGGGTGTTCAATATTATTAGAAGGCTCCGGACGTTGTGGAAAAACTACTATGCTAAAATATTTAATGGATAATAATTTCCAGAAACACTGTGGCGCTATATTTAGTCAGTCTGCAAAGGCTCAAGCATATAAAGATATGAAATACCCATTAATGCCGTTATCATCTGTATACATTCCGGAGCTTGTTAATTGCGCATATCGTATAAATAGAGAATGCAACAATGCATACCCATTCTTATTTGTTATTGATGATTGCCCGCTTGCACGGAACGATAAAGAACTATTGAAAACCTTAACAATTTATAGAAATTCCGGCGTAAGTTTAATTCACGGAGTTCAAACGCCCAGTTTAGTAAATCCTACATGCCGAAGTAATTATACATTTTTTCTTCTGTTTCATAATAACTCATCAGAACAGGCTGAAAATGTATGCAAACAATTTCTACGGGGTTATTTTCCCGATAAATCAAATATGAATCAACGCGTGGCATGGCTTCAGGAACAAACTAAAGACCATCATTTTATTTTTATTGATAATTGGAATAATACAATTCAAAGATGCAAACTTGATTTAAATTAAATTAAATACCCGGAAATGTAATTAAAACAATATTTTTTATTTATTTTATAAACAAGTAATATATAAATGTCTCAACCTGTCGGTCTTGGTGTCCCCCTTTCCTCTAACAATCGCGCTAACATAAATACCCCTTTAGGTGGTACTGGTGGGGACCATTTGGCAGGTGTTGTTTCTTTAAATGGTCTTATCGGTAATCTTGCAGTTGTCGGGTCATCCTCTGTTTCCTCTACTGTTATTGCCGATGGTCAAATCCAAATCTCTACTGCGGGTCTTCCTCAGGTTGTTGGAGCTATTACTTCGGGTGCTATCTCAGCAAATGGACCAATCACCGCCCCTTCCGCTACTCTTACTGGTGCTTTGAACTCAGCAACAGTTTCGGCTGCAAATAGCATCTCTACCCCTGCTTTGACAAATGGTTCTTTGGGAACTACTGCACCTCAGCCTCTTTTTGGTGTTTCTGGTAACCAGGTGTGGACTGCAGGACAGGCAACGATGGTAATCGCAGGATGGCGTATCATCTGGGGAACAACTCAATCAGGTAATGATGGTATCGCAACAGTTAACTTTGTAATACCCTTCGCTACTGGTGTTATGCCTATCGTTATCCCTGCTGTTATGCCTTCCAGTGGTTCCCCTAACTACATTATGGTCGCTGCAAATGGCTCTGGTTTCGGTGCTTCTCCTACAAATACTACCGCTCAGTTCAAGGTATTAACATCTGGAGGTGGTTCTAATCCTTCTTCCGTCTGCTTCGTTGCTTTCGGACAGGCTTAAACCGCAACAAAACATTTTTTAAATATATTTTTTATATATCCCAGATATATAGTAAATGTCCGTGCAATATAATGACCCGCCCTACTTCGGAGGTAATCTGAATTCTAATATCAAAGCAAATATAAACACCGCTTTAGATTTATCGCAACAGTCTCCAGGGAGTTCACTACCTTACCCCCCTATTCTTGCAAATATCACTTATACTCAAGATAGTTCAGGAGTGCCATTTGCTTTTATAACTGTTATTATGAAACCGTACGGATATCCCGATAAATATTCTGAACTCATATTTCAGTCTTCTATAACAGGTTCAGGAAGACCAGAGCCTTTTGAAGTCTCTAAGTTCGGCTATAGTGATTATAATCAAATACAGACCTGGTATGGTCAAACAGGTTTACAAATCAACCAGAACTATACTATTACTGCAGTCAGTGGCTCTTATACCTCACCCCCTCTTATAGTTCAAACCGGTTCAGGTTCTACCAATGCACCATCTAACCCTCCTACTGTTCCTGTCGCTCAGTTGCCCCCCTCCTCCAACGCTATTAATATTGTATTTAATGTTGCTGATACAGGAGGAAGAGCGCCTTTCACTTATAGTTTTAACTGGCGACAAGGAACAACAGACCCGTTTGCTACAGTAGTTGCAACAAATCCAACAAGAGATGCTTATTATACTGGTGTTGTTTTCCCTCTGTCTCCTTCTACTGATTATCAGTTTCAAAGTGTTGTCAGTAATGCATACGGAACAGAAACAAGCGCGATAGCGACTATAACCACACCAGCAACAGGCGGAGTTGCACCTAGTCCAGCTACTCAAAACCCTGTGTTAACTCCTGGAGGTGCTACGCCAAGTTCTCTCACATTTACTTTCCCCCCTGGGTCAACAACAGGAACACCAGCGCCTCAATTCGGTGTTTCTATAAGTCTTACATTTGACGGTCAAAATCCACGATTTGTATTTGGAAATATTGTAGGAGGAAATGTATTAGTGACTGTCACAGGTTTATTGCCACAGACAATATATTATGTGCGCAGTATTGCTTCTAATGGTGTTGCGCCTTTTGCATTTAGTGAACTTCACCCTTTCAATACAACATCAGCGATATAAGTTTCCGGCTTATAAAAAAATATATATACAATATATAGAATGTCTGCAATATTTGATGACCCGCCCTATTTTGGTGGTATTGTGAATGTAAATATCAAAGCAAATAAGAATACTGCTTTAGATTTAGTAACACAGATAAATCCTGGTCCAGGTCCATTACCTGATTTTCCTACAACACCAACTTTTACAAACGTTACAAGTTCTTCTGTTACATTTTCTTTTCCAGGAAATACGACAGGCGCTCCTGTATTATATTATAGCGTAGCGCTTAGCACAAATAGAGACGAATTAAATGGGTTTGGAGCAAATGAGTATTTATGTTATCTTACAACTCCTAATGAATATAGCACGTTAAATAATGTAACAGGTTTAACCGCTCAAACAATCTACTATTTTCAGAGTACAGCCACAAACGAAAATGGTGAAACTTATGGAACTATAGATTCTTTTGAAACATCATCAGCATAAAAGATTCTATATTAAAATTATATAACAATATAAAATTATTACTGTTATATATAGAAATGTCCAGGTTACCGCCCGGCTACGTATATAATGAAGCTACACCGATTGCGTATAGTAGTTATTTAAAACCTAATATAACTAATGCAGGTAATACTTCTATATATGCTCTTTCTGGTTCCGGTGGTGGTGGTGGTCCTACTATAAGTTCATTTTCAACGCTTATAGTAAGTAGTTTATCAGCAAATTATATTTCAACACAAAACGTTATAGCAAGTTCAGCAAATATATCCAGTTTAACCGCACAAACTATTTTAACAAGTACAATTTATGCAAATATATCAAATATATCTACTGTATACACTACATTGTTATCTACACCAAATATAACAGTGACAACAAGTATAGATTTAGACGGTAATATTTTAACAACCGATAGTGCGGGAGGTACGGGTGAACTTTTATTAAATGGTATTCCTATTGCTACAACGCAAAATATTAGCTCTTTAAGTGACTGGAGCTTTTACCCTGCAATATCAACTTTAAATGTCAATAATAATAATTTAATAGGCGTTAGTGATGCTTCTTTAAGTTCCATAAATGGAAATCCGATTTTCCAAAGTCTTAATGCACAACAAGGCACGGTCACTTTAGTATCGGCTGATGAAACAGTATCTATAACAAACCCAGCTCCAGGCGTTATAAATCTTGCATCTGCTGGAGGAACTGGAAACGTGCAAAGTACAATAACAGGATTTAACACGTATGTAACAGCAACGTCTGACGTATCTTTATCAAGACCTACTACATATATTTCGGCTCAAGGTGGTGCCGGTGGTCTTATAAATATTCAAAGCGACCCAGGAGCTGGAGGTATTTCTGGTGGTAATGTAACTATAAAAGGAACTGGAGGGTCTGGCGTTGGTGGGGTAAATGGTAAAGTAGATATACAAGCAACAGCAGGAACAGCCGGACCAGTTACAACAGGAGGTCAAATAAATCTTACAGCCTATTCGGGTTCAAATGATGTAAGTTTAACATCTGCTATTTATTTGAGCGGTGCTGGTATCAATATCCAAAGCGGATTTACATCCCCTATCACATCCGTTGCAGGTTATACATTTATAGGTGGAAATAGTGGCGTTAATATTTGCGCTACAGTTCCTTCTATTATTCCAAATGTTCCAGGAACGCTGTATATGTTTGCTGGTCAAGGTATAGAGCTAGGGTCGGATTTATATATGACAAATGTTTATCCTTATCAAAACGGTGTTATAAATGCAGAAGATATTACTATAGCCGGTAGAACATTAGATATTGGTTTTGGTCCTCATACTGCGTATACCAATATATCCACTTGTAAAAATATAAGTTTCGGTAATGCTACAGATGGTAATATTGGTTCTATTACTGGATTAGGTTTTATTAATGGTGTGCCATATAGTCCAGGTGGTGGAGGAGGTAGCTCTATTTCAAATAGTGGTTCATCATTAGCCGTTAATTCTGATGGCTCACTAACTACCACAAATATATCTTCTATTAATTTATTAGCAAATAACTGCGGTGTAGCTGTTGCAGATGACCAAACTGTAAAATTGACTAATGCAGATTGTTTAATACAATTAGACCCTAACGGTACTATAAATATATCAAATAGTTTCGCAGGATTAGGTCCCGTTGATATATCTTTAATAGGCACAGGAACACAGGTTTTATTAGGTAATAATGGCGATAGTATACCACCTACAGGATTATATTTAAATCAATCTACTATAACATTTAACGGTTCTGCACTTAGTCCCGTTGCTGGTTTAACAATAAACGCCCAAGATATAAATCTTTCCCCCTTAGCCTATCAATTGGATAGCTCAGACAACGGAACATATATTGTTGTTTCTGCTATTGTAGAACCGGCGGTTTTAGATTTTAGTATAGGAACATTTGCGCCATTTGATATAATATATATCAAAAATGTATCTACTGGTTTTAATGTAGATATTCAATACGGTGGTAATCCTGTAGGTACATTATATCCTACAAATTCCGCAAGTGGTTATAATGCTTCTTTATGTGTGTTACAATATGACGGAACTAATCTTTTTCTATATTAGAAAAAATGTCCTGGCTATCTTGTATTTTTTGTCAAAGGCGTAAAGCGTACGACCCTTATTTTACCTTACCAAGATATATATGACCTCCGGCTTTTTAATTAGTTTAATTCGTAATATGCTAATTACTTCTAATAAACGGTTTATTAAATACTCTATACCACTATATGATGATATTAAAGGTACATTTAGTCATGTTAAAATAAATCACGATGAGATTGTTGTCGTTTTTATTAAACCGCAAGAACCGCAAGAACCGCAAGAACCGCAAGAACCGCAACAGCTAAAATAAAAAAATAGAACTAATACATATATGAAACTTTTAAGCGTTACACCATCCTCTAAGCCTGAAAAAAAATTTATGGCAAAGTTTGAAACAACTAACGGGCGGGTAAAAACGGTGCATTTTGGTCAGGCTACTGCAGATGATTATACATTAACCAAAGATAAAGCCCAGCGTGAACGGTATAGGCTTCGTCATGCCAAGGACTTAACAACTAATGACCCAACTAAAGCAGGTTATTTATCATATTTCCTACTTTGGGGCGATAGTACAAACTTGCGTACAAATATAACTAAGTACAAAGAGAAGTTTGATTTATAAAAATCATAATGGAAAATATCGAGTCATTAAGTATGATATAAAAATAAATAAAATATTTTATTTTATATCATTAAAATTTTAATTAAAGGGGGTTATACAGTCGTTATGCGTTTTTCTCTGCATACTGAGCCGGATACATCAACCACTTCTATTTAATATTAATTTTAACTTTTTAATCCAATCCATCTGAAAATCTAAATGATATTCTAAATAATTAAGTACATCAATATTATTTGTTTCATTCTTAGCTATATTAATATATGTTTGTACTCTGGCATTATGTGATTCAAGATATTTAATACTTTCTAATACAACATCTTTTAAAGGTGTGTAGCGTTCCATTTATTATTATTATAGATATTTACTTTATGCGGGTTAGATAGAATTAAGTTTATCTTCCGCTTTCTTAAAAAACGTTGCATCTTTCTCAATACCTATAGCATTAAAACCCATCTCAAATGCAGTAAATACAGAGTTACCAGAACCAAATGTAGGGTCTAACACTGTGCCATCGGGTGGGCAATAACGCTCTAACAGCCATTTATAAAGTTCTATAGGTTTTTCTGTGGGGTGTCCGTCTTTAGTAGATGATGTAGGGTTCTTAATAACTGATAGGGCACAACGTTTGCCTTCACCATTTACTTCGCCTGCATGAGCTGTTTTTTTTTTCATTCCGTACTGTCTAGACATTCCATTACCTGTTACATATGCCTTAAAATTACCGCTAATATCCACTCTGTTATAATAAGCCCCCGCCTTAGAAAACACATATATCATTTCGTGACTACGCATAGGCATCTTATTTGCAGTTAAGAACGACACACCACGACCTTTATCCCATACTAAATCATAACGAAACCAACTCTCATTACTTTTAATCAATTCATAACCAAATTTAGTAGTGCAAAAGTGTATTACTGGACTATGGTCATTTTTCAATATACGTTTAGCTTCAATCCAAAATTTTTCTAAATCTATTTTGACATCCCAAGGGCAACCCGAATATGACTTGTTAGGTGAGTTGCCATGTTTTTTGTGTGAGTCTTCTGGTTTTGGTTTACCAGATGCCAAACACCCATAGGGCAAATCACATATAATTAAATCCACTGCATGGTCGGGGATTGATTTCATGATTTCCAGGCAATCGCCATTATGTAATGTTAAGGTTGCCATATATAATACGCGTTGGTTTATATTGCATATTATAGTTTTTAGTTTTTTTTATAGATTTGCAAATAATGTCTCTAAAAGTACAGACGGAATACTATACTTATCATGAAGGCTCAAGCCACGCTCCGTATAGATTACATTACCGTTACCAATAGAAAGACGATGTTTACCACCATTCATTGCCGTGCATACACCAGCACCACTGCATAACCGTGGTACAAAGCCTTCAAGATTAGTCCAAATACGTGTGCGCTTACGGTATAGCTTACCATATTGACAATAATCAATATCATAATAGGGCAAGAATTCCATAAAGTTTTGGTCTTTTAGTTTACCTGTCTGCGGGTTCTCAATAAACCAATAATCAGGGTTAAAATACTCTATGATTTCTATAGTACGTTTTACAATGTTATTGGCACTATCTAAGTCCCGTTCACCCCGTGTCTTAGCCTTACTATATTGGGTACATGGTGGACTCGCCCAGATAGTATGAAAATACCCTGTAGGATACTGCCTATAATCCCATATCATAATGTCTGTTTTATGTGTAGGGTTGAAAGTATCAAGAATATCAACTGATACAATTTTATCATATTTATTATTAACAGCCTTAGACACGCTCTTTGTGCCTGCAAATAGTTCAAGTAGGTTCTTCATTTTTACTTCTTTTAAACATTTTAAACATAAGTTGCAACTTTTTTTAAAATCTATGGGTTCGGCTGGGGGGGGCGGGGGGCGCAGGGGGCGGATGAAAATCAAAAAAACACAAAATTTTTTAAAAAAATAAAAAAAATAAAAAAAAA
>Ga0208499_1000620_pt1 | contig 12479 bp, 24 predicted proteins | sample CryBogCBE07Jul09_FD_185504 | JGI IMG/M metagenome (GOLD analysis project Ga0208499, IMG submission 185504) | Freshwater microbial communities from Crystal Bog, Wisconsin, USA - CBE07Jul09 (SPAdes) (version 2) | ecosystem: Environmental > Aquatic > Freshwater > Lake | place: Crystal Bog... | reverse complement strand
AGGGAAGACCGCTACCTAATACTGATAATTCATTACTCATGACTACTCCTTACCTTTTGTAATAACTACACTCATTGTCGTATCCGCATATAGCCCCGGCGGATGCAAATCGGGGTTCTCCTCCAAAAACTGCTCCATGTTCACGTTGTGTAACCGTTGTTGTAGTAACGAGAACGCATCGTGTTCTTTAACGAATTGGAATAACTCATGCCAATCGCTTGTGTGGTAACTCTTCTTGATTCGCTTAGAAATAGTTCCATACTTTGTTCTAATCAAACTAGACCCTTGATCTTTGCATAGCTGTACAAGTTCAGAAGAAATAATATCTAACTGCGCTTCTAACTCTTTATCTTCTTTAGCAAGTTCTCTACGCTTATCTCGAATCTTGACGTAAATCTTTACTAGTTTCTCTGCGTTTAGTTCTTCACTCATTTCACACTCCTTTCTATTTATATAAGTAATATAGTCACTATACTATACTTTGTCAAGTACCTTCAATAATATTTTTATAAAGGTCAATTAACCTAGTATGTATGTCGACTTTCTCTGACAACATCTTATAGATTCTTTTTTCAACTGGAGACCCTTGCAGATGCACAACAGTACATGGGTTGCGTTGACCAGCACGGTGTACCCGTGCATTAGCTTGTAGATATGTCTCTATGGATGTAATCGGACCCCACCAGACAACTACGTTTGCGGCATGAAGTGTTACACCATGAGCCGCCGCTTGGGGTTGTATTACAAGGACTTGCGGGTTATCTTCATTTTGAAATTTATTAAATATTTCTGTACGCCGTGATGCAGAAATACCACCATGAATATTTTCTGCGGGTATACCCTTAGCTTTTAATTCTTCTGCAATGATTTCGATTGCGTGTCTAAACGGGGCAAAGACAATTACTTTATGGCTTGCTTCTTCAATAACTTCTAGTAGTGCAGACATCCTACCTTTGGCATCAAACGCTACAACTTCTCCAGTATCCGAATAAACTGCACCGCATGAAAGCTGTAATAGTTTATTGAGATTGGCGGCGGCATTTACTGTTGTAATACTTTCGCCAGCCGCTACAGTTAGCATATGCTTTTTAATTTCTTCGTAGAACTTTAACTGTTGTGGAGATAGGGGTGTCTCTCGGAATGTGTACGTCATGTCTGGTAAGTCTAGACATTCGTCTTTGGTAAAACGTATTGCTGGTTGAAGTGCTTCATGAATAATCTTTTCTGATGTAGGTTTTGGAACCCATTTGAACTGTGTAATCTTATTCATTACAAGGTCTCTGAACGCACCATAAAACTTAGGTACTCCATCAGGGTTGATTATCTTTGCTAGCCCATATGCATCTGTCGGGGATTGTGCGGCTGGTGTTCCTGTTAGCATCCAAATCCATGTAGTTGGTTTGACTAACTGCTTTAGGGTCTTCCATCTTTTTGTAGCTACATTCTTGTAAGCATTTGCCTCGTCAATTACAATCAAATCAAAAGCGGCGGCTTCAATCTCATCCTTGATAATCTCTAGCCCGTCGTAGTTGATGATGACAAACTCTGCATTACTCTGTATGGCTTGAACCCTTTTATCTTTTGAGTAGCTATGGGCAATAGCGCAAGTACGATGCATTGCAAACCTAAACAAATCGCCTTCCCATGCTGACTGCATAATAGATAGTGGGCAGATAACTAATACCCTCTTGATAGCACCAATGTTTATTAAATAGTCCGCAGCCCAAATAACTGCTGAAGTTTTGCCTGTGCCTTGCTCGTTAAAACAAAAGGCTCTGCGGTTCATAGTTAGGAATGATGCGGTTGTCTTTTGATGATTGAATGGTTTGTATGCTCCAGTCCATTCATACTGTCCCTCTATGGGTGATGGCACATTGTTTATACGCAAGTTGCGTAGCACTTGGGCTTCATCCAGCCCCCACTTGACTAGCACTTCGCCCGAATCTAGAATCTTTGACTTCGGTATAAGGTTTGTTATTCGTTGCGGGTCTTTAACCTTTAACAATAATGCCTTGTTGTCAATAATCTGCACTCAACACCCCAATAGGATAGCGACCAAAAGCGGTCTTTTGATTTTTTATTTGACTCCTTACGGGAGTCACTCGGTTAGTTCACCCTCTAAATGTTAACGTGAGGTATTACAAATAGAAAAGCTCTAACTGGGGTAGTTCATTATGCGCACTTGCCCCCACACGCATGAGTAATTATATCACTTCTTACGTTCACGTTTGCTAGTTTCTGATACCAAATTCTTTTTAGAGTCACGCTTAAATGAACGGTTTTCGGAGGCACTTTGTATGCTATATCCATCCTTAATAGAACCGCCTTTATCCATAGCTTTTTTATGTGCTACATCCTTACCATCGCCCTTATGCACCTTGCCTTCTTTTAGCAACTTACGGCGAATCTTATTACGTTCTTCTCTATGCTTTACTTGCTCAGGAGTATCTTCATACTGAGCCGCTTGTTTGTAGTTTCTTTTCGTAGCCATATTAACTTACCTATAAGTACTCTTACCATTATGAACACAATCTTTAACAGCGCACCAATTACTGCAACTGAAGTTTGGCTTAGGATTCCATACATCTAACTCAATAGCTTTCTCTAGCCTATTGGTATCTTCAATCCAACGCATCCAGTAAATGCTTGATTTATCTTCCTCAAAGTTAGCCTTTACTAACTCATTGGCAACCACAAATAAAAGACCAGCTTTAACCTTCTTGACTTGTGGGTAGTGCTTAAAGACCGCTAAAGATAGGATTTCCAATTGTTTTGTATCTGCATATTTGGCAGACTTTCCTGTCTTGTAGTCTATTATATATGCACTATCTTCCTTTAGGATAATGAGGTCGGCTACCCCCCTCCACCACACTTCTTTGTCAAAGAACCCACAAGGCTCCAGGGCCCGGGTGAGTCCCAAGCGCTCTTCACAAAGATGTTTACCGTTGATCTTACTCAGTAGCTCAAGTGGCTCACGCATAAAGCTATACTTCTCAGGCAAGGGCTTTTTATCCCTAATAAATTCTTCCGCAGCTTTGTGGACTTCAAGCCCATAGTTTAGATGCTCGGTAGGTGGGTCAACTATATCCTTCTTGACACGCATCCTGTAATACTTGTGGGGGCATTGTTTGAATAAATCCAAACTCGAATACGACCATGTGTACTTAGCCAAAGAAGTCTTCCTTTTTATATCGTTTATACAGGATTCTGCGTATCTTGCCCAACGCACGTTTTTCTGTTTGTAAGACTGCTTCCCGACTTATCCCCAATACTTTCCCCACTTCCTCTAGAGTCATCAAGGGCTGTAACCGTAAGTCTTTCTTCGTCTTTATCATCTAAGTCTACATACCCTAAAAAAGGAATTGGTTCACGCATTTTAGCCCCTAATTGCAGTAAGTGGTTTCACCACAACGGGTGCAAGTATAAATTCTACCATCAAGTATATAAGTTTCTGTTTCACACGAATATGCTTTAGGTGGGAAGGCAAGGAGCAAGCAACATAACACTAATAGCACCCCTATAAATATACATAATAAGTCTTTCATTTTGATTTCCTTTTCTTTTTAGCAGGGGCAAGTTCGATACCATCAGGTACTTTAGACTCAGAAGTATCTAAGGCACGTTTAATCGTAGCCAAAAACCCTTCACCAATTAGATATTCTTTAGTCTCTTCATTCATGTCAATAGTTACAATAGCCGAGCCATCGGGCAATTCTTTAAGCATTTTTACAGTCATTTGAATTGCCATTTAAATCTCCCAAGTCTTAGTTACGGTTATGGTTTGACCGTCATTGTCGGCTTCGATGGTAACGTCTAGGTTACTATCATCTTTTTTAGGTTTCTTTCCAAAGATTTCATCCCAGCTTTTATCAAACTGTTCTTGATTAAATATTGGGCGAGGGGTATCGCCTTTTCCACCATCTCTCATTTAGTTTTCCTCGTTCGTTTAACAGAAGCAATACCTTCTTCCTTAGGTTTTCGGGCTTCTAGCATAGCATCAGCCACTAAGTAGCATTGGGTAGCCCCCTTGTCATAGCCGTTGTTTATGTCAAACCCCATTCGTAGCATCGCAAACATCGCAAAGCAGTCTCTCAAATCATTCTCGTTCAAAATAAAGCCTCCTCAAATTTATACTCCTCAGCTTTCTTAGCCTTCATATACTTGTATGTCCAACCACTTCGCAAGGCACATAGCGCCATCGCTTCTTCTTTCCTACCAATAATTCGCATGGGCTGACCCTCCTCGTCATACACTATGTAACTCATTAGCAGTCTCCATAAGTTTTGCCAACACCTGACTCACAGTTCAAAGGTAAATCACTAGCCCAGTCAGGTCTCCAACGCATACAACTTTCCACATAAGCTTGGGCTTTCTCTGCTTCAGCCTCAGGTGCAATACAAGCAACCGCATCATGGACTGTTAACACCACATGATATTTTTGAGATATCTTTAACATCTGCTCTGCAATCACACAACGAGCCACAGCTTGACATAGGTTTTCTACAACCTTGCCACCATATAACTTAACCGCACCTTTCCTAGTTTTATACTGGTATTGCTCTTTGCCTTCAGCATCGTAAATCTTCTCGATACCATCGTACTTTTGCCATAGCCCACTAGGTAATAAAAAGCCTTTTTCTTCGGGGTCAAATTCAACCGCAGATACTACCCCAAAGTCAGCCGCTTGACCAGTAATCATTGCCTCTATACATCTTTGTGTTTGTTTCCAAAGTTTCGGAATTTTTGGATAGGTCTGTCTATACACACTAATGATACGGTTAGCTTCTTCTTCCTGAATAGATACCCCAAACGCTTTAAGTTGGACTTGGAATTTCTTAGCCCCCATGCCGTACCCGCAACCGAGAATCGTGGTCTTGCCCACAAACCGTTCTTCTTGGGATATAGTGCTTTCTTCCTTGCCATAGATAGCAGATGCCATGATTTTGTATACATCTTCGCCCTTCTCAAACGCAGTTAATAAGTCGTCTTGACCAGCCAACCATGCTACAACCCTAGCCTCAATCTGAGAAGAGTCGCAGTCAATAATTACATAGCCTTCGGGGGCTTGGATAGCCTTCTTTAACTTACCGCCATTAGTTCCCCGACTAGGTAGGTTTTGTAAGTTAATCTTATCTGAGCCACCCCACCGCCCTGTATGAGCCGCATAGTATTTAATCGGTACAGGTAACGTACCTCTTTCAGATATTCCTATAAACCTCTGTGTGCGTGTTTCCTCCAGCGTAGTCTTGTTACCTAACCTAGCAGATACAAGGGCTTGGACTTTAGGGTCAGGATGCTCCAGCAGTTCTTTGAATTCCTCATCGGTTTTAGCAAAAGCAAATGCCTCTTTGCCTGTTCTTGCGCTAATCTTTACAGGTGGGACAACACCTAAACCTAGTAAAAGTTCTGCAAACTTGTTGTTAGACATAAGGTCATCAATTGTTGCACCGCACTCATTAAGTAGATTAGCCTTGATATTCTTGACATTTTCCAAATGCTCAACTAAAGCGCTTGAGTCTAGCCTGAGTGTAGGTTGTATAAACATCTTTAGGGTTGTGTCTATAACCTTTAACTCCTTTGTTGGGAAATTTTTGTGTAATATATGGAACAGTTTTCGGGTTAGCACCACATCGTTCTTGCAGTATTCCCCATATTGGGCGAGGTCTTCTTCGGTAAAGTCTGAACGGTATTTGCCTTTAGCATCAAGAACCTCTGTGCCTTTAGCGCCCAAGCCATATCGTTCCACCAACTTAGCCAGCGAACCACCAGCCTCAACACCATGAATTGCCCTAGCCATACATAAAGTATCTAAGTAAGCTTTTGGCTTGATGCCGTATTCCCAATTAAGAATCGCCCCATCAAACATAGTGTTATGTGCAAGTAATAGGCTTCTACCCCAATCAATACTCTGCAATACACGCTTGATCTCATAGCGAGTTCCTGTTACCCATATCGGTTCTGCATCATCAACGGCAATTGCTACACCTATGACTTCAAACAAATCCGAACGGATGTATTCTTCTGTGGTTAATTTTGTAAGACTAAACTGTTGGTCGTAGTAAGTCTCAAAATCTAGTGTAACTATGCTCATTTATCTACCATCTTAATAACATTGGATACTATTTGTTGGATATATTTAATATCGTTATGGCTTAATTGCCCTAGCAACTGCACGATTTTCATAACCGCTACATCATTGTCTAGGGGCTTTGGGGAGATTATGTTTTCAATCATAGGTAGTTAAACAACTTTCCAAATAAAGTTTTGTGTTCTTTTTGTTTTTGTATGTAGTCCAAGTGCGCTTTTATGTGTTCTATGGTTTCTTGGTCAAGCGTTTGGTTTCCTATGGTTAAAGTATTTGACGCAAGGGTTGAAGGTGCAGTCCAAACCGCATTAACATTACCAGCGCCACTAGAAGACCGAGCGAGGGTCTGACCAGCCGAATGCATAGCGTTCCCCCCTAGATTTAGAGACAACTGTTCCTCCTTTGGGGCAAGGAGTTCCTCCATCACCTTAGAAGTAAATTCTTCCTGACGCACTTTGTTTATTTCATCTTTATACGCTTTGTAGTCTTCGGGGTCTAGGTAGCTTGAATACTTCTCAATCAACTGCGCCCACTTACTAGGATGGTGGAACAAATTGCTTTCAGTACCTATCTCAAATTCTTCGGGATGGGTCTTCATTCTTTCAAGAATAATCTTTACACCGTCGTTCATGCTTTCTCCAAGTCAGACATTAGTTCGTTTAGCTTAATTCCTTTTTCTAAAGTTTTAATGCGCCCATCTTCTGCGCTATTAACAGATGTTAATAACTTCTTCTTCAATAAAAGTTTTAAGTTTTTGTGTGTTGTGGCTGGCGATGTTGTTGGGTAATTATTTAAAACAGACATGATAGTAGTTTCGCCTATTTCAGCAATTAAAACTTCATACAACAACTCTAGATGGCATGGCTCTAACCCCCATTCGTTTCGTGCTACATATAGACTTTTGACCAGTTTATTTAACTTCATGTTCTTATTACCTTATAAAATATTTGGTGCGCATCTTTGTGACTAAACACAATCTTATGCTCCACTTGTAACTCGTTTATATACTTACACGCTTGTGGCACAGATATCTCCATCCATCTAGCAACATCTTTAGATGTAAAGGTGACCTTACCTTCCAGTATGCGCATCAACCGCTTCTTGACTCCATCACTCGGTAGGCTCATCACAACGCTCAATCAAAGCGGCATAGCCACAAATATCTACCAAGTTGTCTCTATGCGTTGGGTCATTAGCAAAGCGCGCAACCTTTACCAGCATCATCATCGCCGCCACATCCTTTGCCGTAATCTTGTCGCTGTTGGTGTTGTTGATGTATACATCCCACATAGTCGCAATCGCCTGCAAATTTTTAGCTGGATGACCATAAGTTTTCTCCCTATCTCCGTAGATAATTGCATTAGCTTCTTTTAATACTGACATTTGTTCACTCATTACACTTCCTCCGAATAAAATTCTCTTAGTTGTTCACCACGACTACCATATCTTAGTTTTCTCAAGGCTCTAGCCTCAATTTGCCTAATCCTTTCTTTTGATAAATGCATTTCCTTACCAATTTCTTCTTGAGTTCTGCTATCGTCAAACCGCATACCTATTACTTGTTGTTCTCTAAAGGTTAGGGTCTTTCTAAACTCATCCATAGTTGTTTTAAGTTCTTGTCCAGCAACCGTATCAAGCAACGACCTCTGCTCCCCATTCATCAGCACATGAAGTTCTTCTCTGCCCATTGCCGACCAGCTACTACTTTTCTTTAGGTTCATGGTTAGTTGTTCCTCTGTCCACAAGTCCGTAGGACAAGCGCCCAAAGCTTCCATGATTTGGTTTGCTAAATCTGTGAAGTGTCCTTTTTGAGTCATTGGAGATAAACGCAACCCACACAACATATTTACATTAGATACACTAGCCCCGATATCCCTAGCAAATTCTGATTGGTTTTTGTATCCTGCATCTTCAATCGCTCGTATCAACAAGTTATTACTTATCGACACTTTGACTCTATACTCCTCGCTCATTTAACTCTCCCTTACCGCTTTAATTAAAGAACCTACTGCACAAATAGTCCACAACACCCACCAAATCCAATGGGCATCACCGTAATACAAAAAGAAAGCCGTTAATAAACTAATCATTCTTTACTCCCCTCTAACATATCGTAAATAACCCCAGCATCAGGGAATCCAACTTCTAACAACATCTTTAACTTATGTATACCTGTCTCATCAACTATGACTGCTATGCCACCGTTGCACATAATGTCTACTAAGTTTTTGTCTTGCAAAGCAGTAGGTTTTCCACCATTAGCTTTACACTCAATACCAATGAACCTACCGTGAATGCAAGCGACAATGTCAGGAACACCACTAGCGCCGTAGCCACTAGCAACAGGGTAGAAATGGTAAGCGCCAGCATCTTTAAGGAGTTTGACAACATTGTTTTTAACCTTCTTTTCGGGGGTCATTTGATTAGCCCTGTTATTAGTCCAACAGATATGATTAAAAAGCTAACACCAAAACAAGCTATGCTTATTCCAAAACAATAATCTATAAAGTCGTTCATTTATTAACACCTGTTAACATTCGTTTCTTGATTTTTCTGAATTCTTCATAGTCTATATAGATAGTGAAGTTGTTTGGGTCTAAGCGTCGACCAATGGTCTCGCCCCTAGCCGTCTTGTTTATGTCTGTTAATCGCAACAAAGCACTCCTCTCATGTATGAAAAAGGGCATTTCAGTAAACGACAATTCATTAACAACGCATAACTTGTTGTCATTTAACACCGCCCTTATAATATTGCCTTGCTCATCGGTCTGAACCAATACCGTATATGGCTTTTTCATTCTATTCCTTATATTTAAAACCATTATACATTCATTAAATACTACAACGCAAGCATTTTTATAGTTGGGGTATACCCTCAATCCAAAAGTCTTTACCATTGACACGCTTACCGACTTCGGGTATATGGGTGTTGTCATCTACCATCTTGAGCATAGCTATGCCTTGCTGGATATATTGTGGGCATTCCTCAATCGACTCAACAATTTTGCTTCCTTTGTTCTCGCCTTGCATGATAGTTACACAAACAGAATCATCAGGGTTAATAAAGATATGCACCGCATCGAACTTCATATTTGTTCTGCGTTTATTTTCAGCGCTTTCTGGGATCACGACTGACATAGCTTCTCTAAACTTGTTTGTCTGTGGAGTTATACCCATCTGGGCTAGAGCCTCGAACTCTGCTACATAGTCCTCATGGTTTAATTCGCCCAAAGCCTCACGCAAGTTTCGCCAAGCACCTCGTCTCCATTCGTCAAAGTTTTGCTCTGCACCTCTGTATGTCTTTTGGGCAATCTCTTGTCCGCTAAAGGGCTTGACATATTCCTTCATGAACTTGAGCATTTTCTTCAAGTCCTTAGTAGACTTGGTATGGTAATCATTATTATGTATAGAGAACTTATCGTTCTGAATCAACCGACTCTCTAATGTAAGGACAGGTTCTTCTCCATTGTCTTTCACATAGATCATGGCAATCATCTTCTCTACATTAAATCTATCCGTAGGGAATCTGCTATCAATAAACCCGATCATCATACCGCCATCGTTGGTAATAACTTCAACAGGGAATCTACTTACTTGTCCTCGTCTGAACTCTGACACCAGCCATTTGAACGCTGGGAAATCTATATCGCATTTAACATCTAACATCTCAACTCTCCTTTAACTTGGGATGATTATCAAAGTCGCAACCTAACTCTAAACTTCTTATGGTGTATGGATACTCTAAATCCCAACCATCGTTACCATGCGCTTCCTCAACTACATCATCTGATTCTTCGCCAATCCTACTGAACTTACAGGCAAAGTCCTCATCGTAATCTTCAGCCATGCTTAACAACTCATGGAAAGTCCTATCGCAATCTCCATACCATTTCCAACTGTTACCATAGAAGTGGAACTCGCCATCAACTAGCACCATGTTCTCTAGCATCTCATTAAGAACTGAATCATCCTTGATAATCATTAGTGCCTTGAACTCCTCAGGGTTCTTAACCCTTAAACAAAAGGCTACTTCGCTTCGGTATCCCATACATCCTCCTTAGAACATTGACAAAATGTCGTCTACTTTAGACTTCACATCCAAACGAACTTCATCGTGATTACGCAACTCTTTCGCATCTACACCAACTAATGCACTCTCTAACTTCTTTCTAGCCTGTTCCAACTTTGCATCTTGAGTAACATTTAACTTAGTTAGAAGATCACACAACTCAACCGCATTATTGACTAGCGAATCTCGGAATATCTGCTTGTCCTCGCCACCCAACTTCTCACTCAACTTACTTAGAACATCATGCAACCTATCCCAAGCGTCACCCATAGCTGTGTTTACTCGTTCTTCGTAAAACTTCTCATACTGTGCTTTCAACTCAGCCTGATGAGCCTCACCTACTTCAATACGGAAATCGCCAGCACTAGGAACGGGTAGGAATACCGAACGGAACTTGAACTTATCTGCCAGCTTATGCACATCGGGATATTCGTCTGAACTAAACAGATCACCTAATTGAAAAGCTGCTGCCGACACAAGCGTTGGATACTCAACCAAGAACTCATTAACACACTCGTTGAACTGGGTTTCCCTGGCATTGAGCGTAGCTTTATAGTCAAAGAAGTTTGCCATTGGTAGTAGTCTGCTACCGCCATCTGACCACGGAAGTGTTTGTTGGTAATGCCAAATCCGAATGCCCGACACCAGCTTTTGCAATTCGTCGAGCTTCTGCGTTCCAGCCAACAACTTTTTGTGATAGTTACCAGCCCTTGCATGAGTGCCTTTGCTTGCGTCTATCTCCTCGGATACTTTCTTATCCATCTTACGACCAGTCCACACCGAGATGTTTAGGTCAACTAACATAGAACTATTCTGAATCATTTGTTTCTCCTTCATCTATGTTGCGTTCGTCTTCTACTGCGCCCAAGTAGCCGTCTACTTCTGAGGCTACATAGTCGGGAATTTCAGATAGCGTTTCCCTTGTGCCATCTTCCCACTCAACTTCAATAGTCCACCATACGATTCGCTTCATTTGCTTCTCCTCACTTGTTAACAACTGTTAATAAATCAATCTTGTGTTGCTTCTAACAACTTAACCATCGCTTGTGCTTCGGCTTTAGTCATATCGTTTGCAACAGATTTACCGCCCTGTTTTATACGATACTTGTAACCCCACTTTCTTTTCCAATACTTCTCTACTTCAAATGTTTCAAAGAGTTTGTCATACCCCCAACCTATCTCTTTCTCCAATACCGCCAATGCTTCTGCTTGTATTTGGTTTATGGTTAGTAGTGTATTTGCCATCAATGAACATGGACAGTCTTGCCCACCTCGCTAACTACATGGCTAGTGATACCCCACAATGTAGGGCACGACCATTCACCCCAACTACCTACATATCCATCAGTAAGAATCACCGCACACTCAGGCTTTAGCTTATGGTCTGCGATATAACGAGGGATACATTCGGGGTCTGTGCCACCACCACCCTTAGGCTTCGTGCTTGATAACAAGTTATCTAATTGATCTTGCTCATACTTCTCATGCTGACATACTTCAGTATCCCAATACAACAGATCAATACCTTCGGGCTTAACTGTTTCGCATATCTTCTGAACCTCACCTAAGAACTGACCAATCTCCTCTGCACCGATAGAACCTGACATATCAATACCGACTACAATACGCCCGACACTTTCACCGATAAGACTAGGCATATAAATATCTTGGTCTATCCACCTACGACTTGGTCTGCGCCATGTTGATTCGTCTTTGTCCATACAGAATGATGTAACGAACTCTCGCAATGCTTCTCGCCAATCAACCTTAGCCGTCAATGCATCTGTAATTTCTCTAGGCACATTCGCACTCATCTTGCCAGCTAGAATCGCACCTTGTCTTAACGCTTGGTCGACATCCTTCCCCAATGCTTCCTTCTCCTCTTTAGATAAAGATTCTGCACCTTCCCAATCGTGTTCATCGAACCCTCCCATTCCCTCGCCTTCACCATCTGATACAGGTATATCCTTACCTTCGGGACAACCCACCGATTTAACATGAACCGAACCTTTGTCATACTGTTGCTTCAGATCACGAAAGACTGCACCCGAATCCATGCCCTTATACTTAGGGTCAAGCAAGCCACCATCGGGTAACGCAACATCAGAACCGCTTGGGTCTGAATCGACAATCATTAAGTTAATAACAAAGTCGCAAGCCATATTAGCTAACTGTGCGTGTTCCTTGTAAAGATGTTTCCACACAGTCGTATGCCTAAATGCTTTGTGTAGATTCTCATGCAAGATCAAGCCTTTGAGTTTGGCTTCTGCTAACTTGTCTACGAATGATCTACCATAGTATGTATCTCTACCATTGGTGCAAGCC
>Ga0208499_1000614_pt1 | contig 12571 bp, 12 predicted proteins | sample CryBogCBE07Jul09_FD_185504 | JGI IMG/M metagenome (GOLD analysis project Ga0208499, IMG submission 185504) | Freshwater microbial communities from Crystal Bog, Wisconsin, USA - CBE07Jul09 (SPAdes) (version 2) | ecosystem: Environmental > Aquatic > Freshwater > Lake | place: Crystal Bog... | reverse complement strand
GGCGGTAAAGTATTCAAAAGCACATACATTGATCCCAACACCGGAAACAAAAACATAAACTTTGTTGTTAAAAAAGAAGAAGGTGTGGCGGAAGGCTTGAACGAATTTGCTATGAGCGGTGGCGATGACGACGAAGATCCATTTGATAACTATCCTTGTTATGATTGTGGTAGCACTATATTTTTACATCATACTGAATTGTGTGAGTTAGCGGAAGAAAATGCCATAAGAGATTTACCAGCAAAGCCCGGGTCGCAACACTGGACTGGACAGATACCCAAAGGCCTACATCCTATTCCGGGATTACACGAAGGTGTGGCGGAAGAAAAATGCCCACATTGCGGTGGTGAGTTAGTCAGTGAAGATATGATTAACGAAAAGAAAGATGCCTGCTACTATAAAGTCAAGAGCCGTTATAAAGTATGGCCCAGTGCATATGCAAGTGGTGCATTAGTTAAGTGCCGCAAAGCTGGTGCTAGTAACTGGGGCAATGGTGGAAAGAAAAATGAAAGTTCTATACTAGAAGGTATCGAGCAAACTGATGAAGATTTACATCAATGGTTTAAAGAAAAGTGGGTACGATTTGGTCCCGATGGTAAGATCCGCGGTGACTGTGCTAGAGGTGATGATAGTGAAGGTAAGCCAAAATGTTTGCCACAAAGTAAAGCACATGCATTAGGTAAAAAAGGTCGTGCAAGTGCTGCTGCCAGAAAACGCAGAGAGGATCCTAATCCAGAACGTCATGGTAAGGCTATCAATGTCAATACTAAGAAAAAGACAGATGAAGCAGCCAATCCAGCACAACAGGCTGCGATTGCTATCAATATGAAAAAGCATCATCAAAAGCCAAAGAATGAAGCCGCAGGTGATGTTAATATAGACTTAGAATCGGCGTATAGACGAGCAACTGAAATCACTAGACAAATTAAACATGATGATACTGTTACGCAAATTATAGTGCAAATTCAAATGTTGGCAGAAAAAGCAGGAATCAATACACAAGAACTTAATTGGGCAATTGATGAAATTTATGACGCTAAAAATCAATTGGAACGTGCTATATATGGTCTTGACGAAGTATTCAAAGATGCACTAGACAACCAGCAATACAATGATGAAGTTGATGAAGATACATCATACTCTAGCGGTGGTGGACAAGGTGGCAATGCAGGTCAATCATATCGCAAGTTTACTCCAAAGAGTGCAGGTACATTTAATGAAATGGATAGTTTCGATAATGTAACTCACTACACACCTAAAATGGCAGGCACATTCAACGAAAGTAAATTAAGTGAAGAGCCTTCTGATCCAGTAGGAACACAACCAGGTGGCTGGAGAACATACAGAGCAAAAAGTGCTGGGACTAATATGAAAAAAGAAAGTTCTATTATGAAAGGTCTAAAAGAGACTGATAGTACTGGAATGGGTGGCGGATCAGCAGGTGTAGGCGGTGGCTCAATGGTAGGTGGACCTACAACATACGAACAAGAAAATGATAAATTCAAACGCAAAGGCGCCAGACGAATTACAGCAATGACTTACGAAGGTAAAAAATAATGTTAGCAGATCAATTAAAAGTTTTATTGGGTAGTACCTTTGTAGTATATACAAAGACACATGGCTTTCACTGGAACATCGAAGGCCCTGACTTCCCACAATATCATAAATTCTTAAACAAAATGTATGATGAAATTTATGAAACAATTGACACAGTTGCAGAATATATTAGAACATTAGATAGTTATAGTCCTGGCAGTTTAGGTCGTATGCTTGAGTTAACAATCATCGAAGAACAATATAAAATTCCACGTGCTGAGTTGATGTTAGCAGAATTATTAGCAGACTGTGAAAAAATGACTGCATTAGTTGTTGAAATCTTTAATGTTGCTACTCAAGAAAATCAACAAGGTATTGCAAATTACATGGCAGAATTACAAGACTTGTATACTAAGAAGGCTTGGATGATAAGAGCCACACTTAAAAAACAACGTGCATAATGACTAGAGAAGTTCATAGTTACGAGTTAGCTGGTCAAACAATCTACCACATTTATAACTTCTTAGATCAGGAAACATTTTCTGATATACAAAAACAAAAGAAAGATTTGTATAAGCAGAATCCTGGATTTGGTACCACTTTCAATAAAGTAAACGATTATAAAAATATTGATAATTGGGAGCCTGCTATTGGTTCTGCATTTTTAAAATATGCAAAAACAGTAAAAGAGTTTTTCGATAATCATAATTTAAATGTAAGATTAACTGGAGCGCAAGTTTCAAAAATAAATGCTTCCAACTGGCAACCATGGCATAAGCATCATCCTTTCCCACCAACAAATGATATTAACAAATTTTGGGTAGCAGTATTCTATCACCATCCTTTTTGGGATGACGAGTATACTAAAAAGTATGATGGTAGACTTAGAGTTAGTACGACCCCAGATGATCCAGGAATAAAATTACCTTGCTATGCTAATTCAGTAGTCATACATAATAATCAATTTGGTCATAAAGCAGATAACATTATATTTGGTTTCCCAAATGATCGTGAAGTTTGTTACACGGATTGGAGAGTGGTCTAAATAATATGATAAATACTTTTGAAAAGGACATACAATGAAAAAACTATTTTTATCGCTATCAATTATCCTAGCAGGATTAATCTTTACATCACCAAGTTATGCTTGGAATCAACGTCAACCATTCCCAGTACAACAATGTCAGGCACATGCTCCATATGGCTTTCCTAATACACAAGGTGTACAGCCATTGTGCCAACAAGCATATCTAGTTGGATATGATGCGGCAGCAAAATTACCTAAATTTGTAACATATGAACTACTTCCCCAAAATGCTATTGGCTGCGTTGCTCGCACTAATGCTTTCGCTACTAATCAATTTGTACCAAATGGAGCCGTTCCCGGCGATTATGCTGGTACAGGATACGACAAAGGGCACATGGCTCCAGATGGAGACTTATCGTGGGACACTCAAGTTGAATTTGAATCCTTTCTAATGACTAACATGAGTCCGCAAGCAGGCTCATTAAATCGCGGTATTTGGAAGTTACTAGAAACTAGTGTTCGTGGTTGGGCAGTTCAGCGCAATCAAAGTTACACAGTTTATGTAGGTGGAGTATACAATGCACAAGACAAGAAAATCGGCAACGGCGTCGTTGTTCCTCATGGTTTTTACAAAATTGTTATCAATAATCAAACCAAAGAAATAGCAGGCTGGGCGTTCCCACACGTTGCACCATATCCTAACTTAGGTAATGACTTAACTAAATTCAGATTGCCTATTCAACAAATTGAACAACAAGCAGGCGTGCAGTTTGCATTCCCTCAAGGTGCTGTTGAATTAGCTCCTGGCAAAGAATGGAGTGTGGATTTCGGTGCATTGACAAATGCCAAGAGAGCCAAGTGTGGCGCAAATGCAAGTGCCGACTGATAATCAATATCCGGTGTATCCTGAGGACGATGGAACAGATCGTCCCAGAAACCCTTACAGTCCAGTATAATATGAAAAAACTATCAATATTATTTTTTGCGTTATTAACAGGTTGTGCACAGGTTAGTCAACTTACTGATATGATTCCAAGTCGTTGGGATCCTAATCAAAGTAAAGCAGTTACAGACCTTCGTCAAAGTACCACTAATTTTGATTGTTCAACTAATGTTGCCGATCAATTAAAAAACATCTATAGTGAAGTACAATGGTTTGAATTGTATAGCGAAAGTAAAAATACTAAAGATGTATTGTCACTAGTAGCAACACTAAAAGATACAGTAAGTGAATTCAATGACAGATTAAAGCAAGGACCAGTTAGTCCATTGTATTGTGATTTAAAGAAAAAAATTATGGTACAAGAAGCAAATACAATCGCACATACTGTGCAAAGGAGATGGTAATGCAAGAACAATTAGAACAATTATCGACCGTTAATGCACCTTGGGCAGCACAACGTGCCCAGTATGCACTTCAAGTGGCACAAGCAGTACAACAAGGACAATTAAGTCCAAGTGAGGCTAAAGAAATACTAGCCGATCTTATCAATGTAGATAAACTCAACCAAGATGCACATGATGCTGAAATGAGAGCAGCATTAGTGTTTGGTGTAACACAACTAGCAATGATGCTAGGTTAAAGAACTCAGCCTTAGGACCGAGTACGCGGCTGCTGCGTATCAAAATAGAATTCGCTACTCTATTTGATAAAGTGAGCAATCACTAACCCATTATATACATATATTTCGTGATACCCTTATATTAAATAGTTATTCATATTGTACAACACAATAATAATAACAATAAGGGTAAAATATGAAAAGAATACTACTAACTAGTACCATAACCATACTTGGTGCAATCGCCGTTTTAGATGTAGGCGCTCAAACATTAATTAATCAGCAATCTAGCCTGACAGGAGGATATGGTTCTTCCTCATTAGTTGATACTAATAGTACTAGCAACAGCGTGTCAACCGTTAATACTGTAAACACAAGTAACTCAACTAGTACTGCAAATAGCAATAGTGTGGTAAATTCTACAAGTACCAACACAAACAACAATATCAATAGTGGTACAATTACTTACAATAATAATAACGTCCAAAGTGGTACATTGACTAATAATAATGTCAATACTAACAACGGTACAATGACGTATAATAACAATAACGCAATGAGCGGTAATGTTACATATACTAATAACAACGTTCAAAGTGGTACTGTTACTAACAATAACAACAATGTAAACACTAATTCTAGTACTTCAACTAATACTAATAACAATAATAATGTTAATTCAAGTACTAGCACTAGCACCAATGTTAATACAAATAACAACATTAATAGCGGAACAATGACTTACAACAATAACAATGTAAGCACAAACAACAATATTAATAGTGGCACAATGACATATAATAACAATAACAATAATGTCAACTCTACTACAAGTACCAACACAAATAATAATAATAATGTTAATACAAACACTAGTACTAGTACCAATGTTAACCAAAACAATAATGTGAATACTGGTACAATGACTTATAACAATAACAACGTAAGCCAATCAGCAAGTACTTCAAATAATGTGAACACTAACAACAATAATAATGTTAGCACAAGTACTAGCACAAACGTTAACCAAAACAATAACGTAAACACTAGCACTAGCACAAACGTTAACCAAAACAATAATGTGAATACTGGTACAATGACTTATAACAATAACAACGTAAGCCAATCAGCAAGTACTTCAAGTAATACTAATAACAATAACAACGTTAACCAAAGCACAAGTACTAACAACAATGTCAATCAAAACATTCAAAGTGGTACATTGACTAACAACAATAACAACATGAACGTTAGCAAGATTGACCAAACAATTCATCAACCACCCCCAACCGCGGTCGCACCAGCAATGATGTCAGCAGGTACTGATTTATGTGTGACTGGCGTTAGCGGTGCAACACAAACACAAATCTTTGGTGTGAGTTTTGGTGGCACAATGCGTGATGGCAATTGTGAACGACTAAAAATTTCTAAGACATTGTTTGACATGGGTATGAAAGTAGCCGCAGTTGCTACTATGTGCCAAGACCGTCGTGTGTTTGATGCTATGATGGCAGCAGGCACACCTTGCCCATACGAAGGTAAAATCGGTGAGCAAGCTAAAGAAGAATGGGAAGCACACCCAGAGAAAGTACCTACAATTGGTCTAAAGGACTAAAATGAAAAGGATAATCCTTTTTGTTTTGTTAATGCTTGCTAGTGTAGTGTTTGCTCAAGACACTACCGGCTTATCTAGCACAGGTAACATACTTAATTTAGGTGGTGGACTACCTTGGAGTAATACTGTTCAAGGACAAGCACTTGGTTACAGTGGTGGATATATTCCTGCATATAATCCTAGTACAGGCAATATTATCTTTGGTTATACTACTCAAACAGTAAGCCAAACGGTGGCAATTAATCAAGCACTAGCAAATGCAGGTACAGGAATTCAATTAGCCGGATATGCTTATTCGTGGGGTATCAACAACGATTTGAACAACAGTGGTGGCAACAGAGGTACAGTCACCGGTAAAGTTAGTTTAAACAACCCCAATGGTATTCCAATAGAAAGTTATAATTATAATTACAGCAATGTAAACACAGGTGGAAACTTTCAAACATTTAGCGGCACTCAATTGTTTACAACACAATATCAAACATCACAAGTATCATCGATATCTGTGAGTTTTACGGGTAAAGATCAAAACTATTGGGCAGGTTTTTATGGTCCTAGAGTTCATGTTAACTCATTTGATTTACTATACACAGTAAACCCTTGTACTACAAACCCTGCATACAGCCCCACATGTGCAGGCTTCAGTAATATCGTGACTAGTAGTAACTTAGTGCCTAATCCTAATGCAGTATCCAACGGCAATATAATTTATAATAGTTTTGCAGTTAACACAGCACTCAAAAACAGTGGCTCAGGTGTTGAAGTTTATGGATTTAATTATGGATTCAATTATAGTTTAGGCAGTGGCACATATGGATGTACTGCTACAAATCAAGACGGGTCGTGTAGTTGGTATATGACTACCAATCCAAGTGCCACTGTAAAAGTAATATTACAAGGTAGTACTAACAACCAGATATATTCTGCATCAAATTCTTTTTCTACACCAAATACATCAGGTAGCCCATCATATCAATTTTTATTACCTTCTACTACAAATTCATTGTCATTGGGTAATTTTAATTTTGCAGCACAAACTAGTGGTGATGCTACAGTTAGTAACATGTATGCAACTGCATTATATAAACCTGACCCGTGTGTTGTCGATCCGTTGAGTAGTACTAGTTGTCCCGGTTACGGAGCCGCATATGCTAAACAACAGGCTTTAGCAGCAACCACCGCTCCTGCAAGTACCACATCAACGGTTTCAGTAGTCAATCCAGTAACTGTAATAGCCCCCGCAGTTGTAACTAACATGGTTGCTACTAACAGTGGTTCGAATACTGTTAGTGATACCAATCCAGTTACAACGTCAGCAACAAGTAGTGCGCCAATTGGATCAGTGAGTGTTTCTCCCACTGTTGTTTCAGCCCCTGCACCAAGTATATCAAGTTCTAGCCCTGCAACCACAACTACTGCATCTACTTCAAGTACATCAAGTACTACATCATCAGGTAATTCAAATAAAGAATCATCAGGTACTAGTATAGGTCTTGCAGTAGTTGCAAAAAATCAACAACAAACTCAAGCCACAGCAATGTCAGCGGCTGCAAATGCAACAGCGGCTGCACAGCAAGCAGGCACACAAGCACAACAAACTGCATTAAGTGTGGCTGCAACTGCGGTTGCCAATTCAACAACTGCAAGTCAACAGGCAGTAAAAAGTGGGCCTAGTTTGTCAGGCCCTGTTAGTGGTTCATCAACTAGTAACTCAAATAACTCTAATGGACAAGGTATGTTAGGTGGCGCAACTACTGTTTCTGCAATGGGCCCAAGTAGTGTGTCTAGTCAAAAGCAAGACCAATCTGGTTCATCAAGTTCATCTGGTCAATCTATGAATTCTCAAATGACTAATAATGTACTGCAATCAACAACTGGGTCATCTGTAACTACAGTTGCAATGATAGCACCTACACCTACACAAACATCTACTGCATCAGTGGCGTCAGTAAATAATACTCAACAGAATACGCAAAGTGTTACTATACAAGAAAGTTTTACAACTAACAATGTGTTGCAACAACAATATACTACAACGAACTCATTGTACAGTTTGTTACCTCCTGTACAACCTGTTATTCAAACATACACACCGCCTGTTGTATCATATGAAGTGGCAATAGCAACACCTTCGCCAACATATTATCAATCACAACAATCAACTACACAAAGTACAGGTGCGATTCAATTACAACAACCTACTCCCGCACTAGATAGGTTTAGTCCAATAAATCAAGCAACAGATAATAAAGTTGCAATGCCAACGACCAATGCAGTAGTAGAAACAGGACCGGTAGTAAATAAAAATGCACAGAATAACGAGGCTGCTGGTAAAGTCGATATTAACAAAATGGCAACAGCGCCGTCTGGTTATGGGAACTATTTGACTCTTACACTTAAGGATGCAGCATTTTATGCTCCTAAAGAAGTCTATAAGAATCAAAAGAATGTGGACAATGCAAGAGCATTCAGATCATTGGCCAGCGATAGTAAACACCAACAGTTGGTAGATTTACAATATAAATAAGGAGACTAATATGTCAGAAGAAATTAAAGATGTGAACACAGCTATTGATAGCTTGGAAGAAGCTAAAAAGAAATATGCTAGTAAAGATACTGTTATCAGTATCGGCGGTTATGAATTTACACCAGCTAAACTTATGGTTGCATTTACAATCGTAAGTTCTACACTAGGTGGTTTATATGGTTGCTTTGAGGTATACAAAGACTATATGGACATGAAGAACAAGATCGCCAAGTATGTAGCACCAGACTTAAGTGAGTTTGACAAACGACTGGCAGTTATTGAACAGAATAGTGAGAAGACTACAGACTATACACGTGATATCAAGAACGACTTGAAGGGTGATATTCGTAGAAACGAATCAGTTACAGAACAAATCGAGCGTAGTGTTAAAACTGCACAGCGTGAAAGTGATAGCGAAATGCGTGACTTGCGTAAAGGCGTGCGTGAAGATTTGGACAAAGAGCGCGCCGAACTTCAAGCAATGCGTCAAGAAAACGCACAATTGCGTAAGGAAGTTACTAGTGAATTGAATACTACTAAGAAAGAAATCAGTAGAGAAGTAGATACTCTAAGGAGAGAAGTTGACAGCAAGATTCAAAAAGCAGTGGATAATCCATTAGCCAACAAGTAATAATATTGTAATCACAGTAGCCATTTGTAGTATAAATACAATACTATGAAAAAACTACTACTATTATTAACCCTTTTAGTGTCGGTTACTGTCTTTGCACAAGTACCCGACTCTAAAGTCCCATTACCCACAGACATTGCTGCTATCAAAAAAGCAGGTAAATTAGTGGTTGCCATGAACGGCCCCGATAGCCCCCCATTCTTTAGTAGTCAGGGTGATGAACTACACGGTTTGGATGTTGAGATTGCTAAAAGCATTGCTAAACAACTAGGTGTACCCGCAGAATTCCGTAGAGATGCTAAAAACTTTGCTGAAGTAGCAGAGCAAGTGCGTGATGGTCGCGCCGATATTGCCGTAAGCAAATTAAGTATTACTGGCCCAAGACTTCAAGTATTACGATTTAGTAATCCCTATGTCATTCTAAGACAAAGTTTAATTGTTAATCGACTATGGCTAAGTCAAAACACTAAGGGTCGTGAATCATATGAAGTGATTCGTGACTTTGATGGTAAGATTAGTTTTATTCGTAATTCTAGTTACGACACTTATGCTCGTATTAATTTCCCTAAAGCTATTTTCTTACCCGAAGATAGTTGGGATACAGTTATCAACAATGTTATGAGTGGCAAAATTGATGCCGCATATCGTGATGAGTTTGAAATTAAAAAGATTAGTTTTGAACGCCCTGATGCCGCATTATCAACAAAGACAATCACTATCAGTGATAGTGTTGACCATATTGCTGTAGCTGTTAGACCTAATGGATTGCAATTATTGGGTATTGCTAATTTCGTTATCGCAAGTCAATACAATAACATTGATGTTAAAAAATTAATGAATAGATACAAGGAAAACAAATGAACTTAAAGAAATTTTTATCTAGTCCTTGGACTATTTTAGGTAGTATTTTATTAGCGGTAGCAGGTGGTGTTTACTTACCACAAGAAGTTATGACATTGGAACCGATCGGTGGTATCTATATCAGCTTACTAAAAGTAGTTGTATTGCCATTCTTATTTGCTACTATCTTAGTGGGCGTTGTTGGCTTATTACAAAAAGAAGGTAGTCGTTCTATGATTAAACGAATTGTCATAGGATTCTTAGCAAGTATGTTTATTGCTGCCGTAGTTGGGGTAGGCTCAACCGTATTAACAGGCAGCGAAATGACTCCTGAAAAGAAAATTCAATTAGGTGCATTGGTCAACAATAAAGATCAAGGTGCTGAAATGATTATTACACTTAAAGAACCAATGCCGGTAGCACCTAAACCAAGCGCAGGAGCAATGATTCAAAAGTTCATTCCTGAAAACATTTTTCAAAGTTTAGATGCAGGTGAAAGTCTTAAGATTGTTATCTTCTGTTTAATCTTTGGTATTGCATTAGGTAACATCAAATCAGTTGGTCAAGAAGTATTGATTGATATTTTCAAAAGTGTTCAACAAGCAAGTATTAGTATCTTTAAGTTCTTAAACTACTTTTTGCCTATTGCATTGTTTGCCATGATATCAACCCAAGTTGCTAAGGTTGGTGTAGGTATCTTTGGTACTATGGTTGATTTTATCATTCAACAAACCGTAGGTGGATTCTTAATTGTTGCAATTGCAATTGTTTATATTGCATGGAAATCTCGTAAAGGTATCGCAACTACTATTAAAGGTATACAAGAAACATTCATGATTGCAGTTAGCAGTCGTTCAAGTCTAGCATGTATTCCTTATAGCCAAGATGCATTGGTTAAGTTAGGTTATAATAAAGATGCAGTTGAATTAACAACTCCATTAAGTTTCACCGTTAACCGTATTGGTAGTATTGTGTATTATGCCATTGCTACAGCATTCATTGCAGGTATCTATGATTTACATCTAGGTGTTGCAGGACTAGTAGTTGTATTGTTCGGTAGTATTCTAGCAGGTCTTGCAAGTGCAGGTACTACAGGTATCTTAACTGTTGCAACTGTGGCAGTCGTGTGTGATTTACTAAGACTACCTAGCGAAGCAGTATTGGTATTGTTTATCGCAGTTGACCCATTAATGGATATGATTCGCACAGCAAGTCATGTTATTGGTAACATGGGTGTAACAGCATTTGTAGCAGAGGTTGAAAATGGAAAAGTTCTTTCTTGATTTGTTAGAATGGGTTGGCCACAGCCCATTACGAATTATAGTAATATTCGTAATGATATTAATGTTTGGCGGCGCATGGTTCGTTTACACTGAAAAAGATAATTTCATGGCAAGCTATCGTGCACAACAAGCATTGCCTCATATGAATGGCAAGTACGAAGAAGCGGCAACATTTATATTAAAGAATAGTCAAGCAGAATTAATTGCTATTTTTGAAGTTAATACAGTATTGAATACTAGAAAGTTAGTTTACTTTGTTACCCGTGATGGTGGGCAAGATAAAACATTATACGGAACTGATGTAGGTTTGTTGACTAAAAACTACGATAATAACAACGATGTTATTGGCTTGATGGCAGGTAAAGTACCATGCAGTCCTTATTTGAAACCACAAAGTTTCTTGGGGTTTGTATATAAAGATCATGGTGTAGGCTATATGTGTCGCATTGGTGTTCCAGCAGAGCCGGGCATGTTTATAGGACAAATTTCAGTAGGCTGGAAAGAACAGCCTGATGATGTAGATGCTGCTCATACAGTATTAAACATCGCCAGTGGTATATTGTTTAACAAAAAATGAAACGTCTAGGCATACTTGGTGGAATGGGTCCTGCAGCTAGTGCAGAATTTTTAAAACGTTTGGTTGAAAAAACACCGGCAGCCTGCGATCAGGAACATATACCTGCAGTATTATGGAGTGATCCTACTATACCTGATCGTAGCACCGCATTAAAAGCAGGTAGTGATGAACCTTTAGCAGGCTTACTAAGAGGTGTCAATGGACTTAAAGCGTCCGGGTGTACAACAATTGTTATTCCCTGCAACACAGCACACTTTTGGTATGATCAAATGAGTGACTTAGGTGTACCAATAATACACATTGTAGAAAGTGTAGCTATGGAATTAAACAATTTAAATGTTACCGGTACAATAGGTGTTATGGGCACACAATCAACCATAGAGTTTGGATTGTATCAAAAAATGCTAGAGGCTCGTGGTTGGAATTGTATAGTACCCAATCAAACAGATATGAGCATGTATGTGCAACCTGCTATTAATCACGTAAAAGCCGGTGAATTGACTATTGCACATGCATTCTTTAATGTAGCAATTAGGAATTTAATAGATCAGGGGGCATCAGCCGTAGTTTTGGGATGTACTGAAATTCCACTGGCTATTACTGAAAAAGAAATGTACGGTGTGCCATTAATAAATAGTATCGACAGCTTGGTTACAGCAACAATTAATGAATTTAACCAAACTTCTTGAATTAGTACAAAAGTTTGCGTAAAATAGTAAAAGATTTGTGATAAGGATCACAGACTAAATACTAATCTATACTCAGAAGAGTTCTAACAAAAGGAAATTAAAAATGAAGAAAATTTTATTGGTAGCCGCATTGTTCAGTCTAGCAGGTTTGGCAACGGCCGGCGACAATGTTGAAGTCTATGGCAAGTTGAATGAATATGTAAATAGTTACAAACTTGGTACTGCAACTGCGGTTACACAAGGTTACAACGATAGCAGCCGTTTCGGTGTCCGAGGATCTGAAG
>Ga0208499_1000613_pt1 | contig 12582 bp, 13 predicted proteins | sample CryBogCBE07Jul09_FD_185504 | JGI IMG/M metagenome (GOLD analysis project Ga0208499, IMG submission 185504) | Freshwater microbial communities from Crystal Bog, Wisconsin, USA - CBE07Jul09 (SPAdes) (version 2) | ecosystem: Environmental > Aquatic > Freshwater > Lake | place: Crystal Bog... | reverse complement strand
CGATTAGCAACTGTAGGGATTGACACTCGCCCAGTGTTTCCGGCGATATCGCAGTACGAATTTTGGCCAAGAAAATTTGAAACTCAACCGGTTGCTAAAATTATTGGAAGCAATGGTATTAATTTACCTTCAGGGGTAATGTTGACGCGTAAATTAATAGAGAGAGTTGCTTTCGAATTTAGACAAGCGCTAAAGTAAAATGACTAAAAAATCTGAAGATTTAGCCAAGCGTTCCAGAATATCTACCCTAAAAATGGTCCATTCTGCCAAGGCTTCCCACGTCGGATCTTCGCTATCCTTAATTGATATTTTAGCGGTCATCTACTCTGAAGTAGCCGACGATTCTGATGCAGTATTGGTATCGAAAGGACATGCTGCCGCTGGCACCTATGCCGTGATGGCGAATGTTGGGAAATTTCCGTTAGAAAAACTAGAAACATATGGCATGGATGGTTCCACTCTCGGAGGCCATGTCAACCACACCGGAAGGGGTTTGGTTATCTACGGGCTCTTTGGGGCACGGTTTGCCATACGGAATAGGGTTGGCAATTGCTCAAAAAAGAAGATCTTTAGGTGAGAAAACTTTCGTAATTATTTCTGATGGTGAATGTGACGAAGGAACTACATGGGAGAGTGCGCTCTTTGCACAACAATTTAACTTGAATAATTTAGTTCTAATAATTGATCGGAATCGAATCCAATCCCTCGCGGGAACGGAAGAGACGCTTAGGCTAGAGCCTTTGCTGGATAAATGGAAGGCATTCAATTGGGACGCGTGTGTGGTTGATGGGCATAATCATCTCGAACTTGAGAAGAGCATGCAAGCAAGCTATTCCCCAAAAGTTGTAATTGCAAATACAGTAAAGGGAAAAGGGGTTTCTTTTATGGAAGATTCAGTTGCTTGGCACTACAAATCCCCTTCAGATGAAGAACTTACTGAGGCTTTAAATGAAATAAAAGGTTCAAAAGAATGAGAAATACTTTTGCTGAGCATTTTTTGCAACTAGCAAAGGCGGATAATCGTTTAATCCTGATCACAGGTGACTTGGGATATGGTGTCTTAGATAAAATTGCAACCGAAATTCCTGACCAATTTATAAATGCCGGTATAGCAGAACAATCTATGATGAGTATGGCAGCAGGTTTAGCATCTCAAGGTTACCGCCCATTTGTTTACAGTATTGCAAACTTTCCTACCTTTCGATGTCTCGAACAGATACGTAATGATGTTTGCTATATGAATAACCCGGTAACTATAGTTTCTGTTGGAGCTGGACTCAGCTATGGAAATCTTGGTTATACACACCACGCGGTGGAAGACATTTCTATTATGCGTTCGCTCCTAAACATAGATCTATATTCTCCGGGTGAGCCCATTGAAGTTCAACTTTGTATTTCAGATATTTTGGAATTAGATCGACCAGCTTATCTGCGTCTAGGCAAGGGCGGGGAACGGGCACTTAGTTCAGAACAAGTTGGTAAGACTTGCGAGAATCGCCAAATTCGGACTGGTCGTGATGGCTATATAGCTTTTACAGGCGGAATTGGTGCACTCGCCATTGAAGCACACGAGCTACTAGCTGAATTGGATATCTGCCCGTCAGTGATTTCTGTACCCAAACTAACAAGAGAAAATATTCAGAAACTGAACCTTCAAATCGCCAATTCACATGTATTGATACTTGAAGAACATGTACTAGGTGGAGGATTTGGGTCATGGGTCTTAGAAGAACGTGAAAACATGCGTTTGCAATTCCTAACTGAGAGGATGGGGGTTGATCAATCTAATAAGTCAATCCTAGGATCTCAAAGATACTTGCTTGAGCAATCTGGGCTGACAGCTGATTCAATCGCAGCGAAATTTCGCTCACTACTAGATTTAAGCAGGGCAAAATTTTGAGATTCCGAAAAGCTTTCATAATTGTTGAGTGAAATACTTCGATTAGGGTAACCCGAAATCAAACTCATGGGGTATGAGTAGCTAACACAATAAATATCTACGCCGTTCTCAAATCTAACTTACTTGCATATCTGTAACTTTAAGCGCGTCCTTTACGCTGAACCATACGGAATTAGTTAGGTAGTCAAGTTGCTGCCATGTTTGATTTGGAAACATGGCACGATCGCACGCAATGCCCACATAATAACCATTAGCATCCTTACCGTAACGGAAGTCATTCTGACTAATCGACGCGAAGTTCGCGAATTCAGAACGAATATAATTTAAATCTGAATTCACATACACGAAGCAGTCGCCTTTTTGTGGAACGGCAACGAAACCCTCATAAAGCGCGGTTTTTGACTTTGATTCACTTGTAAAGTCGTCAACGGACCAGCCGCAACAGGATGTAATAAACGCGAAGACTTTTAAAATATGTGATGAGTAGTATCCAGGGGCTACTTTCGGAGCGCTGCTTGAAGTGCACCCTGTGAGACTGATTGCAGTGAGCGCTATAATTACCGTGGAATTCAAGATCAAATTTTTTCGCATTCAGATAACCCTTCGTGATCTCTAAACTGTAACAATCATCGCACCAAAAATGAATTAAGGAGCAACCCACCATTCACTCTGCCCTAACATCCCATTGGCACGATCATCTCTGGGTTGCACTCCGCTATTTGACGTTCGGAACTTCGGTATTACTCATTCTTGCTTTCGTGGGATTATTTGGGTTTCATAAAGTCACCAAGACTCAAGCGGCCTTGGTCATAGCAATCAACTTATTCGCTTATGCCGCGCTCCTGATTCGCGGGTACATTCTTAGGTAGATTCCCGCCTCTGAAAAGCTCGGTCACAACACATTTGACTAGTCATCCCGTAACTTGCTCACAGACCAAGGCCTTAACTTCAAAAAACGGCATAAGATTTCAACGTGAACAAGCTATTCACTCACCCAAGCCGTAACTCCCTACGTGGCGTGCTCGGTTTTGGAATCATTGCTTTGGTGTTGAGCTGCACAGCATGTTCTTCTGCTGGCGTTACAAAGGCGGTCCTCGATCAAGCCTGTAATGATAGTTATCAGCTGACTATCGACACCATAAATTCTAAAATAGCCAATAATGTAGCGAACGGAAACGATCAGGTGAGCTCGAAAGTTCACGATGAAGAGGCAACAGTGACGGCTGAATGGCAAGACATTGCCAAGAAAGACTCTAAGTACACGCTCATTTATCAAATGTTTCAAACTCAAGATGCAAATGGCACCGTAACGGATGCGCAGAGCAAACTATTTTTTGAGGTTTGTCCTCTTAAATAGTCACACCGTTGCAGAATCAACTATTGGAAACTCATTTAAGTTCATTGTAATCACAGCTCGCCTGTGAGATATTTTGGGTATGGAAAACGAGCACAATTTCATCGATCAACAAGAATATGAACCAGTGGACTTTCGTAAGAAAATCTCCTGGAAAATTGCCGTTGCTGGCGCAGCTTTGTCGCTTATTTTTTCGGCAGTAACAATCGGAACATATTTTTCACACCGATCAGAGCAGCAATCAGCGGAGGCTGCCTCAGTCTTCGGTACCGATTCTTCCGCTCTTGGTGGCCTAACAACCGATGACACCTCGTGGGTTCCTGCGGGCTATACCGCATGGAGTAATGACTCAACTGTTGCCTGGAAGTGGGCACAGGGATCTTGTTCTGAATACACCTGCAATCACGCCACATTCATCTCGGAAAATGGCTGTTCAAATTTCTATGCCGCGGTGAACTTCTTGGATGCGTCCGGCAGTGTGATTGGTTATGGAAATGCGACCCTTCCTTCGCTCCAGCCAATGCAAACTGCTACTTTGGAATTTGATGATACGAGCGACTCATCAAAGACCGCCGAAATGTCTCAAATAAATTGTTATTAGAATTGTTATTAGAAAAGAGCACTGATGATTTCTCAAGATACCGTAATCACTGAACCTCGGTTAGCTACTCCACAGCATCGCATTGCTGCGGCACTGGTTGATCTTGGATTTTCATTTGTAACTTTGGGAATTGGTGCCTTCGTTTGGAGCATGGTTGTTTGGGCTCAGGGGCAAACTCCCGGCAAAAAATTACTCAAGATTCGCGTACTAGACGCAAACACTCACATGCCTGCCAATTGGCTCAGAATGTTTATTCGCCAGGGTTTGATTCCGGCTGCATTTAACATTTTTTGGTATTTGCCAACCATCATTAATCGAGCCACTGGTAGCTATGGATTTAGCACGCTCGGAGCAATCTGCCTCGTTATCTGCTTCTTGATTTCTGCTGGCTTCTGGATCACGGATTTTGTTTGGCTTCTCATGAAAGGTCATCGCAGACTGGTTGATTATTTGGCTAATACAATTGTGGTGAACGAAGCAACTAACTGACAAAAGATTCAAGATCCAAATAAAAGCACAGTTGAAAAGGGAGTAATCCCTTTCCGGAAGAGTCAGAAATTGAGCTACCGGCACTTTAAACAGTCGTTGCTAGGCTCATCTGGACAATAAATGTCTGGTCATGACCACTGTGGCCAGAATTCATCTGTTCGGCACTGAGTAATACCAAAGTCAGCCTTTACAATTAAGGCATTGACCGCTGCCGCCCGAGCAGCGTTGTCGTAAGGATTCGTTATGAAGCTTCACACTTCAAAAGTCCGTCTAGCCGTTCTTGCATCCCTGTTGTCAGTTGGCACTTTAGTCGTGCCCGCACATGCAGCTGGACCACTTGTGCTCGATGGCACTGGTCAGACAATCGCAATCATCGACTCGGGTTTCGATACAACAATTCCACAGTTGCAGGGCAAGGTAGTTGCCGAAGCATGCTTTGCGGGCGATGCAACCCAGTCTTGTCCTGATGGCACAAGCCAAATGATTGGCGCCGGATCAGCAACCATCACCCCCGCTTATGCGAATTCAAATAATTTTCAACATGGAACGCTGATGGCATCGATTGCAGCACAAGTTGCACCGGGTGCTCATTTTGTTTTGGTCCGCATCGGACAACTTTTATCTAATGGTGGAATGCGCTTGAGCACAGTTGACCAAGTCAAAGCTCTCACCTGGCTAGCAAGCAATCAAGCCACCTTCCATATTTCTTCCGTTTCACTTTCACTCGGTGCCTATGCCTCACCGCTCTGCACACCAGCATATGCAGCAACTGACAAGATTGATGCCGAAGAAAAAGTTTTGAATTCAATGGGCATTCCAGTCTTTTATGCTGCCGGTAACAATGGTTCAACAACAAACATCGACTACCCAGCGTGCTTGCCTGATTCAATCGCAATCGGTGCTCTCGGAATTACTCCTCAAGCTCCAGTAGTTCCATACTTAGAAGGATTGCCTGCAGATTATTCAAACGCAACCTCTCGGGTTGCGCTATGGACTTCTGGTTCATGGAAGGCAGTTAATCCCGGTGGAACTGTTGTTAACAGCCAAGGAACATCAGATGCGAACGCCGCGATGAATGGTTTTTGGGCTGATGTGAAAGAAGCAAATCCAAATGCAACGATGGCGCAAGAATTAGCAGCATTTACTTCTAGCGCTTCAACTTTTACTACTTCGAGCATTTCAAATGGCTTGCGCGTAGAAGCACAAGCTGCAGCAACTAGCCTTGCCGGCACTCAGACCCAGATAGCAATGTCGACTCCGACTGGAGTTCCACTTGCCACAACGCTTCTGACTGATGCAACGGTTGATACCACTACGGTAAAACCAACAATTACAACAGGTCCATCGCTGCCAATTCTCGCTACCACCAAGTCGTGGCCAGGCGGTTGGGTGCAATTCAATGCCCAAGCAAATGACGCCGGATCTATTACAGAATTCGACGTTTATCTTCAGGATCCAAGCGGAAACCGCACTCTTGTCGCCTCACCTCTCATTTCTAAGATCACAACTACAAGCGTTGTTGCGCAAGGCTATGCACTGATTCCTGCGACCGCTGTAGTGGGAAGCAACTGGTCGGTGATCGGTAGGGCTTACGACGCTGCTGGCTACATCGAAAGCACTATTGGAACATTTGCTATCAAGGCTGTTCCTGCGGATGCCTCTCGCCCAACAGTCAACATGATCTCACTTCAAAATCTCGGCACTCCTGTAAAGCCAGGCTTTGGTGTTTATGTATCTTTCACAGCTCGAGATGACATTGCTGTTGTTGGTGCCAAGTATGTAGTGACAGATCCATCAGGAACTCGCACCGTCTATAACTCAACTCCAAATCCACTGAACTTTTTGCCAGATGTAAAGAGTTATTTCGATACCTGGAACGTTCCTGCAGGAGCAGCAGACGGAAGCGTTTACAAAATTAGCGGATGGGCGTACGACTCAATCGGCAACGGACCAGAAGTTCAGTTTGAAACCGTAACGGTGACAAGCCCAACGCCGGTAGCCACTCCAACCCCATCACCAACACCGAAGCCAAGCGTTTCACCAACGCCAGTTGTGACTCCAACACCTTCGGCCACGCCAAAGCCAAGTGTTTCTCCGACGCCAACACCGAGTGTTTCAGCAACACCAGTCGTGACCCCAACGCCATCACCTGTTGCAAGCACGCCGGTAGCAAAGCAGAATCAAACAATCACCTTTGCACCTATTCCTAGCGCGCCGCAATACGGTCCGGGGCTATTGCTAACTGCGACTGCGTCGTCAAAACTTCCAGTGACTTTCACTGCGTCGCCAGCAAGTTATTGCCAAATTTTGCAGACCTCGAATGGAACCTACGTTCAGGTCGCTAACGGGGTAACTGCCCTTACCAGCGCATGCGTCGTCACTGCATCCCAGGCAGGAAACGCAAGCTTCAATCCAGCACCGAATACTTTCCAAGTATTTAGCTGGGTACGTGACAGAACTGTGATTAATCTGTCACCAACATCGAGCTTGGCGCCAAACGCTAGCGAGAGCATCACCGCTAGTTACACCACCGTTGATCCAACGTACAGCAGTGGAATTGCTGCCCTCAATGTTCCAGTCGCAGTGACAAACCTTTCGCCAACGGTCTGCCAAGTTATCAGCACCACCCAGGTGGATAAAGGTGGCTACGGAATTCCAACCGTCGTGGCGATTAAGGGTCTCAAAGGTGGTGTGTGTAGCCTGATGTATAACGTCGCTGCTTCATCCACACGAGAAGCTGCGATTGCCGCCTCAAACTTCGTAGTTTTGAGCAAGTAGGAGTTGAACAGTAGGTAAATCACCTCTGAAATAGCCTACTTTTGCTCGAAAAGTAGTGTTTTTCAAGGCTTTCGAACCTACAATTAAGCATGGCTTGTTCAGTTAATCATGGAAATTTAAAGGTCGGTAGCTTCTGCCCAGCATGTGGCTCGCAAGTAGAGGCCGCTCCTTCGTGGACTCCTACAGAAACTTCGACCGGTGTTGGCGCATATGCCTTCGACACCACAACCTGGAATTCGCAACCTCGGCCTAGCAGTGCTCCTAAGCTGATTGGATTGATTTCAATCGCGGCAGCACTCGTCCTTGTAGTTGCAGGAATTGCATCGAATAAGTCCGGTTGGGACAACATGATGAATTCCATCAACTCAATTTCAGATAATTCAAGTAGCAGCATTTTCGGAAGCGACTCTGGCTCTTCTGGAAGCTCAGGCGGATCATCAGGAAGCTCAGGCGGATCATCAGGAAGCTCAGGCGGATCATCAGGAAGCTCAGGCGGTTCCACCGGATCATCGAGTGATGGTTCTTGGGTTCCTTCCGGATACACAACATGGTCTGATGACCCTTCGATCGCATTTGAATTCGACAAAGACAATTCATGTCAGTCAGATAACGGAAATGGTTGCTTCTTGGTTCGCGTGACCACCGTTGGAAGTTGTAGTGAAGTTACAGGTTCAATGGATATGGAAGATTCAAGTGGAAATGTTTTGAACTCTGTTGATGCAAGCGCCGGCTCAGTATCTGTCGGACATTACGTAGAACTCGAGTTTGATGATCCAGATGGTTCTGCCACAAACGGCAGTATTACCTCGTTAGTGTGCGGATAAGGATTAAAAATGGATTATGTAAATGAGAGCGGACACCCAATCGCAACTCCACAACATCGCTTAGCAGCAATCGTCCTGGATGGCGTTTTTATGTTCATCACATGTGGCATTGGCTGGGGCATTTGGAGTCTTGTTGTGTGGGCCCAAGGCCAAACACCTGGAAAACAAATTCTTAAAATCCGAGTCTATGACGCTGCAAATCCACAACGCCGAGCTAACTGGATGCGCATGTTCATCCGACAAGGTCTCATCGTCGGAGCAATGACATTGCCTATCTACGTTTTGTGGTGGAGTACATATTTCTTTGATGGCCATGTAACACCGAGAGCCTTGATCCTTCACGTCTCTACCGGCGGAACAGCCTGCATGGTGATCTTGCTTATTTTGAGCGCGGCTCTTCGGTTGGCCGATGCACTCTGGATCTTTCAGTCAGGCACACGTCGATTGACTGACCACTGGGCTAAAACCTACGTGGTGAACGAAGCAGAAATCCTGAATTAATACCAATGAAAAAGCGCAATGTGTGGATCAGCGCAACCTGCGCTTTTTTATTTGCTAGTACCGTTATTCAGGGCTCACCAGCTGCAATCGCGCTCACCCCTGCTGGTTTAAGCGGCGTCGTCGTGGGGAATCAAAACCAAGCGATTCCAGGAACCTCGATCACTGTGAGCCAAAATGGCACAACAATCGAAACCACAACGAGCGCAAGTGATGGTTCATACTCGTTACCACTCGCAGCAGGAAATTACTCCTTGAAATTTGTGCCACCAACTGCTGCAAATTCAACGTTGTATGCCTATGACATTGCAGCGCCACAGTCTCAATTACTCAGAGTCATGTTGACGACACCCACACCAGGTCGCGCGTTTGTTGCGGGAAATCTCTCACTCTCCGATGGTGAGCAATTGGCAAGTGACACCTACGTTGCCTTCGGAAATGTTGGTGGTGACTCACAATTTATTAACTCGAACGGTGACTATCGCCTAACTCCAACAGCGGGAACAAATGGCAGTTGGCATATCAAAGGCGACATCAGCGGTAATGGCTGGCAGTTCGAACTCTTAGGACAAACCACAGCGCCAATCAATCAAGATGAGTTGGCAAACTTTGTTGTGCCAATGGCCACCCAAAGAGTTCATGTCGTGACTGCTAGCGGTGCAGCAATTCCCAATACCCAACTCCAGGCTGGTGTTGGTGAGTTTGGAATGGCGAACGGAACCCTTGCCCCATTTGAAGGTCTTGGCACATTCCAAGGTCGATGGATGTACACCGTGACAACCGATGCAAACGGCTGGGCAAATATTCCAATGATCACAATGGCAACTCCTACTCAAGGAGAAATTCAAGCTGTGCCAAGCGTGGCATCTGGCTATGGCGTTCAAGTCTTCAAGCCGACATTCGGTGCGGGAGATCTCACCCTCACGCTCACAAACCAGAACATTCTGATGAGCGGAACCGTGAAGGACTCCGCTGGTCTGGCTATGGATCAAACCCAAATCAGCTTCGGTGGCACATATTCAACGGTTTCATCGAACGGTAACTACGCGATGACACAACCGGGCGGCACTGTTGGAAACTACGGGCTGGTGTATCACGGCGATGGCTCTAACCACCCGAATTTCGCGTTCCAAATGTTCAATATGAGCGACACCTTTGCGTTGACCGCGCCAACGGTTCGAAATTTAGTTATTCCAACTCAGTCGACAAAAGTTCGAGTCTTGAACGGAACTACACCTGTAGCTGGCGCGACTGTCATGATCGTTGTGGGCGGAAGCCAAAGTAATGGCTCACTTACTTTGATTGCTGGCCGCAAACCATTTTCTACTTATGTCTTGGGCCAAGGGACAACCGATTCAACAGGAACGGTATTGGTTCCAGGAATCCATCTTGATGCTGCGTTGCCTGCCACAGTTGTCGTCACCCCAACTGCGGCCTCGGGAATCGCACCGTTTTCGACGATCCAAACCGTGGGACTCGGAGCCGACCTGACGATCTCAGTTCCAACCCCATCAGTCACGATCAGCGGACATGTTTCCTACAGTGATGGAACTCCGATTGTGAACCCGTATGTGAGTTTCCAAGATGGCAAAGGAAATGGCGCGGGAGTTCAAACCGACAACTCGAGCAACTATTCGTTCTCTGTCGCCAAGAATTTTGCTGGTTACTGGGGAATCAACTGCAGAATCCAGCCACTTGTTCATGACCCGCTCTGCGTGACAATTAGCACCAACACAACAACTGCTTACTCCGCCACCACCACACAAAATTTTGTGATTCCGACCTATAAGACAGCGATCAAAGTGGTAGACCCAAGCGGTAAGGGAATCGCTGGCGTACAAGTAAACGTTGTGGTGGGAAATTCGGCGCCTGGCAACTATCCCGCAGGCCAGATCAATCTCATCTCAGGCCAACCTAGCTATACCGTGAGTTCACAAGCATGGGCAACTACCGACGCAAACGGTCTGGCTCAAGTCCCAACCGTGAACTTCTTAGCTCCACGCCCGGCGTATGTGATGATTACTCCGCCACCAACCTCGCGTTACATCACTCGAAATGTCTCGATCACCGTCGGTGATAATTCACAAAACGTCATTGTGCTCACGATTCTCAAGCCAGTGATCAACACCATCACATATTCCACCGTTGGTGGCATAAAGACTGCAACGGTTATTGGTGACAATTTGCTAGGAGCAATCTCTGTGGTTGCTGGCCGAACAAACATCACAAACTTCAAAGTTGTGGATGTTAATCACATAACTTTCACAGTGCCAAACGGATTGACGTTCACTTCTCTCACCATTACTAACGGTGGCGGCAGCACTACCTGGGGTTCGTAAAAATCTTAGGCTGATTACTGATTAATTGGTGCTGCAACCACTTTGAAGCGAACGCGGTTGAGTTCTACGCCATCAACTTCACACGTGAAAACGTAGGAATCCAACCGAATAATAGGCAAGTTGGGCAGATTGAATCCGACGTTGAGTAGTTGAGGCTCGCCATTATCTAAACCGTTAGGACGTCCCAAGTTAAATTTCATTTCGGCTTGAAATGGCCCGAAAGTATCTGGTCCAGTGGGAAGCAAGACATCCTGACCATCAATATCTCGTAAGGCAATAACTAGAGTGTGATCGCTGTTGGTCTCATCCCACCCAACGCTGATACTTACTGCGAGTGCAATGTTGATGAGCCACGGAGCGGGCACACTCAACGGAACCGTGACGCGGTCGATTCCTCCGCCTTGAATATAAAGCAGACCATTGGGGGTCTCGACATGGTTACAGAGCGTTGCGTTGAGTTCCATACCCAAAAGTCTAGTGATTCCCGATGGTGGGTACGATCAAAGTACAGATCGCAGCGAGCATGATCGCGCCAGATTGCGCCTGATCCAGAACACCATTCGCGACACCCAGCGTTACTGCCGCAGCAGGAATCCCTAACTGACCGCTTGCCAAGAAAACATTGGTGAGCGGTTGTTTAAAGAGAAGTGCGGGTGTGTGAACAAGAATCGCAGCCACGAGAAGGAGTACAGCTAGAAGAATCGCATCATGTGAATGGAAAGTGCTGCGAATATTGATCGATGCCCCGAGCCAGACAAAATAAAGCGGTGCAAAGAATCCATCGCTCACTCCAAAGAGTTGTCGGGCTAGCCGGTGAGGCACTCCGATAGTCGCAAGAGCAACGCCTAGCGAGAATCCAGCAACCATCACCGACGCATGGAATCGAAGCGCAAGCCCAGCTACTAGAAGTAAAAGCGCAAGGCTGATGCGAAGTTCAACACCAAGGTGATCGACCTTAGATACATCATGAACGCGATCTAGGTAACCGAATTTCTTAGCTAGAAGTAGCAGGCCATAGATCACCAAAGTTGCTGCAAGAACAACGAGCGATCCAGTAATGGCACGAAGTTGATCTGCGCGTTGTGTGAAAAGCGGGAGCGCCATGAAGGAGAGTGCATCCGCGATAGTTACCTGGGCGATCAGGATTTCAAGGTGTAGATCTCGCTTTGTGTAAGCAACAATCGGAATAACAAAAGCTGCGGAACTTGAGAACGAAATAACTGCAAGCAATTTCCAATTTGGAAAGTGCGCGAGGTGATCTATCGCGAGTGAGAGCGCTACGGCAACAACTGCATTCGCGGCTAGAATTTTGTAGAGAGTTCCAAATGCCTTTTTTGTGAAAGAGCGATAGTCGATATGGCTACCAGCTGTGAGCATTAGGAGCGCGAAACCGACTGTCGCTAGCAATGTAAGAGTTGGGTCTGTCGTGGAGATTTTGTTAAATCCGCTGTGGCCAAGGACCCCGCCGATTAAAAGTTCACCGACTGCAACCGGCAGGCCAAAGCGCTTCGGGATCCGCAAAATGGGGCCCACAAGGCCAGCGATGAGTAGGCCACCTAATAGTGTGATCGACATAGTCCAAGGTTATCGGCTCGTCATTCTCAGATAAGATTTACCTGCTTGTTCAGCAACACATGCCTCGGTGGCTCAGTGGTAGAGCAGCCCACTCGTAATGGGCAGGTCGCCGGTTCAATCCCGGCCCGAGGCTCCAGGGAATATTTCAATTAATAATTTAACGGCAGAACCGGCTTCTTATTCATCGCCCACTGATTCAAAATTGCAGGCGTGAAAAGTTGACT
>Ga0208499_1000612_pt1 | contig 12618 bp, 6 predicted proteins | sample CryBogCBE07Jul09_FD_185504 | JGI IMG/M metagenome (GOLD analysis project Ga0208499, IMG submission 185504) | Freshwater microbial communities from Crystal Bog, Wisconsin, USA - CBE07Jul09 (SPAdes) (version 2) | ecosystem: Environmental > Aquatic > Freshwater > Lake | place: Crystal Bog... | reverse complement strand
ACTCCATTGCCTGAAAATAGATTCAAGGTTGGCCATGCGAGACTCTACAACAGGTAAATCCAATTGAGTTATCAACTTGGAAAATACTGTGACAGGGTCTGCAACAAACTGATCAACGGGAAACTCAATCGTTCCCTGAGCTCGATACCACGTGGTATTGATCCTGACTCGTTCGTTAAACCAAAAACTCAGTGCTTCTCTCTTTTCCCAAGTCTTGTTTGAGCCAAATCTTTCAAAAACCATTTGCAGCGTGTTTTTGATATCGTCACGATCAATTTTGTCTACAAAGTTCATAAAAATCATAACAGGAACAAGATCTAAGTTGGTCAGCAACACTATGCGATCACTGTGGGAACTTACAAGATCTACATATTCCTGTAGGCTACACTGTGCCGCTAGATAGGGAATTGCATGGGTTCTAACCGTTAGATCAATTGAAGATTTGCCGCTGCTAAAGTATTGCTGGGTTGTGCCCAAAGTCCATACTACTTCATCTTCAATTAAGTTACCAATATAGAGATGAGCAGAGCCTGTTCCGGTAAACGGTAAGTGTTCGCCCACAGTGCCGCAGACATAGTTGATTAACCAATCAACAAAAGTTCCATACGAGCCCGGAGCATATATTATTACCACGGGCCCTGAATGATTAGTCGTCGTGACCGCCATCGACTGAAACATATCCGCCGCCCATGCCCTGGCGGGTGTAACTGGGGTTTAGTCCGTTTAATTCCAAAATATCGTCTCGAATGTTTTGGTTACGTTTTTCAATATTGAGCACACGAGTGAAACTGTTGGTAACAGCCGCAGTATAATAGGCAAATGGGTTTTGGCTCTTGCTTTCGTCAAACCGCAACCCAATGTAGGTCAACTGTAGCAGAGCCTGTGCTCGCATTTCATCATTGTAGGTGTACCCACGCCAGTTGCTACGTGTAGCATAGCGTTCACACAGTTTGATAAACATGTTGGCCAAAGTATTGGTCATTTTACCATGATCTTTACAGAACTCGCCACTGTCTAAACTACCACGCCAATGGCTTTTGCCCACACAGTAGTGGTTACCTTCTTTGTCTAATTTGTAGTGCTGGAACGGTGGAAAATTAACTTTGACGTATTTGTTGTGCTCAGTATCAGCTTCGTCAAAATCCAAAATCAACGGATCTTCTTCGTCCTCAATCTCTAGCGCTGCCATACGTGCTTTGCGAGTTTTAGCATCATCTAGTGGTATATGATCACGAGTCATTACTCTAAACACCACGTCTGTGGCCGCTACGTCCTTGAGTTTGACCTCAAATTCGTCTAATTTGCGCTTGGTTCCGTCGCTGGTAGCAGCTTCATGTGCCAGTTTAGCCAACCGTTCTGCACGTAGACGTCTACCTTCAAGCGTGTTCTTTTTGTTCAGCTTGCTGATATCTTCTAAGATGATATCGTATTCGCTGTACTCTGGCCTGGTGTAAGTACAGTAGGTTGTCTTACTCTTGTGTATTTCTTTTAAGATATCTTTGTTGTTGAGATAATTTGATTTCACGTGTGTTTCCTAATACTTGAACAATAATAACAAAGTTTGCAAAATTTGTCAACCTTTTTATAATGTTAGCACTTAATATTTGGTAATAAATACTACAAACGGACTAATTACTTATGCCACTATTACCATCAGCAGGTGGATTTAACCCAACTCCCAGCAACGGCGGCGTTACCGGCGGATCTCCGGGCGGCTCAGGTATCACTGACACACTATTAAATCTAGTAGATCCAGCTGGTATAAGAAATAAAATTTCTGGACTACTGCCTGGCGGACTGTCTTCCTTGTTCAACAGAAGTGCAGCACCAGGTATCAACATCATTACTGACTCAGGGCCCGATACTTCGTCCTCAGATCCAGTTAACCCAATCAAGAAAGATTGGCGTATACGTGTTGGACTATTAGATTGGAGCCCTTTCGCTGGCAACAAGATGTTTGCTCCCCTGTTGAACAAAACCAACGGTGTTGTGTTCCCTTATACTCCCAGTGTTAGTGTAACACACAATGCTCGCTATGCAGAACAAGCATTGACACACAGCAATTACAAAAACTATTTCTACGAAGGCAGCGATGTTGCAGCCATTACCATCAGTGGCGACTTTACTGTACAAAATCACGATGATGCAATTTATCTCTTGGCAGCGATCTACTTTTTTAGAACCTGTACAAAAATGTTCTTTGGTAACGATACACTGGCAGGTAATCCTCCTCCTATCGTTTCTCTCAACGGTTATGGCGATTTTTATTTCCCCAACGTTCCCTGCGTGATTACCAGCTTCCAACACACAATGCCTGCAGATGTTGACTACGTAGAATTTTACTACACAGGCGAATCTCCAAGTCAAGATGTTGGCTCAGGCGTTATTTCTACAGCAAGTCAGCAGATAGCACGATTACCAACAACCAGTCAAATATCAGTTACACTACAGCCAGTCTACAGTAGAAAAAATGTACACGACAACATGACACTACAGCAGTTCAGCCAAGGGCACTTGCTTAATGGCAAAGGAAGTTTCATATGACAGCCAGCTACGCCAAGACCAGTCCTTACTTTACTACAAATACTTTTGGTAACGGCAAGTTTCTTGACATCATGGTCAATCGTCCAATTAGCCAACAGGTAGATGATGTAACTTATCAAATTGACAAAATTTATGAATATCGTCCAGACCTCTTGGCCTATGACTTGTACGGCGATAGTAGTTTATGGTGGGTATTTCGTGGCCGCAATCCCAATGTAATTGATGATCCTATCTTTGATTTTCGTGCAGGGGTAGTTATCATGATACCTAAGAAAACAACTCTAGTAGACAACTTGGGACTCTAACAAATGGCAGCATCAGTTGAAGAAGCTAAAAAAGTAGTTCAGATATACGAAGGTGTAGTTGCTTCGGCCCAAAAAGATTTGACTGCACAACAGAATGTGCAAACTGTTTTTCAAAACAAAGCAAATACATTAAAAGACAAAGCCGCAGGGCTGCCCGATGGATCACCAGAGCAACAAGCTGCATTAGAAAGCGCGGCCAACTATCAGACTCAAGCAGATAATCAAAAATCACGCATTACAGCAGCCCAAAGCAATCTAGATTCGGCACAGGCTAATTTGGGCGCTGCCAATCAAGATTTAGTAGACACACAGCAGCGAGAGAATCAAGCATCGAGCCAAACCGCCGGCGATGCAGCCGCCACTAACACTGACGCAGCCTCACAAAACACTGGCACAGACAGCGGTAATCCCGATGACCCTGTAACCAGTGAAGAAGCAGCTAACCAAACAGACAACAACGACGCCAGCGAAAGCCCTGTGCCAGCAGTGGGCACAAACCTCTTTGCTCAGTATGTGCCAAGTGCGTCTGATGTCAGTACTGCACCTGCTCCTCTAGTAGTTGGCGCACCAACCCCAACAGTACCGGGACAGCGAGTAGGCAAGAGCCAAAGTGATCCCTACGAGAACATCTTAGACAGTTACTCTAGCTATACCTACGGCTTGACTCTTCACGTGTTGAACAAAGATGATTACAATACATTGGTGCAAAACCCAGAAGATTTTACACCAACACAGACCTTGATCAGTAGTGCAGCTCGTTATCAGTCTACTAGAGACCCTGAGTTTAATGTTGATTTTTACTTTGATGACTTTAAATTAGAAACTATCATTGGTCAAAATGCTACAAATCGCGGCACTAACGCCATTACTTTGAATTTTACCATCATTGAGCCCTATGGCATGACTCTATTAGATCGTATCATCAATGTCAACAACACAGCACTGAACGGTAAAAACTATACTGACATGCCCTATCTATTAGAGCTAAATTTCTTTGGCGCAGATGACACAGGTAAACTGTCAGAGATATCAACACATACCAAATGGTTTCCAATCAAGTTTATATCATTCAAAATCAAAGCTACTACCAAGGGATCTGAGTATGCTATTGAAGCAATACCATTTAACTTTGTAGCCAACCTTGATACTATCCAGTCGCTTAAAACTCGCATGGAAGTTACTGCTAAAACAGTTGCAGAATATTTTGCCTACGAGCTTGATGCCGATTCCGCAGCAGCAGTTAAGACAGCAGACAACGACGATACCAAGCGACAAGAAAAAATAAAAACAGCCGCTGCCGATACGCAGGCAAGACAAGAAGCAGCAAATAAAAGAGTTACTGAAGGAGACCAGTCAGGCGCTAACGAACTAGACAGTGCAGTTAACGGTAACTCAGGTGTGCGTACTCCAGAAAAAGTAACCCCAACAGATCCCGGAGTACCAACTACACCAATTTCTATTAAAACTAAAAGTTTTGCAGCAGCCTATAATGCTTGGAACCAAGTTGAAGTCAAGCGCGGCACTTTTGAAGTTGCTGACGAAATAAAGTTTGTGTTCCAAGATCCAGAGATCGCAAATTCTTCAATCGTAGATCCCAAGAAAAATTCGTCACGCAAAGTTGGAGAAACTGATGCAGCAACCAATGCTAAATCTACAGGTGACAATAAAGATGCAGCACCTGCAGCTACAGCAGATTTTCAAACTACAATACGCAGTCTTGACGCAGGCACTTCAATCAATGATATCATCAACTTGGCATTGACCAATAGCCAATGGTGGCAAGATCAAACTGTTGATTCGTCAACACAAAACGCTTCGTCAGATAATAGATCAAGCTCACAGCCATCATCTTCGTCAAACAATACCCCATTAAAAATGTGGAAAATTATCCCCAGTGTGATTCTAAAAGACTTTGATCACAAACGCAACGAATGGGGTAGAATTATCACTTTTTATATAAACAGTTACGATGTACATCAACAGGATGATGATCGTATGAAGAAATCTGCTCCGCCAAATCCAGTTAAGACTTATAACTATACCTACACTGGGCACAACAAGGCTGTACTCAGCTTTGAGCTAGACTTCAATACCTTGTACTATAATCAGATCAACGGTGACCGGGGTAATGGTAGTGCGGCAACTGGCCCGGCACAAAAGACTGACGAAGCCAACAACAATGATAAAACCAGCTACGATGACGACAAAGGCAGAATAGATCAAACTGTTAAAAAAGGAACATCAGGCACAGCACAAACCACAGCTGGCGGCGCCATCGGAACCAGTAGAGCAAACAACGCATCCAGCGCAGCAGAGAGTAGATATACCAGCGCTGGCGGTGATATGATCACACTGGATCTAACCATACTTGGCGATCCTGAATTTATCAAGCAGGACGATCTGCTGTACAACCCGTCAACAGTAGGCGACGACCCTAAATATGTAGGCAACAGCGGCAGTCTCAAAATGGACGAAAGCGAGATATTTTGCTACGTAACATTCAGAACTCCCAGTGACTTTAATGACAAAACTGGGCTGTACGATCTAGACAGCTCAAACAAATATACAGTCAGCGAGTTCAGCGGATACTATCAGATTAACACAGTCAGTAATGAATTTAAAAACGGTAAATTCACACAGGTGCTGCACTGCTATCGTGTTAAGAAACAAGAAGTCATTAACAAGAGCAACACAGCAGATCCTGCACCAAAAGACAATCAGCGTAACCAAGACGCAACTAACCAGCCAAAAGACAATACAGCAGTGTCGGCAGCTGATGTTGATAAACCAGTTAATCCAGATCCTGTACAAGCACAAACACTGCCAACCCCTGAAGCAGCAGTTGGCACTAACCTGTTTGCGGGACAACTACCTATACCTCCAAGCGATACTAGCCCATCAACTGATCGTGAAGACCAAGGTTATGCAGAAGTTGCAGATACGGCTCCAACACTGACTGTTGACGAAGCAACCAGCGCAGACGGAAACACAGTACCAATTCAAAACGCATTTGCATAATACAGGATAATAAATGGCACAAGATAAACTACACGGCACTAAAATATCAAAGGCCTATAATAGGGACGCAATTCCCGGGGTCAAATTTGATACTGCTACCATGTTGGGCATTGTCAAAGACAATATTAGTCCTGCTAGGGACGGAAGACTACGTGTGTGGATTCCTGACATGGGCGGTGACGAAACCAACCCCTTGTTCTGGCGCACAGTAAACTATGCAAGTCCCTACATGGGAACTACGTTTCAGCCTGCAACAAGTCTAAACAACAGTTTTACTGGAGTTGTACACAGTTATGGCATGTGGATGACTCCGCCTGACATTGGCAACCAAGTCTTGTGTACATTTGTCAACGGTGACCCAGATCGTGGATTTTGGTTTGCCTGTGTAAGCGGCGCACTCAGTAACTGGATGACTCCTGCTATTGGTTCTAGTACCAATATAGATAAGTCAACAGCCAGTGTTGATATCAAACCCAGCTTGCTGCCCGACAATCATGTTCCGCCGCAGGTGCTGCCTGTTGTTGAGTTTAATGAAAACATTGACGGATCAGTCAACAGCACATTCTATTCAAACAAGAAACCCATACACGAGTTTCAAGCCAACATTTTGTTCAAACAGGGGCTGGACAGAGACCCTATCCGCGGTGCTATTAGCAGCAGCGCTCAACGTGAAACTCCTAGCCATGTGTTTGGTATATCAACGCCCGGACGTGCCTTAACTAAAGATCCAGCAGATGATCCAGGTTATGCTGATAAAGTAAATGCTGGTGGTATTACAGCAGATCAATACAGCGTTCCTACACGCAAAGGTGGACACACATTTGTTATGGACGACGGCGATGTCAACGGTGTTGATCAGTTAATACGACTACGTACAGCAGGCGGTCATCAAATCTTAATGAATGATGATCAATCAACCATGTATGTGGCTCACAAAAATGGTACCAGCTGGATTGAAATTGACGACAATGGTATTAAGATGTACACTCTTGGTGACTTTAGTGTACGCAGCGAAGGAAACTTTAACCTACACGCAGACAAAGATATTAACATTCAAAGCGGTGGCTCAATCAACATAGCCAGCGACACTGCATTTACTTTAAACAGCGCAGCAGTCAACATTGGCGGCAGTGAAAGTCTCTTGTTATACGGAACAAAAACCAACATTGGTGCTGGACAACTTACCATGAGTGCAGATGGCAAACTGATTGTCAGCAGCGGCGGCGCAATGACTGTCAGTGGCGCTACGATTGACATCAATGGCGGCGCAGGCGGTAACAGTATCAGTATGCCAGTATTGGAAAAGAACAAACTCGCTGATACCACATACGATAGTGAAGTTACTAAATTGTGGAACAGCGTACCACAAAGCGTTGACAGCGTTGTAACTATATTACCAAGTCACGAACCTTGGACACGCACAGGCGCCGCAGCACCACTAACCAAGTCTGCGGGCTCTAGTGTTTGTGCTCCTCCCGCAGGATCGCCTACAGCACCAGCCAGCTACAGTCTACCTGCCCCTAACGGCAACAAAGCAGACAATGGTAAAGTCAACGGTACTCCTGTGCCATGGTCCACTGACGCAGCATTTTTGGCCAAAGTCAAGTCTACTGCCAGCACTCTCAACTGTAACTATATGGATCTCTTGGCCTGTATGGCCAACGAAACTGGTGCAACATTTGACCCAGCAATTACCAACAGTCTAGGCTATACTGGACTAATTCAGTTTGGTAAAGCAGCAGCAAGCGATTTGAGAACCACAACAGATGCACTGCGTCAGTTGAACCGTGCTGATCAAATGGACTGGGTATTGAAGTTTTTCCAACTACAACAGTTGCCACAAAAAGCACCTACTCCTAAACTGCAAGATTTATACTTGTGTATCTATTGGCCGGCAGCAGTTGGCAAGCCTGACAGCTTTATCATTAACGCAGCGGGCAGCAAACAGGCACAGTCTAACAAGGGCCTACAAGCAGCCGATGGCAGCATTACTTGTGCTTCGGTTGGTGCAGCAGCAGCAAAATGGCTACCTGGCATTCAGCAGGCTTTGGCTAATGCAGGGGAATCAAGCCAAGCGGCACCGGCAGCACCTGCTGGAGCCATACTAGATGGATCAGGACATCCAATCACCAGCGGCAACGGACAGGCCGTTACCAGCGGCGCAGCCAGTAAAGATGCCGGCATTGCTAGTGCTACTGGACAAAATATAGTACCTCCAAACTGTCCTGCAGAGTTCTTGGCTAAAACCACAACTTATGCACCACCAGGCAACTTTGGTGCTACAAGTCCTAATCTAAATACCACACAGGCCAAGGCCATGATGGCAGAATTGGGCTACTTTGTCAGCGAGTTTAACTATAGCTATGTGAGCAAAGACTACACACGCATTGGCAAATATGGTATGGATGCACAGTTCCTAGCAGACAACGGCTATATCAAACCTGATGCAATTAAGCAATTTGGAACCAACACACTGAGCAAGCCCGTTGCCTGGACAGGCAAAGATGGACTGCAAAGTCAAGATGATTTCTTCAGTAGTCCAGCACTACAAGACTCTATCATGTATGCAGCATTTGGCAAGTACTATACAGAGCTAGTTGCCAACAGCGGTATAATGCCTACAGATGATGTCTGTACCGCAGCGGGCATGATGTTCGTGGCTTATCAAATGCGTAGTAGTGCAACAGCCAAGACCTGGAGAGACAAGGGCAGTGTGTCAGATGCACTGGGACAAGACGGCGCAGTCTACTATAATCACGGACGCTATGCCATTGACATATTGGCAGCAGGTGGTGCGGTTAGCAGCGTTGCAGCCACAGTTGGACTTGGCGGTGAAAACACTTCAGGGGTCAATCCTGACGATGTGTTTACATTTGCCAGCTCAGGAACAGGTACAAGAGACCGTTTTGACCAACTTAGTGGCGAATTTAAAAATGCTGTACTCAAAATGGCACAAGAGTTTAAAACTAAAACGGGTGCAAAAATTGCAATCTCCAGCTCGTATAGAAGCCAAGCAGATCAACAACAACTGATTGATCGTTGGCATGCAGCAGGCGGGGGTCCTAACAATCCCACAGCCGGCGGTATTACTACTCCATCACTGAAAACCAGCGCACACACTGAAGGAATGGGTATTGACAGTGGTCAAATGCCATTGGTACAGCGCACAGTTAACTTGGCCAGCTATGGTCTACGTTGGGGCGGATCGTTCAGCAAGTCTGATCCAGTCCACATACAACTAATGAGCTTCCAACTACAATAAATACATTATGGCAATTATCTACAAAGGCTTTAGCACAATTAATCGCAGCAAGAAGTTTCGTGCCAGCGACCTTGATCTAGTTAAACAAGACCTGTTAAACCATTTCAGTATACGCAAAGGCGAAAAACTCATGCAGCCAAACTTTGGCAGTCTCATTTGGAGTCTAATGTTTGAGCCTTTGTCAGACAGCGTTAACGACCTAATTGTCAACGATGTTAAACAAATTGTTGGTTATGATCCACGCTTGGGATTGAATAACATCACCATCACATCACAGGAATACGGCATTCAAATTGAATTAGACCTAGTGTTTATTCCTACTAATCAAGTCACCAAAATGAGCATGACTTTTGACACCAATTCAAACAGTCTGACTACAAAAGGTCCCTACTAATTAACTACGTAGATTTTGATATTAATAAATACATAATAACGGATGTATTTAGATGTCAACAACTACACGTCAGACTAACTTACTGGTAAACCAAGACTGGACCCAGATTTACCAGACTTTCCAGCAAGCTGATTTCACCAGCTACGACTTTGAAACTCTACGCAAGACCATGATTGATTACTTGCGTAACTACTATCCTGAAGATTTCAACGACTTTACAGAAAGCAGTGAGTACATTGCACTGATTGACCTTATTGCTTTCTTAGGTCAAAGTCTGGCATTCCGCGGCGATATGAATGCCCGTGAAAACTTCTTTGACACAGCAGAACGTCGAGACAGCATCTTAAAACTAGCACGTCTAATCAGTTACAATCCAAGTCGTAACATTAGTGCCAGTGGCTTCTTGAAGATTGACAGCTTAAATACCACAGAAAATTTGTTTGACAGCAACGGTCTAAACCTCAGCAATCTGCTGATTTCATGGAACGATACTGCCAACCCAGACTGGCAAGAACAGTTTACTACTATTCTAAATGCTGCCTTAATCAGTAATCAAGTAATTGGCAAGCCTGGTAACAGCAATACCATTAACGGTATTATGAACGACGAATACAGCATTAATTTGCCGCCAGGCGTGATTCCTCGTCAGAGCTTTTCTGCCATTGTTGAAAACAGCAGCATGAATTTTGAAGCAGTCAGTGCAACCAGCATTGGTCAAAACTACATCTATGAACCTGCTCCAATTCCCAGCGGAAGATTCAACATTCTCTACAAGAACGATAATTTGGGCAACAACAGCATCAACACTGGCTACTTTGTCTACTTTAAGCAAGGCACACTGAGCACACAGGATTTTAATCTTGATCAGAGTTTGCCAAATCGTGTGGTTAATGTAAACTTCAACGGCATCAACAATGACGATGTATGGTTGTACCAACTAGATACCAATAGCAGCCCAACCACATACTGGCCTTCAGTGCCTGCCATTGCAGGTATCAACGTGATCTACAATCAAAGCAGCAATCGTAATCTGTATCAGATCAACAGTCGTACCAATGACCAAATTGATCTAGTGTTTGGTGACGGCAGTTTTGCCAATATTCCGCACAGTGTATTCCGCTTGTACTACAGAACCAGTAACGGTTATTCATACAAGATCACGCCTGATGAAATACAAAGTGTTACACTGAGCTTTCCTTATGTAAGTCGTCATAACAGCGTTGAAACACTGACTATGACTGTGAGCCTGCACTACACAGTATCAAACAGCAAGCCACGTGAAACCATTGACAATATTCGTACTAAAGCACCTGCCAACTACTACACGCAGAATCGTATGATCACAGGCGAAGACTACAGCCTGTTCCCTTACACCAACTTTAGCACAATTTTAAAAATCAAAGCAGTCAACCGTCAAAGCAGCGGTACTAGTCGTTTTTTAGATGTGTTGGATGTAACTGGCAAATATAGCAGTACTAACATTTTTGCCGCAGATGGTATCTTGTACAGCCAAGCACCTACTAGCAGCAACACATTTAGTTTTAATACTGCAACGGACATTTATCAAACTATCTATAACACAGTTGCTCCGTTGATTGCCAGCAAACCGCTGATGCAGTTTTACTATGCCAATTATCCTCGTTATACTCCACCTAGTCCAACTAACTGGAGTCGTAGTTCTGCTACTGGTAACAACAGTACTGGTTACTTTGTTAATGGTACCAACCAAGTACAGCAAATTGGTCTTGGTGTAAGCAATACTCTAAAATATGTCACAACTGGCGCAATGGTGCGTTTCAATGCTGGCGCTGGCAACTACTTTGATGCACAAAATCAAATACAAACTGGTACAGCAACTTACCCCAGCGAAAACAACTATCTATGGGCCAGTGTTGTAAGTGCCAACTCAGGATATAGTGTACAATTGAGTAGAAATATTCCAAGCGGTGCAGTGGCAGATACTATCATCCCAGTGTACAAAAATGCACTGCCGCCCGGTCCACTGACTCCGCAAGTTGTACGTTTGTTACAGAGCTATCAAAACATTGGCTTGACATACAACAGTACAACTCAAGCATGGCAAATTATTCTGCCAAAAGATTTAAACCTGGGTGCATTCAGTCTTGCACACCAAGGAGACACTACTGGCATGGGACTAGACAGCAGCTGGTTAGTGGCATTTACCTACAATGGTATTACCTACAACATTGCACACCGCGGTCTTGAATATGTGTTCCAGAGTGCTGGCGAAACACGTTTCTATTTTGATCCCGACGTCAAAACATTTGACAGTAAAACTGGCTTGACTATCAATGATCAAATTTCAGTGTTGAAAACCAACAGCGAACCTGACAACGCAACAGCAATTGGTGAAGATCAACTGTGGTATATCTATGACAACATAATTAACCCTGACGGTTACGTTGACAACACACAGGTGTTAGTAACTTTCCCAATGACCAACAATGATGGTATCCCTGATGATCCTGACTTGTTTACTAATATCGTGGCACCTACAGTTAACACTGCTAAAAAATATGTGTTCTTCCAACAGGTCAATAGCGGGGCTGATAACTTCTTAACTACAGCACCTGTTGACAACACAACCATTGTAACAGCCTATGCAACACAGTCGGCAATTACTGCTGCATGGAATTTGTATTTGAACGGACAAGTATTTTACGCAACTGGCGAGAATAAATTCTATCAACTCAATATCAGTAGTAGCAATGTTCGTACTTTGACAGTATTGACCAACTATATTGCAGAAGTTGGACGCCAAGCTCTGCAATTCCAATATCGCCACAGTAGCCCCAACGATCGTCGTATTGATCCAGCACCCAACAACATCATGGATCTCTACATCTTGACCACACAGTACAGCACAGACTATTTGGCCTGGATTCAAGATACAACTGGCACAGTCAAAGAACCTAGCCTTCCTACTAACGATGAATTAAAAACTGAATACGGCACAGGCGCCAGCAGTTTAGAAAACTACAAAGCACTGAGTGACACCATTGTCTATAACCCAGGCAAATACAAACCTCTGTTTGGGGCCAAAGCTAATCCAAACTTACAGGCAACATTCAAAG
>Ga0208499_1000607_pt1 | contig 12677 bp, 12 predicted proteins | sample CryBogCBE07Jul09_FD_185504 | JGI IMG/M metagenome (GOLD analysis project Ga0208499, IMG submission 185504) | Freshwater microbial communities from Crystal Bog, Wisconsin, USA - CBE07Jul09 (SPAdes) (version 2) | ecosystem: Environmental > Aquatic > Freshwater > Lake | place: Crystal Bog... | reverse complement strand
GGAAAGTCAAAATATGGCCCAGAAATGGCCCAGACAAAATTACTGGTAAATTCTATAATCACATAAGTTGTTGATTATAAATGGTGGGCCTTGTCGGATTTGAACCAACGACCAAGGGATTATGAGTAATTTGGTTGCCCTGTATCTATAAATATCCAAAAGTTCTCATCAGACCCTTAATTTTATCTTTTATCATAGGTAAATAAATGTCTTAGTAAGTGAAATAATAGGAATTATGCGGAAAAATAAGGACAAAAACAATGGCCCAGAAATGGCCCAGACAAATAATGTCTCACGGTTGTCTAAAACACACCCCGAATACTGGAAGCCACGCCTCGTACGCAGAAACTATCTAAATAGAGATGGTACTGTTACTCAAATGCCCGAATGGCACATTCGATTAGCTGATGCTGGACGTAGAGAATGGTTTAATTTGGACACCCCCAATCAATCTACCGCTGCAACTAAAGCTAGAGACATATATCTCTCAATACAGTCTTTAGGTTGGCAAATAACACTTGAAAAGCACAAGCCATCCAAGATTGCTAAGGCCGATGTGTGCACCGTGGGTGAGTTTGTGCATGCAGTTAAGGAACATAGTCACCTAAAGCCTATAACAGTTCGCCGTTATGCAGTTAAGCTGCGGAAAATAATAGTAGATATAGCAGGTCTAGAGAAAGGGCTGAAGGGCAAGGCTAAGAACCTTAAGTATGACTATGTTAATGGTGGGCAAAAACAATGGTTAGAAACCGTAAATGAACAAAGCCTAGGTATATTAACACCAGATTCAGTTAATGCATGGAGAAATAACTATGTAAATAAATCAGGAGACGACCCACTAAAGCGTAAGTCAGCTGAAAGATCTGCGGCAGGTTGTATTCGTTGCAGTAGGGCATTATTTTCAACAGATATAATATCCGTCTTACCTCTTAAAGTACCACAGAATCCGTTTACTAGCGTTAAGCTGAGGGATCCTGGTCCACAGCGATATAGATCAACGATTAATATAGAATGGTTGTTGGGTTGTGCAGAAAGAGATCTAAACAATGTAGAGCGTGAGCAAGAATATCTAGCCCTGAATCTGTGTTTATGGGCCGGTTTGAGACGTAAAGAGGCCGATCTTCTTGAGTGGAAGCAAATCGATTTTAAGGAAGGTCAACTTTCAGTATGCAGAACAGAATATTTTGAGCCAAAGACCGAAGAGTCTCAAAGGACTGTCGATCTGCCAGATGAAGCTTTAAATATATTCCGTAAATTCAAGAAGGGTAGTTCATCTAATTTTGTTCTAAAAGGAGCCAATCCTAATCTATCTGCAACTTATGACTATTATCGCTGTGATAAAACTTGGCGCGCACTTAATAAGTGGCTTCGCGGGAAAGGTATAAAAGACGAAAAAGCAATTCATGCTTTACGCAAAGAAAGCGGTTCTTTGATAGCCGCAAGCTATGGTATAGAAGCAGCAAGAGAACATTTAGGTCATAGAGATATTGGTACAACTTCTTCGCACTACGTAAGCAAGAAGGTTCGCAGAGAAGTAAAGTTAACCGACGATATTAATCTTAAACTGGCTAAATAATGAAAAAAAATAAAACAATAGCTATTGTAGTTGTTGATAACAACCAGATGAAAGAAGAGAAACTGATTTCAGAACACACAGAATACTTAGATAGTCTTGATGAGTATCAAAACAAGCAGGTTCGTATAGATTGGAAAAAACATTTTTGCGAAATAAATGATCAAGAAACACTGGGATTAATTGAGGGGAAAATTAAGCTTGGGCGGGACGAAAAAAATCGAATAAAGACAACAGGTATAATCATAGAACATGCAAAAATAAGAAATAAAATAACACAGTTGCGCACATTTTTAATGCTAAAAAATACAGATAAAAATGAAAGGATGGATGCAATTAAGGCTTTGGTAGAGATAGGAGTGCAAGTATCTCGAGAGTTAGAAGCTATATATAATACCAACTACCCTATTTATCAGAAAATATTATTAGACGAAAAAATTGATAATCCTAAAATTATTTTAGAAGAAATAGCGTCTCGCGAAAAATGTTTTCCTATAACTATAGATCATTTAGGAAACTTTTCTAAACTGCACACACTCAATTTATATTCCAGCAAGGTTGCTAAAACTAGATTACAAGCATGTCCAAGTTTGGATTATTGGATTAACGCATTTGCGGACTATATACTTAATGATGGGGGATTGGATAATAGAACTAAATTATATTTTGGTCGCGGAGCTTTTTATGAAATAAAACCAAAAAGGTTAGCTATGTTAAAGAACTCTAAAGATCATTCTCTTTGGGCTGCAGATTTTAGAAAAATATTTTTGCAAGGCTTGAAATCGCTAAAAAAGGATAAACAGATGGCGCCTATTATCGATTCTCAATTAAGTACTATTAAGAAAGAACTATTTGCTTGGGCAAGAGGTTCAATAGATAATAAATCATTAACTATTAACACTTTACAAAGTTTACTTTTTAGAAGGGCCAGCGAGAGATTTAGGACTATTTTGAAGACAAAAGGAGATTAACGAAACTTGCTACACTCCTACTAGTTTTTGCGGAATTCTATACCCTATTAGGCACAGAACTTAACTTATGCCTAATAAAATACATATAGAAAAACTAAATACAAACGTAGCTGTTACGGCAGCTTCAGAGTTTCGCGACTATGCAAAAGCGAGACCAATTGCAGACAAAATCGGCTTATGCCCTAAAACCATCAGAAGATGGGCAAATAAGGGATTTATTAAACGTTTTAAGCTTTCTGATAGGATAAGCCTCTACGACGAAAAAGAAGTACACGATTTTATTCAGTCCTCTAAAGTAGGCGGAAAATCTGGAGGTGCGCTATGATTACACTCCATATAAAAAGAAACCGACCATCGGCGAAATGGTCGGCTCAACTAAATAATCTACCTATAATAAGTGATGCTGTAATGAGCATAAAAGTCAATGCGACATCTCGTTGTTCGTATGGAAAGGATAAACTATGAACGCAGAATCCATACGTGAAAATTTCGTAGATGAAGCAGACATTGTTAAAACTAAGGACTTGTCTTTCGGTGATCCCGAAAACTTTCCTATAGATGCTTTTCCGGAATCTATAAGACTATTAGCAACTGAGTTAAGCGATATACATCAGACTCCTGTATGCATGCCTGCAATGTGTGCGCTTGGTGTACTATCTGGCAGTATCGGTAAGTCTATAATCGTTAAAGGTGCTTATAAAGATAGAGATACTTTTCTAAATTTATACATAGTTCCTGTAGCAGAGCGAGGTAGCGGTAAGGGAGTTATTGGTGAAATATTATGTAAGCCTCTTAACGAACGCTCACGTGAATTAACTAATAAAACTAAACGTCTTAATGATCTAAAACGTGTAGATATTATTAATATTACGAAAGAGATAGCTAAATTATCAAAGCAGCCAACGAGTAGTAACCCCACTCAAGCAGCCAGTGATAACGATCATCTTAATGAACTACAGATTAATCTTCAGCAATTAGAGTCAGAAGTTAAGACTGAACGCACTTTACTGGGAAACAATGCCACCAGTGAATCTGTTGCTAAAATTCTAGCTGAGAACGATGAAACCCTTTTTATCTTTTCTAGTGAAGGAGGCGGTGCGATGGAGGTTGCGCTAGGCGCATACAAAAAGGAAGGTAAGGCAGATTTGGAACTGTTACTTAGTGGTTACAGTGGGGATTTTGTTAAATACAATCGTATTTCACGGCCCCCAATAGAACTACTAAACCCACGTCTTGCGCTCCTGTTATCCGTTCAACCTGTAATATTACGAGACTTAGCTAATAATATTGGTGCTATTTCTCGCGGTCTTACGGCTCGAATGCTAATATTTAAATCAGGAGCGAAAAGACAGAAGGACGATAGAAGAAATTTGGAGTTTACTTATGGTGAAGCATGGAGGTGTTTAATTGATCCGATATTAGAATATCGACTTAGCAACATAGATCCCAGAATCCTTTTATGCTCACCTGCGGCAAGAGAAATATTTGCCGACTTTCATGACGAGAGTGTGGCTTTTGAGGAGGAAGACTTTCCTGATTTGAAAGGAGAGGCTTCTAGGTGGCGTGAGAATACCATCAAGGTTGCTGGTATATTCACCATTGCAGCTGGAATTACTACAATAACTGCTGAATGTGCAAGGGCTGCCGTTCTTTTGGTTCGTTGGTGTGCTTACAGTTACTTTAATTCGCTTAAAGATAATCGGAAAGAACGAAACCTTGAGGAGTTTGAGAAACTAGAACGATACTTAGAAGATAATGGTGGCAGTATGAATCTAGGTGAACTCCATAGGCATCATAGTTTTGATCGGGATAGGGTTGAAGCCTTGCTCGCGGTTTTTCCAAGCAAGTTAAAACTCGAACGCAGACAACAAGACGGGAAGCCAGGACGTCCAAGTGAGGTCGTTACCCTAATCAATAAATCTACTTAATCTATGAAACCCTATTTAAAGTATAATAAAGTAGATAAAACAGATTTACGTGACAGGTGCATAGACATCTCTCGTCTGCAAAAAGTAAAACGATCTAACGGTAGAATTATCGCACAGTGTCCTTCATGTGCAGTGGAAGGAGGTGATATGCGAGGTTGTCACCTAGTAATTTACCAAGAAGGAAGAGGTAGGTTTAGTTGTATTAAATATCGCGGCGATCACACGCATAACAGCCGTATATGGGAGCTGGCTGGGGATGGGTTTAAACGCAATTCCAAGCCTTTTGCTTGGCCTAAGAAGCCCAATCCTGAGGTGTTTGATACGAAGCCTACCTTTAAGTGTTTAAGGCCACTAAACGTAGGAGAAATGGATGCTATCCAGCAAATACGTGGTTGGTGTACTTTCGCTGGGTTAGAGCTTTTAAGCCAACGTAATCTTTTATTCTATGACGAAGTATGGGACCAAGGTGTTTATTATCCTGCCTTTGTTATTACTGATTCATCGAGGATTAACGCTCAGGTAAGGAGACTTGACGGCAAGGAGTGGGCATGTGGTAAGACCAAATCTCTTAAAAACTCAAAATCTAGTCATCCAATTGGAGCCACGGATATTGGACATAGGCAAATCGTAGTGCTTACAGAAGGAGTACCAGACTTCTGTGCAGTGCTAGGTGTGGCGTTCTTACAAGAGGAAAACTATGCTGACATTGCTCCAGTATGCATAACAGGAGCAGGTAATTCAATTAGCCAAGAAGCTTTATCATACTTTAAAAATAAAGACGTGATTATAGCACATCATGTAGATGAGGATAGGGTGGGTGAACAAGCCGCCTTACGCTGGCGAAAACAACTACTTGATGCTGAAGTAAGAAAAGTTGAGAGATTAAACTTCAGCAGGGTAGCAACTAAGCTAAACGTTAAAATAAAGGACTTAGCAGACTTCATGAAGTTACTAGGACCGGATGGAGACTTTTATTTGAAAGCATTTAGCTAAAAAATAAGACCGCCAGTAAGTCTAAATAATAGATAAAATAGATTTATTGGCGGCAGATAAATCAAATGTATATAAAGTGTCAAGTTATGTGAAAGACAACGGCTGTCTTTTGCACAGCAAAAACCTACTAAATCTATTTTATAAATTATATTACATTTAAACCTCTATAGAACTTCAAGTTATGAACAATAAGAATGGGGCTTTAAAACTATACACATATTAAAAGTAAACACCTATATTTAGGCATATAATATTGGTAAAACACCCCGATGGGCCTCTTAAGTCTCGTGTTATATAAAGTAGCAACAATTAGTTATTAAATAATTAGTATAAATCAAAAAACACTGTACCATAGAAATGTGTTTTTCTTATGTAATTAGATGAATAGGTTACTTATTCATCACTATAGTTTTAGAAAAACTAATTTTTATAGTTAAATAGTCAGTTATTGAATTAATCTTGGTCTTTAACCTGAACGCCCAAGTTCAGCACAAACCAAACTGTATTGCTAACAGGTCCGCACGCAATACCAGAAGTAGTAATTTCAAATACCGTTGCGTTAGGTAAATTGTAATCAATTAACATTTTTTTAGGTCATCGGAGCTCACGTATTCATCTTTAGTGTCTAGTTGATTAACAAGAACGTCCCAGGCTAATTTTAGCTTTGGGTCTTTTATAACAGGCTCATATAAAACTTCATCTACCCAGTATCCCATAAGAGAATCTACGTTTTCATTCATTTCATTCATGCCACAAATTTTCTTTCCGGTAATAGGACAGTAAAAATCAAAGTGGTCTAAATCTAGAGTTACGTAATTCATTTACAACAAGGGTAGAGATTAGAGTATTAACAAAACAAATGTTGCATATATGCGTCTTTTCTATAACACAATATTTTTTATCAAAAAAGCGTTTTAGTATTTTTCACATATTTAATTTATGAATAGACGGGGTGATATTATTCAAACACCTTTTGAAACTGATACGGTTTTGGAATATTTAAAATTTATCCAAAAGATAGACAAAGTAGATAAGTGGGAGGATTTGAAGCCAATATCTAACCCTATTAATAATTTGAATAATTATGAAATACCTTGGGATTTGATCAATAAATTAACAGGTAAAGGATATGGTATTGCTGATTTAATTACTAATATAGAAACGGCAAATCGAAGTGCTCCAATACTTGGAGCAAGGTATTCATATCTTAGGATGGAACAACAGGGTGTTATGATCGAGTTGGTTGAACAAATTGCTAAATCAATAAAGCACCCACTAAATTTTTTTATAGAACCCGGTTGCTTTACAGGTGGCTTGCTAAATTTTTTAGCGTATAAGTATCCTAACAGTCGTACCATAGGACTTGATATTTCACCAATATCTTTAGATTTAGCATCTAATTTTGCGTCAGCAATAGGTCATAATGATAGAACACATTGGTTGGAGGTTGATTTTGGCTTAGTTAAAGCTGAATTGCTTACGCCGGTAGTTGGTTTTGAAATAAATAGGCCGGTTGTTTTAATATCTAACATGCTTACCTATCTAGGTATGCCATTTGAAAATTCTCCCGGTATAGATAAGTGGCATGTTAAAGCAGGTTTAATTTCATATTGGGTTAATCTAGGAGCATTGGTTGTAGTATCAGAACGTCATAATGACCCTGATGCTCTTGTGGATACTTTAATGAAAAATGGACGCTGGGAATATGATAAAACTAAAGCTGTAATATTAAAAGACTGGGTAGGTTTTTCTACCATAAATATGACGGATGAATCACCTATGGGAGAGTGGAATGAATACAGAATGTGTGTTATAGCATTCCATCGCGATTTTAATTAAGTTACTAAAGTCCCGCGTCTTTTAACAAAACAGAAAGTTTAATTTTTAAAACATCTAAAATTTTAACTATAGTTATTATAGATACGTTAACTTCTCCGCGCTCCAAAGATCCCATATACGTTCTGTTAACTTCTGCATATAAAGCTAAGTTTTCCTGGGATATTCCCTGTCGCTTCCTTTCATCACGAATGGCTTCACCTAAACGGCGGAGCACTTGATTCTTTGAGGGCGGCATGGCCCCTCTAGAATATAATAAAACCGCATTTGACACCACCGTATATATGCGGCAATTGTTCGAACGATATGTCCCTTGTTAAATCGAAACAGCGAGTTGCTGATCACGGGGAGGTCTTCACGCCAAGTTGGATGGTGGAAGACATGCTTAATCTTGTGAAGGATGAGTCTGAACGAATTGATTCGCGTTTTCTTGAGCCAGCTTGCGGTGACGGAAACTTTTTGGTGCAAGTGCTACGTCGCAAATTAGCCGCGGTAGAACTTAAGTACGGCCAGTCTGACTTTGAGCGACGCCATTATGCGTTGTTCGGACTAATGTGCATTTACGGTATCGAGCTGTTATCCGATAATATTGTCGAATGCCGCGCACATTTGCTGCAGATTTTTGCGGAGTATCTTTCGCTATCACCGACAGACGAGCTATATCGCGCAGGATTTCATGTCCTTTCTCAAAACCTGGTACACGGCGATGCGCTGACGATGCGTACCCATACCGCGAAGCCGATCACTTTTGCTGAGTGGGGCTACTTAGGTAAAGGCCGGTTCCAGCGCCGTGACTTCCGCTTCGATAACCTCACCCAATCCTCAGCATTAAATGCTGCGGACTCGCTTTTCGCCAATTTAGGTATGCACGAAATTTTTACGGCGGCCAAAACCTACCCGCCGATGGCGGTTGGTGAGTTGGCTGCCACTGTGCAGCAGGAGTTAATATGAGCGAGAAGGCTAGCTTTACTCTGCGTAGGAGCAATCCTGACGTGCTGACCTGCATAGCAAACCTCTCTAATGACGAGGTTTTCACACCGCCAGGGTTTGCCAATCGGATGCTCGACACACTTACTGAGTCGTGGGCCGCCGATAACAGCGGTGCAAATCTTTGGGAGGATCCGACGGTCAAGTTCCTTGATCCTTGCGCAAAATCAGGAGTTTTTTTGCGCGAAATCACTCGTCGCCTGACCGAAGGGTTGGTGAAAAAGATGCCAGATCTAGAGCAACGCGTGAACCACATCCTGGAGAAACAGGTATACGGTATTGGCATTACACAGATTACCAGTCTGTTAGCACGGCGAAGCCTGTATTGTTCCAAAAACGCCAACGGGGAACACTCAATTGCGAAAACCTTTGACAATGAATATGGCAACATCTGGTTCAAACCCCTTAAGCACACCTGGGATAGAGAAAACTGCCAGTATTGCGGCGCTGGCAAATCCGCTTTCGACCGGGCGGCGGGGCTAGAAAGTCACGCCTATGCTTTCATTCACACAACAAAAATCAAGGCCCGTATGGCCGAACTCTTTGGAGAAAACATGCAATTCGACGTTATAATTGGAAATCCACCATATCAGTTGGCGAGTGACGGCGGAACGCGAGATATGCCGATTTATCAGCACTTTGTTGATCAGGCAAAAAAACTTGAGCCACAATTCCTCTCAATGGTAATCCCGTCGCGATGGATGGCTGGCGGACTAGGTCTAGGAGATTTTCGTAAATCGATGCTCCATGATGGTGGAACGAAATCGCTAATTGATTATCCAACTGCGAGTGAGGTTTTCCCGGGAGTGAACTTGTCAGGCGGTGTATGCTATTTCCTCTGGAAGCGTGGCTCAAAGGGAGATTGCGAGGTTACTACTGTGCGCGGCCAGAATGTGGATGGTCCGGTCAGACGAAATATTGGAGAATATGACATCCTAGTCCGTGATTCCGGAGCTATTAAAATACTTCAAAAAGTGATCGCTCGACGAGAGGCATCTCTTTCGGAAATCATGTCAGCAAGGACAGCATTCGGTATAGTTTCAAATTTCAAGGGATTCCGAAAAACCCCATCTCATGGCGATGTTAATTATTATGCGACTAGTCCGACTGGACGGGTCAAGGCTTGGGTATCCAGAAGCGAAGCAACCCATAACATCGAAGCGATTGACCGATGGAAAGCTATGGTCCCTGGAGCTTATGGTGCAGGGGAATCAACACCTCACCAGATTCTTGGCCAACCCATTGTAGCTGAACCCCCGTCGATATGCACTCAGTCCTTCCTGTTCGTTTGCGTTGATTCGCGGAAGCAAGCCGAGAGCGTCACTAGTTACTATCGCACACGCTTTCTTCGCTTTCTAGTCTCGCTGCGTAAGATTTCTCAACATACTACCAGCGAATCCTATCTTTGGGTGCCACAGCAGAAATGGGATAGAAAATGGACAGATGTAGCCCTCTACAAGAAATACGGCATTACTGAGAATGAAATTGCTTATATTGAAAGAATGATTCGCCCCATGAACGATAAAGATGCATAAGCACATTCAAGAAATCCTCGCGCCGAAGCCTTTGGCCCGCCCGCGCATTTACGCCTACTCGATTGCAGACAAAGCTCACGCCGGTCTGCTCAAGATCGGCCAGACCACTCGTGATGTGAAGCAGCGGGTGGCAGAGCAGCTCAGAACGGCTGCGATAAAAAACTACAGCATAGTACTAGACGAAAATGCAGAGCGTGATGATGGCACCATTTTTAGTGACCACGCTGTGCGGGCAGCTCTAGCAAAAAAAGGTTTTGAAAACACATTGCTGGAGTGGATGCATTGCACCATTAAAGACGTGAAGTCCGTACTTATCGAGCTGCGCACGGGTAAAAAATTCTCGGGCACGCACCACGAAACCTTTGCAATGCGATCCGAGCAGCGCGTCGCAGTGGATAAGACCCACGATTATTTTCACTCCATTTGGAAGGAGGATATGACCGCAGTCCCTCGTTTTCTATGGAACGCAAAGATGCGTTTCGGAAAGACGTTTACCTGTTACCAACTCGCCAAAAAACTTGAAGCCAAGCGCGTGCTAGTGGTGACGTTTAAACCTGCCGTGGAGGACGCTTGGCAGACAGATTTAGAATCGCATGCTGACTTCGATGGATGGCAATACCTTTCAAAATCCTCCGGAGCTGACCCGACGCAGATCAGACGAGAAAAGCCGGTCGTTTATTTCGGATCCTTCCAAGATTTGTTGGGTCGTGACGATGCAGGAAATATCAAAGCTAAGAATGAATGGCTACATGAGGTAAATTGGGACTTAGTCGTGTTTGACGAGTATCATTTTGGCGCTTGGCGCGATACGGCAAAGGAGTTGTTTGAGGGCGAGGAAGATGTAGTCGCCAAAAAAGAGACTAAACTCGAATACGCGTCCAGTTTGGAAACCGTAAACGAAGATTTGGGTGAACTATCGACTAATGAGACCGAGTTTTTGCCCATCACTACTAAGGCTTACCTCTATCTCTCAGGAACGCCATTTAAGGCCCTCTCTTCTGGTGAGTTTATCGAAGAGCAGATTTTTAATTGGACCTACACTGATGAACAGCGAGCCAAAGAGACTTTTGCAACTCAAAATCCTAGTATGTGGAATCCATATGGTGCGTTACCGCAAATGAGGCTACTGACTTATCAAATGCCTGAGGAACTAATAGCGATCGCAAGTGCCGGAGAGTTTGATGAATTTGATCTAAACGCGTTCTTTGAGGCGTCGGGTACGGGCGCATCGGCTCAATTCAAGCATAAGAGCGATGTACAAAAGTGGCTCGACATCATCCGCGGTGATTATGCGCCACGAACAGTTGAGCACCTCAAGACTGGTACGCGTCCGCCGTTTCCATATTCTGACGTGCGCCTACTGCCGTATTTGCAGCATTCGTTTTGGTTTTTACCCGATGTTGCGGCCTGTCGAGCAATGGCGAATTTGCTGGCCGAGAAACATAACGTATTTTGGCACGACTATACTGCGATTGTTGCGGCTGGGGCCGATGCTGGTATCGGGCTGGAAGCCCTCCCACCTGTGCGTCGAGCAATCGGTAGCGGGTTTGATACAAAGACAATCACACTATCCTGCGGCAAGCTCACCACCGGTGTAACGGTATCGCAATGGGCATCGATACTGATGCTTCGCAACCTTAAGTCGCCGGAGACTTATTTCCAGGCGGCGTTTCGAGTGCAATCTCCTTGGTCGATCAAGAATCCCAATGGTGATAATCCGAATGAAGAGGAAATTTTGAAGCCGGTCTGTTTCGTTTTCGACTTTGCACCCACGAGAGCGCTGCGACAATTATCTGAATACGGAATCGGTCTTTCTCCTAATGATCCAAATCCGGAAAACGCAGTAAGAGATCTTGTTTCTTTCCTGCCGGTGTTAGCATACGACGGCTCAAATATGACCCAAATTGACGCAGGGGGCATTTTAGATATGGCCATGGCTGGCACCTCTGCGACCCTGCTTGCCCGTAAGTGGCAGTCAGCCATGCTGGTAAACGTAGACAACAACACGCTGCGACGTATCCTAGACAATCCAGAGGCGATGGCTGCCGTCGAGCGCATTGAAGGCTGGCGCACGCTTGGCGAGAACATACTTGAAACTATCATAAACAAAAGCGAGATGGTCAAAGACCTGAAGAATAAGGCGAAGGAGGACAACTTATCAAAGAAAGAGCAGAAGCAGCTCTCCGAAGACGAAAAGGAGTTCAAATCTAAGCGAAAGCTAGTACAGGAGAAACTCATCAAGTTTGCGACGCGTATTCCGGCTTTTATGTATCTGACTGATTTTCGGGAAAACACACTGCAAGATGTTATCACCAAGATAGAAACTGATCTTTTTGAGACTGTCACTGGACTTACGGTAAAAGACTTTCATCTCTTGGTAAGCTTAAGAGTGTTTAACACTGAACAAATGAACCAAGCCGTCTTCGCCTTTCGGCGTTATGAAGATGCCTCATTGTGTTATACTGGTATAGAGAGCCATGAAGGACTGACTCATTATGGGTTATATGACACCGTAGTAGCTAAGGAATAAAATATTATCAAAATAACATAAAATACCCTACATGGGTTTTAGGGTGCAGCGCTAATCACTGAATATTATATCAGCTATAGACGAGCACTACGCGCGCACGCGCGAGGGTAAGTACATATAATTCCCTTGTTTATCACGAGATGCGGCTGCTATCGCGCGCGAGGCTAGGGGTGTTAAATAACCCTAAACTAGGGTTTGGAAAGTCAAAATATGGCCCAGAAATGGCCCAGACAAAATTACTGGTAAATTCTATAATCACATAAGTTGTTGATTATAAATGGTGGGCCTTGTCGGATTTGAACCAACGACCAAGGGATTATGAGT
>Ga0208499_1000599_pt1 | contig 12757 bp, 9 predicted proteins | sample CryBogCBE07Jul09_FD_185504 | JGI IMG/M metagenome (GOLD analysis project Ga0208499, IMG submission 185504) | Freshwater microbial communities from Crystal Bog, Wisconsin, USA - CBE07Jul09 (SPAdes) (version 2) | ecosystem: Environmental > Aquatic > Freshwater > Lake | place: Crystal Bog... | reverse complement strand
TGAGCGCATGACTGGTGTTACTGCTGATAAACTCAATGAGAACAAGAGTGAATTGGTTGTGGGACTAGAAAGTAATATCAAAGATAAACTTTACGGTCAAGATGAAACTGTTGATAAAGTACTTGAGCGTGTATATGTTAGTTTTGCGGGTATCGGTAATCCAACAAAGCCAATGGCAAGTTTCTTGTTTTTAGGTCCAACTGGTACAGGTAAAACAGAACTTGCAAGGTTGCTTAGTAAAAACTTAGATATGCCTCTTATCAAATATGATATGAGCGAATATGGTGAAAAGTTTACAGTAAGTGCATTGCTTGGTCCCCCTCCCGGATATGTTGGTTTCGGTGAAGGTAACTTAGGTGGTGGTCGATTGATTAATGACTTAAGTAAAAATCCACATTGTATTCTATTGTTTGATGAAGTTGAAAAGGCTCACCCAGATATCTTTAATATCTTCTTGCAATTGTTAGATGAAGGTAAAGTCACAGGTAGCAATGGTAAAGAAGTAAATGCTAAGAACTGTATTGTTATCATGACCAGTAACTTGGGTGCAAGCGATAGTGAAAAGAGTAACATTGGGTTCGGTAGTCAAGAGAAGACTGGTGAAGATGATAAAGCACTAAAAGAATTCTTTAAGCCAGAGTTTAGAAATCGGGTTGACTTGATTACTAAGTTTAACAAACTAGATAACTTAGCTATCAAGAAAATTGTTATCAAGTTTACAGATGACTTGAAAAAATCTCTTAAAGATACGCATGACATTACATTAAATTTAAGTGAACCAGTTGTCAATTATCTAGCAGAAAAGGGCTATGATAAAAAGATGGGTGCACGACCCTTAGGTCGTAAAATTGATGAAATCATTAGAGTACCATTGAGTAAGAAGATTCTCTTTGAGAAAATTAAGAATGCTACTATTAATGTTCAAATAGGATTCCACGATTTGATCGTGTTTGATATACAACCAAAACTAGTCGGAACAGTAGGTGAAAATGGGATCATTGAAGTTAGTTGATAATGTCCCCGGCATTCAATACATTGAATATCGGGATACACTTTACTATAGCAAATACAAGTATCGTGCAAAGTTTCATCTATATGGAGTAAGACGTAGCACGTTTCATAAAACAATCAACGACTTGATTGAAAGACTTACACTTGATGAAGAAGAATTTAGTAGTAAAGATTTTGGAATTTCAGTATATCCTAGCTATGTTTATTCTAAAATTGCTATAAAAGAGTCTAGACAAATTTATGACAATATTGCTAGTTTGTCTAAATTTATGGACTGGAATAATCTTCAAAAAAGAAACAAAAATGTACTGCTTAGGATTGAGAACAATCAAGCAAGCGTCTTTAGTAGTGATTTAAAATTGTTACAAACACTGGCTGATATATTTGATGGGGATATTTCACAGATAACCTTTACCGAGGCAGTAGCTGCTGAGATACACGGTGTAAAGACCTTTGTCAAAGAACCAAAACATAAATTCCGTGTCTATATTCGCAGTAAGATTGTACCAGAAGAGTTTAGAAAGAATTTTGCAAAGATTCTAAGAACAAACAAAAAAACATTATTTCCTAGCAATAGTTTTCATGATTGGTTAACTCAAAAACGACCCGGATATGTTTGGAGCTATAGTAATAGATATCTACACAATAGTTATTATATTGACTATGACGATGAAAGCATGATAACTTATCTAGCATTGATTCATGGTGATATTCTTGGTAAAAAGTACAGGTTAGAAAAACGCCCGGATCTCATAGAATAAAGATAAATACTCTATTATATGGGGTATTTTGATGGCTCAAATCTATGAAGAAGTAATTGTAATTAAACTAAGTGCATTGACTAAAAGCAATGTAATAGTAAACCGAACTCCTTTAGCTACCGAAGAAGTAATTTCTAGCATTGAACAAGTTGTGCAAGAACTTGTAGGTGATAGCGTAGTCGTAGAAGTGGAGACAGCATAATGGCACAAGCAACTACATTAACACTATTGCCACAGACTGCGTTTAATGCAGTCGCAACCGTAACCGGAAATGCTCAACCAGCAGCCGCATACTACCTAGCATATCAAGATTTGCAAACAATAACCTGGAATGTAGGTGGTTCTGTTGCAAATCAATTTAGCGGTACTATAACAATACAAGCTAGTTTAGCAGATACCCCAGGAGATTCTGACTGGTTTTCAGTATTCAATTTACCTTTGACTAATGCATCACAAAGTAGTTTTACTAATATTCAAGGTAACTTTATATGGATACGTGCATTAATAACCGGCTTTAGTCAAGGTGTGATTAACTCAATTAAGGCTAGCTATTAATGTCTAAAATTGTTGTTATTTACGGTGGTGGATTTCAACCATTTCATGCTGGTCATTTTAGCAGTTATATGCAAGCTAAAAAAGAATTTAGCCAGTACCCTAATGTTGAATTCTATGTGACTGCGAGTGACAATGTTAAAACACGTCCTATTCCCTTTAAAGAAAAACAATGGTTAGCAATGCAGGCTGGTGTATCTGCAAAAGATTTTAGAAATGTAGCAGTTAAAAGCCCATTGAATCCAGTTGAAATACTAAGTCAATATGATCCTAATGAAGATATTTTCATTCTAGTACGTAGTGAACGTGATCCTATTGCTTATATGAGAAAAGATGGTAGTCCAGGATATTATCAACCATTTAAGAATATAGAGAACTGCAAACCCTTCAATCCTAAAGGTGGTAATGGCTATGTATTTGTTACAAAAAAAGAAGACTTTACTATTGCTGGAAAAGAGTTGTATAGCGGTACACAGGTGCGTGACTTATATGCGGATGGCAATGATCAATTACGCAATGTTATCGTACACGATATGTATCCAAAAAGCCCCAACAAAGCAAAAATAAAACAAATACTAGATCAATATATTGGTGTAAAAGAAGAACCTAAAACAGAACCAGTTAAGGGTGCTATCAAAAAGCTTAAGGCAAATCCATTGAAAGAAAATATCCTTAACCTAATTAAAAATGCTAGACCTTTATTAAAAGAAGCTAGTGTTGAACAAAAGATTCGTTTTATGAAGTTGATGAAAGAATCAATGAATCAAGTTGAAGAAGATGAAGAACTAGATGAAATTAACTTTTTCAAAATTTCTAATAAATCCAATGATACTAAAGATAAAGTAGAACCAAAAATTAGTGATTATCGTCAATATTTCAAAAAAGAAGAACCTACTGATAAAGAAAAAGTGTATCGTAACTGGGAAGAATACCACGATGAACAACAAAAGTTACATACATTGGATGAAGCAAGAATTCATCAACCTAAGTACATAGATTTATTCTATGTACACCCTAAACACAACAATGTTATAAAGAAACTTGTAGTAGATATTCCTTTTCATAGATTAGATGCATATGTACAGTTTTTAAAAGATAAGGGTATTGACACTAATAATTTACGATACAGGGCTGGGTCAAAAGAAGAACACCCATATGGTAGAAAAATCAGCGAAAATCCTGACTATTTAGAAGAAAAATAATTTGGTCTCCTCTAATGATAGTAAATAATATTATCTTAACAAGAGGAAATTATGGCAACAAGAAAACCAAAATCACAAGAGAAAACAGTTCCAGTTGAAAAATTGGAAGAGATCGTTGATCAACAAGCAGATGCAGCAACTGATGCACCCGCAGAAGAACAGAAACCCCAACCAGGTCAAGTTCAAGTTAACGTAGATTTTCTACGCACAACTAAAGTACACATCGCTATGCCCTGCTATGGTGGTATGTTGACTGAATCTACATTCATGTCATTTATCAAGTGGGCTAATACTGCAAGACAATTAAACATTGATTGGACATTGGAAACAATGGTAAATGAGAGTTTAATCAGTCGTGCACGTAATACATTAACTGCAAAGTTTTTGGATCAAAAGGATTCAACACACTTGTTCTTTGTTGATGCTGATATTGGTTGGGAACCATGGCACTTACTAGTTCTATTGAACCGTGATGTAGATGTTATCGGTGGTCTATATCCAATGAAGACTATGCCTATCAAGTGGGTAGTTAATGGATTCGAAGGTGCTGAAGAAGGACCAGATGGATTCCAAGAAGTTTCAAAAGCAGGTACAGGTTTCTTATTGATGAAACGTGCTGTATTTGAGAAGATGAACAGTCATCCAGCAGTTAAACCATACAAAAATGACATTGGTTTAGATCCTAAGTATGATCAACACTTGAAGACTTATTTTGATACAGCAGTTCGTCAAGGTCGTTACTACTCAGAAGACTGGACATTCTGTGAAAACTGGCGTGATATTGGTGGTAAAGTTTATGTTGACAAACGTGTACTACTACGTCACTCAGGTTCTTATGTATTCTGTATGGAAAATCAGAATCATTTATTGGAGACAATTGGACCTATGTATCTTGCTGAATTACAAAGAAAGCAACAAGAGCAGCAAACTGCTAGTTCTACTACAGTACAAACAGATGCTGACGCAGATGCACCCGCAAAAGCAACACCAGCTAAAAAGGCTGCAAGTCGCAAAAAATAAGCTATATTTAGCTTAATCAATCAGAAGGCTGTCAATTGACAGCCTTTTTTCATAAATACATATATGCAACTCAAAGAATTAGACAATTTCAATTTAGGTGACGCTATTTACTTCCATGATGAACTAAATCCGGCCCTTTTTGACGGTGATAAAATGAAGGATAGAGTCCGTGAGCAATTATTATTGATTGCTGAAGACTTTGTGGACCACTTGGGAATTAACAATTTAGATATAACTGATATTACAATTTCAGGTAGTAATGCGGCTTATAGCTATACCAGACACAGTGATATTGATTTACATATTTTAGTAGATATGAGTAAGTTTAACGATGATGACGTTTATCGTGAACTTTTTGATGCTAAAAAGACAGTATATAACGATTCACATGATATTACTATAGATGGATATGAAGTAGAATTATATGTACAAGATACTAATCAACCGGTGATTAGTTTAGGCGAATACAGTATATTACACAATAGTTGGAATAGATTACCGAGAAAACGCCGTGCGCATGTAGATCAAATTGCAACCAAGCTTAAATATGAAAAGCTTATTAAATTAGGCAGTTATGCGTATAAGACTAATAGTGCAGAAAAGATTAAAAATGTGTTGCGTACAATAAAGAAATATCGTCAAGCTGGATTAGATTTAAACGGTGAATTTGGCCCTGAAAACCTAGCATTTAAGATTATGCGTAAGAAGGGTTTAATTAAAAAGTTGTACGATAAGTTACAAGATTTGCATGACGAACGTTTGAGTTTACCCGAATCAGTTAATGAAGAAAAAGAACCATTGATAATGTATCATGTTACTCCAACTCGTAATTTACCTTTTATAAAGCGTAGAGGGTTGATTCCAACTATGGGTAGTAGATCGAGTCAAATAGAACACGAAGTCCATGGTGTATTTTTATTTCCCGATAAAATAAGTGCAGAAGATGCAGTGATGAATTGGTTAGGTGACCAGTTTGACGAAGATGAAGACCTAGCAATGCTAGCAGTTAATGTATCGGGTTTAGAGGATAGTATTCAAGCCGGTGCAGAATACGAAAAAATAAGCACTGTTCCTATAGAACCAAGCAGAATTAAAGTAATACATACAATGTTAGAATGCTCAGGATATATTCCTAGTGTAAAACAAAAAAATGACCCAAGATTTAAAACTGCATTAACCGTAGATGTAACACCCTACTCTATACAAGATAACGCTAGAAAATTAGGTAGTAAAATTAAACGTGACGGCAGACCACCATTACTAAGAGCATAATAAGAATAAGGAAAAGTTGAAATGCCACAAAAACCAATTCCAGTTGATACAACTGTAGATCCAGCACTTGGATATTTGTCAAATCCCATCTATCAGTCTACAGGAGTAGTAGGGGGTTTAATTGAACCACAAAGTAATTTATCTCCCCAAACGCAAGGTAATACTACAATTTTGAATACCAAAGTTGTGTATATTAATAATATTGTACCGGCTGCAGGTGCTAATACTGACGTTCAAATAAATGTCGACGGTCAAGTAATAGGTGATTCTAATTTAACTTTCAATACAAATACAAATTTACTGACTACTAAAGATGAATCAGTACGTGGTAATATTACTGTATATGGATCAGCTAATTTAGGTAGTGTTGGCTCTATCACCATTACTGGAGGAGTAGACGGGGATTTCCTACATACTGACGGTAACGGTGGTTTAACTTGGGCTACCCCAAGTGACTATCAATTACAAAGTGATTGGAACGCAGTTGGCGGTGTACAAAAGATATTGAACAAACCTATCTTATCTACAGTTGCAATAACCGGTGACTATAATGATTTAGCTAACACACCAAGCATTCCTAATATTACTGATTTAGCTACACAAACTTATGTAACAAATAAAATTGCAAATGTTACTTGGGCTAATTTACCGGGTACGCCGGATGTAAGTCATTTTGTTAATTCCAGTGTATTTGATATATTGAGTAGTAATGTCGCTAATATTACATGGGCTACTTTATCAGGTAGACCTAATTTTTCTAATGTTGCATTATCTGGTAATTATAATGATTTAGCTAACACACCAACGATACCTGATGTATCAAGTTTTGCTACTACTAGTTATGTACAAAGTCAATTATCTGGTTTAACACTATTTAATCAATCATTAAACACTACAAATGATACAGTATTCAATACTGTAACAGCTAATAGATTCAATGGCAGTTTGCGTGATTACACAGGGCATGGATTTATAGACCTTCAAAACGTCACTGATGCACCTGACACAATGATTAGCATAAGAAATCATAGCAGTGATCCTACTGCACAAACTATTCTACATCTTGAAGCCGATCATAGTTCAAGCTATTTGAACCTTTTTATAAATTCAGGTGGTAATTTAACTAATAGTGGTGATAGTGGCATCATTGCAAATACAGTTAATGCTAATTTTAGTATTTCTACACTAACTAATATAAGTTCCAGCTATGTACCACGTACATGGACATTTGATTCTAAAGGTAACATAACATTACCCTCTGGTGGTAATATTAATTATAGTAATGGAACTAGTATAATATCTGCAGCCAACCCATTTAATCAATCATTGAATACAACTGATTCAGTTACATTCAATAGTCTCACATCACCAAGTATTGATACGGAAAATATACAATTTGACAATACTGCTAATGTTACAGGTGGTGCTATCGTAACTGATGATGTGAATGGTCAATTATCATTTGGTACTACTACTGGTAATATATCTATATGGCCTGGTAGTAGTCAGTGGATATTTGATACTATGGGTAATTTAACATTACCGAGTACTACATCAAATATTAATTACAGTAATGGTGTGAGTATATTAGATGGCATTGGTATAGCAGTCACTACATCAGATGTTGCACCATCAAGCCCTATGAACGGTGATTTATGGTATGATACTGTGTCAGGTAGAACATATATTTGGTTTGATTCTAGTTGGGTAGACAGTAGCCCGGCAGGTGGGGGTGGTATATCATTACCTAGCCAAACAAATAATGCAGGTTATTTCTTAACCAATGACGGGACTGGTAATTTATCTTGGGGAACACCAGCGTCAGGTGGTGGTAGTACATATGGTAATAGCAATGTTTCAGTTTATTTGCAAGCATACACTGGTAATATAACTGCAAATACGATTACTACAACAGGTAACATTACATCACCTTACTTTATTGGAAATGGTAGTCAATTGACTGGCTTACCTGCAGGATATAGTAATGCAGAAGCTGCAAGTTATTTTAGAACATACTCAGGTAATTTATCAGCGGGTAATGCTAGTTTAGGAAACACAGTAACTGCTAATTACTTTGTAGGTAACGGTAGTCTACTAACTGGCTTACCAGCTGGATACACAAATAGCAATGTAGCAAGTTACTTACCAACATACACAGGTAATATCACTGCTAACAATATTTCTGTTACACATGAAATATTAGCAAACACGATTCGTTCACCTGCAGGTACTAATGCTGATGTTGTGATGGATCCAGATGGCTTTGGTAAGTTTATTGTAACTAGTGTTACTCCAGTTGAAATGGGTAACTCACTAAGTGTTACTGGAAATATTGAAGCTACTACAATTACAACAGGTACAGGTACAAACGGTAACTTAACAATTCATCCAGACGGTAGTGGTAAATTAATAATTGCAAGTACAACACCTGTTACTATGGGTAACACATTGAGTGTTACAGGTAATATAACTGCAGGTAATTCAGTAACCAGTAATTACTTTATAGGCAATTTATATGGTATTGCAAATGTTGCTAACGCAGTTGCATGGGCTAACGTAACAAATAAACCAACTACACTAGCTGGTTACGGTATAACAGATTCCTATGGTAATACAAATGTTGCAAACTATCTTCCTACATATAGCGGTGCATTATCTGCGGTTTCTTCTATAAATGCTACAGGTACAATCATTGGTAATAATGTACAGGTGGCAAATAATTTAACGTTAGGTGGTTATTTCACTTTATATGGCTCTAATTTAACAATTGCTTCATTGAATGGTTCTGGTATTACTGTTGCAAATAATTTTATTGTAAGTGCAAATGCAAATGTTTCAGGTAATTTAAAAACCAATACTAATTTATCTGTCGGTGGTTATGCAAATATTATAGGTAATGCTACTATAACAGGTAATACAAATCTATCTAATGTTGCATTAACCGGTAACGTGACAACAGATTTAAATGTATCAGGTAATGTGGTAGGCGGTGGTGTAAGAAGTACTACTAGTTCTACTAAACCAACTAATCCAATTGTAGGTGATATATGGTATAATACTACAACAGATACGACATATCGCTATACAAATGATGGGGCAACCAGTTACTGGTTAGATATTAGCGGTCCTGCAATAGTAACAAGTTCTACTGTACCTATTGTTCGTGGTTATCTAAATGCCGGAGTTCCGATATCAATAGATAACCTAAGAATACAAATGGCAACATCAGGAAACCGTAGTTTACAAATCGCATCTGTGTCTGGTTTATATTCTGTAATGGTTGGTGCTTATGCATCTTATGTAGGTAGTGGCACTAACAGCATTGCATATTTTGCAGATCAAACTATCGCAGTTACCCCTACATTTCAAAATATTTCAACATGGAGCTTTCCTGGAGCAGGTGATACAGGATGGTATCACATAAATGATATAACAAACAGTAGATTCTATCGTGTAACATTTATGGTAGGTGGTAGCTATAACAACAACTTTATTTCAATTGAGAGGTTAATATAATATGAGTTTTCCCTTAAGTCCCGTCGACGGGCAAATGGCAGTTATTAATAATATAACATATAAATGGAGCACCACAAATAGTGCTTGGACTCGTAGCAACCCATCAACTGGTTCACTCTTAGATTTTATTCAAGTTATACAAACAAATAATCTTACTGGGTACACAGTGGGTGTAGATATTGTATTCAATACTATTGTTGGTGGAAGTGGTATACTTTATAATAATTCAACAGGTGTATTTACATTGTTAGCCGGTAAAACATATGAATTGTACGGAGCACCTCATTGGGCTACGTTTACTGATCAGACTACTCCATACGTAATGTATCAATGGGTAGATGCTATAACAAATACACCAATATCAACAATTTCAGGAATTGCCGAACCTCTTAATAGAAATACAACTGAAGCAAATGTTACCTCAATACGAGTGATTTATACACCTAGCACAAATCAAACAGTTAAATTACGTGTAACAGGCGCTAGCGGCACAGCAACTCTTAGAGGTGATGTAAGTAGTTCTGCACAAATCACTCAAGTGGGTAGTAGTAGTTTATTAGGTAATATCACAATAGGTGGAAATGGAATTTCAAGTTCAACTTCAACTGGTGCAGTAGTGGTACAAGGTGGAATGGGTGTATCAGGTGATATATATGTGGGTGGTAATGTTGTTGCAAACATATCTGCTAATATATTATCCGCTGCATCTATGTTGGTAGGCAACTTAACTGCAAATACTACATTTGGTAATGGTACGATAACTGCAACAGGTAACGTAAGTGTAGGTAATATAAGTGGGGCAAACCTAATCACATCAAGTTATTTTCATGGTGTATTTGATAGTACTAGTAATAATCAACCTAATATAACTGGGTTGGGCACATTAACTAGTGTTACAGTATCAGGTCTGAGTTATCTACAAGGTCAAATTAAAACTGGTACTGGTAGTTTTACTAAAACATTGGGTAATGGTGATATAGCACTAGACAATGGTACCACAGATACACCAGGTGTGTTGTTTTATTCTAATAATTCAACTAACTTTGGTATCGATAGTTACATAGGTAGCGGTAGTTCAAATTATTTACGAATTAGTAAAAATCTTAATGAAGGCACTGGTGCAGAATTAGTTAAAATAGATACAGGTGCAAATGTAGCAATTACCGGATCTGGTGGTGCATTTTTTGCCAATCAACGAAAATTCAGTTGGTCTGGTTGCGTAGACGGTGATCCAAGAACTAGTCAACAAATAGTTGGAGTATTTTCTGGTCAAGCCACATTAGCATCCAGTGTAATGCTAGATGGTATACAATTAACCGCATCAGTAAATAATCAAACCGGTGCGGTTAATTGGAATGTTGCTGGTTTTGATTTTACTAAAGACTTTGTGTTGAATATTAGTTTTTACCAAGCTGCAGGTGCTGACGGTATTTGGTTTGGAGTAGGGGCAGGAGGCGCACAAACTGGACAGCCTGGTACATTGAATACAGTAAGTGGTGTTGTATTTAGATATCTAACATTCAGTAGTAATGTTAATACTAGATGGTGGGTAAACAACACATCAACTGGTAATACAGTACCATTTCATAGTGGTGTAGCATATACCGGTGCGTGGCAGACAGCAAAATTAATGGTTAGAACAGTTGGTTCAAAGCGTTATGCATATATGTATACTGGTGTAAGCGGTGTTATGGATAACGCAATAGATATTACATCATGGACACCCGGCGGTACATATATTTTTGTAGGCGCTAGTACTGGATCTGTTAATGCGTATCATGCAGTTAATCATGTAAGTTTAGAATACATTTAATAAAAGGGAATTAATATAAAATGACAACGCTGATTTTTCCAAATAGCCCGACACCAAATAATGGTGATACATATACAGGGCCTAATGGTGTATTATATACCTATTACGATGGTAAGTGGGTGGGTAGTATAGCTGGTAGTGGCGGTGGTGGAGGTACACCTGGCGGCAATTACCTAGAATTTACTCCGACTACATACTAAAAGTATAATTAACACAGTTACATCTGGGGTCAGATAAATATAAGATATACGGAATTTAAACTATGAAAATCAGACATTTACAAGAAGGTTCAGAAACATCAATGCCTACTCCAGGACAACCACCAATGCGTTCAGCAAGAGATCCTAAAGTTTTAGAAACTAGTGCAGGATCTACAGGTTCAGGCTCAGTAGCAACAGTATCTAGCCCGGTTGGTGCTACTATAAGTCGCAATTCAAGCATCTATGGTAAGACACCAAAAGGTAGTATGCTTAAGGGAATTAAGACTAGCAAGAAGTATGCTAATAGTGCACATGTAAATGAAAGTTTAGATGTTCCATTGAATAAAATTGATCCACCTGATCATGGTGAACCCGAAGGTGATTTTGTTAAAAACCAATTACACACTATTAAACGTGTAACTAGTCACTTAGAGCGTATTGTAGGAAACAACGAAGATTTACCTGAATGGGTAGAAATGAAAATCAGTCAAGCTCAGGGTATGATGGTTGCAATCATGGGTTATATGATAAGTTCTAAAGAACGTGAGTTGGAGCATGAGACTGGTAAAGAAGGTGTGATGGCTGAAGATGAACTGAATGAACTAAGTCCAGCTACATTACAAAATTACAAAACCAAACGTCAAGCTGAAATAAATAGTATCAAAGCTAATAATCCCGATATCGAAACAGGTTCTAAGCCCTGGATTAATGCCGCAGTTAAAGCAAACGGTATTAGGATGGCTAACAAGAGTTTAAAAAAGCAAGGTGTGGCGGAAGGTCAACGTTGGCCAGATGACCGCAACTCTTTATCTAAACACGACCGTGACATAGAATTAATGAATCCCAAGGATGCTGACGTTAATTGGAAAGATCGAAAAATTGCAACAAAAATAAAGCCAAGTATAACTAAAACTACAGTCGATAGACTTGACCGAGATACTACAGTTCCTAACTTCTTAAAGAAAAAAGTTGATGATATCACAGAAGTCTATGACGAAGATGATGAATGCGATTACTGCCGCGGTACTGGTGAAGGTCAATTTGATGGAACAAGTTGCAGTCACTGTCATGGTACTGGCGTAGCACGTCCAAATCACAATGATGACGATGAGAATTTTAATATTCCTGATGATTATGATAGTCTAAGAGAAGATCATATTGATGAAGATTTGCTTGCTAAAAAATTAGCACAACAGTTGCAATTGTTTAAGCGCGGTGTAGACAAAGAATTAGGTACTAAACCAAAAGCAAAAGATTTAGGTAAAAAGCCAGTATACACTAATACATTAGAGAGTGTATCAAAAGGTAGTTTACCTGGTGCAGTAAGTGGTATCAAAATCATGTCACCAGAAGAGTTTGTTAGTAGCAAAGGTGATGAAGAAGTTGATGAAGCAACAAAATTACCAGCAC
>Ga0208499_1000597_pt1 | contig 12781 bp, 9 predicted proteins | sample CryBogCBE07Jul09_FD_185504 | JGI IMG/M metagenome (GOLD analysis project Ga0208499, IMG submission 185504) | Freshwater microbial communities from Crystal Bog, Wisconsin, USA - CBE07Jul09 (SPAdes) (version 2) | ecosystem: Environmental > Aquatic > Freshwater > Lake | place: Crystal Bog... | reverse complement strand
TGCTCCAGGAGCACTAGGTTGAGCTACCATATCTACTGTGATAATCTCAAAATCTGATACTTCACCGGATCCGTCATCTCTGACGTTTCCGGATCCGCGACTTGAAACACCTAGCTTAACTCCGCTTTCCAGCATTGTCTTGATAAGTTGTCCCATAGGGGTTGGTAAAATTTTCAGTTTACCGTAACCATTAGGACCGTCCATCCACATATTAACAATCATATGCGACACACGATCCAGGTTTATTTTTAGATCATCTGGATGATCTACTTCTCCGAGAACTGAATAGCCGTTTTGAATCTGATCATTAAGGGTTTTGACAGCCTTGCCAATCTCATTAACCGGATAAACACGCTGGTTAGCGTTACGTATACCGCCCTGGATACAAATCCCGGACATGTATAAGTTTTTTCCTTCTTTGTCATCAGACTCAACGACCATTTTTGCTTCGTTGAAACTGAGATTCTCTCGGAGGTATAAAGACATATTTTTAGTAGTCTCTGTTATTACTTGTTACGCTTAGGTGCGCCATTCAACATACTTTGCTTGTTGTCAGCTGTTTCTTTCTTGCCAGCTTTCTCAGCACCGTGTGCGTCTTTAACTTGAGTCTTAAAGCCAGTTTTACCTGCTTTAGCATCTGGACGGTTTTGAATATTACCTAAACCAGCTGTTAAATCACCTGCTGTTGGCTTTAGTAAACCACCTTGTGTACCACCGCTAGTTGTGCTAAAGTTCTTAGCAATATTAGCTGTTGTACCACCCATGTCATTCTTCATGTTGTCGATAGTTGATTTAGTGTTAACACCGTTGTCACCATGCTTTGGAGCTGCAACTTTGTTTACATATTCCATCATAGTTGCTAGTTCGTCAACTTCACCAGCACCACCTTGCTCGTCACCACCGGTGAAACCTGGGATTGAATCTAATTCATGTCCGTGGATGTCTGGATTTTGTTCTTCTTCGTGCTCTTCACCTTGCAATAGTTGTTCAAACTCTGCTTTTAGGTCTTCTAAAGCATCTTCAAGGTCCATAACGCGATCTTCGATGTCTCCACCTTCTTCGCCACCTTCTTCATCGCCAAACTCTGGAGTTTCTTCTCCGTCGTCTTCAGCGTCATCTTCACCGCCAAAAGGATTATCTTCAGCGTCGTCTTCTGGCTCTTCAGCGTCATCTTCGCTGTCTGATTCTGCGTCGTCTTCTGAATCGGACTCTTCTTCAGCACCTTCTTCTTCTTCGGCTTCTTCTTCCATAGACTCTTCTTCTTCCATACCTTCATTCTTAGTATGGCCACCGATAGCTTTGTTAGCTTCTTCTGGGCTGAAGTCTTCTGCTAATAATTCTTCGTAAATTTCACGTGATTTTCCAACAACGATGTTGTGGAATATTTCTTTGGCTTGTTCGTGATCTTCATTGATCAACGCTTCAAGCATAGCTTCAAATTGAGCGCGGTCAGTCATGTTTATCTCCTGTTAATTGTGTTACAAGGCTGTTTATTATTTACACTATTGTTAAAAAATAGTGTACTTATATAGCAAAAACGGCCGTTTTTGGCCGATTTTTGTAATTATGCCGGTGGAGCAGGCGGAGTTGCGTACATTGAATGTATAAACGCTAGTTCACTTTCCTGTTCCAGTATGTGTGCTTCACTACTTTTACGTAGTTCATTTAACTGTCTTAATGTTAATCTTGTCTTGCGTGTATCACTTCTATGCATTTGCGTAGTGTCAAGACTAGGCTCGTAGCGTAAATCGTTAGCTACGTGCCTTGTATCAGGATCAATATAAAACAATTCTCTTAAAATCATATTGTATTTAGCCGCCAGGTATTGGAGCGCCCGGTTGTGTGCCAGCAACAGGAGGTACAGGACTACCAGTTCCTTCTTCTGTACCGGCTTCAGCAGTTAAGTCTTCCGGAGCAGTCATATCTCCAGCCATGCCCATATCGCCTTCAATACCGCTAGCAGATAAGCCTGCGCTACGTAATTCTCCAGCGGCATCAGTGGTTGTTGCTTGTCCTTTGCCGTTTTCTTCGGCCCAGGCACGTTCGTTTTCTGCTACTTCCTCGTCGGTTAAACCTAAGAATCGTTTAAGAGCAAATCGTTTGCTAACAAAAGGAATAGCTTGAATAGTATTAAATGTATTAATACGTTCAGCATCGATACTTGCCTGCTTGCTACTAGCAAAGTTCAGCGGAGGATTGAAGTTTAATTCAAACAATGCTGGATCGATGTTCATTCCTTTACTGTTCAAAAACAGTTTAAACTCTTCATCAAAGATTTGTGATATCAAACTTTGTAGTCTTTCACAGTATTTGTTAAAGCGTAGCTCTTGAATATAAGCTGTACCAACACGTCCATCATTGAAATTGCTTTGTGAATCGTCTTGACCTGTAGGCAAATAGCTACTAGGAATACGTAATCCACGGAATAACTTGTTAGTAAAGTACTTCAAGTCGTCAATTTCACCAATATTCTTACCGCCTTCTAGCATTGTGACTTCGGAACCTTTGCCGTCTGCTGTTTTAGGGAAGAAATAATCTTCATTAATGCTTAGAGGGTTGTATGCAGAGTCTATGACGTTCTGTCCGCCACCTGTTTGTGACGGAATACGGCGTTGATGGATTTCGTTCTTAACACGTTCAACGAATGCCATAGCCAAGTGACTAGGCATATTACCTACGTCGATATGGAATACACGACGTTCTGGAGCACGTTGTATACGATAGATAAGAATAGCATCTTCTAAAAGTTCTTTTTGCTTGTAAACTTTAAAGATATTTTCTAATAAACTGTTACCAAACGGATAATTGTTATCCAAACCTTCACTTAAACTCAAGTGAACAATGTGTTCTGCGTTAATTGCGTGTTCAGTTTGTTGTAAACCAAAACGATTACTACCACTTGTGCTTGCTCCGCCGGCACCTGCTTGGCTAGCACCACTAGATCCAGTGTATCCGCTAGCAGGAACAATGACTCCACCGCCTGCGTTGCGTGGATTAATGTTAGGAGTAATTTGTGTAGCAACTAAACTTTCAAAATTAGGTGCGATATTTTTAATAACATACTGCTCTGGCTTTTTGCCTTCGCTTTCGTTAACAATAACTTTGATAACTTGTGCTGTATCTACCCATGACCACTTTTGATTCTCTGGATCACGAATAAAGAAAGCATCTCCGTACTTGAATACATTACGTACAATACGGAAAATACGTGTGTCAAACTTTTGTAATTTATTCCATTGTTGTAAATATTCACCTAACACACGAACTTCTACGTTAGTTGCCTTACTGCGCCAATGGACAGCAAATGGACTCTTTGAATCCTTTAACTTTTGTGTACAAAACTCTGCTAGAATATCTAATGCCGCGTTAACTTCTGGATCTGAATCCATAACTTCATACTGTGCGTAACGTTCAATACGATTTGGACTACCAGTGTACACATCAGGTAAGTAGCTACTGTAGTTGCTACGTGCTGGTCCAGGACGATTACCGGAATTGATTCCAGATATGGTGCTCAATTGTCCAGATTGACCTGTATTCGCAACTGGTGAGAAATATTTTTTCCAACTCATTTAATTAGAATCTTCCTTGTTTAGTATTCTTAGTAATCTTCTCAGCGTGATTTGCCATGTTGGCGGTATTACTAATTACTTGTAGCATCATACTATTTAATGTTTTCAGCTGATCATTGAGATCATTTATGGTAGCTGTATGCTCGGGAGGTTTGGAATTCTGAGCTCCTTTATTCTCTGTTTTACTTTTGGCTTCAGCTTCGGCTTTTTTGCTAGCATCATCTGCTTTCTTATGTTTGTCTTCTTCGGCAAATTTGGCTTTATTAATTTCAGCTTGCTTGGCGTCTAGTATTTTTGGATTAAACATGTCGCCTAGTACACCGCCACCGCCACCAATCTTACTAAACATATCATCTAATTGTTTCTTTTGTTCAGTCGCTGTATTAGATTGACCTAGTATGCCACTTCCGCCGCCAACCTTACTAAACATATCATCTATTTGTTTCTTCTGTTCAGTAATTGCTCTAATCTGATCTGACTTAGGAATAACTGTACCGGTAGCTAAGAATTCTTTTGCGGCTTCGGCTAATTTACCTTTACTTGTTAACGCTAAATCGGTTAACTCTTTAGGATTCATTGCTTGGAACTGTTTAGTGTATTCCGTTACTGCTACTGTAGAGTAAGATGTAGTTACTTCTTGTTTTTTCTTTTCATTTTCTTGTATCTTATTAACATAATCCGCACTAAAACTTTGTAACTTATTATTCATGTCGATATAAAAGTCATCCATCTTAGCGCCTTTAGGCAATAAAGCAGTAATAGCGTCTTCACTTAGACCGTCTACAGACTTACCAATTACATCTTTGGCAAGATTAGCTTCTTTTTCATAGCCGGCCATCTTAACTTTTTCAGTATCAGCTTGAATACTAGCACTTTGACTAGCCGCAGATTTTTTTCTATCAAGTTCAGTAGATAATATTTTAGTATGTTCTTCTACTTGTTGTCTTGTTTTTTCTATTACACCTTCTTTTCTAGACACTTCAATACTAGTACCGTCTTCCATACGTTTTTGTAATGGATCCATTAGAGCTTTGTATTTTTCTTCTAAGGCTTTAGCACTATCTCCAGTAGTCATTGCTTTAATAATATCTTTAAAGCTAGCATCTGGGCCTAACTGTACTTTAGTTTGTGCTATAAGTTTCTGTCTGTCGCTTTCGTATTGTCCTCTAACTTTTTCTAATTCAGCTTCTGCTCGTTTACTATCTTCATTTTGTACACGGCTAGTTGTAGTGCTGCCGCCGCCTGCTGAACTTATTGTAGTACTGATTGTTTTGCTAATTTCTTCAAGATTAATTCCGCTGTTAATTGCCTTGTTAGGAGTTACAACACCCGGTTTGCTAAGTTTAATCTTTTCTGGTCCTTCTTCTCCAACAATGTACTCTTCATTTTCAGCAATATCTCCACCGGCAGCTTTACCAGGTGTAGCTCCTTTTTTAATTGGTTTTAAATTACCTGAACTAGTTTGTTGCGAAGCAGGTACACCAGAAACACCTTTAGAATCTGCAACACTTGTAGACGATGTTAAATCTTTAACTGATTTAATCAGATTATCTAAATTTTCTTGATTCTTTGCCGCTTGTGCCGCAGTAGTTGTCATTGGTCCGGCTAATCCGGCAACACTATCTGTAAATTGTTTAACTGCTCCAGGAGTCTTTAACGCTTCTTTGTTTATGTTTTCAAAGTTAGTAGCAATCGCAGATGATTGTGTTTTAATTCTAGCATCAAATTCATTGATACCTCTGCTAATAGCTTGTCCAGCATCAAGTTGTGCTTTAGATAAATCAGTAGTTGCCTTGCCTGATTCGTCGATAGGTCTGCCGTTTTCGTCAACTTTCTTTCCAGCGATAGTTGCTCTAGCTTCTAATCTTGCTTTATCAGCGCCTGCTTCATATGATCCGCCGGCTTCTTCGGCATTTGCTCTTGCTTGTCTAGCAGAACGTTGTACATTAACATCGCTAACTATTTCTTTACTTACTTTTGCTATGTTGCCATTAGATGTTAAAGCAACTTGAGCAAATTCTTTACTATTAATTGCCGCTTGGGCATCGGCTACAGCTCTAGCTTGTTGTTGTTTAGCCGCTTCAATTTGTGTAGCATTGCCGCTTTCGTATGCTCGCATCAATTGTTGTTGGGCTGACTGTAGTTTATCGCCTGAACCGTTTACTGCGTTTAGGGCTGAATACATTCCTTTAGCAGTATCGTCCCATTTACCAGTTTGGAATGCTACTTGTAAATGATCTGCCGCAGGTCCTAACGGTTTAATTGCTTCATTAGTAGCTTTAAATGCTTCTTGTTGTTTGTCAGTCAAGGTATTCATGACTAAGAAACTATCAGCACTTTCTAAAGATGCCTTTGTTTGTTGAGCAAGCGCATCTCTACTCATGCCAGTAGCTAAAGCAGTTTCAGTTATAGACAATGCCATTTCTTCTGCGGCCGCTCTAGCTTTGTTTCTAGATTCAACATCAGCAAGATTTAATTTTCTGTTGTTAACTAAACTTAATGCGGTATATTCTGACAGTTCTTGTTGGGTAACACCAAATGCTTGTAAGTCTCTTGATACTCCAGACGAACTTTCTCTTACTTCACGAGAAAGTTGCGAAAACGCATCAGCACTACGAGCGCCACTGCCTGCTAGTCCTGCTATACCCGAACCAGATTCTTTTAAAACTTTGTTCCATTCAGCAGTAGTCAATCCTGCTTGTGCCGCTTCACGAGTAAATCTTAATACATCATTAGTTCCGTATCCAGCTTTAGTTGCTTCATCTACTTGTGTTTTGTTAGCTAATACGGCATTACCAGCAAGTGAAATTAAACTACTAAATTTTTCTAAACCAACGGCACTAGCAATAGTTCCTAAGTTAGCAATAGCTGTAGCCGCAGGCTCTGCTCCTGTAGCTAGTCGTTGAAATCCTAAAACAACTGGAACGCTGGCATCATAAATGCTACCAAATGTTTTCTTTAAACTGTCGGTATCGATGTTTATAGTGCCTGGTTTTGAGGAACTATTATTTCCACTCGAACCGACCAATTGTTTTAATTGAGCCAGCGTTACTGGTTGATCTTCATTAGCCATTAAAATTTCCGGTAAAATGTGCGTATATAAATACTATATCATATATTTATCAGGAGCCAAAACCATGGCAATTAACCCGTTACAGCAGTATTTTAGACAACCAAAAATTTATATCAAATTACCTAGTCAAGGCAACTATAGTGCGCCTGGTACTTTTGTAGCCGATACTAACAACTTACCAGTATACGGCATGACTGGTATGGATGAAATTATTATGAAGACTCCAGATAGCTTGCTTACAGGCGAAAGCATTGTACAAGTTATTAAAAGTTGCTGTCCTGGTATTGCCAATCCCTGGGAAATAACTGTATTAGATACAGATTTAATTTTTAGTGCTATACGTATTGCTACATTTGGAACACAAATGGGTGTAACGCACACTTGTCCTAAGTGTGGAACTGATAATGCTTATGATATTGATCTAACTAAAGTAATTGAACACTTTAGTCACTGCGTATATGATAATAAGATTGCACTTAAAGATCTAGTGGTTAAAACACAGCCATTAACTTACAAACAAAGTACAGAGTTTGCCCTACGCAACTTTGCTCTACAACAACAATTAGCACAAGCAGATCAAATGACAGACCGCGAAGAACAACAAAAAGTTATTAATCGATTGTTCCTGGACTTAGCCAACATGCAGAATGATTTGTTTTGGTACAGCATTGAAAGTGTGGAAGTGGGCAACACAGTTGTTAATGAACGTGAATTTATTCGCGAATGGGTGTTAAACTGCGACAGAGATATTTTTGACAAGCTCAAAGAGCAAATTGAAAAAAATAAAGAAGCATGGGTAACACCTATGTACGATGTTGTTTGCGAAAACACAGAGTGTAACGCTGAAAATAAAATTAAAATTGATCTAGACCAAAGTAATTTTTTCGTCAAAGCCTAATTGGATTACCGCCAGCGGAAATCGAACAAAATCTAGTTAGGCTAGAAGAAGAAGTAAAACATTTTAAAACAGAATTATTTAGACTTAGTTGGTATATGCGAGGCGGAGTAACAGTAAATGATTTGTTACATGTCTACAGCTATGATGATCGCCAAATGATTTATCTAGTAATCAACGAAAACATTGAAACTACTAAGATAACTCAACTACCTTTAGTATAAAGTTATCTCGCCAGTTTTACTATTGCGCCATTTGCCAGCGCCAATCTGAACCCAAGGACTGCCAGGAGTTCCTGGAGCACCGTCTGGGAATCTAGGATCAACTTCCGGAGTCGCTGTTTGCGATCCTTTATTATCCTGTTGACTAGTAGCCGCTTTGTCCTTGGCCGCTGTAGTTGATCCAGCTGGTTGTCCAGCTACATTGCCTGACGAGGTAGTAGAATCTTTATCTGCCGAGCTAGCAGGTTCTTCAGCATCATCTGGAGGAGCTCCATAATTTGGAGCAACTTTATTAATAGCCGAATTAACAGCACCGCCGGCACTGTCAAATGCTTTATAAATTTCTGGATTGTCAGTCTTAAGATGATTTAAAATATCCTGTGCTGTACCGCCGATGAGTTTAGCTAACGGATTGCCGTGAAAACTAAGCACACCTGGAATATCGATATTCAATTGCCACAAACTGGCATAAACGATCCATTTTTTGGCAAAGTCACTGTTTAAGAAAGTTATATAAACAGCCTGCGTTGCTTTTTCAAATCCCAATGCAATTTTAGCTAATGGTCCTAAAATAGGTAATTTACCAAACACACCTAATGCCTTGCCAGTCGCACCTAAAACCAATGAAGGAATACAAGCCATTAATCGTGTTACCAGTATACTTAATTGTGACTGTTGGTAAGCATCATACTGCGCTTGACTCCACTTGATTGGTTCGCCGTCAGTGTCTAATTCGTCAGCAGGTTCCCAGTTTAAATGTTCCTCTGCTATGGTCATATTTTGATAATAGTTCTTCCAAGCACCTACACTAGCTTCAGTAAATTCCCAAGCTATGTAAGTTTTGTAAATTAAGTTAATTGATTTACCAAGAGCACTAGCTACACCGCCACCTTCTTTGGTTGCAGCACCGCCTGCTTTCTCTCCAGCTTTAGCAGTATCCTTAGCGGCTTTAACATCAGCAGCCGCGGCTTTATCACTGGGACGTGAACGGAATACTCTACGCCAAGTACTAGCTTCTTTATTAGCAGTATCATTAGCTAGTTTTTCAGCTTTGTCTAATACAGAAGGATCTTTTTTAACGAATCCGCTATTGGCAATTCGTTCCTGTGTTTCAGGACTAAGGTCTTTGATACCTACACTAGCAGGATCATTTCCATCCCTAACTGCTTTAACTTTAAGGTCAGTTAATTCCTTAGTGATATCTCGCATAAAGTTACCCTTAAGACTTTTACCGAATAGCTTTTCTGCAGCCCAATCTAGTCCTTTAGAGAATAACTTATATTCGCCTTCACCTTCTGATATGATTTCTGTAACTTTCATAGTGATATTTATCTACACATTAAAGAAGAACTTACGTTCTTCTGTTCTTCGCTTTCGCTCGAACTATTCTAATTATTAAACGCGAAGCGTTAAGATATTATCTAGATCGTTCAGTCACACTTTGCCCTAGCGGGCAAAGCGAATTGACATTATCTGAGTCGAACAATATCACCCTAGTGTTTTTGCGTTACAGTGGCGGTCATCCGGTACCACGAGCAAAGTCTTTATATGACGGCGGGCTATTAAACAACACTAAACGCTTAATAACCGTGGGGCTACTACCCCTCTTTTAGCCTTAATTCTCAACTACTTACACATTAAACCAGTTATCGGCGTATCTGATCATCGTCCTGTTAAGGATAGTAATGTATAACTCTGTCACCAAGCAGAACTACCTTACCGCCACACATCAGAGCGGATTTCGGGCACTTTAACAACGCCAGTGCGGGCTTATTTGGTGATTAAACGGCCTGAATTATTAGGATTTGAGTATATGTGAACCATGTACACGCACTTGAATATGACCATTATAATAGTCATTTGATTCAAGAACTCTGCGTGAAAACTGTTCACGAGCTTCTATATAACTACACTCTGCCTTTGATTTACAATAGAAAAGTATTTCTCTGCGAAAATTTTCTGTACCTAACTGCGTAACATCCTTGGTTAATTCAGGCGAACTACCGTAATAGTCCCGCCAGTCTGAATCAATTTTGCTACGGATTTTCTTTTTCTTCTTAGTGCCGTTCTTGAGTTTTACTGTTTTGTAAGTAGTTTTTGAGAATTTTGCTAATTTTTTGCCTATGTACATACGCCCAGAAGTCATGTTTGTTATAATATAAACAAACCCAACACAATCTTCCGGAAGTGTTTCAACGATTTCATCAGCATAGTACCAGGACATTAACTATGTATATTATTCTGTCCCAGTGTCCCCTGCCTTTTGGTTTGCCTTCTTTTGTGCCTTAGTTTGATCTAAATATACACGATATTGCTGTACATGTTCACGTCGTTCACGTGCTATAATTCTAATCTGCGCTAGCCAGTAGCGCATATTTTCGCCTGCTCTGCGGGTGCCTTTAGCTTGCCATTTTTGATTTTCTTTAAAATATTCCTTAAAAGCCGCCATGAGACGCTCGTGCGATTCCTCATTTTGATAGGGTGACGGCTCTACGTGTTTACTCATTTACTTCCAAGTCGTTAGCATAGCTAGTGTAACCGTTTTCCTTAACAACTTTAAGTACATTGTTAACACGACCCACTAGTTCGTCACGATGCGATATCAAGAAAATGTTCTTCTTACGTTCACGAGCCATCTTTTTAAGTACTGCCAGTGCGCCTTCCACACCAGCCGCATCTAAACCATTGTCAATTAGCTCGTCAACAAATAACAAGTTAACGCCCTGATACAAACTTTCCCATACATCACGGAAGCTCCATGACAAGGATAAGATAAGTCTATTGCGTTCACCTCGACTTAGATTGTCAAAATCCAAGTCTTGCCCTAGCTGTGTAATTAGAACCGACAAGTCATTTTGGAATAAAACTGTGTGCGGTAAGCCCATTTTATCCAAGTAATAAGTCAAACGGTTGTTCAAGTAGGCTAAGTTTTGATCTATAATCTTTTTGCGAATAAACGAATCTTTGCTAGTCAATAACTTTAATAAAAACTCCTGGTGATCCTTGAGTGTAGTAAGTGTATTAACTGTGTCCCAAGTGATTTCTTGTAAGGCTGTATTAGTCAACTCATCAATTTGTTCTTGATAATGATCAGTTTCGTGGCTCTTTTGTACCAGCTGATTTTCCAGAGTCTTTAAATTATTCTGATGTTTAAGTGCTTGTTCGACAGTATCATAGTAAGTAGTAGGCTTACGAGGTACCTCGCCGATCGCTGAGATTTCACCCTGAATTTTAGCAAGATCTTTTTCAACCTTATCATGATATTTACGGGCTTCGTCAAGGTGCCCTTGTGCCAGCTGAGTCATTTCTTCATGTTTGTGATCATGTAGCTGTTGTTCACAAGCGTGACAGGTCTTACTTGCCAACTTGGCGAGCTCGCTGTCGTACTTCGTGACGCTTCGCTCCGCTTGCGCTATCGCGCTATTCAAAGTAGCTTGCTCCTTTTCTAGGCTTTTCAGCTTCGCTGTCTTTTCTTCGAAAAGTTTTAGCTCGCTGTGCTTCGCAAGCTCAGCTTCTATATCTACACTCTCAAGTTCCACAATCGCACGTCCGATCTTTTCAAGATCATTTGCGTGTTGAGTGCGCCAAGCTGATTGTTTTGTTAGCAAATTATCAATGCTTTTTTGTATACCTTCGTTGCTACGTTTAGTAGCTTCGATGCTGGCTGTTTCTTGTGTGATAGCATCTTTAGTCTCCTTAATCATTTCTTTAAGAGCTTCTGCTTTTTCACTTAATAGTGTAATACCTAGTAACTGCTCAATAATAACACGTTGGTCATTAGCCCGCATTGACAAGAACGGTTCTGTGTAAGTGTTTAACGCAACAATATGCTTGAACATATCGTGACTCATATTAATTAAGTCATCTAAGTCCTTTTGCGTTTCACGCATATCACCCTGAGCATCATCTGTTTCGTCTGTTTCTTGAGCTTGGTCGTTAACAAAGAACTGTAACACATTGGGCTTACGTCCACGTTCAATACGATAGTCTACGCCATCTTTTTCAAACGCTAATGTAACTAACATATTTTTATTGTTAATCTTATTAATAAGATTATCTTTCTTAATGTTAGTTAACGCATTGCCAAATAGAGCGTAACTGAGCGCATTTACAATAGTAGTTTTACCTGTACCGTTACGACTACCACTGTCGTCTCCGCCTTGGTCTAAGTTTTCACCTAGAACTAGTGTTAGGTTTTCCTGTGCGAAATTAACTGCTTGGGTTTGATTACCCACGCTCATAAAGTTACGTACTGTTAGTTCTTTTAATTTTATCATAGGCTGTTATAAATGGCAAGAAGTGTATTCTTGTCGTAAGTGTCGCTTTCAATGTTAACAATCTGACTGCTAACAATTTGATCTACGCTTTCAAAACTTTGTATATCGATGTTAGTGTTAATTTCAACATCTTTTCTCTCAGTAATTAAAGTTAATTCACGGATATCATAATCAGCAATAAACTTTTCTTTAATAAAACTTGCTTCTTCAAAAGTAATGTCAATATCTAATGTAACACGTAAATGTTGCTTAGGTTTAATAATTGTATCAGCTTCGTCAATAAGTTGACTTAATTTAACTGTACGGAATGTAGGCTGATTAGGCCAGCTGTGATACTCAGGTTCTCCGCCCCATTCTAATATCATCATTCCTCTGTCATCGTCCCACGCATCTGCGTAATTGTGCGGAAATGCATTGCCAATGTAGATTATATTCTTTTGTTGCTGACGTTTGTGGAAATGCCCACTAAATCCTAGTTCGTAATTTTTAAAATCGCCTACTTGAATTTCACCATGATCCGGCATTTGTACCATAGCGTTCATAAAGAAGTTAGGTAATTCAAAGTGACCAAAGATATATTTGCCGCCTTTCTTACCTACTGTTTTCCACTCTTCACTTACAAGCCACGGACAAAGAGTGACATCTCCAATAGTAGTAGGCTCATGTACCACAGTGATACCAGGTATATACTTTCCAAACTCCACAGAGTGTATGTCCCGTTTGTCTTTATAGTACAAATCATG